>Ga0207022_10021_pt1 | contig 44220 bp, 38 predicted proteins | sample Alteio_BWMinCont_46_FD_153307 | JGI IMG/M metagenome (GOLD analysis project Ga0207022, IMG submission 153307) | Enriched cells from forest soil in Barre Woods Harvard Forest LTER site, Petersham, Massachusetts, United States -... | ecosystem: Environmental > Terrestrial > Soil > Temperate forest >... | reverse complement strand
TGCTTCAGATCTGAAGTGTCGGCAAATAAAAGCATGTCAAACCAGGCTGCAGACTCTACCGAAGCACTGAGCCAGGTAAATGAAGTGTCGCCGCTCAGCAAAGTGCTCAAATGATACGGGATCGTTCCGTTGTTACCCGCGGCAGCAACAAACACTCTTCCGGCTTGCTGATTCAGTAAATTGTCGATCATCTGGGCCTCCAGATCCAGTCCGTCATGCGAACCCATATCACTTCCCAGGCTGCAGTTGATCACACAGGGCTCTCCCATTGCCTGCGCCTTGGCAAAAATATAAGCCGCACCATCCGCAATGGTTGGCCCGGAATGGCTGAAATCCACAGCCACCATAATAATGTCTGCCCGAGGTGCAACGCCTTCGTATCTGCCAACAGCCTTGCCATTTCCTGCTGCTGTTCCTGCTACCCTTGTGCCATGGCCCCATTGCGGGGTATCTGTCTGTGTGCAAATTCCCGCATCAATCTGAAGATTCGTCCATTCTTTTCCATAATTGTATGGAAGTGGATGACTTGTTCCGGCAGTATCGGTCTGATCCCAAATAAATTTGATTCTAGTTTTACCTAAACTGTCCTTAAAATCACCGTGTGTGAAATCAATTCCGGTATCAATGAATCCGCAGACAACTCCTTTTCCGTCATAGGCCTGCGACAAAGGGGCTAAACCGTTGTGCACCTTATCTACCCGGTTAAGAACAACCATGGTGTCGTTTAATGCATGCAGGCGGATGCTTCCCTGCTCAATCCGGCTTACAAAACTCCAGGAAGCAAGCGTTTGAAGTGAGCCGGCAGGTATACTGACTGATGATATAGCTCCGATGTTGTAATGAAATTCTCCGCCGCAGCCCGAAACGGCAGCCTGTATCTTTTCCGGGTTGCCTTTGATGAGAACAGAAATTTTTTCGTTGGAGTGTTGCCGGGAAGCACTTAGCTTACTTAAATTAAACGACAACTTGGTTTGCTGTGCGAACATGCAGGAACAGCAAATCAGGAAAATAAAATGAAGGAAAAACTTGCGGGTCATGTATGAATCTTCTTATAAAAGTATCAAAAAAGCTGAATTTTTCCGTAAATTTATTGCAACAATGCCTCATCTTCAGCAGCAGCCGTTTACCTCTCGTTTTATATCTGCGGTTCTACAGTTCCCGACACGGTCTGCCATGTCTGCAGGATCTGATGTTTACTCTTACGCAGAAATGCTTTCTTATGTTACCGGCATAATGGAAGTGATTGGTGATCAGATACCTGGAGAGGATTGCGTGGCAGTTGCCGATCACAATGATGTGTATACCTATGCATCATTTATCGCTTTAAATCTGCTTGGTAAAACCTATGTACCTGTCAACCCCTCAAACCCGGAGAAATATAACCAACAAATTATTCAGCAGACGGAGATCCGCACGATTTTATCATCTGCTGCATTTCAATGCGGAGAGACGCGTGTTCTTTCAAACCGGATTGAGCCTGTATCAAACGATCAGAAATTAAGAGATGCTGTTTCTGCATCTTCCAGACCGGCATACATCCTCTTTACATCCGGAAGTACGGGCAAGCCAAAAGGGGTTCCTGTAGGGAATCATCAGCTGAATGCCTTTTTTGATTTTTTTTCGGAGAAAGCCCGTTTTGATTTCGGACCTGATGATCGTTTCCTGCAGGTCTATGAAACGACTTTCGACGTTTCTGTGTTCTCTGCCTTTATGCCTTTATTCAGCGGCGCCTGCATGTACCTTCTGCCAAAGAAAAATTTTGTTTATCTGGAAATCCCCCAGATGCTCGCCGATAAAGAAATTACGGTACTCAGCATGGTTCCTTCTGTTCTCCACTACCTGCATCCTTATTTTTCAAGAATGAAATTTGAGAAATTAAGATATAGCTTTTTTTCAGGCGACAGGTTGTTTCAAAGACTGACTGAGGCCTGGAGTACATGCATTCCGAATGCCGAGATCATCAATTGTTACGGCCCTACAGAAACAACAATCGTTTGCACATACTATCCCTGGAGAAAAAACAAAAGCGCTGAAGAATCTTTGAATGGAGTGGTGCCGATAGGTAAAGCGTTTTCGGGAATGGATTATATTCTTGTTGACAATGAATTGAATGAAGTCTCCCCCGGAGCATCCGGAGAACTTTGTTTTTCAGGAACTCAGGTCATTGACAGATACCTCCAGGAAGAGTTCAAAGAGAATTTCTTTGACATTGCTTTTCATGGAAGAAGAAGAAAATTTTACCGCACTGGCGACAGGGTTCAGGTAAACCGGGATGGCAATTTGTTGTTTATCGGTCGTGTCGATTCTCAGTTAAAAATAAACGGATACAGGGTTGAGCCAGCCGAAATCGAATCTGTACTCAGTAAGCTTTCTGGCAACAAACAGGCTGCAGTCATTGCCTGGCAGGGAAAAGAAGGATTTTCAAGTCTTTGCGCTTTTCTGGAGGGAGAGGGAGATGAGCATGAAGTGTTAGGTGAGATGAAAAAACATTTACCCCTGCAGTCGATTCCACGCAAGATTGTTTTTCTTGAGAAAATGCCGATGAATGGCAATGGCAAGATCGACCGGCAGGAATTGCTTAGATTTGTTTGAATTTCTTGACCTGATCTTTTCCGCAGCCATGGACCCTATACTTATCGAATTGAATCAGGTTTTCTGCAAGGTATTCAGAAGGAAAGAGCTGGTGATTTCTCCGGTTTCCAATGCAGGTTCTATAGATGGATGGGATTCGCTGACGCATATGGAACTCATTACCGAAATTGAAAAGCATTTTCAGCTGAATTTTTCTTTCAATGAAATCATGGCTTTCCGGAATGCCGGAGACATCGTTGCCTGTATCGAGAAACACCGTACGAACTAAAAATGCAGTTCATCTCTCCGCTTTTTCTTTGTTTTCTTCCGGTTGTACTGGCGCTCTACTATGTCACTAAACCGGCATTCAGATGGCTGGTGCTTCTTCTGTCCAGTCTGCTGTTTATTGGCATTCTGAAGCCGGAAGCCTTAATTGTTTTGGTTTCTTTTTCTGCGTTTACATTTTATTCAGGCAAACTCATTCAGGCTGGAAGAAAGTACCGGACTTTTATATTTTATTCGGCGCTTGTTGTTCAGTCCCTGAGCCTGATTCTTTTGAAATACATGGAATCTGAACAAGGTGTACTGAAGCTTGTATTTGAGGAAGAAGGCTACAGGGCTGATGTGATTCTGCTTGCTGCCGGCTTTTCATTTTATACCCTGCAGCATATGGCCTATCTCGCTGATATTTATTACGACCGTGTTCAGGCAGACACGAAACCTCTGCGCTTTCTGTTGTTTTCCTCTTTCTTTGCAAAGTTCAATTCCGGTCCTTTGGAAAAGGCCGAAACATTAATCGCTCAGTTCGACCGGCCGCCTGTATCAGAAACGTTGTTTCTTCAGGGCGTTCAGCGCATTGTTCTGGGGTTTTTCAAGAAAATGGTTCTGGCCGACAGGCTTGCTCCTATTGTTTCGCGGGCGTTTACAGCACAGGCCCATCACGGCAGTTTGGCGGTGGCCACTTCGGTCTGCCTGTTCACCGTTCAGTTGTATTTCGATTTTTCTGCTTACAGCGATATCGCCATTGGAACTGCAAAATTGTTTGGTATTGAACTGAGCGAGAATTTTGACAGGCCCTTTGCCTCGCTTTCTGTTTCTGAGTTTTGGAGAAGATGGCACATCACACTCATCCGCTGGTTCAGCAATTATATTTATTACCCGCTGGTTTATCACTTTCGGAAAAACGGGAAACTGGCTGTGATCACCGCCATCTTTGCAACCTTCCTGATTTCGGGTTTGTGGCACGGCATCGGGAAAACCTTCCTGATCTGGAGTTTGCTTCATGCCTTTTACCTGAGTTTTGAAAGCCTGACGAAAAATGCAAGGCTGAAGTGGAGGCATTCTGTTCCTGCCACTTTTTACAGGGCTTTCAGTATATTGACAACCTTTCTGCTGGTCTGCTTCAGCAATCTTTTTTTCAGATCGGCAGATATGCATCAGGCAAAGCAATTACTTACTCAACTGTGTTCTTCTCCTTTTGGTGATCAGGGTTTCATGAACGGATTTGTCTCTGCTTTGGCCGGCGGCGGATACCAGGAAGCTTTGTTTAATTTCTCGGTGACCGTTTTTCTTGTTCTTTCTTTTCTGTTTCTGGAGAAGAAGATTCTGGCAAGAGCGAATGCCGGAAACAGGGGATATCTGCAGCTATTCATTTTGCTGGTTCTTATATTCACATTTGGTGTTTTTAAAAATGCCAGTTACTTTATTTATATGCAATTCTGATGATCAGAAAGTTCGCTATTCTTATTCTTTCTCTTTTGCTCCTGCTTTTCGGGATGGAGAAATGCTATGATTTCTTTTTGATGAAGAATGTAAACCTGAAAAGCTCTTATGTCAATACCCATAAGATTGATGCCGATGTTTTGTTCCTGGGCCCCTGCGAACCGCTTTGGATGATGGATCCGGATTTGTTTCAAAAGTATACGGGCTTGAAGGCCTATAACCTGTCTACCGTACATGCGAATTTTGCAGAAAATCAGCTTATGCTGGAATTGTATCTGAGAGCAAATAAACGGCCGAAATACCTGTTTTTGTATGTCACCGGCGAATCTGTGGATGGAACATTTAATGTATTCAATACCTATAATTTTCCTCAGTTCATTGGCTATCATCGATCCTTTATCAAATCCATTGTTCAGGCACAGGATTCCAGCTACATCTATCACGAGTTCTTTCCTTTTTTGAAATATGCATATTACAACGATTTTGTCAACTTCAATGCTTTCCAAGGTTTGAAACATTTTCTAGCCGGTCGCAGCATCCCCTATTTTCCAAACGGTTATGTCCGGCCGCATGGAATTGTTTGGGATGGCAGGTTGGAAAGATTTGAGAAGGAGCATCCAAAAGGTTATACGTTCAAGTGGGCACCTGAAGAATATGGGTATTTGCTCGATCTGCTTGAAATGGGATATCGCAATGATATTCAAATCATCCTCTATGAATCACCCATGCTCAATGAAATAAAGCCATTTCTTCTGAACAGGGATGAAATCAAGAATAAGATCAGTAATTTCGCCGGAGAGTATGGAAATAATGTGCCGTATTGGGTTTTTGATACCATGAAGATTTCAGACTCAAGAGACTATTTCTTTTCTATTTTAAATACCAATAACAAAGGCTCAGCCATTTTCAACAAGACATTTGCAGACTATTTTAACCAGTGGCAGAAGAATAACTCTTCTCTAAAATAAACAAGACAATGAGAAAATTCGTTTTAATGGTGATGTTGTTCATTTTGGGTTCTGGCCTGAAAGCACAAAACCTGAATGCCTATTCCGATATCCGGAACTATTTCTACATTTTTGACAACGGTGGTCTCGTCGAAGCCGAATACAACCCGGTTACTTCTCCCAAAGTGGGTGGCAACAGTGTAGCTTATGTCGATAATTCATCCAACTTTAAAATTTATTACAACGGTACATCCAACATCGAAGCAGATAACAAACCGGATGCCTTTTTTGAAACAGACAACCTGGTTGTGTATGACTTCAACAAGCGCCTGAGCGTTTTTGACCGTGGACAAACAACCACGCTCTGCTATCAGCATGGAAAATTTGCTGTGGGAGACAGCATCGTCATTTTTTACGATACGATTTCTTTCACTTTGAAAGTATACAAAGACGGAGTCGTAAAAGAAGCAGAAGGATTGTATGACAAGGCACCGCCGTTAAGCATGAAAGCGGGAGACAATGTGGCCGCTTATGTCAATTACAACAATTATTTCAGGGTTTATTACGGCGATAAAGCTTATGAACTGGAAACCAATCCCCCTTCCAAATACAAGGTGGGCTGCAACACGGTGGCGTATGTTGACGGGGCTACACAAAACTTCAAAGTGTTTTACAAAGGAAATACATTGCAGCTGGAAACGTTTCCTCCGGCCAGTTTTAAGGTTGGAGACGATCTTGTCGCTTATGTCGATAACCAGGGAAATTTCAAGGTGTTTTATATGGGTGAATTGACAACGGTGTCGACCTATGAGCCGCAGTATTACGATGCAGAAGATCATGTGGTGATTTATGGCGATGCCCAGAATTTCAATGCTTTTTATCAGGGTGTATCCACCAAACTGGAAACCTATAAACCGGATTCCTATCAGCTGGATTTCAATTCAATTGCCTATAAGGACAGGTTCAACCATATCCGATTTTTCAGCGAAGGAAGTTTTAGGGATGTTAGCAACCAGATCATCAACACCTATCAGCTTACCAGGAACGTGCTGATGTATCAGACAGATATTGAGAGTATGCATTTTTATTGCAACGGCAAGAACTACTAGGTGCTGCGCCCGCCGGAGCTCTTTTTCAGAGAGCAGGAGGGTTGATGTGTTGGAGTGTTGAGGTGTTGATGTTGTACTGAAGTGCTTTTGTTTTTAAACGTAGAATTCGGTAGGCATAATTTCTCTGCGAGCCCGTTTTCGCTCTTTCTTCGTTCCTCGTCCGACTGGCATCAGCCGGGCGGATGATTCTGTTATTCTTGCAAGACTTCAACACTTCGCATAACAGCAACACCTCCGCACCTCAACACTCCAACACTTACTTTGTTACAATAAGTACGGGCATTTTCACTGCATGACGAACAGCGTCGAGCGTGGTGCCGAAGATGAAGTCTTTCAGCCCTTTATGACCGTGTGCACCCATTACCAGTAGGTTTGCTTCAAATTCATTCACCAGTTGAGGGATACATACCTTCGGGTTTCCAAAACCCAGAATTGTTTCCACCTGATAACCCAGCGCATTGAGTTCTGATTTATATTCTTTCAGCTTCATGCGGTCATGTGTGGTTTCATGATCCGACGTTTCATTGTTGAACAGGAGGGCGCCGGCTGTTTCCACCACATGAATAAGGAGGTATTCTGCTTCCTGCTTTCCCTGGGCAAGTGCTGTGCTGATGGCTTCTGAATCCATCGAACTGAAATCGACCGTGATGGCTATTTTTCGGTAGGATCTCCACATATTCACTTGAAGAGCCTGATGACCTTCATGAAGTTCTGCATGTTTGTTCTGTTTCACTTTCCGGATCAGCGGGTAAAAACCAATATAGATCAGGAGAAGAGCTATTGCCATGGTAACAGGGAAAAGGGTGCACCAGAGAATGGCAGGGTGAGTGGCTTCTCTGATCCAGTCACTCTCAAAATCATAAACAAGCTTGGCATTGAGTCCGATAATAAGGAGCGCACTCACCCAGGCTGCAAATTTGAGCCAGGGCTTGATAACGAATTGCCCCATCTTCGTCTTATCACTCACAAAATGAATGAGCGGAATAATTGCAAAACCCAGTTGCAGACAGAGGATGACCTGGCTCAGTACAAGGAGAGATCCTGTTTGTCCTTCTCCTGAAATCCAGATAACCAGAAAGGCCGGTATAATTGCAATGAGCCTGGTGATAATTCTTCTTAGCCAGGGTTGTATCCTTAAATTCAGATAACCTTCCATCACGATTTGTCCGGAGAGTGTTCCGGTCAGCGTCGAACTTTGTCCTGCGGCAATCAGAGCAATGGCAAATAAGATAGGTGCCAGTGTGTTGCCAAGCATAGGAGCCAGCATTCTGTGCGCATCCTGGATTTCTGCAACGTTAAACAAACCATGATTGAAAAATGCGGCAGCAGCCAGGATGAGAATGGCTGCATTCACAAGTACGGCAAGATTCAGAGCGATGAATGTATCCAGGAAGTTATACCAGATGGCATCGGCAATGCCTTTGGGAGTGCGTATTGTCTGACGTGTCTGAACAAGAGAAGAATGCAGATATAAATTATGCGGCATAACGGTAGCACCAATAATCCCGATTGTGATGTACAGCGCTTCTTTCCCCTGAAGCGAAGGAATTAACCCTTTCATGATTTCTCCGGCATCCGGTTTTGCCATAATCATCATGATGAGGAAAGCGATGCCCATGATTGCAATAAGCGCCAGAATGAAAGCTTCCATTTTTCGCATGCCGTAGCGCACAAGAAAAAGAAGAATAAATGTGTCAAGAATGGTCAGACTGACACCATAGAGTAAGGGGAGGTGGAAAAGCAACTGAAGACCGATGGCCATCCCAAGCACTTCGGCAAGGTCGCAGGCAGCTATGGCCGCTTCGGCAAGAATCCAAAGCGAAATATTGACAGCTTTCGGGTAGTTGGCCCTTGAAGCCTGGGCCAGATCCAATTGACGGACCAGTCCGAGTCTTGCACTGAGGCTTTGAAGAAGAAGAGCGATGAGGTTGGAAAGAACAAGCACCCAGATCAGTGAATAGCCAAAACGGCTTCCTCCTGCAATATCTGTGGCCCAGTTTCCCGGGTCCATATAACCCACGCTGATGAGATAGGCCGGACCCATAAACGCGAAAAGCTTTTTCCAAAAGCCGGTTTTGTCAGTACTTACACTGGCATTGACTTCTGGCAGGGATTTGACGGCTTCATCCATATCAGTGCGTATCGCAGATGAGGATATTCCTGGCCACTTCATTGCTGATATAAACAGATTTTTTTCCTTTCAGCGTAATGTTCAGCGACTTGTCGTATTCTGTAATGCTTGCAATGCGGATTTCACACCCCAATGAGAAGCCCAGGCTGTCGAGAAACTGAAGAAATTTGCCGCCGTGATCAACCACTCCTGTCATGTGGTATTTAATACCCGGTTTGCCGGCTTCGAGCAGGCAGGAATGCGAAGCAGCAAAATGCCCGTGTGTATCCGGTATCGGATCGCCATGCGGATCGCTTTTTGGAAACCCCAGAAATTTATCAAGTCTTTCGACAAGTTCGGAAGAATTCACATGCTCCAGCTGTTCGGCGATGTCGTGTACCTCATTCCACCTGAAATCAAGCTTTTCGACCAGAAACAATTCCCAGAGACGGTGTTTTCGGATGACACCGACAGCGATTTTTTTTCCGCTTGCGGTGAGCGATACGCCCTGGTATTTGGTATAATGAACCAGTTTTTTTACAGACAGTTTTTTGAGCATATCGGTTACGGTAGCTGCCTTTGTGTTCATTTTTTCGGCGATGGAGTTTGTGCTCACGTTCAGGCCTTCGGCTTCCATCAACTTGTAAATGGCTTTGAGATAATTCTCTTCCGTAAAGGAATTCATGTCGGATGTATTTATGCAAATCTAAAAATAAAATCAGAATTAATGAAATGAAATTTAGATGGATCTAAAATGTGGTACAAACAAAGAAAAAACCCTGATTATCGTCACCGATCTTCAGGGTTTATGTGGTGGAAAATGTTCTTTTCTAGTTGTTCAGCATCACAGGCATAACCAGCATCAGGATATCTTCTGCGGCCAGCGGTTGCTCAGCCGGGATCAGGATGCCTGCCCGGTTGGGAGCACTCATTTCGATATTGACTTCATCGCTGTCGAGGTTAGCCACCATATCCATCAGGAAGCGGGAGTTGAAACCGATTTCCATGTCCTCTCCGGCATAGGAGCAGGTAAGGCGTTCATTGGCTTCGTTGGAGTAGTCCAGATCTTCGGCAGAGATATTGAGTTCGCTGCCAGCCATTTTCAAACGAACCTGATGGGTTGTTTTATTGGCAAAAATAGACACACGTTTGATCGAGCCTAAAAATGCGCTGCTGTCGATAGTCAGTTTGTTTGGGTTCACTTTTGGAATAACAGCGTCATAATTCGGGTATTTCCCGTCGATGAGTCGGCAGATCAGTCGTGAATTGCCGAATACGAACTGGGCGTTGGTGGTATTGTATTCCACCTTCACATTTCCTCCGGCCATACCCAGATTGTTTTTTAACAGGTTCAATGGTTTTTTGGGAAGAATGAAGGAGGCGGCAGTTTCTGTTTTGATGTCGCTGCGGCGGTATCTCACCAGGCGATGTGCGTCTGTGGCAACAAAGGTGGCTCCCTCAGGAGAGAACTGGACAAACACCCCTGACATCACAGGCCTGAGTTCATCATTACCTGTTGCAAAGATCGTTTTATTGATGGCAGAAAGCAGGGCTTCAGAAACAATTTCCACAGATGAAGCTCCTTCAACAGCCGGTGCTTTGGGGTATTCATCTCCGCTTTGTCCGGTGACCTTATACTTTCCGTAATCGGAGGAGATTTCTATATTGAATTTCTTCAGATCAGCAGAAAAGGTAAGGGGCTGTTCAGGAAAAGCTTTCAAGGTATCTATCAGCAGTTTTGCCGGAATAGCGATCAGTCCTGAATCTTTCGACTCCACATTCATTGTGGTTGTCATGGTTGTTTCCAGGTCTGAAGCTGAAATCGTGAGATCCTTTCCGTTGACTTCGAACAAAAAATTATCGAGTATCGGCAAAGTGTTCGAAGAGTTCAGTACACCGTTGAGTGACAAGAGATTTTTCAGAAGCGAGGAACTTGAAACAATAAATTTCATGTCGGGGGTAGATTTGATTAAATATCTTCATAAACCGGCCTTTGCCGGACTTCATGAAGCTACAAATTTAATTTTAAAGGAGGACAAATGGAGTATAGTTTTATTTACTTTTTAACAGGGGCTTTGTTTTTTGCAAAGTACTCAATATCAGGAATTAGCTTCCCGAAAACATAAAATTGAGCAACCACGAGTTCATCCTTGTTAATAAGTGCATACATTCTGTCCAGATCAAATTTTTCAGGTTTGCCTTTTGCATCCAGTTCCTCCCGGTGTGGTTCCATGCCAAACAATTTGATTTCGGTGCTTTTATCGTTTTTGTCCTTTATCGTAAGGATATACAGCGGGCTGCTTCCCAGTATTGAATCTCTGCGTGTCTTGTCCATTCCGTTCAGAAAGGTTTCGAAACTCTGTCCTGCAAAGTAAGTCAGGTATTGTCTTACCGCCATTGTGTCGAAATCGGGGTAGTTGGCATTGTTTTGAAGATTTGTGATTTTAAACCTGTTGAATGCCGTCTGAATAACTTCATACGATGCTCCTTTTGCTGCAACATATTCCAGTTTAACAGATTTGATATCCGGCGGATAGCAGGCCAGGGCAGTGCGGTCGCGCCATTCATTCTCATTGGTATTGTATACCGGAGTCAGATATCGGGTTTGACCTTCGATACACATCACAAAGGGACGGGCAGAATTTTCATTTGTTTTTGGATCAGAAAGCAGCATGTACGTTCCCTGATCATCCGGTGTTTGTCCGCCCACATAATACACCTTCAGGAGGTCATCGCCTTTATAGATTTCGATTTTTACCGCTCCGGTTATCAGACCTTTGACCACATTGGTTTGTGCCTGTACGCCGACCATGCTTTTGATGGAAAGATTTTTGATGACGAACAGCAAATTGAAAATCCCGTCGTTCCGGGCTTTCCACTTCCCGTTTACCTTCCATTCTCCCGATTTTATTTTTTGGAGCGTCACCTGATGCCCGGCTTTATCCGCCAGAAAAATCTTTGTGATCGAGCCTGTGTCTGCAACAGCAAAATCACGCAGATCTTTGGGTACGGTTGAATTTCCGTTTTGCCGCATCAGCAAGATTGTGATTCCTGCAAGGAGGAGCACCACAACAAATGCAATTGTATTCTTTTTCATTCGGGTGTCTTTGATCTGGATGAATGTATTGTAATTTTCCGGGGGGATGAATGGGAACGGATCGCTAATTTACGAACTATATTTCTTTTTACGCAGATAAAAACGGCCGAGTCCGAAAAGAATAACCAATACAATAGGCAGTACCGTATTCGTTATCCTCCATTTCATTTCTTCATTCTTGATTTTCTTTTTATCAAGAAGCCGCAAGGTGATTTCGCGTGCCCTGACTGATATGAGGCCCGAATCGTCGCAGAGATAGTTTACGCAGTTCAGAATGAAGTTCTTGTTACCGAACATTTGCTGCATATACATATCATAACCCAGCGGGGCGAGTTGGCCGCGCTGTACTTCATTTCTGATTACATCACCGTCTGATACGACAATCATTTTTGTCGGTCTTCCGTTTTCCCTGAAACCGATCCTTTTACTTTGTTTGATAGCGCTGGAGATCCGATCTTTGTAATTCGATTCAAAAGAACCTTCCAGAAGCACAGCCACAGGCTGATAGGGATTGCGGAACTGCCTTTCATCGGGATGCATATTGACCATGGCAAGAGAAATCCGGGTAGGGGTACTTGCCAGACGGGTGTATTTGGAAGAACGCAGAAGTATGGTTTTGCGGATTCCTTTGGAAGCAATGGTATCGATTCCGCTGACGAATTGAAACTCAATGAGGTCCAGATTTTTAACGATCGGGTTCTTGTTTTCCTTTGCAGGACCAATCAGCGGATAGAAGAACCAGGGTTCCAGCTGAAAGCGGGGCTGGTTGCCCGCCATGGCTTTATTAACAGGTATCCTGGCGCAGTTCAGATCCAGAATCAGGTTGCTGTTGATCCTGACCCCGTATTTAAACAGCATGTCTTCTAGGTTCAACGGATTGGGCAATGCAAGTGTATATCCGTTTCGTTTCAGACTGTCGACCGGAGTAAGAACCGGATCTATCAGCCAAAGCACTTTGCCGCCATACATGATGTATTGATCGATCAGGAATTTATCTTTTTCAGAAAAACTGCTGTCTGGTTTGGCAATGATGATGGCCTTGTATTTGGGAATCAGCTGCGTGTCGGTGTTCATCGTTTCCATCAATGAACGGACATTCCCGTTTATCGGGGTTCTGTCTACCCGGTAATACTCTTCCAGGGCAAGGGTGATGTCTTTTGTATGTGTGGAATCCAGTTCATGATGACCTTCGATGAAAGCAATTTTTGGCTTGAGATTTACCTTCAGCTTGCGGATCACGTTGGAGAGTTCATATTCCAGGGCTTCAATGGATCCGTTCAGTTCCTGTTCGGGAGGTGTTCCTTTCTGTGCTTTGAGCAATTGCACAACCATCTCTTTTCCCCGGTAAGTGACAAGGGCTCCGGGGAATATGAATTGTTGCTTGACTCCATTTTCTTCATCAGACTCCACATTCTTTGGCTGTATCCCTTTTTCATAAAGCTGCTTGAAAAGCGCTTCCTGTTGTTTTTTGTCAGGGTTGGCCGTCGGACTTATAAATTCATATTCGATATGCTTTGAATAAGCCCGGAACTCATCGAGCATTTCTTTTGTTTCTTTACGAAGCCTGACATATCCGGCTGGGAAATCCCCTTCCAGGTATATTTTAAAATAGACCACATCATCCAGATCTTTCAGAAGTTGCTTGGTGACCGGAGAGAGGGTGTACCTTTTTTCTTCCGTCAGGTCAAAACGGTGAAAGACAAACGAAGAAATGAAATTCACCAACACGATGATGGCAAATACCAGCACCAGATTGATTAAATCCCTCCTTTTTTTGTTCACTTTCTGATTTACCATTTCCGGCTTTCTATGACTGTTCGTGTTGCAAAAAGAAATACGCCGATCAGGCTGAAGAAATACAACATATCACGGGTGTCGATGACGCCCCGGCTCATGGACATGTAATGGGTATTAATACTCATGGAAAGCAAAAAGCTGTCTGATTTTCCGAACAGATCGAGCGAACTGAGGTTGTCGAAACCAATGTAACAGAAAGCACAAAAGGCCACAGCCATAACGAAGGAGATGATCTGATTATCGCTTAACGAAGAAGCAAAAATGCCGATGGACACGAAAGCCCCTCCGAGGAAAAGAAGGCCAATATAAGAACCCCACATGCCGCCGGTATCGATATTGCCTGCCGGATTGCCCAATTGGTGAACAGAATAATAATAAACCAGTGTGGGAATCAGAGAAAATCCGACGAGAACAAAGCCTGCAAGAAACTTGGCGAAGACGATCTGGATGTCGCGCAGCGGACGCGTCAGCAGCAATTCGATCGTGCCGGTCTTGCGTTCCTCGGCAAAAGACCGCATCGTGATGGCCGGAATAAGGAAGAGAAATACCCAGGGGGCGATTTCAAACAAGGGGTTGATATTGGCATACCCGTTGCGAAGCACATTGGATTCGGCCGGAAAGACCCACATAAACAGGCTTAGTACCAGCAGGAAAACAATGATGGCCACGTATCCAATCAACGAACTTAAAAAACTCTTGATTTCCTTTTTGAGAAGTGCATACATATAGGCGGCACAAAAATAACATTTTTGAATGGATTTGTGCCGGCGATTTGAGAACTCCATGAATAAACCCTGGTTTTGCTTTGGCTTTCACGCATTTTGTGCAAAATCACAGGTATTTAGGACACACCATTCCCACTCCGCCCGAAATTCCTGATAAATAATTTATCAAACCCTGCCGCAATAGCAGATTGAAATGGGGGACACCGTGTATTGCGCAGATCAGAGATATTGCAAATACGTATTTATACGCTTGTTTTTAGAAAAGCTTGAAAATATCTTTGTTCATCACCTCACAGAAGGGGTGAGATAAAGAACAGAATCAGTGTTAACAGATTTATTAAAAGCAAAATCATGATAGGCCCTCCATATCTCAACGATGTTTTCAGCCGCAATCCACCGGACTGGACACTCACCGAAGCACAAATCAGGCAAGCTCTTATTGAGCATCCCGAAGATGAACTCGGAATCCTTCACATCCTTCACCTGGGTTATTATATGCAGGGTGAGTATGATGAATGCCTGGAAACATGTGAACAAATACTCCGTCTTCCCTGCGACAAACAATACACTGCCGAAGTGATGAATACCATGGGATATTGCTATGCCCAGAAATTTATGCGGGCCAAAGCAGTGGAATGCTACAAAAAGGCGATGGAATCGGATCCGGTAAATGGTGATGCACTGAATAACCTGGGGGAGCTATATGTGGAAGAATGCAACTGGGACAAAGCAATCGAAACATTCAATTTGCTGCTGAAAAATGAGGCCTGGCAAATAGAAGCCCTTGAAAACCTGGGTTACCTGCACCATCTCAAACAGGAATACACACAATCCATCATATACTACCGCAAAGCCATTGAACTGGAACCCGAGGTGGATTATTGGGTGGGCCAGGTCGGAAAGATGCATTATCTGCTCAAGGAATATACCGTATCTGAAGTGTGGTTCCGCAAACAACTGGCCATGAACCCTGAATCTGAAGAAGCTTATTATGGAATTGGTTCCTGCCTGCAGGAAAGAGGTGATTTCTACCTGGCCATGCACAATTACCGGGAAGCGCTCCGCATCAATCCCGAATATCCCAGGGCTTTGAATAATATCGGGAAATTGCATTTTGATTTTGAAGGCGACATCAAAAAGGCCATCGAAATGATCGAAAAGGCTATTGCCTGCAGCAGCGATGATGACACCGATATCCGTTCAACCGCTTATCTGAACCTCAAACGGGTATACAAAAAGCTTGCAGATGACGATAAGGTGGAGTATTACCACATGAAATTTATGGAATGTCTGGGGTTTACCTATGAAGAGGAAACCGATGGTGAGGATTATGCAGGGGAGGAAGAGACGGGTTAATCAAGGCCTTATTGCATTCATTGTGGTTCGCGCGGAAAAGGGAGAGTGACGGATTTTTTTTATCCGCGGAAATTGAAGAATTTAGCGCAAATAAGCGTTTTGCAGCAATGAAAGTTTTAAAATTCGGAGGAACTTCTGTCGGTTCGGCTGAACGGATAAAGAACCTCGTACCACTTATCCATTCTCCGGAACCCAAAATCATCGTGCTTTCTGCCATGAGCGGTACAACCAACAAACTGGTTGAAATTGCTCAGTCTCTGTATGCCGGAGAAAATGAAAAAGCAAAAGCCCTCATTGATGCCCTGGAGAAGCATTACCAGGCCGTCATTCGCGAGCTTTATAAAAAAGAAGAATACTATACACAGGCGAAAGAACTTCTTCGTACTCATTTTGACTATCTCCATGCTTTCAGGATGGATATGTTTACTGCCAACGAAGAAAAAGCCATTCTTGCGCAGGGAGAACTGCTTTCCACGGCCATGCTTCATTACCATCTTTCAGAACAGGGTATCTCCTCTGTATTGCTTCCGGCACTCAGCTTTATGCGCATCGGCGAAGATGAAGAACCCGATCTGAAATATATCGAAACGAATATTCGCGCTGAACTCGGCAAATATCCCAAAGCAAATCTCTTCATCACACAGGGATATATCTGCCGGAATGCTTTCGGGGAAATTGATAACCTCAAACGGGGCGGCAGCGACTACACGGCAACACTCATTGGTGCTGCCATTCGTTCGGAAGAAATACAAATATGGACAGACATCGACGGGATGCATAACAACGATCCGCGCATTGTCGACAAAACCCATCCGGTTACTGAACTTTCTTTTGATGAAGCCGCCGAGCTCGCGTATTTCGGCGCAAAGATTCTTCACCCGACCTGTGTGCTTCCCGCTCAACAACGAAGGATTCCGGTTCGCCTGCTCAATACCATGCAGCCTGAAGCAAGAGGAACTTTGATTTCCGAAACTATTTCAGGACAGCGATTCACGGCTGTTGCAGCGAAAGACGGAATCACCGCAATCAAGATCAAATCCGGCCGTATGTTGCTTGCCTATGGATTTCTCCGTGCTGTTTTCGAAGTATTCGAGCGCTATAAAACACCGATTGATATGATCACAACTTCCGAAGTGGCGGTTTCAGTCACTATCGATCAGGTGAAAAATCTCGATGCAATAATCAGGGAACTGGAAGAGATTGCATCCGTTGAGGTGGATAAGGACCTGAGCATTGTCTGTATCGTAGGCAGTTTTGCGGCAGACAGGGAAGGGTCGGCACTAAAAATATTTGAATCGTTGCGTTCCATACCCATTCGAATGATTTCTTACGGCGGGAGCGAATACAATGTGAGTATACTTGTAAAGAGCGAACACAAAAAGGAAACACTCATGGCCCTGAACAAAGGTTTGTTCTGATATTTCAGGTCTTTATCCGGTAATACAACAGCATGTTTTCAAAAACAATCATTCATACATTTCATCAGCATCCAACCCCTTTCTATTTTTATGATCTGGCTGTTCTCCGCGAAACATTGCAGCGGATAAAGGCCGAATCTGAGAGGTATGGTTTTCATGTACACTATGCACTCAAGGCCAATGCCAACGATCCTGTTCTTGCAGCCGTCAAAGAGTTTGGCCTTGGAGCCGATTGTGTAAGCGGCAATGAAGTAAAAAGGGCCATAGAAAGTGGATTCAAACCCGGACAAATTGTTTTTGCCGGGGTAGGGAAGAGTGATGCTGAAATCAGGTATGCCCTCAGTAAAAACATTTCCTGTTTCAATTGCGAATCGCTCCAGGAAATGGAAGTGATCAATGAACTTGCTTCCTCTGAAGGGATAACGGCCCGTATTGCGCTTCGTATCAATCCCAATGTAAATGCCAATACCCACAAATACATTACAACCGGACTGGAAGAAAACAAGTTTGGCATCAATCTGTGGGAACTCGAACAGGTTGTCAACCGACTCGGGGAATTGAAGAATCTTCAGCTTACCGGTTTGCATTTTCACATCGGTTCGCAGATCATGGATTTAAGTTCATTCAAATCACTTTGCCTGCGGGTGAATGAAATACAGGGATGGTTTGTTTCCCGGAAAATTAAAATAGAAAATATCAATGTGGGCGGAGGTCTGGGTGTGGATTATCATGAACCCGACACCAACCGTTATCCTGATTTTGCTGCCTACTTTAAGCTCTTCAAAGAGTTTCTGGAACTAAGGCCCGGACAGCAGGTTCATTTTGAACTCGGCAGGGCAGTTGTTGCTCAGTGCGGATCATTGATTTCAAAAGTGCTTTATATAAAAAAGGGAGTAAACACGAGTTTTGTTATTCTTGATGCCGGTATGACCGAACTCATCAGGCCGGCCCTGTACCAGAGTTATCACAGAATAGAAAACATATCTAAACCCGAAACGCCGGTCAATACCGGCGTCAACGGAGGATTCAAATACGATGTAGTCGGTCCTATCTGCGAGTCATCCGATTGTTTTGGGAAAGCGGTTAGTCTTCCTGAAACTTTGCGCGGTGATCTCATTGCCATCCGTACAGCCGGTGCTTATGGAGAGGTCATGGCTTCCGAATACAATCTGAGAGATAAAGTGAAAGCAATCTATTCTGAACAGCCTTGAAAAAGAGCTCCTACTTCTTTTCCTTCAGTTTATTCTGAAACACCTTTTTAAACTTATCCACTTTGGGCGAAATCACGAACTGACAATAGGGTTCGCTGCCATTGAGCTCGAAATAATCCTGGTGATAGTTTTCTGCTTTGTAGAACACACTGAACGGTGTAATCTCTGTAACGATCGGTCCGTTAAAAGCGCCTGAAGCATCCAGTTTCTTTTTATATTCTTCTGCAAGTTTCTTTTGTTCCGGGTTGTGATAGAAAATGGCAGAACGGTATTGCGTTCCCACATCGTTTCCCTGGCGGTTCAGTGTAGTCGGGTCGTGTGCCTGCCAGAAAGCTTCCAGCAATTCTTCATAGGTGATCAGACTGCGGTCGAAATACACCTGAGTGACTTCGGCGTGACCGGTTGTTCCGCTGCAGACTTCGCGGTAAGAAGGATTTTTGACATGCCCTCCTGAATATCCCGATTCCACTTTTACAACACCTTTGAGTAATTGAAACTGGGCTTCCACGCACCAGAAACATCCCCCGGCAAAAGTAGCAGTGTCAATCCCTGTCGCCGGCATGGATGTATTTGAAACAGATTCTGATTTGGTGTCCATGGTATTGGTTTTAGGTTGCTGTGCGCAGGAAACGAGAGCGATACCTGCCAGAATAGTGCTGAATAAATGCTTGAAGTTTTTCATATAGTTCCTTTGTTATGCTCTCAATTACGATAGAAAAGGTACGAAGGATTTCGCTGAATGAAAATTAAATGTTAAGAGTTGTTAAGCGAAGGAAGGCAACCATAAAGTTGGGTTGCTTTATCAATACAATGTACTCTTATATGGAACAATCGGGTAAGTGAATCTGACAATGAGCATATTTGTATCCAGTTCATGGCGATCACTTTTGGAGAAAACAAAATTATAAGCATAAGCAACAGAAATATACCCCCAGCCTATTCCTAGCTCAGGCCTGTAGAACCAGGATGGTTTGGTGATGGTATAGCTTTGCGTAAAACCGAATTTGGCCGGGTTAATCAAGAATGGACTAGTCATTTGGAAAGGGGAAAACGACATTTCGTGTGCAGCAGGTTGATCTAAGTTTTGATTGTATTCAATTGTAAGGTAGTTGACACTGGTGGGGACTGGATTGCTGGAGACCGTTTTTAACTTCCCATCGGCAGGATCTGTATTTGTTATTTTATAACGTGGATCAAAATACCCGAAAGGCGAAATCATAGCCCCAAACCAACCCGATTTCCCGCCCATATAATTGAAACCGATCACAAAGCCGGATTCGGTTTCTTTGAACCCATGGTCTTTGACATATTTCATATCCGCATCATATAAAGGATTGTTTTCCAAATCGGCATCTTTTAAAAACTCTGCCCTTTCCTGCCGGTGAGCAGGCTGGCAAAAGGCACAGGCATCGATTGCTTTTTTGTAGTCAGCCAAAACATTCTCAATCGTCTTTTGTTTTGCCACTTCCAGATCTTCGCTGTTATCAAGATCGACCCGCTCCTGAAAAACGGCCCAAAGTGTCTGCGCCCGTCCGGAATAGATGGTTGCGATTTGTCCGTCTGAAGTAAGCTTGCCTGAGCTGATCAGGCTATCAATGGCTTTCAGTTTTGCAGCAGGATCGCTGATGTGGCTTACTTGAGCGATCAGTTTATTCTGATCTTCCAGAGAAAGCGGTGTTGTTCCCTGTGCCTGTATCTTGTTGATCAGCATACAAAGCAGGAGAAGAACGACAAGATTTTTCATGAAAAGAATGGATTTGGGGTTTGCAATCAAAGATAGAAAGATTCCATTGATACGCCAGAGAGGAGGCTGTTCCGTTTTGAAAAGCAAATTTAAGAATCAGGAACCGGCAATGAGCAGGATTGCTACAACAGAAATCAGGATGCCCGCAACATTCTTCCAGGATAATTTTTCTTTAAAGAGGAGTACAGCACCGGCGCTGCTCAGCAATACAATACCCATGTTGTTGATCGGATAAAGAACAGAACTTTCAAGCACTTTGGAGTTCAGCGCTTTCAGCATGCAATGAATGGAAATGTAATTCGGAACACCCAAAACAATACCAGCTATGATACTTTGGATTTTGATTTTTTCTTTTTTGACAATAAATCTGAATAACACCGTAGTCACTCCGATACATCCTGCCACCGCAAAACATCCTGCAAGAAACAAACTGGAATATTCTTTTGTAATAAGCCGTTCCTGGGCAAAGTTCACCAATGCATCAATCACACCGCTTCCAACGAAAACAATGAAAGGAAGCAGAAACATCCACAATCCCCTTGAAGAAACGGCAACCGCACCTTTCTCTTTCAGCGAAGTGAGCAAGAGTGCTGCAAGTGCCAGGGCAATACCCAGAATTTTAAGCGGCCCGCAGCTGTTGTGGTAAAAGAGTACGGCTACAGTCACGGGAATAATAACCGACATCTTGTTGGCAACCGTTGCCACAGACACACCAATTTCCTGCGCAGTTTTAGCGATGAGCAAGAACACGATGATAAACAAGGTTCCCATCAGCAACACAAGCCAGAACCAGGGCATCTGCGGGAGTGTTCGAAATGACATCCCGCTGTCGTTTGTCATTACGCCCAGACTGAAAGCTGTAATGTAATTGAACACCAATGCCTGTAAAGTATTGACACGAAAACGGCCGAAACATTTCAGGATGATGAACAGCAGCGAATTGCAAAGAATACTGAGTAATAAAAAAATCATAGATGAAACTTAGTGATGATTTATCCGTTCTTAGTCAATGAAGGCCCCGATAGCTAACGGGGTTTCATCCGCGAATTGGCTTAGAACGGTATATCCCGAAGAACATGATCCTTATTCTCATGTTCCTTTGGTATAGATTCTCAACTCATCTCCGCCAACATTTTCTGAGCTGAAAGGGAGATCCGGTTTGTTTGGAGCTTTCACCCCGCTTCCGGCTTTCAGTGCAGCCATAAATACCCGTGTCTCATCCCAGGCACCAAGATCAAAAAAAGCATTCAGCAGCATCGCCCCGCCTTCAACAAGCACCGACTGTATGTTGCGTTTGTGCAATTCGGCAAGAACAGCGTTCAATGTTTCAGTTGAAGAGCCGAAGGAGATTTGAACATACTCTAAATTGATTTCATTCTTTAATCTCAAAGAAGAAAAAATAAGTGTGGGAGTGCTTCCGTCTTTGAGATGATGTCCTAAGGGAATCTTATTGTGCTGATCAAGAACAAGACGGAGAGGATTGTTGCCGCTCACCCCGCGTACAGTGAGTTGCGGATTATCGAGCAAGGCGGTATTTGTTCCGATAAGAATGGCGCTTTCCTCGGCTCTCCACTGATGGAGCATTTTTCTGGATTCGGGACTGCTGATTTGCATAGCCTTTTCTTCCGAACCGGAGGATCTGGTTTTGTCAATAAAGCCATCGGCAGTTTCTGCCCATTTTAAAATGATATAAGGTCTTTTCTTTTCGTGAAAGGTGAAAAAGCGCCGGTTGAGGAAGCGGCATTCTTTTTCCAGAATACCAGACTCGACCTGTATGCCCGATTGGCTCAGTTTTTGCTTGCCTTTGCCGTCAACAAGGGAAAAACTGTCGAGACATCCGATAACCACATGCGGAATTTTATGACGGATAATGAGATCGGTACAAGGCGCTGTCTTTCCGAAATGCACACAGGGTTCGAGATTGACATACAGTGTGGCGCGTTGCAGAAGCTCTTTGTTTTCAACAGATGCAATGGCATTGACTTCGGCATGAGCCTCGCCGTATTTGTGGTGCCAGCCTTCGCCGATGATTTTGTTGTCGCACAGAATGACACAGCCCACAAGCGGGTTGGGAGCAACAGAACCTTTGCCTTTCTCTGCAAGTTCTATGCAACGCTGCATATATGTTTCATGGGAAATCACGGTCAAAATTACGGTTTTATGGAACACACACGTTCTTTAAAGGCAGTATGGCCCAACCTATTTGTATCACATGCCATCTACCAGTTTATGGAAGATGGTACTAAATAAATTCCGAAATTAGCACTGTATATGAAGATTGGAGACAACAGGGTAAGTACGGTCATTGATTTTTTTCGCTCTGAGATAAATGGGTTGTATGAACCCGAAGAGATCAGTCTCTTCATTTATTTTTGTTTCGAAGCCTTTCTTGGTTATAAAAACAAAGCAGATCTTGTTTTGCGCCGGGCCGAAACAATCAGCGAAAGCGAACTTCTGAAATTCAATTTCGCCATTAAGGATCTGAAGAAATACAAACCCATCCAATACATTCTCGGCAAAACAGAGTTTTACGCATTGCCTTTCCGCATCAATGACCACGTACTGATCCCCCGGCCTGAAACAGAAGAGTTGGTTGATCTGATCATCCGGCAGAACAGCGGCAGGAAGATTCGTATTCTGGATATAGGTACAGGCAGCGGGTGTATTCCCATTGCTTTGAAAAGGAATTTGCCGGAGTCCGAAGTGTTTTCTCTCGATATTTCCATTGCTGCAATTGCTCTTGCCAATGAAAATGCAGTTCTGAACAATGTACCGGTTACATTTGTGCTGTGGGATATTCTAAACGAATCATTTACCTGGCAGGAAGGAAAATTCGATCTGATTGTATCGAATCCGCCTTATATCAGAAATTCAGAGAGAGCCGGGATGGAAGCCAATGTGTTGCAATATGAACCGCATCTGGCTTTGTTTGTTGACGATGATGATGCATTGTTGTTTTATCGCAAGATCATTGCTTTTGCGAAAGACAATTTAGGTGCCGGAGGAAAATTGTATTTCGAAATCAATGAGGCGTTTGGAAGCGAAGTTGTCTCCCTCCTGAAGGAAAATGGTTATTCTGAAATGGAGTTGTTGAAAGATATCAATGGAAGAGAACGGATGGTATCGGCATTGAAAGTTTGATTCTATCCTAAACCTCAATCCGGTCTCCCTTGGCCGAAGGTTCAGAAACCAAAATAAACTCCAGATCGGCAAAAGACTTGTTCAATATCCGGTGTCTGCTCATCGGATCAATATGTCGTCCTTCTTTCTCTTTCACCGTAAACGACTTTCCGTTAATTTCAAATGTAGCTGTACCGGAAAGGATATAGAAAAACTGCTGTGCCTTTTCATGGTAATGAAGTGCTTCAGAAGTTCCTGCAGGCATGCGTTCCTGTTTGATACTCAGGGAAGGGCTTTCTACAAATTCCCAGGCTTCACAATGCTCACCCCAGGTGTAGTGCAGGAGCGCGTTTTCTTTGGAAAGGTTCATTTTTGTTCTCGTTAATGATTAGATTTTTGAAAATCCAATATTCCTGTTCTCTGATGTTCTGGTTAGTTGGCAGTCAACAGTTTCCAGTTGGCAAAACAAACAGTTGGCAATGGGCTCCTTCGGAGCAATTGGCAAAAAAATAAATAAAATAAATAAAAAGGTCATATAATTGTTAGAATGGGATAGGTTTTATTCATTGCCCATTTTCTGCTTTTTGTTCATTGTTTCTTTCTTTTTTCTTTGGAAACTGCTCCGAAGGAGCCCCTTCGGGGCCAAATCAAATTGCCAACTCTTTTAGTTACTTGCAATCCATATCTCTCACTCGTTCTGTGGTCTTCAGCACATGCCATCCAATACGGTCGGTTTCGATCCATACATAGGGTGTTACAAGGAGCTTCGCAAGGTGACAGTTGGGCATCATTTCAATGCGGGTCAGGCGTACAATCAGTTCATTTTTATTGATCCAAAGACTGTCGGCTTCCAGTCCGTTGGTTTGATCGCCCGCACAAAAGGCAATCACCGTTTTTTTCTTGAAGTCAACCGCCGGTGGCTGTTCAGCTAAGTTCGAATTCACCTCACGCAACTCTTTCCAGGCTTTTTCATAAGCTTTTGAATTGCGAAAGATCATCGTTTTTCTCTCCATTACCTTGCACTTTTTGCCGGAACAAAGAACACTCCAGGAAGGGCCATTTTCCTGAATATTGAATAGCGTAAAGCTTAGAAACAATGGAACTAAAAGAAAAAGAAATGCTTTCATTCAAATACTTTTTGTCAGAAGTGTTAAAGCAAATGTAAATGTACCGAAAAGACATTAATCTTCAGAAAACCGGATTTCTTCTTCCTCCGTTTTGACCTTTCCGACCGGTCACGAATAGACCAGCCTGCTTTCCTGTCTTTTATTGTCAATTATCCGTCCATGCCCCGAAGGGATTCAAAATGAATTGAAACCAACCCGAACGATCCGGTTTTATTTACACGGCATATCTGAGAACCTGTAAAAGCAGGGCTTTGAAAGGGCTTTTATTTCTCTTCAGACACGTAGCATTCAGTTTGCAATGCATCGTATGGCTGCTCAAATGACAGATACTTGCTGCCTGATCGTGATTGTCTTGATTGTTTCTATATGACTTAGTCTGGCAATCGAATGGATTTGATGACGGATCTGCTGTTTGTCATCAGATCTTTTGAGCATTTAACCTGTTGCAAATGAAGTCCTTCGTGGAATACAGGCGATGTGATGAGATATACAAAAACTCTTGCCTCAGGTTTATGCCACCTCAAATCAGAATTCTCTTTCCTTTTATTATTTTTACATCATGACAGTAACCGAAGTCAACCAACGCATCGCCGAACTCTCAAAGACCATTGAGGAGCATAATTACAGGTATTATGTACTTGCCAAACCTGCAATCAGCGATTATGAGTTTGATATGCTTCTGGAAGAACTTATCAAACTTGAAAAAGAACATCCCGAATTTCTTTCACCAGATTCGCCTTCTCAGCGTGTAGGCGGTGCCATTACCAAGGAATTCAAAACAATCAGGCACAAATACCCGATGCTTTCACTCGGAAACACTTACAGCGAAGATGAACTCAAAGAATTTGATGAACGGGTCATCAAAACACTTTCTGCTCCTTATGAATATGTATGTGAACTGAAATATGACGGTGTTGCCATCGGAATAACATATAAGCACGGAAAACTCCACCAGGCCGTGACCCGGGGAGACGGGGAAAAAGGGGACGATGTCACGGCCAATGTGAGAACCATCAAAAGCATTCCGATCAAACTGATGGGTTCTGATTTTCCTGATGAATTTGAGATCCGCGGAGAGATTGTCATGCCCCGCAATGTATTTGATGAAATTAACCGCGAACGGGAAGAAATCGGTGAAGCCCCTCTTGCCAACCCGCGTAATTCGGCGGCCGGCACTCTCAAAATGCAGGATTCGGCCGTTGTGGCCAAAAGAAACCTCGATTGCTACCTGTATTTTATCCTGGGAGAAGAACTTCCGTTTGCTTCGCATTTCGAAAATCTGGAGGCGGCCAAACGTTGGGGGTTTAAAGTTCCGCCGTATAACAAAAAAGTAAACAGTATCCGGGGCGTGTTCGATTTCATCAGCCACTGGGACAAAGCCCGGTATGATCTTCCCTTTGATATCGACGGCGTTGTGCTTAAAATAAATGCTTACGAACAGCAACGCGCGCTTGGCTTTACCGCCAAATCTCCCCGGTGGGCCATTGCCTATAAATTCAAAGCCACTCAGGTAAGCACCGTGCTGGAAGCGATCACTTACCAGGTGGGACGAACCGGCGCCATCACCCCCGTTGCAAATCTTAAACCAGTTCTCCTGGCTGGAACAACAGTCAAAAGAGCTTCCCTGCACAATGCCGATATTATCGATAAACTGGGCGTACGTTTGGGAGATACTGTTTTTGTTGAAAAGGGAGGAGAAATCATCCCGAAAATAGTAGGTGTCGATTTGCAAAAAAGACCTGCCGGTTCAGAGGTTGTGAGGTTCATCAGCCATTGCCCGGAATGCAATACTCCGCTCGTCCTTCGGGAAGATGAGGCCAAACATTTTTGTCCGAATGAGAACGGTTGCCCTCCTCAGATCAAGGGCAAGATGGAACATTTTACCAGTCGCAGGGCCATGAATATCGACAGCCTGGGATATGAAACCATCGAGCTTTTGTATGACGCTTCTCTGATTCACAACATTGCCGATATCTATGATCTGAAGAAAGAAGACATTCTGAAACTTCCGCGCATGGCAGAGAAATCGGCCTCCAACCTTATTGCCGGCATTGAGGAATCGAAACAGGTTCCTTTTGAGCGTTTGTTGTTTGCCATAGGCATCAGACATGTGGGCGAAACGACGGCGAAAAAACTGGCCTATTATTTCAAAAACATTCATGCCTTGCAACATGCAGGGGCAGACCAACTGCTTGAAGTGGGCGATGTTGGAGAAAAGATCGCTGAAAGCATCCGGGCTTATTTTCTGGATGAAAGAAATACAGATATGATCCATCGCCTTGAACAGAAAGGTCTTAACTTTACCCTTTCGGCAGAAGCCCTTGCCAGCACCAGCGATAAATTAAAAGGACTGACATTTGTTATATCAGGTAAATTCAACCGGATCTCGCGCGATGAATTGAAAAAGCGGATCGAGCAGAATGGAGGAAAGAGTGCCGGCTCTGTTTCCGGAAAAACCAGTTTCCTGGTGGCCGGAGAAGAGATGGGCCCCGAGAAGCTTAAAAAAGCTGAAAAGCTGGGTGTGAAAATTATCGGAGAAGAGGAAATCCTGAAGATGATGGAGTAGGGGCGAATGCATTTTTAATTTTTTGAAATGAGTCTGATCAACAACATAAAAAACACGTTTGGCAATTATTTTCTGCGCAAGGAGATGGCTTCGCTCAGCCGCGAGCGTGGTTTTCTGAGCATGAATGATGCGAAGACAATCGGCATTCTGTTCGAGGCAACCGATAAGGAAGAGTTTGAACTGATAAAAAAGTATGTGCTTTACCTGCGGGAACTCAAGAAAAAAGTGAAAGTAATCGGTTATTTCAGCGGAGGAGAAACACCTGCTCTGACCTATTCAAAACTCGAATATGATTTTTTTTCAAAAAAGGATCTGAGCTGGTACAACAAACCCAAAGACACATTTGTAAGCAATTTTATACAGGAAGATTACGATATCCTTATTGACTTGAATATTCATGATCATTTTGCTTTGCGATATATAGCCGGTATTTCCAAAGCCCGTTTCAAGGTTGGACGGCACAAGGAAGGTGATGATCACATTTATGATCTGATGATTGAAGGAACCGACGGCAAAGGAATGAAATATTTTATGAGGCAGGTGGATACTTACCTGATTATGCTGAACGGAAAAAGCTGAGTGGCATTCCTCTTTCGAAAAGCTGCGTTTTAATAATTATTAAGAATAAATAAAGGGTATATGTCAAAATTTCCTGAATTTCAAGGCACCGGTGTCGCCATCATAACTCCTTTCAAACACAAAGGCGAAGTTGATTATAAGGCGCTCACCAAAATAGTGAAGCACCTCATCAAAGGAGGAGTCGAGTATCTCGTTGTGTTGGGAACAACAGGCGAATCGGCCACGCTTGATAAAGAGGAAAAATTTGAAATCATCCGGCATATCCGTGACCTGGCTTACAAGAAGATTCCCCTGGTGCTGGGTATCGGCGGCAACGATACCCGCGAAGTTATCCGGAACCTGGAAGTATTCGATACAAAAGGATTCAGCGCCATTCTTTCAGTATCGCCTTATTACAACAAACCCAGTCAGCGGGGTATCATTGAACATTACAAGCAAGTTGCTGCCAATTCACCCTTGCCCGTTATTCTCTACAATGTTCCGGGGCGTACCGCATCGAACATGACTGCCGAGACAACCCTTGCGCTGGCTCATGTAAAAAACATCATCGGTATCAAGGAAGCTTCGGGAAATATGGAGCAGGTCATGAAAATCATCAAGCACAAGCCGAAGAATTTTTTGGTTATATCGGGCGATGACAACCTCACCCTTCCGATTCTCGGATGCGGTGGCGATGGTGTGATTTCGGTTGTGGCCAATGCCTTCCCGAAAGATTTTTCTGAAATGACACGGCAGGCCCTCAAGCACAATATGAAAGAAGCACAGCGTTTGCATTATAAACTCACGGATATCACCGAGCAGCTCTTTGCCGACGGTAACCCGGGAGGTGTGAAAGCGATCATGGAAATGATGAAACTCTGCGCAGATGCCGTCCGGCTGCCCCTGGTGCCGGTGAATGATACGGTTAGAAACAAGCTTGCTTCCATGCTCAAAGCCTATTGATCCGATTCTTAATGGACTATCTCGAACTTTGGGAATATACAAGCATGGTGGCCTGAGATTTTCGAAAAAGCAATGCTGTTTTTTAAAAACAAGTTAAGATCTGGCTGTTTGGTAGGCTGTAGCTTTTTTTTACCACGGAGAAACGGAGGCCACAGAGAAAAGCACGGAGGGATTTTAGAAAAACTCTCCGTGTGCCTCCGTGTTCTCTGTGCCTCCGTGGTAAATTTGTTGTTGTTGGTGTTGTTGCACTGAATCAAAAGATTAACATTCCTTTCTTTTTTCGGTTTTTCTATTTCAACTGAATAGTTTAAATTTACGGGTGCAGCCCGATTGCATACAATTAATCAGTACCTATTCCCATGGCAGACATCAAACATGCGTTCATCATCAAAGCTCCGGTTTCAAAAGTATATGAAGCTGTTACCCGTATCGAAGGACTCAAATCCTGGTGGACCGGTGAAACAACAGGCGAAGAGAAACAGGGTGGAGTGATTCGTTTTGGCTTTGGTCAACTTGGTTTCAATAAAATGAAGATTATTTCGCTCAAGAAAGACCAAAAAGTCGACTGGCATTGTGTGGATGGTGCGCAGGACTGGATCGGGACGCGTCTGCGTTTTGAACTTTCTGAAGACAAGGACAAGAATACGCTTGTTAAATTTGAACAATGCGGCTGGAAAGAAGCCAATGATTTTTACGCCCAGTGCAATTACCACTGGGGTTTATACATGCGCAGCCTGAAATCGTTGTGCGAAAGCGGAGCCGGTACCCCTTACACGGGCTAGGGCCTTGCGGTTAAATCTGTTTTTTCAATTTCTTCCACAGTTTCCTGTATACTTCTGAAGCTTCGGCATTGGGGTATTTATGCACGAGCGGAGCCATGTATTCTCCCATTTTCTCAATTTCAGAATTGTAAGGAATGGCCACATCAATGCATTCGGGATACATTTTCGAAAACTCAAGAATGCTTTCGTTGTGCATGTTCTTGCGCCGTTCGTACATCGAATAAAACGGGAAAAGCTTTTTATCATCCAGCTTTTCTTCCTTGAAAAAAGCTTTCAGCTGCGCATAGGTTCGAATCGAAAGTACTGTAGGTATAACAGGTACGAGAATGGCATCGGCATTGATGAATATATTTTCAGAAACAGCCGTGATGCTTGGCGGACAGTCGATGAAAACATAATCGTAATTTTTTTTAACCGGACTGAACAGTTTCTTCAGCCATTTGTCGGCGTTCTTCATGTCGTGCAGGAAGGTATCGAGTTTTCGGTACTGACTGTCGGACGGGAGGATATCCAGGTTTTCGAATTCTGTTAAACGGATGGAGTCTTCGATGGTTTTCTGTCCGAATAACACCTTTTTAGCCCCACCTTCAAGAACAGCTTTTGTATTGAAATAAAAAGTGCTGGCCCCCTGCGGATCGATATCTACCAATAATACCTTATTGCCTTCTGCCGCGGCGGTATAAGAGAGGTTTACAGCTGTGGCTGTTTTGCCCACTCCCCCTTTGATGTTGTATATGGCAATGATCTTCATTTTTCTCAAGTATCAGGATTGCTGATGGTAATAGTCCTTGTCGAGGAAATCAGTTCGCAATGCGCAGTCGGCAGTTAGCAAAACAAAACGAAGCAATGTGTGTAGCTTCCCAATGTGAATTGCACCTTAAGTTTTCATTAATTCAATTGCCAATTGCGAATTGCTCCGAAGGAGTCCCTTCGGGACAAATTGCCAACTTAATACTTGTCCACTGTCAACAAATTTATTCATATCCTCATGATAATCGAATACATGAGCGATTATTTCCAATTGAAATGTGTATTTTAGAGAGATATCCCCCGTCCCAATGTTAAGCGAGTGTTAATTTGTGCTGTTTTATGGATTTTTATGTCATTTAACGTCTCCTTCTTATGAAAGCATTTTTCAGATCATTTTCAAGGTCAAAGTCCACTGTTTATTATTCGCTTTCTATTGCAGATCCTTGTTCTGAGAATTGGGACAATATGAGCAAAACGGAACAGGGAAGATTTTGTGCAAGTTGCCAGAAGCAGGTGCTGGATTTTTCGGGTCTTTCTGATGCTCAGGTTATTGAGACAATCCGGAAAACAAGCGGTGAGATATGCGGGAGACTGGGTGGAAGCCAAATGAACCGGGAATTGACTATTGCGAGGCAGATAAATAAAAATACGCCCTTTTACAAGAGAATTGCCGCCGCTTTCCTGATGCTTGGGCTGTTTGAGAGCCAGAATTCAGCGGCTTCGGTTGACAAAGATTTGAAACAGGTTATCAGCCCCGCACTTTCAAAAACGGCTCCTGATTTTGATAGAGGAAAGAACGGCCTTGGAAAAGACAGTTTAAAAAATGTGATTGAAGGAGTGGTCAGGGATTTGAAAACTAAGCAAGTGATACCTTATGCGATTATCCATATCAGAGATACCCGTTATGGAACCAGTACAGATGAGGATGGGCATTTTATACTCGTGCTGCCAGAAGGCCCGTCAAAGGACAGCATCCATCTTAAAATTACTTACGCATCCTATAAAGCCTTTGAGCGCCGGTTTTCATATGCTGAACTGCCCGTGCATGCCGAATTCATGTTGCAGCCTCTGGAGCAGAATTCAGGAGCTGTCTTTATCCAGGATTCAATTGTTGCCGGGAGAATGCAAGTTATTGTTTCGCCAAAATAAGCGATTGCAACGCCATTTTTGGCAAGATCATGAATAGATAATGCATTTCCTCAATAAGAAAGAGTTCGTGAAATGGGCATAATATTAAAGCAATCATCAGATTCCCGTGCCAAAGGCTCTTACATCCTTTCCATCGCAAAACCATGCGGTGAGAGTTGGGCGAACATGAGCAAAAGCGAACAAGGAAATTTTTGTTCCAATTGCCAAAAACATGTTCTTGATTTCTCCGGTCTTTCGGATACCGCTCTTGTTGAATGGATCAGCAAAACAAATGGCAGCATTTGCGGACGGTTGAGTCCGGATCAGATGAACAGGATAATAGCTACAAATCCTTCAACATCTTTCACAACTCCTTTTTATAAGAAAATCGCAGCCGGGTTTTTAATGCTTGGCCTTTTTGAGAACCAGGCTTCGGCTTCTTCGGGTGATAAGAATCTGAAGCAGGTAGTTTACCCTGTTCAATCAAAGACAGAAACTAAATTAAACGAAGAAGATCTGACCGGTGGAAAAGACAGCTTGCAATACGTGATTGAGGGAGTGGTCAGAGATTCAAAAACAAAAGAGCCTGTAGCATTTGCTGTTGTTGCGATACCGTCTCTGAAACGCGGGTCAGAGACAGATAAGGATGGCCATTTTAAATTTACCGTGATGCAGGAGTTCGTGAAAGACACTGTCCGTTTGGAGATCAGAACACTTGAGTACGAATATTTCGACCGCATTCTTTCAGCCAAAGAACTGGCAAAACAACATACTTATAAAATAGAGCTTGTTCAGAAACATATGCTTGGTTTGATGACAATATCCGGAAAGGTAAGTTTCTGGTATAAGGTGAAGCACCCGTTTACGTGGAGAAGGAGAGAAATCGAAAGATGATGAAAGAATCAGCTGGAAAATATCCGAAAGGGAAACGTTTGGGCTCTTATGAAATTTCCATTGCAAAACCCTGCAATGAGAATTGGGAGAGTATGAGCAGTACCGACCAAGGGAAGTTTTGTTCCAATTGCCAGAAACAGGTGCTTGATTTTTCTGGTCTATCTGATGCTGCGGTGGTTGAACTAATCAACAAATCAAATGGCCGTATTTGCGGCAGGCTCAATAACAGTCAGCTGAACCGAACTGTTTCAGGAAATCAGGATGAAGTAAAAAGCGTTCCTTTCTACAGTAAAATCGCAGCTGGGTTTTTAATGCTTGGGTTGTTTGAGAGCCAGGATTCTGCTGCTTCGGGCGATAAAGGATTGAAACAGGTTGTTTACACGGTTTCTTCCAAACCTGAAATGAATTTGAAAAAAGAGAAGCAGGCCATTGGAGCAGATAGCCTGAAAAAGGTGATTGAAGGTGTAGTGAAAGACGTGAAAAGTGGTGAAGCTTTATCTTTTGTGACCGTTTTTGTTAAAGATTCCAAATGTGGAGTCCTCACAAATGTGGATGGCCGGTTTAAGCTTGTTTTACCCGATAGCCTGATAAGCGATTCTATCTTCTTTAAAATCACATATCTTGGTTACAGATCTCTCGAATACCGGATTTCTCAAAATGATTTGCCTTTCAGAGGAGAGTTCAATCTTGAACCGGATCAAGTACTCATGACAACCGGGATCATGATCACGACAAGAAGGGCGACTTTCTGGGAGAAGGTGAGGCATCCGTTTAGCTGGAAGAAGAGAAGGGGTCAGTATTGATTGGGGTAAAATATATTTATGGATCTCCAATTTTATCGATAATGAAATAAAAAGGATCTCCGTTCGTTTTGATGAATGGTTGGACGCCCGATGCGATTTATTCGTCTCAAATCGAATGTCCTCTTTAACCTTTTTCAAATGAATATTTTTGTAACCTTCCTTTTAACTTTTATGTCAGGCGTTATATCGGATAGGATTGGCGGGAATGCCCCCCCTCCGATAGACTGGGAAGATCTTCACGGTACATGGGAATGCGAGAAAGTTATGATCGGAATTGGAAAGGATTCAAAGAATGATTCCAGTCAATGCAAGTCATGTATTAATTATTACTACCCAAATTCAAAATACAAGGAAGAGTTCCCGGCCGGTAAGCAAGCCGCTGAGGGAACATATAGAGTGAACAGGATGACTCATAAGATTCATTTTTCAGATCTTACATACACAAAAAAAATAACGGGAACTAAAGTGGCCGTTGCCGACAGCGTATTTAAGACAGGTAAGTCGAAGCTCTTCATTATGGAGTTGACAAAAGACAGATTGGTGCTTTTGGATAAGCATCCTCAATGCTCTGAAGGGCCGGGGGACTACGTTTTTTATATGAAAAAAGTGAACTGAATAGGTATTCTTGTTTGGTAGGGTCTTTTTAACTATTTGTATCTTTTCTTTGGGTTCCGATGGGCGTGAATAATTTTAAAAACCGTTATGTGCTTCTCTTCGAATTCATACACAATGATATATGGGAAGTGCTTCAATAATCCTAATCGGGTGTTTTTTCTCCGAACCTGAAAAAGATATGGGTTTGTTGCAATTTGATCAAGGATCTGATCCAGTTCAGATAAAAAGCGATCCTCTTATCCCGCTTTTTGTAAATGATACCATTCCATGGCAATATCTTCCCTTGCCTGCTCAGCAAAGACAATTTTGAACTTCATTTTTTTAATCTGCTCTTTGCATAATTTTTCACTTCTTCCAGGCTATAACTCTTGCTTTTTCCCGACTTATGTAACTTCTGGATACGTTCAATTTCTTTCCATTCCCCTGGGCTCAGATCAAATTGAAATTTCTTTTCATTGATTATTGTATAGACCGCCTGAAGGAAGGTTGCATCATCAATACCATCAATGGCTTTATGGAGCTCTTTTTTCAATGCTGTAGTTGTCATGTTGCCTTGTATTGATTTACTTTTAAAGTTAACGATCTCCTTTTATTAGTCCAAGCAGATTTTACCAGGCAATCCCTTTTCTTTGCCAACTGCGCATTGCCAATTGCCAACTTGCCAGAAAGGACTAAAATGCCAGATAATACTCCTTCGTCAACTCCTTATACTCATCCGTATAATCATGCCGCTCATCTTTTTCGATGACGATTGTATCTTCTGAAAATGAACTGGGAGAATGTTCAAACTGCATGATATGACGCTTTTCGGTTTCCTTGTCGGGTCGTGTTCTAACGCGCATGAGTTTGCTGAGCTGCAATCCTCTTTCTTTGGCAAGCTCGCGGAGTATGCCGGCTTCTTTTACAGGAAGGATCACACAGAATTTTCCTTTTTTATCGAGCAGTCGAATCACACTTTCCAAAAGCTGGTCATAAGGCAAAAGATCTGCATGGCGGGCTGCGGTGCGTTCGAGTCCGACTGCCTTGGATGAATCGAGAAAATAGGGTGGATTGCTGACAATGAGTTCGTAGCGTGTGGTGGTTTCGTGCGAATAGTCCTGCAGGGAATGATTGAGAATGCGCACTTGTTCTTTCCATGGACTGGCCAATACATTTTCTTCAGCCTGCAGACATGCCGAATCATCGATATCGATGCCATCAATCAGGGCTTCAGAGTGAGAGCGTTGCGCAAGCATAAGAGCAATCACACCCGTTCCTGTACCGATATCAAGGATGCGTTTGGCTCCGTTGGGTTTTACCCAGGCACCCAGAAGAACAGCATCGGTGCCCACTTTCATGGCGCATTTGTCTTGCTGAATGGTAAATTGCTTGAAAGCAAAGTGCGGGTTGGGCATAAAGTTGTGTTACCAAATCAGTATTCGTTTTTAGTACGAATAGCTAAGTTAGAACAAATCAATCAGAATGGCAAATGGGGGTTAATGTGTTGAAGTATTGGAGTATTGGAGTATTGAGGTGTTGGAGAGATGAGAAACAGAGCGGAGAAACAGCGTAGAAAGAGTGAGAAAACAATCCAAACGGGATATTTCGCTCTCTTTCTACGCTCTGTTTCTCTTTTATTCTTCCTCATCGTCGTGACCTTCATGCAAATAAAGGTCAATCAGCCCTTCAGGTGCATTCACTTTCACTGTTTTCGCCTTTCGGTTGATTTCAACAATGATGTCATTCACGGCAGGAATAAGGATTTCCTTATTGTCTTTGAGTATCCTGAAAACCTGCTGCATGGGCAGGTCCATGAGTTCGGCAATGATACCAATCTCTCCGTGGTGGATATCAGTAACTTCAAATCCGATGACTTCATGCGAGAAGAATTTTTTCTCTTCTGGTTTTGGCAATGAATCTGAAGACAGAAACACTTCTTTCTGAACAAATGCTGAAGCAGCCCCCGGATCACTGATTCCTTCAAACTGAACCAAGAGCAGATTCTTATTCATGTTAAATGAAAAAGAGCTGATAAAGAAGGGAACCGGTCCCCCGCCAGGGTTGATGAACAGGTGTTCAAAGGTATAATCCTGAAACAATTCAGGCTCATACAGCGAAATGCTGAGTTCTCCCTTAATGCCATGCACTTTCATGACTTTTCCAGCTTTGTAGTATTTGTCTGTTGTCAATTTAGATGTTTATCAAATGGGTTAATGCACTAGGTTAAAATTGATCTTAAGATTAACAACACTTTTCCATCTGAAGCAGTCGTTTAATTTGCGTGAGGGTTTGAGGCATTTGTCTGAGCTCCTTTGCAGTTTCGGATCCCTAAAAGAAGAACAAGGCTATAATTTATCCGAATCTTTAGAATGTGAACACTGCAAAGAGCGAGTGCCGCCACAAAGTGGTCCCTTCGGGGAAAGCCTGCCCCTGAAGTAAAGCGAAGCGGCTTACTTCAGGGGCACGCCCAAATCTAAAAGACCTTTAACATTCCTGAAATTAAAAAGGGCATAAAGTAAAACTTCATGCCCTTTCTTGAAATCAAATATGAATTAAGCTTCAGGAGTTGCTTCTGGAGCTTCTGTATGTGGTTCTGCAACAGGTTCAGCAGCCACTTCGGCAACAACTTCTGGTGCCGGAGGAGGTGTGTTCTTGATAACAATAGAAGCGGCTTTTGCTTCGTTAGCCTTCACTTCAGCAGCCAGACGCTTTACATAAGCTTCTTTCTGGGCACCGCTGAGCTTGTCGACTTTCGCCTGGATCTTGGTGTCTTTTTCGGCAAGCCATTTGTTGAATTTTGCGTCTGCAGTCTCCTGTGTGATAGCTCCTTTGGCTACACCAATCTGGAGGTGGTTGCGGAACATAACACCTTTGTAAGAAAGGATGGCACGGCACGTATCAGTGGGTTGAGCACCGTTGGTGATCCATGTCATGGCCTTTTCGAAGTTCAGGTCAATGGTTGCTGGGTTTGTAGTTGGGTTGTACGTGCCGATTTTCTCAATGAACTTTCCATCTCTCGGTGCACGACCGTCCGCAATTACAATGTGGAAGAAAGCCTGAGCCTTCTTGCCATGTCTTTGTAATCTGATTTTTACTGGCATCTTCTTGTTTTTTAATTAGTTAATTGTGATAGCTCCCTCTTTTGGGATTGCGAATATCGTAAAAATATTTGTATCTGCAACATGCTCCATTTGTTTTAAATGATAAAATAGCTTTATATTTGCGTCCAAATCACCAAAATCTTCGATAAGTGGAAAGCAAACCGAATTATTTCCTAATCCCAACGGACTTTACGGAGCAAACCTACATTGCGCTTGAGCAGTCGTACAATCTCGCCCGTTTTCACAACGCGCGCCTGTTGCTGCTGAATGTTGCTGAAGACAATGACAGTTCTGCACGTAAGAAGCTGGAAGACATGGCAGTAAAGGCTCGTAAAGAGTCTGGCCTGGTGGTTGAAACCATGTCGAAAAAGGGGAATATTTACACAGAAGTTGAGAAACTGGCAGAAGCACTTGAACCCAAAATGATTGTATTGGGGCTTGAATCCAAAATTGGTTTTGACAAGATTGTGGGACCCAGTGCCTTCCGCCTTATCCGCGAATCAAACTACCCGGTTCTTACCATTCGGGGGAAATCACATAAAAAAGGTTGCGAAAACATTCTCTTGCCATTGGATTTGACAAAAGAAACCCGTGAAAAGGTGGTCAAGGCACTGGAACTGGCCAAAGATTATGGCGCAAATATCCGTATTGTCTCTGTTTTAAGCTCCACCAAAGAACGTGATGAAAACAAGCTCATGGCTTATTCCAACCAGGTTCGTGATTTTATCAAAAAATCGGGTGTAAAGACTTCAATCAGAACACTTCGCGGGAAAGATATTCCTAAAATGGTTCTCAATTACGGATACAGCATCGATGCCGATCTGATCCTGATCATGAGTAAAGCCGAACTGAACCTGCGTGAGTTTTTTATCGGAACCGTTGCCCAGCGGATTATCAACGAATCCAATATCCCGGTTATGAGCATACGCCCATCACTGAAAAGAGATCTTACAGGACCCGTTCTCGGATCGTAAGCTCTTCTGACATATTAAAATAAAGCCGGCTATTCCTTTCGAATGGCCGGTTTTGTTTTTCTTGGCCTTTTTCTCCTCACACCTCACCCCCGGCCCCTCTCCATTTTTCATGGAGAGGGGCCGGGGGTGAGGTGAGGGGGACCGAGGGGCTGAGTTAGGATGTTGAAAACAGTTCACAACATCCTTTTTTTATTTTTTCCTTCCTGATTAACTTTACTGATTCACACAAGATACCGCCCCTGATCATTGACCTCTGTGCTTTTTGCCTGGATGGAGAGGGTGAGGAATCTTTATCCAGAAATTCTCTAAATGCCAACATTCTCACATCTCCATGTCCACACCCAGTTTTCTCTGCTCGATGGTGCGGCTGATATTTCTTTGCTGTATAAAAAAGCGGTTGCCGATGGCATGCGCGGACTTGCCATCACCGATCACGGTAATATGTTCGGGGCATTCAAATTTGTAGCTGAAGCAGGTAAGTACAATACACCTGACAATCCCAATAAGATAAAGCCCATTGTGGGCTGTGAGTTTTATGTTGTCGAAAACCGGCACAAACATGCATTCACCAAAGAAGACAAAGATGTCAGGCGTCATCAATTGCTCCTGTCGAAAGATGCAGAAGGATACAAGAATCTGGTCAAGCTTTGTTCGCTTGGATACATGGAAGGGCTTTATGGCAAATACCCGCGTATCGATAAGGAACTGATTCTTCAATACCACAAAGGGCTGATTGCTACAACTTGTTGTCTTGGAGCTTCCGTGCCGCAGACCATTTTGAGAAAAGGGGAAGAAGAAGGGGAGAAGGAATTCAAATGGTGGCTCGATCTTTTCGGCGAAGATTATTACGTGGAACTTCAGCGCCATGATATTCCTGATCAGAACACCGTGAATGAAGTGCTGCTCCGTTTTGCGGTGAAGCACAATGTGAAAGTCATTGCCTCCAACGATTCGCATTATGTCGATCAGAAAGATTCGAATGCACACGATATCCTGCTTTGCATCAATACCGGCGAAAAGCAGAGTACACCAACGATGAAGGAGTTCAGTGATGAGGAAGGATTTTCGAAAGGGAAACGCTTTGCCTTTTACAACGATCAGTTCTATTTCAAGACAACCGCTGAAATGTCTGAGCTCTTCAGCGACATTCCGGAAGCCATCGACAACACCAATGAGATCGTTGACAAGATTGTGCCGCTGAAACTCAAACAGGATATCCTGTTGCCTCACTTCAAGATTCCCGAAGGATTTAGCACACAGGATGAATATCTAAAAGACATGACTTACAAGGGCGCCATTGCCCGTTACAAGGAACTCACGCCTGAGATTGAAGACCGTATCACTTTCGAACTTTTTACAATCAAGACGATGGGGTTTGCCGGTTATTTTTTAATTGTGGCAGATTTTATACGAGCCGGACGCGACATCGGGGTACTGATTGGTCCCGGCCGGGGTTCTGCTGCCGGATCTGCTGTTGCATATTGCATTGGCATAACGAATATTGATCCCATCAAATACAATTTGCTGTTCGAACGATTCCTCAATCCAGACCGGAAGAGCATGCCCGATATCGATACTGATTTTGATGATGAAGGCAGACAAAAAGTGATTGATTACGTGGTTGAGAAATATGGCCGCAACCAGGTGGCACAGATCGTTACCTATGGCACAATGGCCGCCAAGATGAGTATCAAAGATGTGGCCCGCGTTTTGGATCTGCCTCTCCAGGATTCAAATGCCCTTGCCAAACTTGTTCCTGAAAGACCGGGCATTGAACTCAAACGCCTGATCCTTGCACCCCTCACGGGCGACAAAAGTCTGGAAGAGAAGGAAGGACTCAGCAAGGAGGAAATGGATGATGTGAAGAAGTTGAGGGAAATTCACAAAGGAAAGGATATTCAGGCCGATGTGCTGCGGGAAGCTCTGATCCTGGAAGGTTCTGTAAGAGGAACCGGAATTCATGCGGCAGGTATTATCATCGCCCCGAAAGACCTGACGGAAATTATTCCCATGTCGGTTTCAAAAGACAGTTCCCTGCTTATTACACAATATGACGGTAAAGTTGTAGAAGATGCAGGAGTCATCAAGATGGACTTTCTGGGTCTGAAAACACTCACCATTATCCGCGATGCGTTGCGTCTGATCAAGCAAAATCACGGGCTCGATATAGATATCGATACCATTCCGCTGGATGACAAAATAACACTTGAACTATATCAGCGCGGAGAAACCAATGGCACCTTTCAGTTTGAGTCGCCGGGCATGCAAAAGCACCTGATCGCCTTGCGACCTGATAAATTCGAGGATCTCATCGCCATGAACGCCTTGTACCGGCCGGGCCCGATCGAATACATCCCCAACTTCATTGCACGTAAACACGGCAGGGAGGCCATTTCCTATGATTTGCCGGAAATGAAAGAATACCTGGAAGATACATATGGCATCACCGTTTATCAGGAGCAGGTCATGTTGCTTTCACAGAAACTCGCCGGTTTTACAAAAGGCGATGCGGATGTTTTGCGAAAAGCCATGGGTAAGAAAGACAAGGCGACCCTGGATAAAATGAAGTATAAGTTCGTCGAGGGAATCCGGACAAAGGGCATGGATGAAAAGATTGCCGAAAAGGTATGGGTCGACTGGGAAGCATTTGCGCAGTATGCATTCAATAAATCGCATTCCACCTGTTATGCGTTCGTTGCCTTTCAAACGGCTTATCTGAAAGCACATTACCCGGGAGAATACATGGCTTCGGTGATGACACATAACCTGAGTAATATTGACAAGATTACTTTTTTCATGGAGGAATCCAAGCGAATGGGTATTCCTGTACTCGGTCCGGATGTGAATGAAAGCGAATATCAGTTTGCCGTAAACAAAAGAGGGCAGATCCGTTTTGGCCTGGGGGCAGTGAAGGGAGTAGGCGAGAATGCTGTCATGTCGCTTGTCGAAGAGCGGGCGAAAAACGGGCCCTATACCAGCGTCTTTGATCTGGTCAGAAGAATCAATTTAAGGGCCGCCAATAAGAAGACATTCGAAAGCCTTGCCTATTCAGGTGCCTTTGATTCGTTCGACACCATTCACCGTGCCACGTATTTTGCGGCAGAAGCAGATGGAGCAACCTTTCTAGAAAAAATGATCCGTTACGGAAATTCACACCAGGAGAATCTGAATTCCAGCCAGCATTCACTTTTTGGAGCCGATGCAGGTGAAGGAAACGAAATGCCGGAGCCCAAATTCCCGGTCGTGGAACCCTGGGACAGCCTTGTGAAGTTAAAATTCGAAAAAGACGTGATCGGGTTTTATATTTCCGGTCATCCGCTCGACAATTACAAACTGGAACTCAGCAATTTTTGCAACAACAGGGTTTCAGATCTGAAGGATCTGATGAAATTCAAAAACAGGGACATTTCTATTGGTGCCATGATCACGTCTGTAAATCACCGGACAACCAAAACCGGAAAGCCTTTCATGGTATTTACCATTGAAGATTATACCGATTCTTTTGAAGTCGCGCTTTTCGGGGATAATTACCAGAGTTTCAGAACTTCTATTCTTGCCGGTGATCTTGTTTTTCTGAAAGGGAAAATCGGGGAACGTTTTGGCCAGGCGGATAACCTGGAACTGAAAGTGACTTCCATTCAACTGCTTTCAGAACTCAGGGATAAACTGGCAAAACACCTGACCATAAATCTGAGCCTGAATGATGTGACAGATAATTTTATTGAAAAAATAAACACGCTCATACAAACAAATGCGAAACAGGATCATGTAAAAAACTGTTCAGTGATTTTCAATGTGGAAGATCCCGAAGAGAAGACGGAAGTCAAAATGCTTTCGCGCAAAGTGAAGATCAATCCGAACAATGATTTTCTCGCAGCACTGGATGGCCTTGGGAATGTAAAGTACAAGCTGAACTGAGTATTTGTTTTTTTTTATATCATCTTCCCGTTGAATTTCTCCTGATATGTCATATAAAGGCCCGCAGGTTTTGAAATGCCGATTATTTTTGGTTCCTTGGAGCAGGTTATATAGATTCCTTGTCATTGAAATGATTTTCTTGGGGTATTTTATCCAAAGAATGTAACATCGAACTGTATCTTCCCGATTCCGGCATTCTGATCAAGGGCGCTTCCGGTGTAATTCAGCTTTTATGGCGGTAAATAAAATCAGTCAAGTGCTCCTTGAACCTGGTATTATCAGGATACAGGTTGAGCCTGATTCTTTTTTAGATGTGGATGATATTTTAGCCATGCGAAAGGTCAATCTCGAATTAAGTGGCGGCGAACGTTTCAGTGTTTTACTTGATACGACTGCGGGATACTTTGGGAACAGTCCGGAAGCAATCCGCATGCTGGCCAGTGAAGAATACCTCTTGTCAAGGAAAGCAACAGCAATTGTTGTGAAGTCACTGGCGGCAAGACTTGCCGGTAATTTCTTCAAGAAACTGAATACCCCCAAATGCCCTACGCGTCTTTTTACCTCAGAAGAAGATGCCATTAAATGGCTGAGGAAATTCTAGATCCCGATCCTCCTGTTACATTCGCTCCTTCAGATTTTGCACGGTACTACTGAACTTTTTTGTGTTGAGACAAGCCGCTCAATGGAACCGTTTCTCTTCGCATGGAATCCAATCATTCCCTGTTTGAAATAAGAATTATCTTTGACGATCTGTCTGAAATAAATTGAATCCGTACCCCTTGGGGGAATGTTCAAGCGGAAAGACAACGATACGATGAACCCGAAACCAACTTTCCGTGAGGCATTGTCTTTTTGGCTGAAACTGGGCTTTATCAGTTTTGGCGGGCCTGCCGGGCAAATTGCAATCATGCATGAATATCTTGTTGAACGCAAGAAGTGGATCTCCAATTCACGTTTTATCCATGCTTTGAATTATTGCATGCTGCTTCCGGGTCCCGAAGCCCAGCAACTGGCAATATACAATGGCTGGTTATTGCATGGCATACGCGGGGGACTTGTTGCCGGCCTGTTCTTTATTCTTCCTTCTGTTTTTATTCTGTTGGGGTTAAGTGTTCTGTACGTTCTTTTCGGAAAGATTCTCTGGTTTCAGGCTTTGTTTGAAGGATTAAAACCTGCCGTAGTGGCCATAGTTCTGTTTGCGTTATATAAGATCGGGAAGAAGTCGATGAAAACATTTCTTCATGCAGGGATCGCTTTATTAAGTTTTGCCTGTATTTTCATTTTCAATATTCCCTTCCCTCTGATCATTCTTTCGGCGCTTGTGTTGGCTGTCGTTGTGGTGTATTTGTTTCCGAAAATGCTGAAACAGAAGAATTCGCATGAAATTCTTGCGGATGATGAATCCCAATATTTTATCAATTCACTCGAGGCGCCACAGAAATTCAGCTGGCATCCGGGCTCTTTGGCTTTAAAAACAGGCTGTGCCCTGGCTTTGTGGTTCTTGCCATTTGTGCTGATCCAGGTTTTTGCGAATGACACCGGGTTCTGGAACTCATTGTCTTTCTTTTTTACGAAAGCAGCTTTGGTCACCTTCGGAGGGGCATATGCGGTATTGCCTTATGTGGCGCAGGTAAGTGTCGAGAAATTGCACTGGCTGAATTCATCGCAGATGATGGATGGTTTGGCATTGGGTGAAACAACCCCCGGCCCCCTGATCATGGTACTTGCTTACGTCGGATTTATGGGAAGTTACGGTCACTTTGGAGCGTCGATACTGCATGGGGGAATAGGTTTATTCACAACGGTTTATTTTACTTTTCTTCCTTGTTTCTTTTTTGTTCTTGCCGGGGCGCCGCTTGTTGAAGGGACAAGAAATTTCGATAAGATAAACGGAGTCATTTCTCTGCTCAGTGCAGCCGTTGCCGGGGTTATACTCAATCTGGCAGTGTATCTGGGTAAATCGGTTTTGTTCGGTCCGCTTGCTCAGCTGCAGAGTTTGCATTTGTTCAATTTGTTTTGGATGTTGCTTTCCATAGTCTTTCTGATCCGTTTTAAGGGGAATATGCTCTTCTGGATTGGAATCAGTGCCTGCGCCGGGCTTGTACGGTTTCTGTTATTTCCCTGATTTAAAGAGAGTGTGATGTGGCCCTGAGCAATGGATCATAAAAAAAAGAACGTCCTCCGGTTTTGGGAGGACGCTCTTTTTAATAGAAATGAAGTCTTTTTTTACTTATCGTATGACATTGAATTTTTTGACGCTTCGTTCGCCTTCCTTGTTTGAAACAACGAGGAAATACATGCCGGTATTCAGGTCAGCGGTGCTAAGAGAAGTCATTTCACTGATCAGTAACTGTGCAGGAATAACTGTTCTTCCGGTCATATCCAGAACAGAAACGGAACAGGCATCTCCGGTTTTCATTTGAATATTGATGAAATCAGAGGCTGGATTCGGAAATACAGAAAGGCTTGTTAAGTTGCTTAATTCAATAACAGACTGAGGGGAAGGTTTAACACGCATCCATGTGATATTGGTGGCCGTGTCTGATTTTCCCGGACGTATTTTGTAGTCCATTTCGCAAAGAGGGAAGCCCACAGTTGGATCTGAAGTCCACCATGCATAGTGAGTAACGGTGTCGTATACATGAGACTGAACCAACCAGGATGGAGGAGCCAGGCGGTGAATCCAGATAGTGTCAATGTTGATACTGTATCTCATCTGGCGGATGGTGGCAAAAGTACCCAGCGGTGTGGTGACATTTCCCCAGGCATCAACCAGTGTGTTGGATGTAACGATGTTTTTTATGCGGATGCTGTCATAACCAAATGCGGATAAGCTGAGTTTGGATTTGGCAGTAACGGTGTAGTTATCTGTATAGGAGGTACCCATTGTTGAAGGCCACTGCATGATTTTTGAAGCAGGGGTAAAGGTTTCGATAATGGTATCTATAATTCCAGGGACCAGCTGGGCAACGGCTGCGGCTCCCAGAACGGTGAGAGAGGAAGTGTTGTTCAGCAGATAGGCATTTTGAACTTTGTTTGTAATAACACATGCATTGGCAAGTGGAAAACGACTTCCGCTGTGTGTAGAGGCCGGAGTTTCAAACGCCAGGGAATCATGAAAAATGTTTTTGAGCG
>Ga0207022_10020_pt1 | contig 45237 bp, 43 predicted proteins | sample Alteio_BWMinCont_46_FD_153307 | JGI IMG/M metagenome (GOLD analysis project Ga0207022, IMG submission 153307) | Enriched cells from forest soil in Barre Woods Harvard Forest LTER site, Petersham, Massachusetts, United States -... | ecosystem: Environmental > Terrestrial > Soil > Temperate forest >... | reverse complement strand
GCCAGACCGAACTCCATACGATCTGAACTTTCGCCTTTTTGGCGTGGAAGTAAGAGTCCACCCCTGGTTCTGGCTCATGAGCGCGCTGCTGGGTTGGGGTGCGATAAGGCACGGCATGGCGTATCTGCTTCTTTGGATCGCCTGTGTTTTCATCTCGATTCTCGTTCACGAATTCGGCCATATTGTGATGGGATGGATCTTTGGTTCCAGGGGTCACATTGTGCTGTATGGAATGGGCGGTCTTGCGGTAGGTAGTCTCGAAATACGGAACCGCTGGGGCCGGATGGCGGTTGCTTTTGCCGGACCGGCAGCGGGCTTGCTGCTGTGGATTCTGGTGGTGATCTTAGCGCTTGCTTTGAACATAAACGAGAACTCCCCACCGCTGCTGGAGAGGGCGCTGACCGACCTTTTTGTTATCAATTTGTTTTGGAGCCTACTAAACCTCTTACCGATCTGGCCGTTGGACGGCGGCAGGATTAGCCGTGAGTTCCTGGAGTGGCTAATGCCGGACCGGGGAGCCAGCATAGCCTTCGGCATTTCCCTGGTAATTGCCGGACTCTTGACCGCCAATGTGCTCAGCGTGCGTTTTCGGCAGCAGCCGCTGCCGTTCTTCGAGTACATCCCTTACGTGGGGAATATGAGCAGTCTTTATAACGCTTTTCTCTTTGGAATGCTGGCTTTCATGAGTTTTCAGATGCTGCAATTGGAATCGCACCGCCGGCCCTGGGATCGCGAGGATGACCGCTGGGAACGCTAAGCGCATAGCCAGACCGCTTGATCCGCGCGGACTTGCCCGACTCCCCTCTCCTACCGTAAAATGTTGTATCCTTTTGGCGGGACTCGAAATGAGTAGGAGCGATGAACCAGGACATTGACGACGCCTTGCAAGGCTGGGAAGCGCGACCGGGGGCGTTGCAGGCCCGGCTCATTGAGGCCCGCGACAGCCGGCAGGTGATGCAATTGCGCATCGACCTGGGCATTTTACAGATCGAAATCACCGACCGTCCGGACGGCACCCGGCCGCACGGCTTCGCCACGTATTTTGAATATCTCCGGCAACAGGCGCGTATTGCCGATCGCGCGGGGCATGAGTTCGCGCTCAGCGAGGAGCAATGCGAGGAAGCCGACCGCGAGTTCGTGCAGTTCTACCATCGCCGGGTCGGCTGGCTGACCCTGCGCAACTATGCCCGGGCCATCGCCGACGCCGACCATACGCTGGCCTTCATGAATTTCATCCGCGACCACTCCCCCAACGACGACTACACCCGCGCCCACGAACAGTACCGCGGCTTTGTCCTGTTCCATCGCACGCAGGCGGCCGCTGCTCTCGCCGTGGAAAAGAACGATCCTGAAGCGGCCATCGACGCCATTCACGACGGCCTCGAGCAGCTCCGCAGCTTCTTCACTTCCTTTGAGGCCGAGGAGCAAATGGAGGAAGACCCGATGGTGGAGCAGCTCCGCAAGATGGATCGCTCCCTGCGCCAGCTCCACAACATCGAGGCCACGCTCCAGGAACAGCTTCAGCAAGCCGTCGCCAACGAAGAGTACGAAGCCGCCGCCAAGCTGCGCGATGCCTTGCGCAAACGAAAGAATTAGTGGTCAAGTTCTTTTGGTCATTCGTCATTGGTCATTGGTCATTTGTCATTCGCGAATGACAAATGACCAGTGACGAATGACCCAACATCTCCCCTTACCGCCAGCCGGTCACTGTGCCCGCTGCTTTCGCGCGACCTTGACCCGCTATGGCTGCGTATTAAAATGGGTACCGATGCAGCAGGCCCGCTCAGCGGGACCGGCGCGCCGTTACTCCTTGCTAATCCCTCTTTTATGTCAAGGCGGCTGCCAATGAAGTTTGTCACCCAGATGGTTCTGGTCATCCTTGCCATTGTCGGCGTGGTGGCAGGTATCACCTATGTCAGCCAGTTCTCCAACACACGGAAGACAGGATCAGGCGATCCGTCGACCGTGTCCACGACGAACGCCGCGTCGCTGACGTTTCCGATAAAGATCATGAATTATGATCCGCCCACGGCCGGAGAATTTGAGATGCACGCGCCGGGCCACCAGGATTTTCGCTTCGTCAACAAGAACGCCGTGCCCGTCGATCTGGGCCTGATGTCCAAGAGTTGCAAGTGCTCCGATATCCAGGCGTGCGTGCTGACGGCGGAAGAAGGCCAGTATCTGGACGCGGACGCCCTGGTGGAGGCGGCGGCCATGTTCAGTGCGGCCGAGCGCGGCGTGCTCGGCTTCCTGGGCCAGGCGATTCAAACCCGTGACGCCGTACCGGATATGCAGAAGGTGAAACTGAACTGGCAAAAACTGGAGCCGCAAATGGGCGCCCAGGCCATGAAGGAGATGCGGCCCGTCAACTTCATCACCGTGCCGCCGGGCGGCACCGGGTTCGTCCGCTTTGACTGGGACGGCCGGAAGACCAAGGAAGGCCCGGATCGGCTGGTGATTGAAGTGTGGACCCAGGCCAAATCAGGCAAAGCCGTCGCCCGCGACTTTGTGAAGCTGGAATGTCCGGTCACGTTCGTGCCGCCCTTGCGTATTTCGCCCGACAAGGTGGAACTGGATGAGCTGGGCCCCCGGGACGAACGCATAGCCGAGTACTACTGCTGGTCGGGGACGCGCTCCAGTTTCACTATCAGTGCCCGGCCGCTGACCCCGGATCCGTGCATCGCCTGGGAATGGGAGCCGCTCAATCTAGAGGAATGCAGCAAGCTGTCCGAGCGCGAGAAATCGCGCGTGCTGACCGGCTACCGCATCCGCCTGCACGTGCACGAGCGGGCGGCCAACGGCAAGCCGCTGGACGTCGGCCCGTTTGCCCGGCGCATCATGATCAAGAGCGACATGGGGGAGGACGAGGCCATGATCGGCGTTGTCGGCGCCGTGCTGGGCGATTTCATCGTCGGTTCGGACGAGGACAAGGGACGGGTCCTGCTGGAGAGTTTTCCGGCCCGCAACGGCACCATCAAGCACATCATCATCACGGCGCGGCAGTCCGGGGTGGGCTTGCAAGGGGGCGCCGCCCGGATCGAGCCGTCGAACGTGGACTATATCACGGCGGCGGTGAAGGAGGACGGCACGGGCCGTTGGAAGCTGCTCGTCAAGGTGGCGCCGAATTGTCCGCCCGGCAAAATTTCTTTGGATACGGCCGTCGTTCTGAAGATCAGGGGCGATCAGGAAGGACAGCAACGACAGCTGCGCATCCCGATTCGCGGCGTGGCGTATGTGAAACAATAAGCCCAAACGCCGGAGCGGTGTGCCCCGGCCGTTTCTTCTTTCCGAACCACAAGGAAGTCCGGTATGGAAAAGGATGACCAGAATCGGCTGCTCGACCCGTCGCCGGCCGCCGGCAGGCGTACCCGCCGCCAGGGCGTCACCATCAAATTCACCGTGCTCGCTCTGACGCTGGTAAGCGCGGCTGCCGCCGCCGGCTTTTTCATGGCGCCGCTGCTGCGACAGGACGAGGACAAGGTGAACGAAGCCGCTCCGGAACCGCAGAGCGGTCCTCCGCTATTCCGCAACTGGCCGAAACCGGACGTCGCCTTGATGCTCTCAGGCGAACAGCACGGCTATCTCCAGCCATGCGGTTGCTCTCCGGTGCAGATAGGCGGACTGGCACGCCGCTTCAATTTCTTGCAAACTCTCGACAAGCGTGGCTGGACCGTGGTCGCCGGAGATGTCGGCGATATTGCCCAGGGATCTGGGCCGGAAACCAGAATCAAATTCGAATACTCGATGAAGATGCTTGGCCAGCTCGGCTATACGGCCATCGGGGTCGGCAAGAACGAGGTTAACCTGCCCCTTCTCGAGGCATTGGCAGAAACGGTTCTGAACAATAAGGACGAGCCTCGACCGGTGGTAACTAACTTGGTCAACCGGCAAAAAGACTTTCCTGAAATGATCGAGGCCTGGGCCGTCAGCAAGGCCAAAGGCAATGCCCCCGTAATCGGCTTCGCCGGTATTGTCGGACCGGCTCTGGCCAGGGAGATAAAGAGTTCCGGTCTCAATTTCCTCCCGGAGGAGCAAGTTCTTCCGCAAGCCATTCAGGGACTGCGGGCCGAGAAGGCCGATCTGCTTGTGCTTCTTTACCAGGGGAGTCTCGAGGAAGCCAAGGAGTGTGCCAGGAAATTCCCGGAGTTTCAGGTCATCCTGCATACGGCCGCCGAACCGGAGCCTTCGGCGGAGGCAATCAAGGTCGGCAATACGATGCTGGTAAATCCGGGGCATAAAGGCCGGTACGTCGGCGTCGTAGGCGCCTATCGCACAGGCAATGCACAGCAGCCGTTCGACTTGCGCTACCAGCTTGTGGAATTAGCACCCGCCTACGAGACGCCCGAGGGCAAGGACAATGATAACCCCATACACGCACTGATGCAGGAATACGCCCAGCAAGTGAAAGATCGGAACTTGATGCGGCAATTTCTTCTGGACAGCGCGCATCCATTGCAAGTCGAATTCCCGAAGGCAGAATACGTGGGCTCTCAGGTTTGCAACCGCTGCCACAAAAGCGCCTTCAAGGTCTGGAAAGATCATCCGCATTCCAAGGCTTTTGACAAGTTAGTGGTCAAGGCCAAGCGGCCCACGCTGCGGCAATTCGACGGCGAATGCGTGGTCTGCCACGTGACGGGGTTCGGTTACAGAACCGGTTTCCGCGGCCCGGAAGAAACCCCCAAGCTATTGCACGTAGGATGTGAAGCTTGCCATGGGCCGGCCAGCTTGCATGTTGCGGACGATGGTGATAAGAAAATTCGCGCCGCCATGAACCCGTTCAAAGCGAGGCCAGGCGAGGACAAGAAGAAATTGGAAGATCGTATCTTTTCGGCTTGCGAGAAATGCCACGACACGGATAACGACACGCATTTTAATTCCAAATCCTTCCCGGATTACTTTAAGAAGACGTACCACACGGTTGATCCATAAGGATCCATAAGGCCAGTTGAACCCGATAAAAAATGAAGAACGCCCGGCGACCGCCGCCGGGCGTCTTCTGTTGGGGAAGAGTTGGTGCCTGGTTGGAAGGCAAAGAAGCCGGACACGGACGCCAAGTGCTTGCCCAGCGCCGGAGAGGTAGCTCCGAGGCAGGGCTACGCCACAACGATCGTGGTGACTCGCCGACGCGGGAAAACCCCGACATGCGGCCCGGCATCTCTGCGGTATCGTTCGCCGCTTCTCGGTTCCGCTGGTCGAACGCAGAAGTGATTTGAGCTTGCGCGCGAAAATGGAATTTTTACAAAAACCCAAGTGGTCATCGGTCATTCGTCATTAGTCATTTGCCAGGCGAATGACCAATGACGAATGACTGACCAAAGGTTTACCATTCGTTCGACTTGATCACTTCACCGCCGTTCCGCGTGAACAGGGCGTTAAGCGTTTTCGGGTCGATTTTCGCGCTGAGGTAGTGAACGGAACCATCTGCAAAGGCAGCGTTAAAGCCGGTGGCGCGCTCGTCCAGCAGGCCGGCCGTTGGCTCCTTGGCATCGATCTTCAAATCATCGGGTTTGGTCCAGGTCACTGCCCGGTCGGGTGCCGTCTCGACGAGAAGGATGGTGTTCGACGTGCCGTCGGTGACCTCTTTCATGAGCACCGCCTGCGGCGTGCCGCTGAACATCATGGCGAGGCCGACCGGCGCCAGAACGCGCGTCTTGCCATTGGTGTTTGCCAGTCCTTGCCCGCCAAAGACGGCCGGCCTGCGGGCGATCAACGTTTTGTTGTGCTCGCTGTCCCAGGGTTCGTCGCGGTGAAACTGGTTGTAAAGCTGATTCTCGCCGAGGAACGGCAGAATTTCGACGCGCCAGCTCAGGAGCGGCTGCCCCTCCTTGCTGTAGATCGCCGCTGTCGGAAACTTGCCGTTGGCGTCATGGTAGTTATGCAGCGCGAGGGCGAGCTGTTTCAGGTTGTTGGCCGTCTGCCGCCGCTGGGAGGTCCGGTTGACGGCAGCGGCCAGATCGGCCAGGAGCTCGCCGATCCCTTCGGCGCCCTCCTTTTGCGACAGCGTTAGCTGGTCGCCCTGGACCGCCGGCGTTAGCACGGCGAGAGTCTTCTCCAATTTGGGAATGACCCGCCGCGCCATGTCGCCGCGGGTAAGCGCCTGGGAGAACTGGACCAGAAGCTGATGCAAGCTCTCGGCGGCCTTGGCATCTTGCGATTGGACTGTCAGCTTCAGCGAGGCTTGCGGCGTTAAATCGATTCCGGCCGCGGCCCAAAGCACGCCATGCGTGACAACCGTGACCGGAGCGCCGCCCACTTCTTTTGGAAGTCGTGGGCTGACTTCTTCGGCAAGGCGGCGCACTTCCCCGGTCGGCAACAGCAGCACCTGGACCGCCGTGTCTCCAGCCGCCGCAAAGCTCTTGGCCACTTCCGGCCGGAGCGTCCCCTTGTCCGCTTTTATGCTCGCCAGCGCGGTTTTGCTGCCGGCGACGATCGCCTCGTCCATTTTCTCCACGGCAGGCATCCGCATGGGGCCCATGCCGCCCAGCAGCTCCGTAAGGGCCCTGGCGTTGGCGTCGCCCGCGAGCGGCGCCACCAGCACGGGCATCCCCGGCATGTCGGCCATGTTAACCACCACGTACAGGTCCTTGCCGCCGGCCTTCGTGAAATTCATGGCCCAGGGCACAAGGACTTGTTTCAGCGGCGCGAGCTGACCGGCCTCCAGTTTGGCCGCTTCGCTGACCTTGCTGATAAGGGCATCCACGTCCACGCGCGTGACATCGACGTGCATGACGACCAACGTTTGTCCGTCCAGGTAAGGCGCGACGGCCTTGGCGCGCGCCTCACCCTCGGCAGCACGATCTGCTGCCAGCAGCGCGCTGAAACCGGCGAGAGCTAAAAGACAGGCAAAAATTCTATGCATATGGATTCTCCAGGCTTGATGCGAACGCGTCTCAAGGCTTCAAGGTCAATTCGTAAGTCAACTCATTGGCGGACACCGTGTGTGGCGGTGTGGCGGCATGGAGCGTCGCGTGATTGCCGGAGGCATGGTAATCGAACGGCTTGCCCAGCATGGGATCCTCGGGCACGGGGACTTCCGTGATCTGGCTCAACGCTTCGGGCAGTCTGCCGTCATGGCTGGCGGCGTAAAGACGGATCGCTTCGACGCAGCGCTGGGCGGCAATGCGGCGATCGAGCCGTGCATACGCCGTGTATACCTTGACAATCGCGGGCAAGAGATCGACGAAGGGAATCGCTTCCAAACGCTGCCGCGCCTTCCTGATATCCTGGTCCGCGCGCTCCAGGCCGGGAAGCGCCTGAGCATAGGGCAATGTGTACCACTTGAACAAATCATCCTGCAGGTTGAAGTAGCGGCGCAGGGCATGAATGACGTACACCTGAAAGATGGGCATGGCGTCGATGTCCTCGGGTTTCCGCCCCTCTGCGATCAGCTCCTTCCTGGCTTGCGGGTAAAACTTGAGGGCGAGCCCCATGAGGAGCAGGCGTGCTTCCGCGTCGCTCGATCTGTCCTCCAGGTGCATAAGGCGGACCAGGCCGTCGACAAGCTCTTGCGTTTGCTGGGAGTTCAGAGGTTTCTTTTCGAGGTCGCGCGCCTGCGGCACCTCGGCGTAGAGCCAGAGCCGTTCGCCGCTGAGCGGTCTGGACAGGCCGATGAAGGGGCGCGGCAGCTCGGTGAGCGACCAGTAGAGGTTGGGCGAGCCGGGAGTCTGGAGCCACTGATCCACCTGCCCGGCCTGAACGGTGGCAATGGCGATGCCGACCAGAGCGTTGATCAGCAGCGGAGCATTGGCCACATCCTTGCCCAGGGCGAAGCCCGTCTGCAAGCTGTACGCCGCCTTGCCAAAGTCCTTGTCCGCCAGCTCAAAGCGCGTGCGCAGGGCCAGCACGTTTGCGAAAGCGCGAAACCTCTGTATTTCCGGCAGGAGCATGCCAATGCCCTCCTGCTTGACGCGTGTCGTAAAACCCCAGTCGCAATACTCGCGCCGCGCCGCCAGGTCCAGTTCCTGAAGCTGCTTGGAATTCAAGACCCAATCCAACTCGGCGCGTGGCAACGCGTTGGGCGAAGCTTGCAGCGCCTCGTTGATTTTGTCCTGAAGACCTGGCTGGCGCCGCCAGCCTTCCCATTCCGGGCTGAAGGCCCGATAGTACAGCATGGCCGCATTGCCCGGTGTCACATCAAAGGAGTCGGGGAGCAGATGGTACTTCAGAACCGGTGACGGCAACACCGCCGGTCCAATCGTCAGCTTATAGGTCATCCCCTGGCCAGGAGCCCGGCCGGCCGAAAGCACCAGTAAAACAAGACCAAGCCATTTCCGAACCATGCAAGGATCTCCTGAGAGTTTCAAGGCGTTTGCCATTCCGGCCAGTTGAAGCCGCTGCGCGCGTCCAGAGTGGCCGACGGGTTCACCGGGCTGCCGCTGAACGCTGACGAAGAATCGGGCAGGGCTTCGATGCCCCAGTGCTGTACGAGTTGCTGGAGATGGAAACAGCTCAACGGCGCCGGCTGATTGCCGGCACCAGCCGCGGTCAAAACCGGGACCGCCGCCGCGGGCGGCCGTTCGACCGCCTGGCTGGCGGATACATCTTCTTTTTCAATCGGCACGTAAACAATGCGGATGTCGTGTTGCTGTGGTCCAAGCGTCACGACAAGGCCGAGCGCCGCGGATACCAAGGCCAACGTCACCGTGGCGCATGGCCAGAGCCAGCCGCGTCGGGAAGCGGCTCTCTGCCCAGCGTGAAAAAACAGCTTGTCGCGATTGATGGCGCCCGTCGCCGGGGCCAGGGACGACAGCGCCGATTCCAGCGCTATCAGTTTCGGATCGAAGCTTTCCTGGGACATATGACTCCCAACCTTTCACGCAACGTAACCAGGCCGGCCAGGTACCAGCGGTGTGCCGTGCTTGACGAGGCGTCAATCAATTCACCGATCTGCTCGAAGGTCAGGCCGCCCCAGAGATGAGCGACAATCACCTCCCGCTGCTCCACCGGCAAGGTTTGCAAAGCGCTGCTGGCCGTGTCGGCGTCGATCTCGGCGGCCTCGCTGGCACAAAACCACGCCGGCGTTCGGCCCGCGGCGCGGCTCTCGTGCCGCCGCCGCCGCTCGGCGGAACGGCTGGCGTCAATGGCGGCATTGCGCACGACGCGGTATAGCCAGGAAACCAGCCGATCGGGTGGCTTCTTTTGCGCGATGAATTTCAGGAATGCTTCCTGAACGACGTCCTCGGGCGTGGCGCACCATTGCCGCGCGTACAGCACCATCGCCGCGGCGTGCTCATCGATCAGCCGGCCAAGAACTTCCGGGCCCATCATCTGAATGACGTGTGTTTGGGCACGTTATCCCAAAAAAAAAACACCGTGGGTCAGGATTCCGATCCTGACCGGGTCGGGTCAGGATCGGAATCCTGACCTACTATTAGGAGGATAGGGCTTGTAAGGGGGATACGAAATGTTCTCGCTTCAGCCGCTGGGCGATCAGGCGGTGCTGGCCTATTGCGCCGATGAGGCGGCGGCCCTGGAGTTTGCGGCGGCCGTGCGTCGGTCTGAGCCGGCCTGGCTCGTGGACGTGGTCCAGGCCTACACCAGCGTCGCCGTGTTTTTCGACCTCGATCAGGTCAACTACGCCGGGGCAGCCGAGCATCTCCAACGATTTGCCCAGGACCGCAAGGCGAAAGGCATCGTGCCGCAATCGCGCGCGCACGTGATACCGTGCTGCTATGAACTGCAACTGGACCTGGCCCGCGTGGTTGAGCACACCGGACTAAGCGAAGAGGAAGTCATTCGCCTGCACATGGAGACCGAATACACGGTCTACGCCATCGGCTTCTGTCCCGGCTTTCCTTACCTGGGTTACTTGCCTCGTGCCCTGTGCGGCGTGCCGCGCCTGGACACGCCGCGCCTCCGCGTTGACTCCGGCAGCGTTGGGCTCACGGGCCGGCAAACGGGCATCTACACCGAGCCGCGCCCGGGCGGCTGGAACCTGATCGGCCGCACACCGCTTCAGCTTGTCAACCTGGCGGAGGGCTACTTCCCGCTGCGCACCGGCGACCGCGTGCGTTTCCGGCGTATCGATGAAATGGAGTTCAAGAATCTTCTCGGCCGACGTCTGTAAGCAGTCGCTCCACAATCACCACATCGCGCCAGACGCCGTCAAGCTGACCGTGCTTCTCGTAGACTCCCACTTCGCGAAAGCCCAGCGACTTGAGCAAGCCCCGGCTGGCAGCATTTTCGATGAACACCCGCGACACCAGCTTCCAGAAACCCGCCTTGCGGGCGGCTTCCATTAAGAGACGTAAAGCGAGCTTTCCCAAGCCGCTGCCGCGCTCCGTACGCCTTACATAAACGGAAAATTCCGCGACGCCGGCATAGCATTGGCGCGGGCGGTACGTGAAAGTTGCAGCGAAGGCCACGACCTCGCCGCCTCTTTCCACCACAACAATTGGATGAACGCCATCAAACCACTTGGCGATATCTTCGCCAGAGCGCAGGCCAGTCTCAAAAGTGGCGCTTCGATCCTCGATGCCCTGATTGTAGATGGCGGCCATGACGGCCGCGTCCTCGGGTGTCGCGTCGCGCGCTTGCAAAGGGGTTACCTCCTGCCGTCGTAAAAGATGCCGAGTTTGGCACGATCGCGAATCGTCGAGCGCGTGAAGGCGAGCGACCGCACGGAGTGCCGCAGCCATTCCCGGCGATTGTAGATCCGCAGCTTCCGGCCGGAGCTAATGTGTCGATGCCTCGACAAAATGATGACCTTTAATCCATTGTCATTCGCCCAGCGTCTCAGGTCCTGGCTGAAGCGAATTTCCTCCGCCGCATAAAGCTCGGTGGAAAAGCCGCCTATGTCACGGAAGGCGTCGGCCCGGCAAAAGACAAAAGACCCCGCCGCCCAGCACATGGTTCGCGACAGCAGGTCCCAAAGGATAAGAAGATTGCCCAGGAAAGGCGGCACGTCATCGAGCCCGATCAGACAGCCGCCGCCCGCTACCCGGTTACGCCGAACCGTGCGCAGCAGTTCGGCTAGCGTGGCGGGATGAAGCCAGGAGTCGGCGTCGATGAACAGAAACCAATCGCCGCCGGCAACCCGTGCCCCAGCATTCCGCGCGCGGGAAATCTGATTGACCGGCTCGAAGACCACGCTCGCCCCCGCGCCCCGGGCCAGTTCCGCCGTGCGGTCGGTCGAGTTGTTGTCCGTGACAATGACTTCGCCGCTCCAGTCAGCCGCCGCATTCGCTTGAAAGGCGGCCAGGACCGAGCACACGCAACCGGCGATAAGCTTCTCTTCGTTGAAAGCGGGAATAATCACAGAAAGTTTCATCAATCTTCGCCGATAACTGAAGCAAAAGTGCCCTCCCCCCCGGAGCCCGTTGCTCCTGCCCGTACCCAGTACTCTTACTCCTCCGGCAAATACACCGTCATCTTGGTTTTGCCTGCTGCTATCAGACAACCGTCGGCGGCGGCCAGGTTGCCCTGGATGCGTTTGTCGGACGCGATCAGATCGCCGGTTTCCTGATCCACAACAATAAGCCCCAGCGACGTGGGCCAGTAAACCCTATGGCCGGCCAGCAATCCCCGGCCAATGGTCGCCAGGCCGCTCTGGCCGTCGTCCGGCTTGTGCCACACGGGAGCGCCGGTCGCGGCATCCAGGGCGCGGAGATTGTGCTGCAAGGGGATGCCGGTTCCGGTGCTGGTCACCGTATTCAGAAAGAGCTTCCCCCTGGTGACGCCAAGGAGATGCACCGTTTCCAGGGGCCGCTCCCAAAGCACGTGTCCGGTATCGGCATCGAGGCAGAGGAGACGACCGTAGTCCAGCGGGGCAACATACAGCCGGCCGGCCGCGCAAACACAGGGAGCCAGTCCCCGCCGCGACGGCAGACCTTCCGCCGTGTTCAGTCCACGGCTCGCATAGCGCACCGCCCACAGGCGCCGGCCGGACTCGGCATCGAGCGCCACAATGGCCCCCGAATGCGAACAATAAAAGACACTCGCCCCCGCCGCCGTCAGCAAATGATGGCGATAGCGCTTTTCTTTGCCGCTCAATTCTTGAGTCTCACAGACATCGCGCTGCCAGCGAACAGCTCCGCTGTCGGCATCGAGACACAGGATCGCCGTCTGCGCTTGCACCGCGGCCAGGCGGGTGACCGCCGCATAGACCCGGCCGTTGTGCACCACCGGGGCGCCTTCAAACGCGGCGTGCAATCCGTCTGGCGTCTTGACCTGCCAGCGCTCCACGCTGCCCAGCGTTGTTTGCAGATTCAAGCACACAAGATAGCTGGGAATCTCGCTGCCGTTGCGTGAACCCGGGGTTGGGGAAGCAATCGCAGGGATATGCTGGGCCCCGAGCCGGGCATAGAGACGATCGTCCTTGGCCGTCAACGTGTAGCCGAGAGAGTGCATAAGATCCTTGATCGGCACCTTCAAGTCGAGGTCCGATTCGTTAACGCCGGCCGGCGCCTCGTACTGAAAGACCTGCTGACCCGAGAAGAGATCGTAACCCTTCACCGAGCGGGCGTCGGCGACAAAGACGCGCTCCTTCAAAATCACAGGATAGAAAGCCAGCAAGCGTGCGTCCCCTGCCAGCAGTTCCGACTCGTCCGGCGTCTTCTCGCGCAGTTCGCCAAGCTTGACCGTCCATTCGAGGCCGTTGAGCTGCGGAATGCGCTGCAGTCGACCTATCGCCTGAGGCAGCACGAAGCTGCGCGAGGCGGCGCCCGCAAAGGTAAGCCAGGAGTCGAGTGCCGGCGGCGCCGCCAGGATATCGGCGTGCGCCGCCAGGCGCTTGAGGATATCCACGAAGTTGCCGTCGCGCCCGGCCAGATGACCTGCCGCCTTGCCGTGTCGGGCTTCAAAGTCTTGCAGTTCCAGTGCAAAATCCGGCGCGCCGCGGATTAACTGGGCCAGCAGTTGCTTGGCGCGCACGCGGGCCACGTCCAGATGCGCGTCGGGAAAAATCAGCGCGTCCTTGACCGCGGGCCCGGCATCCGCTCTGGAAGCAGGAACCGCAAGCATTTGCCACCAATGTTCCGCCTCGTCAAAAGCGCCGCGCTCGAACGCCAGGTCGCCCAGCAGGTCCAGCGCCTGTTCGGTGAACTGGCTGCAGAAGCATTCATCCACCAGACGCTGCAGCACCGCGGGGGCATGTGCGGCGGCCCCCTCATCCAGCCATTTCTTGGCCTGACTGTCCACCCGGCCGCGGTAGAGACGTAAGGCATCGGGCGGCATGCGCGCCAGACGTAACTGGCAAAGGCGCCTGGCTTGCAGACAGTGCCGGGCATCCACGGGCACCAGGTCATCCCCCGCCTCGGCAATGGTGCGCAGCAGGTCGTCCACTGCCTCCGGCCATTTCTTCTCTGCCATGGCTTTGTCAATGGCCAGCAGACGCCGCGCCGTGCGTGCCGATTCGCCGCTGAGGCCGATACGTGACAGAATCTCCTCTTCGGCCGGAGCCTGGCCCTGCGCGATCGCCATTATTGTCCCAAGAATGAGTGCGGAAGTGCCCATACCTGTTATTCCAGTCCAGTTTCCGAACCTGAAGTACAGTCGTCTTTCGCGGAGCGAAAGGCGACACTAGCGAGCGTCTAACGCGGCCGCGTGGCTTGTTGCAGCAGCCAACCGGCGAAGAACACCACAATCCCCACGCCGGACCCGGTGAGCATCTGGCCCACCGTCAGGTGCCCCGCCATGTTTCCCGCCATGGCGATCGGCAGAATCAGCAGGCCCAGGAATTGCAATAACCGTCCCAGCTTATAAAGCATGCAGTAAGACAGCGAATAAGAGAGTGCGGATTCCCGGTTCTGAGAAACGCCCGCTTGCCCTTTCTCGGCTTTGGCACCAGCAGAGGAAACCGCTACGTTCGTCGCTCATTGTACACCGGCGACGACGCGGGCACAGGAGTTGCTCCCTCGGGGGAGAATCGGGCCGGGGGAAATTTGCGACCGCATAAATCTGCTTGACATCGCTCAGCACGGAACTAAAAAAAGCGTCATCTACGCCCCGTCGGATTCGGCCAGTTGGTGCGCTTCCCTTGTCGCAATCCTGCAACTATTCAGGAGGCTAGGCGCGTGATTGCATGTTGGCCAGTCAGGAATGCATCTCGGACTCTCTTCTGTACGGCGCCGTGGCTTCTCTTGGCGACGCTGCTGACCGGCTGTGACCTGGACGGTTATCCGGAGGACCTGCGTTACCCGCCGCGCACGGATGTCCTGGTCGTGGACAAGCCGAAAGTCGACGCGCCGCGCGAACAGGGCTTCGAGCGGCCGGGCGAGTTTCCGAAAGTTATTCTGGCCGGCTTGCCGGAAAAAGAGAAAGAGCAGCTCACTATCGATCCGGCCAACCTCAAGGACGATCAACGCAATGTGCTGGAGGACGAGCTCACCAAGCGCTTTGGCACCCCGGCCGCCCCCCGGGCGGACATTGGTGACGCCGCCCTGGTCGCTCAGCTCAAGCTGGACGACGATACTTTGAGACGCGGCAGCACGGTCTATCGCCAGCAATGTTTGCACTGTCATGGGCTAAGCGGTGACGGCCGCGGCGCCACGGCCCCGTGGGTAAATCCTCATCCGCGCGATTATCGGCAGGGAGTTTTCAAGTTCACTTCTTCCAGCCAGGACGAAGGCCGGCGCAAGCCCCGCAAGGAGGATTTGCTGCGCACGCTGCGGGAAGGGATTGAGGGCACCTCCATGCCGTCGTTCCGTTTGTTGCCGGAGGACGATCTCGAAGCGCTAGCCAGCTATGTAATCCATCTAAGCATGCGGGGGGAGATCGAGTTTCAGGTCATTCGCGCCCTGGTCAAGGGGGAGGAGAGCAACGTTCCGGAGACCATTAGCGCTTACCTGGAATTGATCCGTGGCAATTGGCAAGGCGCCCAGACCAGCCTGATCAAGCCGCCCACCTATCCGGGCGACACACTCAAAACCGAGGAAGAGCGGGACAAGTATCTGCGCGAATCGATCGCGCGCGGCCTGGGGTTGTTTGCCCGCGCTCAGGCAGAAGGGAACCTGAAATCGGCAGGCTGTCTCGGTTGCCATAGCGATTTCGGCCGGCAGAGCGCCTACAAGTACGACGCCTGGGGAACCATCGTCAAGCCCGCCGACCTGACCACCGGCGTGTATCGCGGCGGCCGGCGGCCCGTCGATCTGTACTGGCGCATCCACTCCGGCATCAATGGCGTCACCATGCCGGCTTCCAGCAGCAGTCTCACGCCCGAAGAAGTCTGGGATGTCGTCAACTTCCTGCAGGTGCTTCCCTATCCAAAAATGCGGGAGAAATACGGCATCAAGCTGGAACAGCCGCCGAAATAGCTGCCACCCATGTTCTGGAGGAATGGTTTCGTGCAGAAGTTCTGGAGTATCCTGTTCGGGGCTACGATGCTGGCGGCCCTCCTCCTGTTTATCGTGGCGCCGTTTGTGGGTTGGTGGCTGCCAAAAAATGTCGCGACCTTCGGCGGCGGCATCGACGGCCTCTATTATCTCATCCTGGCCATTACCGGCTTCTTCTTTGTTCTGACCGAGGCGATCCTGGTCATCGCCCTCTGGCGTTTTGCCGGGCAACCGGGCAAGAAGTCGGTTTACCAGCACGGCAACCACCAGCTGGAAGTCATCTGGACGGTTGTCCCCGGCGTGATTCTCCTTGTCCTCGCCATCGTGCAAATCAAGGTCTGGGCCGACGTGAAGTTCATCAAGAACATGCCCAAGCCGGATGGCACTACCCAGCAGATGGAAGTTCTTGCCAAGCAGTGGGAGTGGCGCGTGCGTTATCCCAGCAGCGCGCGTATGGCGGAATGGGCGAGCAATCCAAAGGCTGCCGAGGATTTCGGCAGGAATCCGCACCTGGACGACATTTATCTCCCGAACGAAATCCATATCTGGAAGGGCGACGCCGACAAGGACAACAAGGTGCTCGTCCACTTGAAGACCGGGGACGTGATCCACAGTTTCTTCTTGCCGAACCTGCGCCTCAAGCAGGATGCGCTGCCCGGCAAGACCATTCCGGTCTGGTTCGCCGTCACGGAGTACAACCTGGAAGCGGATCCCCAGAGCACGGAAGCCGAGCCGCGCTGGAAGGAAAAGGATATCTGGGAGCTGGCCTGTGCGGAATTCTGCGGCACACGGCATTCCATGATGCGCGGCAAGCTTTATGTGCATAAGGACAAGGCGGACTTCCTGAAGTGGTTGAAGCACGCGGAGGCGGAACAGGACCGGCACGCGCCTTTGGCTTCACGATAAGAGATTGCCGATTGGAGATTTTAGGTTTCAATCTGCAATCTGACTTGCTCGATTAAGACCTTTTTGAGGACAAGATAAATGAGCGTCGGTCTTCCTCATGGCGCCGAAGCCCACAAGCATCCCGAGATGAGCTTCGTGCGCAAATACATTTTTTCCAGCGATCACAAGATCATCGGCATCCAGTTCCTCTTCTCGACCCTGATCTTTCTGGTGATCGGCGGCACGCTGGCCATGGGGGTGCGCCTGCAACTGGGCTGGCCGCATGCCGACCATGGCTGGCTGGCCAGGCTGCTGAACTGGCCGAAGAGCTACGGCGACCACATGCCGCCCGAGTTCTACAACATGCTCTTCAGCATGCATGCGACCATCATGATCTTCTTCGTGATTATCCCCATGCTGGCAGGCGCGTTCGGCAACTTCACCATCCCGCTCATGGTCGGCGCGCCGGACATGGCCTTCCCGAAGCTCAACATGATGTCGTACTGGTTCATGTGGCCGGCGTTTATTATCATCCTGATCGGCTTCTTCGTGGACGGCGGCGCGCCGGCCAACGGCTGGACCTCTTACCCGCTCATCTCGAGCCTGACCATGCCTGTGGGCGCCGGCTTCCAGTCACCGGCGGGGGCCGGCACGGGCTACGGGCAGATCTGCTGGTTGGTGGCGCTGCTCTTCGTCGGCATCTCCTCCATGATGGGCTCGGTGAACTATGTGACCACCATCATCAATCTGCGCGCGCCCGGCATGACCTTCAACCGGCTGCCGTTGACCATCTGGGCGCTGTTCATCACCGCCATCCTGCAAGCCTTCGCCTTGCCGGTGCTCACCGTGGCCTTGATCCTGCAACTGCTCGATAAGACCTTCAACACCTGCTTCTTCCTGCCTCCCGGCATGACCACCGTCGGCAACTGGCACGCTGGCCCAGGCGGCGGCCAGACGCTCTTGTGGCAGCACCTGTTCTGGTTCTATTCGCACCCGGCCGTCTACATCATGATCTTGCCGGCCATGGGCATGGTCTCCGACATCATCGCCACCTTCGCCCGCAAGCCGCTGTTCGGCTACAAGCCGATGTACCTGTCGCTGGCGGGCATCGCCGGCCTGGGGTTCATCGTTTGGGGGCATCACATGTTCCAGAGCGGCATGGATCCGCGCCTGGGCACCGGTTTCATGATCGCCACGATCATGATCGCCCTGCCTTCCGCCGTCAAAGTGTTCAACTGGCTCGGCACCACCTGGGGAGCGAATATCCAGTTCACCACGGCGATGCTGTTCGCCCTCGCCTTCGTGTCCTTGTTCGTGATCGGCGGACTGAGCGGCATCTTCATGGCGGCGACGCCGGTGGATATCGCCATTCATGACACGATGTTCATCGTCGCTCACCTGCACTACGTGCTTTTTGCCAGCAGCCTGATGGGCATTTTCGCCGGCATCTACTACTGGTTCCCCAAAATGTTCGGCCGCCTGATGAACGAGCCGCTGGGCAAGATCCACTTCGTGCTGACCTTTATTGCCGGTAACTGTACGTTCTTTCCCATGCATATCACTGGAGCGGCCTTGCAGCCGCGACGCTATTCGGATCCGCTTCAGTACAAATGGCTGGAGTCGCTGCAGGGGCTGAACATTTTCATCAGCATCAGCGCCTTCGTGCTCGGCGCCGCACAGCTTATCTTCCTGGTCAATTTCTTCTACAGTTTGTTCTGGGGCCCCAAGGCGGGACGCAATCCCTGGCGCTCCAACACGCTCGAATGGACGGCCCCGTCGCCGCCGCCGCACGGCAACTACGAGACGACGCCGATTGTTTACCGCGGGCCTTACGAATATGCCTCGCCTGAGAGCGAGGAGGATTATCTTCCGCAGACAGAGAACTTGAATGGCAAGGTCGCCGGCACGCAGCCGGTACACCATTAATAATAGCTCACTGCTTCTTGGGGTGGCCGGGGCTGAGTCCTCGAAGCCCCGGCCGCGTGGACTCCAACGAGATCTGAATTTGAGCAGCGCGAATCCGACGATCCATGAAGCTACTCCGCTGCCGCGGTGGCTGCACCGCTGGGCCGTGCTGACAGTCTGTTTCACGCTGGCGCTGCTTGGGCTGGGCGCCGTGGTCACCACGTTTCGCGTGGGCATGGCCGATCCGATCTGGCCGACTTACCCCTGGCATTTGCTGCTTATCAACTGGCAGGAACCGAGTCCCGGCTTGATCATTGAACATACGCATCGCGCGGCCGGGTACGTTGTCGGAGCCGCCAGTATTGTGTTGGCGGTGGGCTTGTGGTTTTCACGGCCGTGGCGAACGCTCGGTTGGCTCGGGATCCTTGCTCTCCTGGGAGTGATAGCTCAGGGAGTGCTCGGCGGCTTGCGCGTGCGTTTGAATGCTCTGTTCGGAACCGACCTGGCAGCGCTTCATGGCAGCTTCGCTCAACTCGTGCTAGCACTACTGGTCGGCCTGGCGGTGATCACCTCGCGCAACTGGGCAACACCTGTGGTTTCTGCGTCCCCCGTAGAATCGATCCGCCTTCGCCGCTTGGCCTTGTTGGCTGCTGTCTTGATTTATCTGCAAATCATGCTTGGCAGCCTGGTTCGGCATAATCTGTTTGCAGCATTGGGACAGCGCGGCCATCTGCTGATCGCCTTTGCTGTCGTCATTGCGATTACGTTTCTGGTGAAGGGCATTTTTCAAAGCCCTGCCGCAACCAGGGGCATGGCTACCGCAGCAACGCTCCTTGTCGCATGTGTTGTGCTCCAGCTTGTGCTCGGCGCGGAAGCCTGGATAGCGAAATTCGGCCCCGGCGGTCCGGCCGACATGCGCCCGGTGACCGTGCACCAGGCGGTAATCCGCACCGCGCATTTTCTCGTCGGTTCAGGTATCTTTGCAACCTCCGTCGTGATCGCCTTGCAAGCATATCGGCAGACCATGCCTGTCGCCGTTCTTGCTCCCAGCTCGGTAGGCCCAGTGGGAGAAACGGCATGAAAGCAGCCACGACAATGTGCCCCGACGCCAGGGCGGCAGCGCAGACGCGCTTTGCCGATTATTTGCAGCTTGCCAAGCCGCGGCTGTCGATGATGGCACTCTTCACCGTTGCCGCCGGGGCCTTGCTGGCCGCACGCGGCACGCCCGCGGACTGGACCATCTTGCTGCATGCCCTGTTCGGTTCCGCCCTGGTTGCCGTGGGCGCCAGCGCGCTCAATCAGTTCTATGAGCGCGACAGCGACGGCTTCATGAGCCGCACCGAGAATCGCCCGCTTCCCGCCGGCCGGTTGCAGCCGCTCGAGGTGCTGGCCTTCGGCGCGGTGCTCGGGATTGGCGGCGTAACCTATCTCGCGGTTGCTTTGCCGCACTTGCTGGCCGCGGCGCTGGCGGCGCTAACGTTTCTAAGCTACGTCTTTGTCTATACGCCGCTCAAGCGCAAAACATCCCTGAACACGCTTATCGGCGCCATTCCGGGCGCCCTGCCGCCGGTAATCGGCTGGGCGGCGGTGCGCGGCTCGCTCAGCCTGGAAATAGCCGTCGTCTTTGTGATCCTGTTTCTTTGGCAAGTGCCGCACTTCCTGGCGATCGCCTGGATCTATCGGGAGGACTACAGCCGCGCCGGCCTGTGCATGCTGCCCGCGGTCGACGGCGACGGCGGCATGAGCAGCCGGCAAATGGTCTGGTATTGCCTGGCCCTCATCCCCGCCAGCCTGGCGCCGGTGCTGCTCGGCCGAGCGGGCATCCCATATCTGCTGACCGCCACGATCCTGGGCGCGGGTTTCCTGACGTTCGCGCTGGCATTTGCACGCCGGCGATCTCTGAAGCGCGCCCGCGGCGTCTTGCGGGCGTCGTTGATCTATCTGCCGGTCTTGCTGGCTTTGCTATTACTCGATGGAGCATCCCACTAATGGCGCACGCAGTCGAAGAGGAGCCGGTTCTGCACATGGGCGTGGCCGTCAACCACGGCAAGCTGGCCATGTGGATTTTCCTGGCCACGGAGATCATGTTCTTCACCGGCTTGATCGGCACCTACATCGTCCTGCGCAACGGCACGCCGACCACGCAGGAACCCTGGCCGACTCCCGAGCAGGTCCACCTCAAAGAGTGGATCGGCGCCTTCAACACCTTTGTGCTCATCTGCAGCAGCGTGACCGTGGTGCTGGCGCACTACGTCATGGCCCAGGGCAAGGTCGGTCAGGCGGCTGCCTATGTCGCCGTGACCCTGGCGTTGGGATGCGTGTTCCTTGGTGTCAAGGCCGTCGAATACAAGTCCAAGTACGATCACGCCATTCTACCTGGGCATGTGTTCGATCGCCTGGACGGGCAGCGCGGCATCGATTACCTGTACACGATCAAGGAACAACTCGGACATCTTGCCGAGAAAGCCTCTGCTCCTGTGGCCTCGGAGAGCCGGGAGCTGCTGGCGCTCCTGGAGCTCAAGGACGGCCGGGCCCAGATCGCGCCGGAAGAGCTTGGCAAGCGCGTCAACGAAATGCACGAAAAGAACAAGGAGTTTTTTGAAGAGCACCCCGAGATGCATTTGGCGACGGTGATCCCGTTCGGCAACCTTTGGGCGTCGTGTTATTTCGCAATGACCGGCTTCCACGCCCTGCATGTGCTCGGCGGCCTGGTCGTGTTCGCGATAATGTTGATCATGGCCGCCATCGGCCGCTTCGGTGTCCAGCACACCAATATGCTGGAACTGGTTGGCCTGTACTGGCACTTTGTCGATATTGTCTGGATTTTCTTGTTCCCATTGCTGTACCTGGTCTAAGTGCAGGAGACTCGCAGATGACGCAAGCACATGACACGGAGCATCATGGACCGGCTTTCAAGGCTTACATGGTCGTCTTCGGCGCCTTGACCATCTTCACGGCCATTTCCTTCGCTGTCAATTGGGCGGAGCGCCAGGGATATGTCACGAAATCGGTCGGCTTTTCGATTATCCTCGCCGTGGCCGTGGTGAAGGCGGTGCTGGTGGGCACATATTTCATGCACCTGATCGTGGACTGGGGCAAGCTGTATTATTTCATCTTCCCCACGTTCATTCTCGGCGCCATGTTTATTACCGTGCTGCTCCCGGATATCGTTCTGGGTTGGCCGCATGTGGGCCAGGTGCCCAGTCCGCCGATCGGCAACAGCGGCGCACGGGATTAGGGGGGCATGCCCCAGGAGCGGGCGATTTGAGAAGAGCATTTGCCAGCGCGAGCGCCGTCTTTTGCCTGGCTCTGCTGGCTGGCGGCTGCGGTTCTTCAGCGTCTCTTCCGGATGCTGTGCAATTTCCGGTTGGCGATTTCTCGCTGACCGAGCGCAGCGGCCAGACCGTTCGCCGCGCCGACCTCCTGGGCAAGACCTGGGTTGCGGCTTTCATTTTCACCCGTTGCGCCGGCCCGTGCCACCAGGTCAGCGGCACCATGGCTCATCTGCAACATGATCTCGCTGGAACCAGGGGCGTGGTCCTGGTGAGTTTCACCGTCGATCCCGAGTTCGATCGCCCGGAGGTGCTGCGCGCCTACGCCGATCGTTTCAAGGCCGATCCCCATGACTGGCTCTTCCTCACCGGCAAGCAGGATGAAATCCACCGACTGATCGTCGACAGTTTCCATCTCGGCGTGCAGAAAAACAGTGGTCCGGGCGTGGAGCCGGGTTTTGCAGTGGAACACAGCACAAAGCTGGCCCTGGTCGATCCCGCAGGGCAAATCCGCGCTTATTTTGACGGCACAGCGCCTGAGGTTTTGCCGAAACTCGAGCGTCAGATCACCGTACTCCTCTGGGAAAATCGTTTGCCGGAGGTCAACGCGGTCTTGAACGGAACGAGCGCCATCCTGCTGATGATGGGGTATCTGCTGATTCGCCGCGGGCGTGTGACCTTGCACAAGACCTGCATGTTGTCGGCGCTGGGGGTTTCAATCGTCTTCCTGGCGTCTTACCTGTACTATCACTTCGCCGTGAAACACGGCAAGCCGACGCCGTTCACGGGAGAGGGCTTGATCAGGGCGGTGTATTTCACAATCCTGCTGTCGCACACGGCCCTGGCCGCAGTCACAGCCCCTCTGGCATTATTCACGGCATACAAAGGGCTCACCGGTCAGTTCAAAAAGCACAAGGTGATCGCACGCTGGACGCTGCCGATCTGGCTTTACGTGTCGGTCACCGGCGTGGTTGTGTATTGGATGCTGTACCGGCTCCCCGCTTCTCCGTGAGCATACTAACCCGAAGCGTGAGCGAGGCCTCGCTGACGCTTCGGGTTAGTGTGGCGGATTGGCCAGGGTTGTCTAGAATGGGGATAGAAGGGGGAATGTCTCGATGAAATCGTTAGTTGCTCTGTGCGGGGTGCTGGCGCTGCTGGCCATGCTAACATGCCAGGGCAGCGCCTACGCCTGTCCCGCCTGACAGGACATGAACACGACCTCCGGTTCGGAGGCCGACGACCCGCTTCAGGAAGCGCGCGCCTACAACAACAGCATTTATCTCATGGCGTTCATGCCGTACTTTTTGCTTGGTACGGTGGGCTTCCTGATTTACCGCGGGCATAAGAAGAACGCTGCGAATTCTAACAATACTGCTGCCGGGGACATGGATCGCTCGTTCACGGAGCCGCCGGCCTGAACCGCAAGAAGAAAGCAAGAACCAAACGGGTGCTACTCTCCAGCGATTCTCCTCGGCTGCTTTCTCTTGTCCACACGAAGGCGCGGCTCCTTAAGGAGGATGCTCATGTCCGACTCCATCAGCCGTCGCACGTTCGTATCGAATACTCTGAAGGCCGGCGCCGTGGCCGGGCTTGCCGATCTGGCCTTTGTGAACCATTTGCCGGCTGTTTCCGCCGACCAGGCCAAGGTCGAACGCGACAAGGTCCTGTTCAACTCGGACATCGAGCCGCTTGTCCGGGTCATTGAAGATACGCCGCGCAGCAAGCTCTTTGACGCCGTTGCCGAACAGATGCGGCAGGGAGTCGGCTATCAGCAATTGCTGACCGGGCTGTTCCTGGCCGGCGTGCGCGGCATTCAGCCGCGGCCGGTCGGCTTCAAATTCCACGCCGTGCTGGTGGTCAACTCCGCACACCTCGCCAGCCAGGCCATGCCGGACCGCGAGCGCTGGCTGCCGCTTTTCTGGGCGCTCGACAACTTTAAGAACTCCCAGGAGCAGAACGCCGAGCAAGGCAACTGGGTGATGCCCTCAGTGGAAGAAAGCAAGCTGCCGCCTGCCGCGCAAGCCCGGCAGCGCTTTATCGAAGCGATGGACAACTGGGATGAGGAAGGGGCGGACAAGGCCGTGGCGGCGCTCGTGCGCAATGCCGGTGCGGGAGAGATCATCGAGCTGTTCTGGCGCTATGGCGCCCGCGACTTCCGCGACATCGGCCACAAGGCGATTTACGTTGCCAATTCCTGGCGCACCATGCAGGCCATCGGCTGGCGACACGCCGAACCAGTGATGCGCTCGCTCGCTTACGCCCTCCTCGAACACGAGGGGAAGAATCCCGCGCAGCGCGACGCCGAGCCCGATCTTCCCTGGCGGGAAAATCTGAAACGCGCCAGCCAGATCCGCGCCGGCTGGCAACAGGGCAGTGCGCGCTCCGAAGCGGTCGCCGACCTGCTCAAGGGCCTGCGCGCCTCATCCTATGCGGATGCCTGCGACCAGATCGTAAACGTGCTCAACAAGGGCACAAGTCCCGCCAACGTTTGGGACAGCCTGTTCCTGCGCGCCGGCGAACTCCTGATGCAGCAGCCGGGCATTGTCGGCATTCACTGCGTCACTTCCGTGAACGCGCTGCATTATGGCTACCAGGCCAGCGGCAACGATGAAACGCGACGCATGCTCATGCTCCAGGCCGCCGCTTTTCTTGCCTTGTTCGACAAGCGCATGGCAGGAAAGGACGAGCAGAGAAAAGTAGAAACGCTTGAGCCAATCGCTGTGCACTCCAAGGGCGCGGACGCGGTTGAAGAGGTGCTTGCGGACATCAGTAAGGACCGCATGACCGCGGCGCGGAAGGTTATGACGCTTGTCGAAAACGATCCGGCCCACACGGAAGCCTTGATGACGTCGGCCCGTCGTTTGATCTTCAGCAAGGGCCGCGATTCGCACGATTACAAGTTCAGCTCCGCGGCTCTCGAGGATTACTTCCATACCACGGGACCGTGGCGGGCACGGTATCTGGCCACGAGTATGTTCAACCTGCACGGCTCCGGCGATCGCAACAACAACTTGATCGATCGGACCCGCGCCGTGCTGAGCAAAGTGTAGTCAACAGGAGATGGCGGTGGCGGTCCACAAAGAGCAGAAGTTGGTCAACGATACTGTTGTTCTGGACGGCAACGAATTCGTCAACTGCGAATTCGACAACTGCAAAATGGTTTATCGCGGCGGCGAGATGCCCCGGCTGCAGCACTGCCACTTCGTGCGCTGCACCTGGCATCTCGAAGACGCCGCCCAGCGCTCGGTCCTCTTCTTGCGGAGCGTCTACCATTCCGGCCCCGGTGGCCGCGAGCTCGTCGAGGAAACCCTCCGCCACATCCGCATGCGCCTTTAAGAATGGTCACGACGTAGGACGGATTGCCAATCCGTCCTACATCAAACTGGTAGGTCAGGATCAGAATCCTGACCTACAGCCATTACTTCTTGAGATAGTTGCGTCGCAAGTCGACGCCTGGGTGTTGATCGTCTGTGCAGCGGTAGAGGAGGTTGCCTTTGGTCTCCTGCTCGATGCAGCGCACGCGCTTGGTCACATCCTTGGCCGATTGCTTGCCCTTCTCGGCATCAGCCAGGAAGGCCGTCACAATCTCGACCGTGACCGGCTTGAATTTCTGATCTTTCTTCATCTCGGCGACCGCCTCCACGGCGGTGGACTTCAGCAACGTCGGCCAGAGCTTCTGGAACAGAGAGTGGGCGGCGAAGACATCGGCGCTATTGATAACGCCGTTGATCGCGAAGGCGTAACCGACAACGTCATTCTGTCCGTCGAGGACCGGCTGCAACTTCTTGAGATAGGCGTCGACCGCATCCTTGACGTTCTTGTTTTCCAGGGTCAACTCCAGGCTGGTTGCCGAGCGTGCATCACGCACGGGCGCACTGACGTTGGCGCTCAACGCCGCTTGAGCCTTGTTGACGTTTTCCCAGACCTTGCCTTGAACCATTTCCTTGCGCACCGCCAGTTTGAGGTCCTTGGTTCCGGAATTGTTGGCGGATACCGCAAACGCGGCCTCATTCTCGCTGCCACGGCGCGTCCAACGGCCCCGCTCGACGCAGAACGAGGCAATCGGCATCTTCCCGGATTTGGCCGGCACAATTACATCATTGGCGATGATGCGATCCTGCTTGCCGCCCCGAACAATGTCGCCGGCCAGGACAAACACCTCTTCGTTCGGGCATAGGTTCTCGATGGACAGCTCATTCACCTGTTGCGTCTCATGGACCACGGCTTTTTTCTCTTTCAAGGCCTCGCCGAGCGTCAGGAAGGTCTTCCCCTTGAGCTTGTCCTCGCCGTGGATCAGGTAGATGGTCAAGTTCTCATGCGTGTAGGGGCCGGTCAGTTTGAGCTTGGCGGCCGGCGGCGTTTCCTTGGCTGGTGCTGCCGGCTGACTCGGCGGCTTCTCCGCGCCGAGCACGAACGCCGCGCCGAACACCAGCGCGATGAAGCTCGCTGTTTTCGTTCGCATGGACAGGGTCATGGCTTGTTCCTCTCGATAGGAATTGATGGAGGACATTGCTCACACCGCACCACTCTGCGCTACTACGTTTGCACCCGGCGGTTTCGTTCACGAAATCGCGCCAGAACGATTCGCGTCTATAGTGATAGACGAACAAGCATACAAAAAAGCTACGCGGCGGGTTGTAACAAACGTGTAAAGAAGGACAGCATGATGCGGCGCCAGCGTGCAGATTGATTTCAGAGAAACGTGAGGACAGCATCGGTGACTGCCGTCGTGGTCGCGTTGCCGCCCAGATCCGGAGTGCGCGGCTTGCCCGCCTTGAGAACGGCGGCCACAGCGTTGCGAATCGCCCTGGCGCTTTTGCCCAGGCCGAGGTGATCCAGGAGCATGCCCGCCGACAGCATGGCCGCGAGCGGGTTGGCAATGCCCTTGCCCGCGATGTCCGGCGCCGAACCGTGCACCGGCTCGAACATGCTCGGGAAGGCGCGTTCGGGATTGATGTTGCCGCTGGCAGCTAGGCCCATGCTGCCGGTGATGATGGCGCTCAGATCGGTCAGGATATCGCCGAACAGGTTGCTTGCCACCACGACATCGAACGATTCCGGCTTGCGCACGAAATCCATGGCGGCGGCGTCGATCAGCAAGGAGTGGGTCTGGACGTCGGGATAATTCCGGGCCACGTCCTTGAAAACTTCGTCCCATAACACCATGCCGAATTGCTGGGCGTTCGACTTGGTGATGGAGGTCACTTTTCTGCGGCGTTGGCGGGCGCCTTCAAACGCCGCGCGCATGACGCGCTCGCAGCCCCGGCGCGTGAAGACCGCCGTCTGCACCGCGATCTCGCTCGGCGCACCGACGTAGAGCCGGCCGCCGATGGGCGCGTACTCGCCTTCGGTATTCTCGCGATAGACGAGCATGTCGATGGAGCCCGGGGCCTTATCGCGAAGCGGCGACTGGACGCCCTCGAACAGGTAGGCCGGGCGCAGGTTGAGATACAGGTCGAACCGGCGCCGCAGCGGCAGCAGCAGGCCGTGAAGCGTGACGTGGTCCGGCACCTCCGGACTGCCGATGGCGCCGAGAAGGATGGCGTCGTGCTGCTGAAGAAGATCCCAGCCGTCGTCCGGCATCATCTTGCCGGTCTGCTTGTAGAAAGCCGAGCTCCAGGGCAAACGTTGCCATTCCAGTGACACCCGGTCATGACGCGACACCGCCGCATCTGCGACGCGGACGGCTTGCTCGATGACTTCCGGCCCAATGCCGTCGCCGCCGATGACTGCGATCTTCTTGGAAGCTGCCATTGCAAGTTTTTCCTGGATTTCCTATAGAACCGCGGCCGTTATGCCGAGGAGATAGCGTCGGCGAACCCTCAATCTATCCTGTGCGTGAAGCAGGTCAAGATGGTAAAAATGGGAGCCCGCCGAATCAATCCTGTCGAACAAGCCAGACCTGCCGCGCGGTTCCTCGTCCCGGCCATGGCCGCTGCGCTTGCCCTCGGATGCAGCGGCATGAACCATAATACGACCGGCGGCGGCGCCACGGTCGATCCGCTCCTGGGCGGCGCCGCCATCAAGGCTACGGTGCCGGCAACACCGAAGGCTGCCTCTTCGGGACCCTCGGCTTCGATTCCTCCGGTATCTCCGTCTCCCGGTTCACCAGCCAGCACAGCGGCCCTCGCAGCCGGCATGACCAGGCCCTTTGACAAGGATCGCGACCTGCGCATCGCCGCTCCAGACGCCAATACAGGAAGTGAAGGCTGGGCCCAGCAAGGAGCGGCTCCGGCTGTTGCGACCAATGGCAATGGCAGCGGCGCGGTCCTGCGCGGGATCATACCCGTCAGTTCCTCGGGAACGCCTCAGAATATACCTGGCAATGGCGCGCCGGGCGCGGCCTCGGCCCCTGCGGGGACCGTCAGCTTACCGCCCCAGGGCGCCGGCAGTGGTCTAAGGTTATCGTCTTACGAGCAAGCGGAAACGCTTTTGAAAGCACATGGCGCACTTTGGTATGGCCTGGAGATGCTGGGAGATACAGGGGAATGGAAATTCAGTTGTATCGTTCCCAACCGGCAGAGACCGGGCAGCCGGCGCACCTACGAAGCCCGTGACCGCAACAAGTTGGCTGCCGTCCAGGCGGTGCTCGATCAAATCGAAAAGGATCAGCAATAGTCCATTGTCGCCTTTCGCTCCGCGAAAGCATGTCCTTTCGCGGAGCGAAAGGCGACAATACGGCACAGCGAATCTACCCAATAGTCCAGCGGAAGCTTTCTACGCGTCTTCTCCATTCTGAGGCGCGATTACTTCAAGAAAGACGCCGCCGTTCTCGAACAGCCCATCGCCGACCGAGCACGTCCAGAGAATGCGGGCGCGGAAGCGCGCCGGCTCCATCCCTTCTGCACCGGGCACATCGATCTCGACCTTGTGGCCAAGCAAGCTGGCCGTGCCCACCAGGCGAATGCCCGTCTCGGACAGATCCCGGCTCAGCAAGGAACACTCGCGGTGATCGTCCGTGCGGATCTTGACCGTCTGGACAAAACTGATCCGTCCCTGTTCACGGCGCTCGATGCGGGCGTGATCCTTCTTGTAATGCCGAATCAGCTGGCGGACGGTTTGGTGAATCAATTTTTGCTGGGTTTCTTCCTTTTGCAGCGGCGTGGCCGGCAGCGCCTCGTAATAGTAGCGGCCGCGGTGATAACGCAGCAGCGGGCCCGACAGGGACACGACCTCTTTCCATTGCTTTTCCGGAACCCTGCTCCGGGCCAGTTCTTCGCGAATATCGCTGAGGCGAACCGAGCCCTGGCGCTTGGCCCGGCGAATAACGGCATTGGCGACTTCTTGCAAATCCGTGGCAACCATTTACGGCCTCACCTGAAAACGTTCAGCAGACCCTGAGAAGATGTGCGGTCGGTTTGGGCGCACCTTGCCCCATTTATTCTCTAGCACACGATTTACGGGCGGGTCGGGATTTTTTTGGGGGGAGTGTTGAGTGCGGAGTAACTGAGTACTCAGTACCGTACGCAGTACGCAATGTCCAACGCAGTCCTCAGTACTGAGTACTCGGTACTGGGTATTGCGTAGACTGCTACGTACCGTCGCTGCCGACCGCCCTACGTTTGTCGCTGCCAGCAGAGATTGACATAGCGCTGCAGATAGCGTTCGGCGAAGGTGACTACGGCGATGCGGGTTTGTGGATTATCGACGCCCCAGATGCTGACGCGTAAGTCCTCCTCATGCGGATCCATCTGGATAAAGAATCTATCGTCACAAGCCATCGCCGCTGGCAGCTTTTTCAGCAGGCGCTGCGCCAGGCGGTTGACGCCGATGCCGCCTATGCTGATCGTGGGCAACTGGTGCAGGTCCGGGTGCGTGAGGTAATAGCGGTCGCTGATGACAACGGCAAGCCGGTCATCATGGCCTGCGCCAAGCTCATCGATTTGTGTTTGCAGGTAGTAGCCGAGGGGGCGATCCATTTGCTCGGCGCGCAAGGTGCTGCCGGTAACAATGAGGATCAGCCCGCCGACAGATTCTCCCATGATCGGGCCTCGCGATTGCCAACGATCATGGTACCACTTGCCGGAGCATCTGAGGCGGTAAAAATGCCGCGGCGCGCAAAAAAGAACCAGGAAGCAAGGCTTCGTGGTTCCGTTATGCCTGCACTGAGAGCCCATCCCGATAAGGGGACAGGACTCTTGCTATTGTGCGATTTAGGAGTCCTGTCCCCTTATCCGGACGGCTCTAACGGCGGCTGGCCCATTCGTCGGCCTTGGCCAGGGTCGCACGGATGGCTTCCGCCTCGCTGGCGGCCTCCGCCTCGATATGCCGCGAACGGCCTTGTTGGCCGCCCGGCAGCAAGCACGTGATGCGGCAGCCGCCGTTGGCCAGTTTTTCCAGGTGGAAACAGCTCGCGCCCATGCGGTTGAGCTGGTTATGGACCGTGGTCCAATCCACGGCAACATTGTCAGTCGACCTAGCAACGCCTAGCTCCTCCGGAGACGGAATTGACAGCGGCGTCGGGCGTGCGGCGGTCTGTCGCGGTGCGGGCGGGGGGTCCTCGCCGCGCTGCGCCCGAATGATCGGCCGGGGCGGCACAATCTGCTGCGGCTGTTGCTGCTGCTGAGCGAGTAGGGACGGCGTGCCGGGCGCGCGTGCGGGCATGCCGCGATTGGCCGGCGCCGCATATTGCATCGGCGGCGGCGCCGCCGGAATTCCGGGCATCGCAAACGGGGAATCAAACCCGCCACTCACTATGATCGGCGCACCGCCGAACAGGGGGGCACAGCCCCCGGCGGTGGGTCAGCCGGCGCCGCTGCGTGCCGGCACGGCCAGCAGACACATAATGGAACCGAGTGACCAAAGGAGCAGGGAGAGCGCTTCCTTGCGCATGCGGACATCCCTCCGTCCCGGCTCCAAGGGCTGCGCCTGGCCGGGCCTGAATTGAACCGTCCCGTCCCGTACGCGAGCAGGCAGCAGAGACGGCTGGGAGTGCTTGTCGTCGAGTGGACGTTGGCGAGGCTCCGCGAGATTGGGTCTGTTGCCGAGGCCTTCCCTGGCCGGCTCGAGCCTCTCTCGATCAAGCGGGCCGGAATTTAACAGGAGCCGCCCGCTTGGAAAAGGGCAAGTGTGCGGAAATGCACAAGTTACAAAAGAGTTCGGAAGAGGTTACAAAAGGCATCGCTCGAAAAAATGGGGACTGGCTCCGGCCGAGCCTCGCAAAGCTTGCTATTTTTCAATGTTCGGCCGGTGTCTGTCCCCATTTTTTCACACCTCTCCGCGGGCAGACGCTAAGAAGTCAGTCCTTTGATGAACGCAATCAAGCCCACAATAAAGAGAACCGGTGGATAGTAGAAGATCCAGTTCATATAGAGGCCGCAAACAAACCAGACGACGGCGATCACCATCATGAGCACGCCGGCAAGCACGCCTTTGCCGGCCAGCGAGCGTTCGAAGCCGAAGTCGAAGCCCGAGAAAAAGCCTCGCTTTTCGGGAAGTTTCTTTCGTACAAGCTTCTTTTTTCGACGACTTGCCCGCTCTTCTTCCGGCCGCGGTCCATACGCTTCTTCATTCCGAGGTTTATAGGCCTCTTCATCGTCGTCATCGGCGGGCAGCACTTCCGGGATATCGCCGCGCCGCGGAGCGCGCATTTCCGTGACCGCCCGGCGCGGTTTGCCGGCGGCTATCGGAGATTCATCGCCGCGCGCGGCCTCCGGGTCTGCGGCCCTTGCTTCTGGAACGCTTCGTATCTCTCCACAACCCGGACACTTGCAGCGCTTGCCGCCCAACTGATCCGCCACCTTAAGCCGTTTACCGCACGCGCAGGTAAAAAGAATCGCCATGAGCGTTTTGGGGGTTAGTTAGCTGCCAAACCACGTTTCTCAGAGGATCGCGCGCGGGGGCGATCGGCTCAGCAATGAACGAGTTTACTCCACCGAAACGACGGCTTCCACGGTTTTTCGCCGCAAGACTGCAATTTTATCTCTTTCGACTCTTTGCGAAAGGGAGTACCATCAGCCAGGAATTCCTGGTGAAAAAGGGACAGGACCTTTGACAGAAAGGATCACGCGATGGTAGCGCCGGTATGCGTCCTGCTTACTCTTTTCGCGGACGTCGAGCCATTACCCGCGCCACAACACTGGCGGCCCGACAGCTTCGGCATGGCTATATTGTCGGTCATCGTGTTTACCGCCGTCGGCATTGTCATGTCCCTTCTCGGCTTCAAGATCTGGGATCGCATCACGCCTGGAAACCTGGAAGAAGAGATCTGCAGGAAACAGAACATTGCCGCGGCCATCCTGGGCGCGGCCATCATCCTGGGAACCAGCATCATCGTCGCGGCAGCCATGCTTGGTTAGCAGAAAGGTCGGTGCCGCGGTGGCTCAGCCTGTCGATGACGAACGGCGGCCAGGGATATTCCCCAGCCGGGCCACGAAATCGCTTTCGCTCGTGCTCGTTAGCTCGTCTCTCCTCCTGGCGGGCTGCGGCGCGACGACGACTACTTGCGAGGAGGATCCGAACCTCCCCAGGGACAAGCAGAAGACCTGCAACGGCAGCCGGACGCGCTATCACGGCCCCGGCCGCAGCTACGTCTATGTCGGCAGCGGCGGCGGGCGCGGCGTCGGCCGAACCGGGAGCGGCACCAGCGTCGGGGCATCGCCGCGCGGCGGCTTCGGCGCCATGGGGCATGCAGCAACGGGAGCGTGAGCCGTGGAACGCCTGGGCAGCAAGCCACGCATCGACTGGCAGCAGAAAGTGGAATCGCAGGGTTGCCATTTCCACACCGTCGAACAGGACGGCGGCGCCGTCCCTTACTGGGATGAGTCGGCCTATTATCGCTTTAGCAGCCGCGAAATCGATGAGCTGGAGCGGGCCGGCTATGCCTTGAACGACATGTGCCTCAAAGCCGTGGAGCACGTGGTGGCGAACAACCTGCTCGACCGCTTCTTGATCCCGCCCGCCTTTCACCCGTACGTCCGCGCGAGCTGGGAGAACGACGAGCACACCGTGTACGGCCGCTTCGACTTCTCCTACGACGGCGTTCACCCGCCCCGGCTGCTCGAGTACAACGCCGATACGCCCACGGCCCTGCTCGAGGCCGCCGTGGTGCAGTGGTACTGGTTCCGCGACGTGTTCCCGACGCGCGACCAGTTCAACAGCATCCACGAGCGCCTGCTCGAGATCTGGTCCGTATTAAAGCAAGAGTCCCAGGAGCGCTGGTATTTCACGTCGCTCCGCGGCCACGTTGAAGACTACATGACTGTGAATTACCTGCGCGACACGGCCATGCAGGCCGGGCTCGACACGTCTTACCTGGCCGTGGAGGACATTGGCTGGAACGCCCGGCGGCGGATGTTCGTGGACCGGGCCGAACGGCCGATCGGGCGCCTGTTCAAGCTTTACCCGTGGGAGTGGCTGATACGCGAGCAGTTCGGGCCGCACCTGCTCGAAGCCGGCACGCGCTGGCTCGAGGCGCCCTGGAAGATGCTGCTGAGCAACAAGGCCATCTTGCCCATTCTCTATGAGCTTAATCCAGACAGTCCGTATCTTTTGCGTGCCGATTGGCAGCCATTCGCCGCCTCCTATATCCGTAAGCCGATCCTCGGCCGCGAAGGCGCGAACATCCAGATGGTGGAAGACGGCCAGGTCGTTCTGGAAACGGAGGGCATCTATGCGAATTACCCAGTTGTCTACCAGGAATTGAAGCCGCTGCCGAACTTCGACGGCCGCTACCCCGTCCTTGGCAGCTGGATGGTGAACGGCTACGCCTGCGGCCTGGGTATCCGTGAAGATGTGCAGCCCATCACCCAGAATACGAGCCGCTTTGTGCCGCATATCATCGGTTGACTGCCAAAATGACTTTGCCAGTTTGCCACCGACTTTGCCACGGTTGGCAAACTCGAGTCCAGACCGAGCTATCTACGGGCGCAAGGACTTGCGTGCCGAAAAAAATTGAGTTTGCCAGTTTGCCACGTTTTTGGGGGCCGGGGGGGATGGCGGGCAACTTACCGAGCCAGGTCGCCCTCCAGGGCCTCTTTTAGCAGCAATCTGGCGTTTTTCCCGTGGTGCAGAATTCTTGCTCGTTTGCTCCCAAGAGATGGCAAAAATCAGTCACAATCTTCCAGAATCTACCATGTCCGCCCGCCCGCCAATCAATGGCGGATGGCGGCGGATTCAGGGGGGAGAGAGGGGCTGGCCGTCTTGCCCGCCTTCGCGTGATTTCCTGGAGATTTAACGGTTTGTGGTGGCCATCTTCGCGGCCATGTTGGGCATCTTGGCCCGGGAGTTGGCCGTCTTGACGGGTGGGCAGTTGCTTCTCCAAAACGGAAAATGACGCAATCTGGGGTCCGCTTCAAGGACTCGCCCATCGACCGCTTCCGGGCTCTTCCGATGCTGGACATCCTTCAGTGCCGCCGTCATAATCATTGCTATGCATGCAAACGTTGATTCGGTTGCGCGTGAAAAGTTTTATGAACTCCTTGGCCAGGCTCCCGAGTCGGAGGGGGCGTGGGCCAAGCGCCAGGCCACGTTGCGGAGCTGGCGTGTGGACCCGCGCTTCGAGCCGTATTGGCCGACCATCGACCAGATGCTGACCGTCGATTTCGCTTCGTTCAAGCGCCGGCTCGCACGCGGGGGGAGCCCAGGCGATCTCGAGGCGTATGACTTCGAGGCCTTGCGCGAGCAGCGCGAATATGATCTGAAGCACGCAGGCGACCACTTACCATGATCCTGGTTGATGCTTCGGTGGTGATCGACTGGTCGCAGGGGAAAGACGCGAAGCTGCAACAGTTGATGCCCTCCCTGCTGGTGGCGGTGTGCGGCGTGACGCAAGCCGAGCTTCTGCACGGCAGCCGCGACCCGGCGCATCGGCAACGGCTGCTAGCCGACCTCGCTACCCTCCAGTTCCTTCCTATACCGGACGCGCTCTGGATCACGGTCGGCGACAACCTTGCGGCGCTGCGATCCAATGGCGTCACCGTCCCCTTGCCCGACGCCGTCATCGCCACCCTGGGATTGAAAACGATATAGAAGTATGGGCTCGCGATCCGCACTTCCCGATGATGCAGAAGGTTTTGCCGCGGCTCAAGCTGTTCCAGGAGCCGCCGTGAGCCGGAGGAGCTTTCAAACCAAGTGAATCTGCGCAACGTATTTACGCCGGTTAGCGAACCGATTCTTGGATTTGCAGGTCCAGTTTGAAATTCTGCTCTTGCCCCTTCTTGACATTTACGTCGCCGCCTTCGAGTTTTGCTTTTACTTGACCGTGCGCGTTGCCGGCAGTGTATCCGAATTCAAAGCGCGCAAGCTGGCCGCCTGGGCCGAGGCCCTCGCTGCCCTCTTCGCCAATGATCGCGCCACTGGCGCGAGCCGATTTCTCTAGCTCGCCTTTCAGCGCGCGCATGAGCTTGCCCACGGACTCCGCGCTGCCGCGCAGAGCTTGTCCGACTTCGCGTGAGCCATGAAACTCACTTGTGCTGCCTCCGGACCCCTCACTCGTCGATCCCATGGCCTCGCGCGTGCAGCCATTCTCGTTGACAAGGCGTAGCACCAGGTCCTGGAGATCCTTGCTGGTGGTCTGATTGTAAAATGCGCTCGGATTCAGCGCCCTGGCAGGCTTAAGCGAAAAGCAGCCACCCGACAGAACAGCCAGCAATGTAACGGGGATGAATTTCTTCATAACCTTCCTCCGCGGGTGCTCATGGCTCCTACTATATCCTCTGAGCTTGAAGATTCCTGGCGCCAGTATTTGGTGCCCACGAGCGCAGGTCAAGGGATTTTCAAGCTGCTGGAACGACCCATTTCGAGTTTGTGCGCAAGTCAACCAGGCCTCGAAAATCTGGAGATGGCACGTTTTCGAGCCGGTTGGGGAGTTTAGCGGTAGAGGAAGGCGAAGCCTTGCTCGATCTTTGCATGCGGCGCGGCTTTACCCCGGTGTAGGACACGGCTTCGTGTCCCCAGGCAAGACAAGCGCAGATTCTTCAGGTCCTGGATGCTCAGGCCAGTGTCCTCACATTCCTGAGCAAACACCTCAAGAGCGAGGTCAATCTAAGCGGCGATAAGTGAACCGACTCCTAACAGGCTGAGATTTTGGCGAACTCTAACGAGGAGACTCCCAATGGTTGCAAATCTAGCGAATCTGCTGTCCGACCTGTCGACCGACGAGCCAATTGCATGGCGGCGGGTGCGCATCATTCCGTTACGGCTTCGAACCATGGCTGACCTGGAGTACCTTACCCTGGACGACTCGATGCCCGAATCGCTGATCGTGGTTGAGGAAACTTCCGCATCCGGCTCGGTGCCCGAATTGCAGGTTCGTAATCGGGCCAGGTCGCGCGTTTTCATACCCGAAGGATCGACACTGACCGGGGCCAAGCAAAACCGCGTCGTGAATCTCAGCGTCATGGTCGCGCCGGAGAGCGTGACGGTGATCCCCGTGAGCTGCGTGGAGCGCGGTCGCTGGCGATCCCTTTCTTCTCATTTCGGTTACGGTGCCTTCGCCGATAGTCCGCTGCGTTCCATGATGTGTGCTGGTGCGACGGCAAGTCTCAAGAGGACGGGCAAAGTTCACGTTGATCAAGGGGCGGTGTGGAGTCATGTGGATGCGATGCTTGAAAATGCCGGAGCCGGTTCGCCGACCCAGGCTTATCACGCCATCTACGAAAAGTGGCATCAGGAGCTGGCCGACTACGAAGTTCGGCTGCCCGCGCCAGATAACGCCTGCGGCGTGGCTGTCGAAATCGATGGCACGCTGGAAGCGGTGGACCTATTCGATAAGCCGAACACCTTGCGCAAGCTCTGGCCGAAGCTAGTGAGGAGCTACCTTCTCACTGCGCTCCGTCCTGAAGCTCGGCGAGGCAGCAAGACCGATGTGAAAGGATTTCTGGAGCGCGTTCTCAGTTCGACAGGTGAATCCCACGAGACCGTAGGAATCGGTACGACGATTCGGCTGACCAATCCCGAAGCCGTGGGAGCCGTCCTGGTGTGCGACGACCGGCTGGTTCACATGTCGCTATTCGCCAATGGCGCAGGGGAGCAGCACAAAGACGTCACCCCGGTGCCGCAGACTCAGGCCAGCCAACCCGAAGGCGTTCCCGAATCAGCGCAGTGCCGACGACCGTGGTGGAAGTTCTGGGTTTAGCGATTGATCTTCCCGGGGCGAGCACGACCGGCGCGGCTTCCTTCAGAAATGGAAAGAAGGCAGGCAAAATGTACCCAGCGCTTCCCTGCTGCCAATTGGCGTTACGCGCGCTTGCTGAACCGAAATAGGTCTGCCAGCGACCGCCGGCACCAACGCAGAAGCCGGCTGATGTTCGTGACGGGACGTGCTTGAATTGGTTGTCCTGCGAGCCATCGTTCCAGGTCTTCCGCCAGCGCTTGTGCAGACGTGTAGCGCTTCTGGGGATCCTTCTCCAGGCACTTCAGGCAGATGGCACTTAGATCGAGGCTCACGGCAGGGTTGAGTGTCTGTGGAGGAACCACCTGTTGCGTCGCGAGCTGCGACAGCGTCCCCATAACGCTCTCCGCTTGGAATGGTGGTCGTCCGGTGAGCAACGCGTAGAGGATGGCGCCGAGGCCGTAAATGTCGGCGGCCGGGCCGATCATCTTTATCTCGCCAGCGGCCTGTTCTGGTGCCATGTAGGACGGCGTGCCGAGGATAACGCCCTGATGGGTCTGTGCCGCATCCTCTTTCGGCGCTTGTTGTATTTTGGCCAGGCCGAAGTCAGCGATTTTCGGCTGTCCGTCCGTGGTCAGCAGGATGTTGGATGGTTTGAGGTCGCGGTGGAGGACGCCTTGTACATGCGCGTGGTGAACGGCGCGGGCCAGCGTCGCCACGGTTTCGGCGGCCGCGCGGGGCGACGACGGCCCATCCTTGCGCAACTTCTCGGCCAGGGTGCCGCCACTGACGAACTCCAGGGCCACGTAGGGGAGCCCCTCGTGTTCGCCAATCTCGTAGATCTGCACGATGTGCGGGTCATCCATCTGGGCCACCGCCCGTGCCTCGGTCTGGAGGCGGGTCAGCTGCTCGTCAGTTGTGGCACCGGAAGCAAGCAAACGCTGCAATTGGCCCATAGTGCCAGAGGGGAGCATCTTTAACGCCACCACGCGGTCGAGCTGCCGATGCCGCGCCTTATAGACGACTCCCATACCGCCCCTGCCGAGCGTTTCGAGAATATCGAATGGACCGATGCGGTCCGGCCGCTGCGACTCCTGGGGCGCTGGCACCGGCCCTGAGGAAAGCGCGCTCCCAGGACACGACATCAGCGATCCCGCCGAAGCATCCAGGCTCAGCACGGACTCGGTGCCCCTCAGGCGTGCCAAAGACGCGTCGCGCAGCAGCGGCGCGGCTGTCCGGGCTCCTCCGCGGCGCCGACCGTACTCACGAAGTCTGTCCAGCAGGCTGAGTGCCTCCAGGACATCTTCTGCCCGGGCATAGCGGTCGGTGGGCGACCGCGCGAGCAGCTTTAGCAAAACGTCGTCATACTCCGGGCCTAACCGGCTACCACGCCGCGACGGCAGCATGACCGCCTCGTGCATATGCAGGGCGGCCAGCTCGAGGTAATTGTCGGAAACGAAAGGTGGCGCTCCGCAAGCCAGCTCGTACGCCACGCAGCCTACGGAGTAGAAGTCGGATTCGGGCCCCAGCGTCCCGCTGCCGCGGAAGGTTTCCGGCGCAGCATAGCGATAATCGTAGGACAGGCGGTCGAGAGCCAAACCGATCCCCTGCACCGGCACTGAGGGGTCCCCCAGAACCACTCGACCTTCCTCGCAGACAAAGACGTTCGATGGCTTGACGCCACCGTGACACATGCCTCGCCGGTGTACGGCGCCCAGGGCCGCCAGCAGCGCTTTGAGAAGCCCCGCTATCTGCGCCGAATCAAAGCGCTTGCCTCCTTCCAGGAGCTTCTGGAGGGTCACCCCATCCACATAGTCGCGGACCGCGAAATAGATGTTTCGCTCGGGGAAGGCTCGCGCCTCGCGCGTGAGAACCAGGTTCTCGTGCACCAGCTGCAGCGCCTTCTTGTTCAAGTCATGGAACTGGGCGCGCAGGTTCGGTTGGCTTGCCAGTTCCGGCCGCAGCACCCGCACCACGACCACCAGTTCGTCCGCGTGCGCCAGGTAAGCGGCCGAGAACAACCCCTGGCCCAGTGCCTTTTCGATCCGATAGGGACTTTGAATGTCGCGGAAAAGGCCGGCCACCGCATCGAGTTCCAGACCGAGTCGCTTGCGCTCCAGCAATAAGATCGTGCGGTTGCGCAGGTCGCCCTTGAGCAGCACTATTAAGCGGTCGAGCAGGGCCACGATCTGCGGATGAGCCTCAAAGGCTGCCAACCCATCGAGCACGGCGCCGATACCGGCCGCGTCCGCTCGACGGGCCAGGTCCTCGGCGACGTCCGACACCTTATTCCAACCGAGGGAGTGTACGGTCTTGCGAGCCTGCTGGCGCACTGCTTCCGAGGGATGGCTCAGGCAGCGGAAGACCAGGGGGACGCAGGCGGGGTCGTCGATTTGCTGCAAAGAGTGCAACAGCCGCAGCAGCTGGCCCTCGTCGGCCGATGCCATTCGTCGCTCGACCTCCTGCAGGTCAATGACTGCGTATTGATCTTGATCGCTATTTTTGTTCGACCCAATTGCCCGTGATAGCTCTTCGGCCATATCCTTGGCCGTGGTGTACCTGTCCTGAACGCGCTTGGAGAGCGCCTTCAAGCAAACCCGTTCCAACTCCTGGGGTATTGAGTCCTTGATCTGCCGGGGCGGCTTGGCCTCACGATGGAGGATCTGGTCTTCCAACTCGTCTGCCGCCTTTGCCGCGAACGGTCGCCGGCCGCAAAGCAGCTCGTACAGGACGGCGCCAAGGCTGTAAATGTCGGTCCGGCCATCGATGAGATTGGCCTCGCGACGCACCTGCTCGGGCGACATATAAGGCAGGGTTCCTGCGAAACGGCCGCGTTCTTTCGGTAGATCCTCTTCCCAGACCGCGAGTCCGAAGTCGGTGATGCGCGGCTTTCCTTCCCGGTCCAGCAGGATATTGGCCGGCTTGATGTCGCGATGGTAGAGCCCTTTCGAGTGAGCATAGTGCAGGGCCTCGGCGATTTGTTCAATTATTCTTGCTGCCTGTTCCGGTGCTAAGGGATCGGTTGCGATTCGCTCCCGTTTGATCCGCTCCGCCAGGTTTGTTCCCTCGATGAACTCATAGACGATGTAACACGTTGGGTCTGCTTCCTGCGAACAATCGTAGACCCGGACAATACCCTCGTGCCGCAACTGGGCCGCACTGCGGGCCTCGCGGCGGAACTCCTCTCTCGCCCGTTCCGTGGCCAAGAGCCAGGAGCTCGGCACCTTGATCGCCACTTGCCGATCCACCACATCGTCATGGGCCAAGTACACCTTGCCGAACGCCCCAGCACCAAGCTCTCCACAGACTTTGTACCGGCCAGGAAGCGCGGGAGGTGGCTTGGAATGGAGCGGCGTGATCTCGTCTACTGTGCTGGGCTCGCCATTGCCTACTGACTGCGCGCTGTCATTCAGGGACAGCGCCTCAGCGAAAACAGCCTTGATCAGCTCGAGATGATCTGGGAAACGTTGCTCATATTCTTCAGAGGTTGGCTTGTCGCCTTCCTCCGAGCGAAATTCGATCTTCAGCAGCAGCAGTGCGCGCAAAAGCGCCGGTTGATCCGGCCTAGGTACGTCGGCCAGATACTCTTCAAGACGTGGTCGTTGGCCCGCGCGCCAGGCGGCCTCGAAGCGGTCACACGCATCGTCCACGCGCTTCTCAAGAGAGAGCGGCGATGACTCGGGGTTCATCAGGCGACCTCCGCATTGCGGGTCAGCGGTTCATATGTCGCTATTCGCCAATGGCGCAGCGGAGCAGCACAAAAGACGTCACACTGGCCCCGGAGATTCAAGCCCGCCAACCCGAAGGCGGTCGCAAATCAGCGGCGTGCCGACGACTGTGCCTCTCAGGAATCTAGTCAGGTCGTGATAAGTCAGCGTCAAAGGCGCCCTTCGCTTTCATCGTGGTCCATTCACAATCTTCTCTCTTTGACCCTTAACGCATTCATGCTCCCTTCTGAGCTGACGTGCCAAGGAGAACCATTCCCTCGTACGAGGATGGCGTAGCCAATACACAATGGTAGTCGTGCAGAGCGCGTAAAAGAACCCGGGAAAGACCTGCGAGTAGGCAATTAGGAATTGCTCTGGGCTATCAATTCTTCCAGAGAGGGAGGTAGTGCCTATTACAGCGAAGCTCACGCCGCTTATGGTTAGGGCGAGCGATAAAAGCATCGACACAATTCTCGCCCACGGCTTCGCACGCATCAAACCCCCGCCGGCGGCATAGAGAATAAGACATAACAGCACTTCGATTGAAATAGCGATTCCTTGATAGACATAGTCAACATCGGCCCCGCCTTGCTTTAAAGCAAATCCCGTCATGGCCAGAGCGGAACCGATTATGACGATTGCCATTGCCGTGCAAGCAGTTGCTGCGTGCTCTATTTGTCGGGGGCGGTTCAATACGATCTCATGGTCATCGAAACTGTATGCGTACGGACGTGCACACACGGGTTTGCCGTCTAGATGATTCTGAAGATCATTCGCGAAAGCCACTGCCGACTCGTATCGCGCATCCGGGTCGTGAGCGGTTGCCTTATGCACGATGCTTTCGACGCTCTTTGGAATTGCCTCGTTCAAACAACCTATTGGTGGAAGCGGCTTTGTTACAATTCGGCGGAGCAGCTCCTCCCGCGTTCGTGCTTGCACAGGAGCGGTCAACGTCAAGAGTTCGTAAAGCACAAGCCCGAGAGAGTAAACGTCGGTGCGGTGATCGACATGCACCCTGCCGGTCACTTGTTCCGGACTCATGTACATCGGGGTCCCTACGAGTTGCCCCGTATTGGTGAAGGAGGCGTCCTCGTGGAAACGGGCAAGGCCGAAGTCAATTAAATGAACACCCCCTTGGCGGTCAACCATGATATTGCCGGGCTTGATGTCGCGATGGACAACACCTTGCTCGTGTGCATAATGGAGTGCTTGTGCAGCATCCCTGGCGAGCTCGCAACATCGCCGCAAGTGCTGGCTTGATCGTAGGATCCGATTAGCTTCGGTGGTTATCGCCATCCCACGCGGTTGGTGTTCATCCGTCGTCTGTCCATCATCAATTGTATCTCCAGGGCGGTCGAAGCGAAGCGAAGCAGCGGATTGTCCGGCATTCATGTGGCCGGCGAGAACATCTATTCCTGCGTCCTCGTAGCGGCTCAGCTTTAGGGCGGAAAGAATATTATGGAGAGAGATTCCATCTATCAACTCCATCGCCAAGTAGCAGACTTCATTGTCCTGACCAATGAAATGGATAGTGGCGATGCCGGAATGCTGAAGTTTGGCCGCTGCTTGCGCGGAACGCCGGAATCTCGCTATATCGCTGGGATGAGTGAGGGCGCTACCCAGCACTTTCAAGGCAACCGGACGATTCAAGGAGATCTGCCGGGCCTGGTAAACAATGCCCATACCGCCTGCACCAATGCGCTTCTCGATGCGGAAATCACCTAGGTAGATGTCGGGTCCAAGTTCGTTGTCTTGACTATTGTCCGGTAACAAGCGTGTGCCATCCAGGGATGGTAACTCAGCGAAAACAACCTTGATTATCTCGATATGATGTGGAAAGCGCCGCTTATATTCATCGAGCGTCGGTTTGTGGCCGCTTTCTAATCGCAGTTCGATTTCCAGCGGCAACAGCGCGCGAAGGAGTGCAGAGTGCTCCGGATCGGGGGCGTCGGCAAGATAGTCTTCTATGCGAGGCCCTTGCCCGGCGCGCCAGGCGGCCTCGAATCGGTCACACCGGTGATCCAGGCGCTTGTCAAGAGAAAGGGAATCGGGACTCATTAGGCGCCCTCCGACTTGCAGGCTAGCGTGTACTTCGGTCTCCGGATTGGGCATTCGAACAGGTAGTCGGGGCCGCGGCATGTCCTTGGGAAGCGTAATGCGTTCTCATCAATTTGTTCGTCGCTCGTGGTTGTGACGAGCAGCTCCATTTCAAGGGCCGTCAATGGGCGTAGCAGATGGTGAAGTGGCTGACCATTCATGATGTGTGTTCCGAGTGCAGTATCTTTCGGATCAAATCCAGCTTGCGATGAATGGTCCGCCGCGCCAGGCCGAGCTTCTCGGCAATCTCGTCAATCGTGTAGTTTTGCACGCGCAACTCGGCGACAGTGCGGAGTATTTCGTCACCCAGGCTCTTGCGCCCGATCATACTCCTCAGCCCAGATATTGAGCGTTGCGGGCCCGGGCGACTTGCCGAAGAACCGATCGAAATCTCCCTTGTCCGAGCCGGCGTCACCGCCGGCAACTGCCGAGTTCCCCCGTACTTTGCCTCCGCCACGTTTTTTGCGGCGCGCATAAGCGATTTGATCGGCGGTCTTCTGAGCGGTGATGAACACCAGCAATTTCCACAGGCTATCCCGATCAGCCAGCGCCGGGAAGCGGCCTTTCCGGGCGCCGAGACATAGACTCTTGAAGGCGCTCTGGGCGATGTCCTCCTCGTCCGCGACGCGGCGGGGCATGTTGCCGAGCTTCTTGCGGGCCAGCCGGGTCAGTCGGTCGCAATAGCGCTCCCAGAGTTCAGCGGCAGCCCGCTCCTCTCCGCCCTTAAGGCCTTCGAGCCAATGAGAGACCGACTCTTGAGGCGACATGGATTGGCTCCCTCTGCGATTGGATTGGTCCGATTCTACCGCGCCGAGCGCGGATTACAAGGAATTCGAGATGGTCGCCACGGTCGGCCAGGATGGCAACCAGTGCGGTTGAGCACTGCAGGCTTTCGGGAAGGCCTGGCACCTTTTGAAGCCCGTTGGGGAGTTACCGATTAGAGGCACATCGGAGACGAGGATCCGATGGCCAAAAAGGTGGTAAATCCCGAAAGGACCAGTCATGAAAATCCAGAATGGCAGCACGCTCCAGCCAAGCCTCGAAACGGGGACAGGGATTGGAATTCTCCAGCTAGCGGCGCCCGAGTACGGCTCGCTCGATAGCGAAAAGCTCGCACGCGTGCGTGCTCTGCTGGCTGACCATGCTGAGAACTCCACTCCGCCATACCTGGTCCTTGATCTCTCAAGAGTTCATTACTTTGGAGCGAGCTTCATCGGGATTCTGGTAAGCACCTGGGACCGACTCCGCAAAAGCGAGCGGAGACTTGTCCTTTGCGGGTTGACGCCCTACTGCGGCAAGTTGATTCGGGCGCTGCACCTGGACCGGCTCTTTGATATCTGTTCCACATGGCCAGTTACCCTGGAAGCGCCCGGCCAGCACCCCAGCTCCAGCGAAGCCGCACAACGCGCCGGCATTCGTGTCCGGAAAAGTGACGTTGGCTGGGATCCACACATGTTACGGCTCGAATACATCGGCGACGATGATATTCCGTTCCATTCCATCATCGTGCGACGCGAGCCATAGTAACTAATTGCGTCAGCGATCGGCCGGCGCCGCGGAAAGCAGGCAGACGAAACCCGTCACTGGCTGTCGCGGAGCCGGCGCATCTGCCCTTATCCGGGAACAATCAGGGGTCCAAGTCGATGTTATAGGTTTGGCTTCCCTTTCGGACGGTGAAGGTAAGGCCCGACTGGTCGGGGATTCCATATTTGTCGGGGACGCCCTCATGCTGGTCCTTCGAGCCATCCTCGCGCGTGTTGGTCAACCCTTTGGGTACGCGCGGGTGGGTCTTTACGGTGATTGTGACCGTCCCCAGTGGCGGATTATCGATCTGGTAAGCCCCGTTTTCCGCAATCGCGGTTGATTTGCTTTGGCCGTCTACGCCAATGAACTTCACGCTCCCCGAGGTCAAAGGCATCCCTTTGAATCTGACCGTCCCGGTGACCCGAGCGGTACCGGAGTCGCAGCCCGAGGGAACGACCAGCAGAAATAGCGCGCAGGCGCCCAGGAAGCCGCCGACACGCTTGATCGGGAATTGCTTAGCCATTTCGCTTTACTCCTTCCCGAAAAAGTAGGTAGTACTTACGAGCCCAGTTCGGACGTATCCATTGATTAGTTGTCCCAGTCGGCGCCGAGCGGATATCTAGGATCGGGAAACGGCGTGCAGTGTGCCCACCAGGTCGTACCGCTGATTCGCGCCGAGATAAAGTGCACGTGGCCATCTGCCAGGCAGACATTCATGCCGCCTACATGCCCGCTTGAGGCAAGGGTCGGGTCGCAGTTGTCCGGAGGCGGGTTCACTTGAAAGAGCGAGTCGGGCCCCACGGTGTAGGCTGCCCAACTGATTTCAAAGCCCGGGTGCAGCGGTTTGGCGCCGTTGCCAACGACATCGTAAGCCCACAAGCTCCCACCTTCGTCGTCGGACCACACCAGGTTGGTGCAACGGGCGTATTTCTCAGCGAATAGGATTATGTTCGACGGGCCTTTTGGATCCAGGTCAGCCAGGCGCGTGGCGCCGTCCACGCGAAGAAGTTTGCCCGTGGCTGGATCGACCGTGGAAAACACCTGGGCATTGCCGGCTATGGAGCTAGCGCCCCAGGGTTTGTCCTGGTAAGTCGCGCTTCCGCCGGCGCCAACACTAGGATCAGATGGGCAGTTGAGAATCAGCAGCGACTTGGCATAGACCGTATTGTTGCCTGGATCGTAGGCGCCGTTGGAGCCGAGAGAACTGTCATGGAGATCTTGCTGTTCAATAAAGGGCAACAAATGAAAGATCCCGTTTCCATAGCCGTTTCCTGCTGCGGGCTTCTTACCTGGGAACCAGCCGATTCCGGGAGGCAGTCGGCCGTACGCGTCGACACACGAGTGGCATGCCAAGCCAAGCTGTTTGAGATTGTTCGCGCACTTTACGCGGTTGGCCGCCTCGCGGACGCGCTGGACCGCCGGCACCAACAGGCCGAGTAGAACTGCAATGATGGCAACCACCACCAGCAACTCGATCAGCGAAAAGCCGCGGACTCTCCTGGACTTGAACCTATACATTGGCGTAC
>Ga0207022_10019_pt1 | contig 46354 bp, 45 predicted proteins | sample Alteio_BWMinCont_46_FD_153307 | JGI IMG/M metagenome (GOLD analysis project Ga0207022, IMG submission 153307) | Enriched cells from forest soil in Barre Woods Harvard Forest LTER site, Petersham, Massachusetts, United States -... | ecosystem: Environmental > Terrestrial > Soil > Temperate forest >... | reverse complement strand
ATTTTCGCGAGAACAAACTACAAGACGTGATCACCAAGTTGGAGCCCGACTTATTTCTGGCGGTTACTGGCCTGACGGTGAAAGACTTCCATCTGCTCGTAAACCTCAAGGTGTTCAATACGGAGCAGATGAATCAGGCGGTTTTCGCGTTCCGTCGCTACGAGGATGCCTCGCTGCGGTACACGGGCATCGAGAGCCACAAGGGACTGACACACTACGGACTCTACGACACCGTGGTCGGAAGAGAGCAAGGCGGTAGAACCACCTAGCCACGCTCGTCCGTTTCTGGCATAATTACTTGTGCACCCATCCTGCACAAAATTTCAAACACAATTTAAGGTGAGGAAGCGATGTCGGCAAAGTACATCTTTGTGACTGGCGGAGTTGTGTCTTCGCTGTGAGCTTTTACCGCTGTGTTCCCAACGTATTTCTCGACGGAGGCGGGGCAACGGATGGTGCATTGGAACGGCTTCTGAATTGGTCTTAAACACAGTGGGGCATGCGGTGCAAGTTGCCCCGTTACCAAACCGTTTTCACGCTGGCGGCACGGATTCGCCTGTCACGGCTGATGACCGGCACATCAAAATAGACGGCGGTTGCCGCCACCATGCGGTCTGGCATGTCCGGTACTTCAGCACGCGGCACTTGTCGCATGGCTTGGACAATGGCGGCGCTAAAAACGGCTTCCGTAAAAACATGTTCAGGGTCGGCTAAGGCCTGCGTCAGTTCATCATAAGCCAACGCTGGGAGACGTTTCTTCTCGACCAAATAAACCACCTCGGCCAGGCTTATGGTTGAAATGGCTATCTTGCGTCTTGCGGTCGCCGCCTCGTTGATAAACGCTTCGGCGGCTGTGGACAATCTCTTGTCGTCGAATAAATGCCAAAGGGCAGTGTGCGTATCGGCAACCCCGGCGATCATCAAAAATCTTTACCGAAGTTCTGGAACATATCGGCGCGATTGGCGTCGATTTCCTCTGCCGATGGAGCCGGTCCGTATTTGGCGAACATGCCGCGCCCCGTCTTGAACGGAGCACCCGATGATTGGCTTTCGAGCGCGGACGCGAGATCACGTTCAAGAACCTCGCAAACATAACCTTCGGGGGAAACGCCATGCGCATTGGCCTGGACCTTCAAGGCCGCTTCAAGCTTCTCTGGAAGTTCAATCATCATGGCTGATTTCCTTTGCCTATAATCAATTGTAGCGATTTTCGTGGCCCGGTCAAACATCGACGACAGGTCAACAAAACCAGGTAGCCACGCTCGTCCATTTCTGGCATAATTACTCGTGCACCCATCCTGCACAAAATTTCAAACACAATCCAAGGTGAGGAAGCGATGTCGGCAAAGTACATCTTTGTGACTGGCGGAGTTGTGTCTTCGCTCGGTAAAGGGCTGGCGGCGGCCTCGATTGGCTGCCTGCTGGAGAGCCGTGGGCTGAAAGTCAACCTGATGAAGTTCGATCCTTACCTCAACGTGGACCCGGGCACCATGTCGCCCTTCCAGCACGGCGAGGTTTTCGTTACCGACGACGGCGCCGAGACCGACCTCGACCTCGGCCACTACGAACGCTTTACCCACGCCAAACTTTCTCGCGATAACAATTGGACCACCGGCCGCATTTACGAGCAGATCATTGCCAAGGAGCGGCGCGGAGATTATCTCGGCAAAACGGTGCAGGTGATTCCGCACGTGACTAATGAAATCAAGGCAGCCATGAAGAAGGTCGCGCAGGATGTGGACATCGCGATCGTCGAGATTGGCGGCACGGTGGGCGACATCGAGTCGCTACCGTTCATGGAAGCGATCCGGCAGATGCGGCAAGAACTGGGGCGCGAGCGAACGTTGTTTATGCACGTCACGCTAGTGCCGTTTATCGCCGCTGCTCAGGAGCTCAAAACCAAGCCGACGCAGCACTCAGTAAAAGAGCTGTTGAGCATTGGAATTCAGCCCGACATTTTGCTGTGCCGCACCGACCGTTTTCTTTCCAAGGAAATCAAGTCGAAGATTGCGCTGTTCTGCAACGTAGAGGAAGAGGCGGTCATCACCGCGAAAGATGTGGCGTCAATTTACGAAGTACCAGTGGTCTTCTCGCATGAAGGTGTGGACACGCTGGTGCTGCGGTATTTGCACATCGAATCCAAAGACCGTGATTTGAAAAATTGGGAAGAGCTTGTGCATCGCGTCTATAACCCAAAGGCCGAGGTCACGATTGGCATTGTAGGCAAATATGTGGAGTACGAAGACAGCTATAAGTCGCTGAAAGAGGCTTTGGTGCATGGGGCGCTGGCACATAATCTGAAACTGAATCTGAATTGGATTGAGGCTGAGGGGCTTGAGGCTGGGGATCGAACCAACGAAGAGCAGTTGGCCGATTATGACGGGATTCTGGTGCCCGGCGGCTTTGGCAAGCGCGGCATTGAGGGCATGCTGATTGCGATTCGCTATGCGCGGGAGCAGAAGGTTCCTTACTTTGGAATTTGTTTGGGGATGCAGACGGCTTGCATTGAGTTCGCGCGCAACGTTTGCGGATTGGCCGATGCTAATTCCAGCGAGTTCGATCCGGCGACTCCGCATCGCGTGATTTATAAGTTGCGCGAATTGCGTGGCGTGGAGGAACTCGGCGGCACGATGCGACTGGGAGCGTGGACTTGCAAAATCGAGCCTGGAACTTTGGCGCATAAAATTTATGGCCAGCTTGAGATCAGCGAACGACACCGGCATCGTTATGAGTTCAACCGCGAGTATGAGGAAACCTTGACGGCTGGCGGATTGCGGATTTCCGGCTCCACTCCTGACGGGACTTATGTGGAGATGGTTGAGCTTCCCGACCATCCGCATTTCATTGGGTGCCAGTTTCATCCTGAGTTCAAGTCGAAGCCTCTGGAGCCGCATCCTTTGTTCAAGACTTTCGTGGGGGCTGCTTATGAGCACGGGTTGAAGCGGCGCGCGGAGAAGGCGGCGGCCGAGGTGGAAATGTTCCATCGGCCCGAGAAGGTGGGACAACGGTAGAACTGGCCAGTTCGAAGGATTCACCGCCGAGCGCGCCGAGATCGCGGAGAACCTCATGAGATTAGGATCATTCTTTCTCGGCGTTCTCGGCGGTTGAGGAATTTTTGCCTGACAGTCTCTTTCCAAGTCGAAGGCGTCCGCATTGGCTCCGGCAATTTGTTTCTCATCGCTGGACCTTGCGTGATTGAGAGCGAGAAGCACGCCTTGTTCATGGCGGAAGTTATTAAAGGCGTGACACGGGCGCTCAATATTCCATTTATTTTTAAGGCTTCTTACGATAAGGCTAACCGCACTTCGATGCGCAGCTTTCGCGGGCCGGGGTTAGTCGAAGGCCTGCGCATTCTCAAGAAGGTCAAAGACGAGGTGCACGTTCCGGTGCTGACTGACGTACACGAAACTGCGGACGTCCCCAAAGTCGCCGAAGTCGCGGACGTGCTGCAGATTCCGGCTTTCCTGTGCCGCCAAACTGATTTGATCGTCGCTGCAGCTATGAGCGAGCGCGCGGTGAATATTAAAAAAGGCCAGTTCGTCTCGCCTTGGGACATGAAACACGCGGTAGAAAAATGCCGCACCGCTGGCAATGATCGGGTATTTCTGACCGAACGGGGCTCGAGTTTCGGCTACAACAATCTGATCGTTGACATGCGGTCGCTCGCCATCATGCGTAAGTTTGCGCCGGTGGTTTTTGATGCGACGCATTCGGTGCAATTGCCCTCGGCTTCTCACGGAGACGAAGATGGTGGTGCTAGCAGCGGCGGACAACCGGAATTTATTCCCGTGCTGGCGCGCGCAGCCGTAGGAGCCGGCGTGGATGGAATATTCTTGGAAGTGCACGACAATCCCAAGGAAGCTAAGTCCGACGGGGCGAATGCGCTGGAGTCCACACAGTTACGCGGAGTGCTCAAAGAATTGCAGGCGGTGCATGGGGCGCTGCAGGCGGCCCACGCTAGTCCTTAGGCGCAAGCGTAAAGCGCGCTCAACTCTTACGTGCCTGCCGCACCATCTCTATCAGGACGTCTCTAGCTTCTTTCGGATTGCGCACTTCTCGCAGGAAAGCGATGCGGGCGCCGCGCATGCCGTCCGGGGTTTTCAAACGTACATGAAAGCCGAGGCGGTCGACGGAGGTCATCGTCGCCTCTTGTGAGTCGATGCCGGCGAATGCTCGGGCAATGAGGATCAGCGCATCCTTGTGGTCGGCATTCATGTGCTGGATGATTTCGGCGGTCGCGTCTGCGAGGGGATCGGGTTGGGCGCGGTCATATTCTGACGCGGAGATCCAGCCCATCACGCCGAAGCCGCCGACGTAATAAATGTCTACCACCTCCATGCGGTAGAACGAGAAATCTTCGAAATCGACCCAAAACTTGCTGTTTTCGTAACGTTGCAAGTAGAGACTTCTCGCAGCGGGCACCTCCGCGGGTTGCAGCGGCAGTACGTTCCCCACCAATGTGACCCTGGATGCTCCGAGCGGATCGCCGCTGGCATCGGCCTGGGTCACGAGCAGGCTGGCACGAGGGTCGGCCTGCAGGTTCTGCGTATGCATGGCCATGGTGCTAATGAGGAAGATGGGCCGGCCGCGATCGTCCAACCCGTAGGGCATTACCGATCCGAAGGGGAAGCCCGGCTGTTTTCGCGATAACGTCGAAAGGCTGCCGATGCGGCCCAAGTACATCAGTGTGCGCGCCCGCTCGGCGAACGAAGGCTCAGGTACCGACGGCTGGTCCACCGATGGACCGCCAGCGGCATGTTTTCCGATGGATGAAACAGTCATCGTTAATCTCCTGGTAGCCTACATAATCGCACGAACTCTGAAGGTGGTAGTGGATCAGTTTGAATCCAATCGCAAAAGAAGCTCCTCGATTGACCATGCATGATCTGTCAATTTCGCTTCCATTGCTGGTGTCACTGGCAAGGTCTGATGCACGCGGCAAAAATTGTAGTACGCATAATGGAGTGCCATCGAGTGGCGGTGATTCTCTAGCTTCTTGCTGAAGCCATTCGTGAGCCGCGTAAACCTTCTATTCGACATCCGTACTGTAAGATTCTGTCGCTCTGAGAAGCTAGTGGAGATGTGGCGGTGGTCAGGATTGCCGCTGAGCACAGCGGTGCGCGTCCCGATCAATCCTGATGGGCTGTAGCGCGTGTCGTACTTTTCCGATGGTGCGCCGTACAGCTTTATCAGCATCGCGTAATCCACGTCCATCCCGAAAGCACCTTCGACCGCCTCAGCGTATGCTCTGTGACCATCGCTGGTGATCTGGACTCGCATGGTCAAACGCGAGGCCAGGTCCTCCATGAATTGAAAAGCCCACTCCGCATCTCTGCCGCCGCAAAGATAAGACAGCACTAGTTTGGACTGCGCTTCCAGCGCGACCCAAGTCCACACATCGCCCATACCAGAGTCTTTCTTCTCTTCGGGAACATTCTTCGCCTTCGCGCCCACGAAAGACCACAGCTCATCAACTTGCACCCGCCTCGCTGAGACATGGCGCACATTCTTATCGTGGAATTGCTGGCACTTTCCCCCAACTTCCACTAGGAGCTTAGTCACGGTATTCTTCGCCGCTCCGGTGAGTCTCACGGTCGCCCGAATCGAGTTTCCTTCAACCAAACAGCGGACAATCTGTGATCTCTTGTGGGTGTCGAGGCGATTCATAGTGACCATCATGCTTGAGCGCTATTAGGATGTCAAGTGGAATCGTCTCCACTCCACTCCAGATTTGGCCACCCCCGCCCAACGTTTCGGTATACATTCCAATCCGTGAGTCATAACTTGTTATAAAACATGCTGGTTAGTTTGACATGTTTGGAATTATGATTACACCGTAACGTTGGGCGGTAGTGGCCAAATCTGGAGTGGAGTGGATCGACTAATTGTCGCTGGCGCAAAAAGGAACATTTGAGCAACTGTAATCCACAGTTGCGCCCAGCTTTGCCGTTTGATATAAGTTGGATTGGGATTACAGCGGGCTGGACTCCCGACCAAGAGATGACCAGCCTCGCTAGTAGTTAGGAACGGAGGCGCAGGTTGATAAATCGTTAGCGCCCCTCGTGGGCGAAGGGCGGTCTCGCGACCGCCCCTACACTCTTTTGTGTTTATACCACAACTTTCAATCGAAGGAGTAGTCACCGATGAGCGACGAAAAGCAGGACGAACCCAACGCATACGATGTAGTGATTGCCAGTCTTGAGGGAGAGCGCCAAAGACTCACCGACATGATTCATGCTCTGAGGCGAATCAAGAATCTCGGTGTGCCATTTGAAGCGACCAGAAGCATTCTGACGATGGAGCCGACCGAGCCAGCGCGTGCTGTCGCACGAATTCCACACGACGCCTTCTTTGGAATGACGATTCCCGACGCAGCGAGAAAATATCTATCTTGGGGCGGGAATAGACAGACCAAGTCCAACGCTGAGCTTTGCGATGCTCTAATCGCTGGGGGTTTCCATACAAGCGCTGCAAATTTCGCAGAGAGTGTGCGATCCACCCTGAGTCGCAACAATGACTTTGTCAAGATTCGTGGCCAGTGGGGAATGCGGGATTGGTACGGAGATCGTGCGGCAAGGCGACCACGACGAGCCAATGCCGCGGAACAACCGCAGGCAGACTCTACGCCCAGTAGTGAAGGGGAAAGCGGTAACGAATGAGGAGATTCTGGCGAGGCTTCAGGAAGGCGAGCGACCTACGCGAACGTGAGGAAATAGCAAAGGTTAGATCTGATTTGCTTGCGAGGTTAAGCGATCTAGTCAGAACAGGCGGTCACGAGGCTGAATCTGAATACGTGACAGTTCTAAAGCAGATTCGCCAAGACATGAGCGAAGAGGAGTTAAGGGGCAGAATCACGCAGTTCCACGACGCTGTGAATGCGCGGCAATTGCTTGATCAAGAGTCTTCTTGGCCTTCTCCGCCAACTTCATGAATTCGTCGTGTGGCATCCTCTTCGCCGCGGAGTCAATCAATTCTCCGAAGCTTTCCAATAGTTCGTCCTCGGCAGATTCATGGCGCACTGGAACTCTTGAAGTCGCCATATGTGGTCCTTTCTTTGGAGGAAGATTGTTGGCCATACAGTGTACCCTACCAGTACATGTACCGCTACCTCATTTTACTTCAGTAACCAGTGGGATTACGAATGGCCATGGCTGGTTGCTTTAAGTCTTCTGTTTCCAACGCGCCTTTGCGGCTTTTTTGGAGATCGCCTTTCGGTTTCGAGGCGATAGTTTGCTGGCGCGAGCTTTCCCACCCTTCAACCCGCCCAAACGTCCTAACGCGACTGCGGCTGGATTCTTGCCCTCATTCGGGTCTGGCAATTGGCCCGTGGATTGATCTACTATCCATTTGGCGAGCTGGTTCGTGTCGCGCGGACGTTTTCCCTTTCCGACCATAATCCATCATGGCGCGAACTTGCCAAATTGACAAATTATTTTTAATTCAAACTGACCCACTACTCTGAAGGTGGAATTCTTGAAATCTGCTACCATTTCCGCCACGACCAAGTTTTCGCATGCGTATCTTTGCCACCATCGCCGGTACCGCTATCATCCTCGCCGTCCTGTTGGACGCGTTTGAAACCGTCGTGCTGCCGCGCCGGGTGCGGCGCAAATTTCGCATTACGGTATGGTTCTATCGCTACACCTGGATTCCCTGGCGGAAGATTACAGGTCTGATCAAGGCGCCGGGACGCCGCGAGAATTTTCTCGGCTACTTCGGGCCGCTGTCGCTGCTTTTTTTGCTCGCGCTTTGGGCGTGCGGGTTGATTTTCGGTTTCGGGTTGCTGCAATACGGTGCGGGAGAACACGTCCAACTCAGCAACGAGCCGATTACTTTTGGAAGAGTAATTTACTTGAGTGGGTCGACTTTTTTCACCCTGGGCTATGGCGACGTTATTCCGACGTCGCCGTTTGCTCGCGCCCTGGCGGTGCTCGAAGCCGGTATGGGCTTTGGTTTCCTGGGCACTGTGATTGGATATCTGCCGACAATTTATTCTTCGTTTTCCAGACGGGAAATTGAAATCTCATTGCTGGATGCGCGCGCGGGTTCGCCGCCTACCGCCGCGGAGTTGCTGGTGCGATTCGGGAACTGCCCGCAGCAAGATGTGCTGGATAAGATTTTTCGCGAGTGGGAACACTGGGCGGCTGAACTGCTGGAGAGTCACATTTCCTATCCGCCACTGAGTTTCTTTCGTTCCCAGCATCCCAATCAATCGTGGCTGGGCGCACTCACCATGATGCTCGACGCGAGCTCGCTTGTGGTCGCGGGCATTGAGGGCATTCATGAGGAACAGGCCAAGCTGACATTTGCCGTCGCGCGACACGCGATGGTGGACTTAGCGCAGCTGATAAATGCACAATACGATCCTTTGGCTACAGACCGGCTTGACGCTGAACAACTGGCAAAATTGCGGCAGACGCTTCTCGATCATAGTTTGCGCCCTCGTGACCCGGCGAAATCTGAGGACAAACTCACGCATTTGCGCTCGCTCTACGAACCGTATGCTCTTGCCATGGCGCGTACTTTGTTCATCACTCTGCCTCCGTGGATTCATCCTGAGAAGAAAAAGGACAATTGGGAAGCGGGACCGTGGGATCGCGCCATTCAAGCCAAAAGCCTCGCGGGCCTTGGACATGCCGAGCGATTACGGGCGATAGACGATCACTTCTGAGGTGAATCTGTAGAGACGTAGCTTGCTACGTCTCGGCCTGCCGAAGACGCGTTGCGCACGCGCGAGACGTTGCGAGCAACGTCTCTACAGTCGGGCTCCGTGCTAACATCCTCTTTCTTTTATGAAACACGTGGGCGAAAACGTGGTTCGCATTGAGGCTGCGGCCTTGCAGGTTCTGGCCGATCGCATTGCAGGACCGATGGCTGCTGCGTTCAACCGCGCGGTGGAATTGCTTTATGGCTGCAGCGGCCGAGTTGTGGTCACCGGCATGGGCAAAAGCGGCATCATCGCACGGAAGATTGCGGCTACTCTGAATTCCACGGGAACTCCTGCGCTGTTCATGCATCCGGTCGAAGCGGTGCACGGAGATTTGGGGATGGTGGTGCGAGGCGACGCGGTGGTGGCTCTTTCGGCAAGCGGTGAGACTGAGGAGATTCTTCGCCTGCTAGCTACGCTCAAGCGTTTGCGCGTGCCCTTGATCGCGATGACTTGCGATGAAATCTATGCAAGCCTCGCGGACAAGAATGTCCGCGCCACACGAGCTGCGCGTTCCACACTCGCGGAGGCGGCCGAGGTTGCTCTTGATTGTTCAGTGGCCGAGGAGGCTTGTTCGCTGGGATTGGCTCCGACCGCTTCTACGACTAGCATGCTCGCGCTGGGCGATGCGCTCGCCATGGCGCTGGCGGAGAAACGTGGTTTTAAGGAAGAAGATTTCGCCAACCTGCATCCCGGAGGCAAACTGGGCAAGCGGTTGGCCCGAGTTGAATCGCTGATGCACACTGGGGACGCCGTGCCACGTGTCACGCCCCGCACAACCATGCCGGATGTGATCTACGAGATGTCTCGTAAAAAGCTCGGTGTAACTGCCGTGGTGGATAATGAAAAGCTGGTCGGAGTCATTAGCGACGGTGATTTGCGGCGTCTGCTCGAAGTGCGTGGTAAAGATGCGCTCGATCTGGTGGCCGGGGAATGCATGACGAGAAATCCGCGGACGATTGCAGGAAATGAGTTTGCGGCTACGGCCCTGGCATTGATGGAAGAAAAGAAAATTACATCTTTGGCGGTGGTGGATGGATACGGCAAACTGGAAGGCATCGTCCATCTGCATGACCTATGGGGAACGGAAATGGTTTAATCTCTCAATGAGTCAATCCTATGTATCACTACGATCCTAATACGGCGCTCGATGAACTGACGGAAGATGCGATTCTCCCCAACCCGGTCCATGTTCGCGATATGATGCTACGGAAACGGCTGTCGGCGGATAAATCGCTGGAGATCAACCGGCTGTTTGTGGAGTATCAGAAATTTTTCGGCGAGGCACAGAAGTTGGGGAAATCAATTCTCAAGCACCTGGCCAGCTGAGTTCCGGTAATGTCGCTTAGCGAATGCGCAATGAAACGAATCTTGGATCTTTTTCGACGATCTCCGAACGTGCATTTCGGCCCGCTTGAGCAGCAAGTGCTGTCCACTTTGTGGGCGCGAGGAAGTGCGACGGTTCGTGAGATCGTGGACGATGGCGAAATTAAGCTTGCTTACACGACGGTGATGACCACGCTGGACCGGCTTTTCAAGAAGCAAATACTCAACCGCGTGGCCGAGGGCAGAGCCTTCCGCTACTTTCCGCGATATTCGCGGGCAGAGTTGGAAAAAGCAGTGGTTGGCGAAACCATCCGCCAACTGCTGGGCTCGAATGCTGGAGCTGCCTCGCTTCCGTTGTCATATTTGGTTGAAGCCGTCAGCGAACACGATGCTGGTTTGCTGGACGATCTGCAGCGATTGCTGGATCAAAAACGCCGAGAGCTTCGCAGTGGGATCCAAGCTGATCATCGAAGTGGCGATCGCCGAAGCAAGGAGACACAATAATGTTTGCCGCTCGCTGCATTGGTGTCTCGCTCGCAGTCTTCGTCTTGCTGTACGTTTTTCTGTCGCTGTTAGTTTCGCGGGGATGGAAATTGATGCGACGCACGTTGCAGCCGACCTCGGCTCGTAGCGCTGCCGATTTGCTGTTTATCCTGCGTGTCCTCCCACTGGGGCTATCTTTATTTGTGACCGTGGCGTTTACTCTGCCGTCGTTTTTGTTGTTGGAGCCACGCTCAACCGGAGAGGCAATTGGTACGGCTCCTTTGGCGCTCGGACTTTGCTGTTTGGTGCTGCTTGGCGCGGGAGTTGTACGAGCGGCGTTGGCTCAGTGGCGAGCATCGCGCGCGCTGGTTGCATGGCTGAGCGGGTCTGCTCTCATGGAATCTCAAATTAAAGAGTCTGGGACAGCCGTTCCGATCTTTCGCATTGGAAACGATGCCCCGAGTCTTACTGTCGCGGGAGTATGCGCGCCAAAAGTATTGGTATCCGAAGCTGCCATTGCGGCACTGACTTCGCGGGAACTCCGAACCGCGTTGCGGCACGAGATCGCACACGCCATTCGCTACGACAATCTGCGAAAGCTTCTTTTCCGCCTTTCAGCGTTTCCGGCGATGGCCGAATTGGAGCATGCATGGTCGGAAGAAACCGAGATGGCCGCGGATGACGCCGCAGTATCGACCTTTCCTGACGCGCTCGATCTGGCTGCGGCATTGATTAAGGTATCGAGATTAGGATCAGTGGAATCTTGCGGTGAGCTGACTATGGCATTGCTGCACAGCTCGACTGCATTGAGTGCGCGCGTGCATCGGCTGGTCGCGTGGGATCAGGTGCAAAAGCCACAAAGCCATGCAAGATGGTTTTACATTCTACCGGCGGCAGCTGCCATTCTCATCGCTGCAGTGACGACGTATGGATCGGTGCTCACTCAGATGCACGCCGTAACTGAGTGGCTGGTGCGCTGAGAGCGGCGAGCAGTAGCTCGATTCTTGTAATCACTCGACTGTCTAAACGCGCTGTCATCCCGAGCGGAGCGAGGGATCTGGGTTCTTCGCGGGGAGGAATGCGCCCCTCCTATGAGACGAAGCGAAATGTCTGCGGCTGATCCCAGTCGCGGCTCAAATCATCCCATTTAGGATTTCTAGACTCGACTAACGCAACTCGCTTCGCTCGCGTCCAAGATTTGATTTTCTTCTCGCAGTCGATGGCATTGCGTACGTCTTCGAAGGATTCAAAATAAACCAGGCGATTGATGTTGTATTTGGCAGTAAACCCTGCAACCAGCTTGCGCTTGTGTTCGTCAACTCGACGGCGAAGATTGTTGGTGATGCCAGTGTAAAGCGTGCGCGAGGGATTCGTGATTATGTACACGTAATAATGCTTTTCTCTGCCCATGATTCACTTCACATTCATACCCTCATCATGTGTCATCCCGAGCGAAGCGAGGGATCTAGGTTCTTGCTTCCATACGAGTATCACCATCGTGCGAGCAAACACCCAGATCCCTCGCTTCGCTCGGGATGACAATTAAGAAACTTACCTTCTGGCCGCCGGGACTTTTGCCGGCTCCTGAGGGGCGCTGGGCATAGTCGTGACCCTTGCTCCTTGCGAACCGCTTTGGGCAGCTGCGGCAGCGGCTACCGGAGTTGCCGTTGGCGTCAACCCCAGTTGCTTGCGCACCTCGGCTTCGAGCTTGATCATTGTGTCTTTATTCTCTTTTAGGAAGGCGCGTGCATTTTCGCGTCCCTGCCCGATGCGCTCGCCTTTGTAGCTGTACCAGGCGCCGGATTTCTCCACGATGTTATGAACCGCGGCGATGTCGAGCAGATCGCCCTCGCGCGAGATGCCTTCGCCGTACATGATGTCGAACTCGGCTTCGCGGAAAGGTGCGGCCACTTTATTTTTCACGACCTTGATTTTGGTGCGCGATCCGGTGACGATGTCGCCCTCTTTGATTGCAGCAATGCGGCGAATGTCGATGCGCACCGACGAGTAGAACTTCAATGCGCGCCCGCCGGTAGTGGTTTCGGGATTGCCGAACATCACGCCGATTTTTTCGCGGATTTGATTAATGAAGATCAGACACGTGCGCGATTTCGAAACTGTGCCCGTAAGTTTGCGTAGGGCTTGTGACATCAGGCGTGCCTGCAATCCCATGTGACTGTCACCCATCTCGCCATCTAGTTCAGCTTTGGGTACGAGCGCGGCAACGGAGTCGACGACCAGCACATCAATCGCTCCCGAACGCACCAGCGCCTCCGTGATTTCGAGCGCTTGCTCGCCGTAATCCGGCTGCGAGACCAGCAGGTTGTCCACGTCGACTCCGAGTTTCTTGGCGTATCCGGGATCTAGCGCGTGCTCGGCGTCGACGAACGCGGCCATGCCTCCCATTTTTTGCGCCTCGGCGATAACTTGCAGGGTGATTGTGGTTTTGCCCGATGATTCGGGACCAAAGACTTCAACCACGCGCCCGCGGGGAAAGCCGCCGACGCCCAAAGCTGCGTCGAAGGAAATCGCTCCCGTGGGAATGACAGCAATGGGGACGATGGCTTCCTTCGATCCCAGCCGCATGATCGAGCCCTTGCCAAACTGCTTTTCGATCTGTGCAAAGGCCAGATCAATTGCTTTACTACGTTCGTCGGCCATGAGAAGCTGCTCCTTTTGTGATGGCAGGATGGTTCAGGCCGAATTATACACGCTGACTTAAGCGAATAAAAAGCGAATTCGATGAGAATCGGTGGAAATGTCCCGAATTGGATACTTCGTTTTGACGAACTATTTCCTTGCCGCCATAATTCGTCGTCATGAATACGTCTGATGTTGAGCTGGTGCAGCGTTTGATCTCCGATGTGAAAGCGGTTCCGGCCATGGATACCTATCTCCGGAATGTCACCCGCTAAATTTGATGAAAATTCGCTTCCGCAGGACGGCCAGGCGTCCAATCTTTGAAACCAATCCGAGTATTGAATTTTACAAATTACATTCATTTCCGTGCTTTACAGACCGCCAATTTGTAGTAACATCTGCGGCATCAACACCTGCCCGGCGGGCGGTGTGCGGTAACGCTGCGCTTCAGGCGTTGTCAAAATTCGGAGGTAGGCATGGAAAATCGCTCGGTTGGTGACTCTTCGACTGCCGCAGCCCGGCCTCGAACCACAATTCATCGCGAAGGCCGCGGAGTCTGGGTCCTTACGGCATACGGCGTTTCCGGACTCGCGTTATTTGGAGTACTGGTTTATTACTTTTCGACGTACGTGACGCACTAGGGATTTCGAGTTTAGCGGTTATTCGCGCGGCTTGCTGAAGTATCGGCTCGTCCCATAACTTCCTGGCATACGCGTGGGTTAGTGTATCCACAGCACTTCGCTTGGCCGCGTGCGCCAAGGTCCATCCCACCAGGCATCCTCACTCTCGAACATGCTACAATGAGCCGCTCTGGAACACTTCTCTTGAGCAGCAAACACCCAGCGTCTTCCCCAGTCTTTAGAGACGGAACTACACGCGTGCCCGACGATTCTCTGAACAGTACGCCAATAACTTACGCCGACGCCGGTGTCGACATCGATCGCGCCAACCGTACCAAGAAGCGGATTAAATATCTCGCCCATAAAACCTTCACCCGAGGCGTACTCAGCGAAATCGGCGGCTTCGGCGGATTGTTTGCGATTGACAAAACGAAGTATCTCGATCCCGTGCTGGTTTCTAGTGTGGATGGGGTTGGCACCAAACTGAAAGTCGCTTTTGAGATGAAGGTGCATCACACCATTGGCGCGGATCTGGTAAACCATTGCGTGAACGACATCGCGGTCCAGGGCGCGACGCCACTTTTCTTTATGGACTATCTCGCCACGGGAAAGCTCGAGCCGGAAGTCGCGGAGAAAGTCATTGAGGGCTTGGCAGAGGCCTGCAAGCACAACGGGTGTGCGCTGATCGGCGGCGAAACTGCCGAGATGCCCGGGTTCTATCCCGAAGGCGAATACGATCTTGCCGGCTTCATTGTCGGCGTAGTCGAGCGTGAGCGACTCGTCACCGGAAAGACGGTCCAGGTAGGCGATGTGATCCTAGGCTTGGCTTCGAACGGGCTGCACACCAACGGCTATTCGCTGGCTCGCAAGTTGCTGTTCGATGTCGGCCACTACACGCCCGAGTCGTATGTCAATGAGCTCAAAGGCAAGGTTGGCAACGAGCTCATGAAAACGCACAAGAGCTATTGGCCGGCGATAAAGCGTTTATTGTCAGATGCGGAATGCGTTTCAGCGATGGCGCACATCACGGGCGGCGGCATTACTGAGAATCTTCCGCGCATGCTGCCTCGAGGCGTGGCGGCCGTAATCGAGATTAATTCCTGGCCGGTGCCGCCCATCTTCGAACATTTGCAGCAACTGGGCCATGTTCCGCGAGAGGAAATGCTGCGCACGTTTAACATGGGATTGGGCATGTTGCTGGTGGTGCCTTCCGGCAAGTTCAAGAAGGCGCAAACTTTGCTGGAGCGTGCTGGCGAAAAAGCTTTTACGGTTGGCCGGATCGTTAAGGGCGATCGCAAAGTGATGTACGCGTAGAGGGGATCGATGACATTCTCAGCGCCAGTTCTCCCGCAGAAAAATGGTTGCACCACGGAGGCTCATGGCTTCCTTCGCGGAAAGCACGCCAGCAAGAGATAACAATTCATTCCGCCGCCGCACCCGCGTCTTTTCCTCGTCGAGATACTCTTCAATCGCTTCCGCTAAAACCGAGAAAAATCCCTTCTCTCCACGGCGTGCGGCTAATGCCAACAAGGCACTGCGGTGTTCTGGCTTCATTTCCACGGTTGTTCGCATGTCAAGGTCTTATTACAACATGCATGTGCATGTCATTTTTTTGTTTTTGAATCTGTAAGCGTGAGATTCCTTCATCGTCATAAACATATCAAGCGGTGCTAGGGGACGGTTTGGCTGCCTTGCCCAGTTTGCCGCGAGTCTTCTAGCTCTCGAGATCTATTTCTAACGCCGCGCCAGGCGGGAATCTGAGATGCGCCCGCAGCGAGGTGTCCCAGCGTGGCAGGATCGAGCGTGATCACATCCGGGCCTTTGGTTTTTCCTGTGATGATTGGTTTGTTGGGTTCGGTCTCATAAGCGTAGCCAGTGAGGACTGCATAAATCCCGCGGCTGATCGTGGGTCGTGGCACGGTTACAGTAAGCCGCGCCCACCCATAATGCACTTGGCCGTTAATGACAAATTGCAGGCCAAGATAACGATTCTTGGTGTCAAGCCATTGGCCCGCGGTAAAAGTGCAGGGATAGCTGTAGCATCCGGGGTGGTTCCCCGACACACCCATATTCGCCTGGAAGGGATACTTTGCGGCCTGGAAGTATGATTTATTGGCGCGCACTTTAAAGCCGGCAGGTAGAGCCGAGGCAAACCGTCGAGATACCCCCCGGCCCCAGATCTGATCGGTGAGATAGTTACATGCAGCGCCTTTGGGAGGAGCACCCCGGAAGGTTGTATGCGTTGCGCAGCCGACTGAGACCCAAGCGGCGCGGCCGCCGCAGCAACCGAGGAAAGAGGAGTTCAGCAAGAGGAAGTCTGCAATCCCATCATGGTTCAGGTCCAGCGAAACGGGTCTATTGACTGGGGTATCTGTCGGCGTGTACACGATCTTGGCGTCAGCCGATGCGGACATCGCCACCACGCTAACTCCAGCTGCGACCGCCGCACTGACATACGCCACCAAACGCTGTTCTACTCCCGCAGCCAGCCGAACTGGCCCTTCGCCTCGCCTCGATTTACTGCGTCTCGGTTTTTCAGCCGCCATAATAGCCTCCGACGAAATTGTGATGAGGTTTACGGGATAATCTCGTAGACAGCTCCAAAGTTGTTACCGTTGCTGCTACCGGCGAATGTCCCATACACATATCCTTGGGAGTCAACCGTCGGTCCCGCCTGGGGATTGTAGGCGACGCTGCTGGCGCTCAATAGGACGCGCTCTCTCCATCCTCCCTTGGTCTGCTCAAGTTCGAAAACTGTTCCATTGTACTGGTAAGAGTTCGTGCCCCCGCCCGTCGTTGCGCCATAGAACTTGCCGCTCAGTCCCATGGCCAGCCGTCCCACCGGATATGCCCCGTCCGGATAGCCATAAAACCGGTTCAGAACACTCTGTCCCCAGGCTGTTTTCGTTTGCTCAAGCTGGAAGACTGTGCCAAACTCATCGCCGCCTTCCGTGGACGTGCCGACAATCCGTCCAGTCATATCGAAGAGAAACCCGCCCGACGGATATCTGGCCGTTCCTTGAAACCGGTGAAAGTTGTAAAGCAGGGTTTCCGTCCAGCCTCCGCCAGAGTTAGGCATCAGCTTATAGACTGCGCCACAGCCTCTAAACCACTCTCCACCTGCGCACTTCTCAGTGCCGCCGTACGCGGTCGTTCCATAAATATTCCCATCGGCATCCAGAATTACGGCGGAGGCAGGATTAGCGCCATCGGGGACGCCCGCAAATGCATAGATGGTGCTCTCCGTCCACGTTCCATTCGAGTTGGGCGTTAGCCTGAATACGATGCCACACCCCGAATAGCAGTGATTCTGGCCACCACCCGCAGTTGTGCCATACAAATTTCCTTGACTGTCGAAGATGAGGTCTGTATTCGGACTCGCGCCGTCACCGTTGCTTCCGGTGAAGCTGTATAGAATGCTTTCGGTCCAGCCCCCATGCGAATTCCCAGCAAGCTTGAAAACCGTGCCGCTGCCAGAGCTACCACCTCCCGCAGTGGTTCCATGCAGATTGCCAGCGCTGTCAAAAACCAAACCCGCGGTTGGGCCACACCCATCGCTGGAGGCGTTACCGAAGCTGTAAAGCACTTGATGCGTCCAGCCATCTTTAGTGCGAGTGAGTTCAAAAACTGTGCCGCAGCCAGTGCCCCCTCTGTTGGTTGTCCCATAGAGATTTCCGGCAGCGTCCACAATCAAATCTGATTCTGGATACGCTCCGTCAGCGCCGCCCACAAAGGAATAAATGATCTTGCTGCTACTGGCTTCCGCCGCGTCCGGCGGAAATGCCAGCCGCATGCCTAACGCCAGAGGAAGCATGCCCAGTGTCAGCAGAACGGTTCGCCGCATGACAGCACCTCGCATACAGGAAGAAGATTCGGCCCCGGCCGGGAGGAAAGAAGACGACGGCATTATGTACCGGTCAAGCAGGAAGGTCAATGTGCAAACCATTGCAGATGGCGCGGAGCCGGTTGTGCCGAACAGAGTGTGCGGCTGTTACCGCGCCAAACGCAACTGCCAGACCATGTAACTGGCCGCCTCTCGCAGTACAGCTTCGGTGCGTTGCCCAAGCGAATGCGGACGCGAGTCAGGCCGCGGCGAAACGTACATCAGCAGGCCTTCGTGCTCCAGCAGTTTGCGGATGCGGAAGACATGATACGCATCGCTGACCGCGATACAACTGTGCATGCGATTGGCGCGCATAATCACGCCAATCCGTTGGGCGGATTGAGCTGTGTCTGAACCCTGGGTTTCGGCGATCAGATTCGAGTCAGGAATTCCGCGGTGCATCAGATAATCGTGGCCCACGCCGCCTTCGCTGTAACTGGGATCTGCCGCGGCACCGCCCGTGGTGATGACCACCGGCGCAACCCCTTGCTGAAATAAGTCAAAAGCATGGTCAAGACGGGCGCGATAGACCGGGGAGGGACGTCCAGAATACTCGGCGGCGCCGAATACGACGATGGCGTCCGCAGGATGAATTTCCTGCCGCGAGGCCTCGCCCGCGATTCTCGCACAAGTTACAGCCAGCCACAGGAAAGCGGCGGCAGCGAGCGCTCCCACTAATAGCGTCCGGCGGCGTTGCAAAGACCTTACGGCTTCGCTCATCCTTGTGCGAAGAATTCCGAAATATCCTGGGCAGAAATCGCACCTTCCCGCATGATGCGCCAGCGGGCTTCCTCATCGGTGAGGTCGACGATTGTCGATGCCATCTCACGGGGCGAAGTGCCACCGTCGACGATGATGGAAATGCGATCCTGCAGTTGATCGCGCACGGCGTCAGCGGTTGTGCATTCCGCCTCCCCGCTAAGATTAGCGGAAGTTGCAGTAATTGGAATCTGCGCGGCCTGCACCACCGCTAACGGGATTTTGGCACTCGGTATGCGCAAGGCGACGTTGCCGGTGTTGGCTGTTACCTTCAAGGGAAGCCGCGACGCCGCTTTAACGATGATGGTCAGCGGCCCCGGCCAATACCGGCGCGCCAACTTGTAGAATTCGTCAGGCAGCGGCTTGGTTAGCTCCTCGGCTTGTTCTTCGCTCTCAATCAAAAGTGACAGCGGTTTGTGACGCGACCGCGATTTAATTTCGTACACCCGATCGACGGCGCGCAGGTTGAAGGGATCGGCGGCCAGGCCGTAAAACGTATCGGTGGGCATGCCCAGCACAAGGCCGGCTCGAATCTGGTCGGCTGCATACCGGATGAGCGAAGCCTCCGGCTTCTCGCTGTTTATCTTAACGATTTCCGCGCGCACACGTTTCCTTCCTGAACTGTTCTGAATCCGCGAAAACTAACATAACACGGGCATGAACTGCAAGGAGAGATAAACAGGTATGATTCGCAAGAGAACGGTGAACCGAACTACGCCGAGTCACGAGAAGGCTATCCATGGGCGCCTCCGCCGCGTCGAGGGGCGCCACAACCCCCTCGTCAAAGAACTCCGGGCAGCTTTCGCGCACGGGGAACTCACGTCCGATGGCCACTGCGCCATTGAAGGCATGCGCATTCTGGAAGAGGCCATCCGCAGCGGGTTGAAGTTCAAAGCCGTATTCTTTCGCGCTTCGGCTGAAAATCGCGCAGACCGCCTATTGCCGCAGATCGCTGCGCACGTTGAGACTCTATTGCTTTCCGACAAACTCTTTGCCAGCGCCGTTCCCAGCGAGAACCCGCAAGGCGTGGCTGCGCTGGTGCGATGCAAACAATTCAAACTCGAAGATGTGTTGGCTAAATCGCAGAGTGGACCGCTGCTGGCAATTGCGGGCGTGCAAGATCCGGGAAATTTGGGAACCATCCTGCGGTCGGCCGAGGCCTTTGGGGCTGGCGGCGTGTTGCTGGGAGAAGGCACAGTCAGCCCGTTCAACTCGAAGGTCATACGCGCTTCGGCTGGATCGGTGTTCCGGCTCCCCATCGTTCAGGCAAAGCTGGCGGAAACTTTAGACGCGATGCGGGAGCGTGGGCTTCGTCTGATCGCAACCTCGTCGCACAAAGGCACGCCGCTTGATCAAGCCAACCTGAGCGGACCGTTGGCTGTTTTTATTGGCAGTGAAGTCGCGGGTGTGCCGCGTGATCTGCTTGCGGCAATGGATGAATCAGTCGCCATCCCGCACTCGCCAACTGTCGAATCGCTAAACGCCGGCGTAGCGGCGAGTATTATCCTGTACGAAATAGCCCGCCAAAAACAATCACCACAGAGACACAGAGTCACAGAGAATGCAGGAAATTGAAGTTTGTGCCCGTACCGTTATGGGACGCGGGTCTTCTGACTTCCTCGTTTGGCTACGTCAGTCAGCAATTCTGTGTTGAGATGGTCAGGTGAACACTGGAGTCCAACCTATTCACATCGACACTCGCAAACAAGAAGAAGATACTCGAGACTCGCGAACAAACGCTATTCTCGGCGCGGCCATCGATGTTCATCGCCACCTTGGGCCTGGGCTTTTGGAATCCGCTTACGAGGAATGTCTTTGCCACGAGTTTTGCCTTCGGGAATTGAGATTTCAACGGCAAGTGGATCTTCCCGTCGACTACAAAGGGCTGAAGCTGAATTGTGGTTACAAGATCGATTTAATCGTGCAAGACGAGGTCATTTTGGAATTGAAGGCCGTGGAGAAACTGCTGCCAATTCATCAGGCCCAGCGTCTCACTTACCTGAAGCTGGCCCAAAAGAAGGTAGGCCTTTTGATTAATTTCAACGTCCCACTTTTGACACAAGGCATCATCAGGCGAGTCCTGTAAATTCATTTACCACAGAGACACAGAGTCACAGAGAACGCAAAATCTTTGAGCCACGTCACTTTCTGAGTTAATCGCGAAAATCCCCATTTTTCTCTGTGTCTCGGTGACTCTGTGGTGAAATAGTGTGTGGGCCTTTTCCAAAACATTCCGAGCGACGACAATCCCAGTGATCGCACTCGGCCGCTGGCTGACCGTATGCGCCCGCGGACGCTGGATGAATTTGTTGGCCAGGAGCATCTGGTTGGGCCCGGAAAGCCCTTGCGCACACAGCTTGAGCGCGACGATATTGGCTCGCTTATTTTCTGGGGACCGCCGGGGACGGGCAAAACCACGCTCGCCAAGATCATCGCTCGCATGACCAAGGCGGAGTTTATTGAGTTCTCGGCCGTGCTCACCGGCATCAAGGAAATCAAGCAGGTCATGGCCGACGCCGAACGCGCCCGCCAATACGGCACTCGAACCATCGTCTTTATCGATGAGATTCATCGCTTTAACAAGGCGCAGCAAGACGCTTTCCTGCCCCATGTCGAGAAGGGAAATATCCGTTTGATTGGCGCGACTACAGAGAATCCTTCATTCGAGATTATCTCCGCTTTGCTGTCACGCAGCCGCGTGTATGTGCTGAAGCCTCTCACGGAGGAGCAAGTTGTCGTGCTGCTCAGGCGGGCGCTCACGGATGAAGAACGTGGCTTGGGAGCGATGAAGCTGCGAGCATCCGATGAAGTCTTAGCCAAGATCGCGTCATACTCCAGCGGCGATGCGCGCAGCGCCTACAACGTGCTCGAAGTCGCGGCTTCACTTGCAGGCGGTCGCGCCGGTACTGAAACCGGGGCGGAAATAACCGATCATATTATCCGCGACGCACTGCAAAAACGCGTGTTGCTCTACGATAAAACTGGAGAAGAACATTACAATCTGATTTCCGCCCTGCACAAGTCGGTGCGCAACAGCGATGCCGATGCGTCTCTGTATTGGCTGGGCCGCATGCTCGAAGCGGGCGAAGATCCTCTATATATTGCGCGCCGCGTGGTGCGCATGGCTGTTGAGGATATAGGCCTCGCTGAGCCGAATGCGCTGGCGCTCTGTATGGCGGCACGCGACGCTGTGGATTTTATCGGCATGCCGGAAGGCAATCTCGCGCTGGCGCAGGCCGTCGTCTATCTTGCCCTGGCGCCGAAGTCGAACGCGCTGTACACCGCCTACGGCGAAGTGCAGCAGGACGTGGAAGCGACTGCCGCTGAATCTGTCCCGCTGCACTTACGCAACGCGCCTACTGGACTGATGAAAGGTTTGGGCTACGGGCAAGGCTATCAGTATGCCCATGACGTTGAAGGAAAAATCGCCGATATGCAATGTCTGCCGGATAATCTGCGCGATCGCACTTATTACCATCCCACGAATGAAGGCGTAGAAAAACGAATTCGCGAGCGCATGGAGGAGATCAAACGCCGTCGCTCCCAGGTGGCGAAATCAGATTCCGATTCACGAAACGAATCTTAACTGGCGCGATTGTTCCGGCACCACGTCGCATGAATCTCACACTTCGACAAGCCGTGCCCGCGGATGTTCCAGCGCTGCGCTTGCTGATTGACGCGTCGGTGCGCGGATTGCAGACGACCGATTACACGCCCGCTCAGATTGAAGGTGCCTTGGAAACCGTCTACGGCGTCGACAGCCAATTGATCGCCGATGGAACGTATTTCGTGGTGGAAGCTGCAGAGGTCATCGTCGGCTGTGGCGGCTGGAGCAAACGCAAAACACTTTTTGGTGGCGACCGCTGGATGGCTCGCGAGGACTCGTTGTTGGATCCCCGGCATGACCCGGCAAAGATTCGCGCCTTCTTTGTGCATCCCGATTGGGTGCGGCGTGGAATTGGCAGCGTCATCCTTGAGGCATGTGAAAAAGCGGCGACTGCGGCGGGTTTCACTCGCCTGGAAATGGGCGCGACCCTGACCGGAGTGCCGCTCTACCGCGCACGAGGTTACGTCGCGCTGGAAAGTCTGGATGTTCCTCTGCAAAATGGCGAGTCGATTAAGGTCGTCCGCATGGAAAAGCGGATTGTCTGAAAGTAGGCTCTGGTTTGGCCTCGGCCGGAGGAGCGAATGCGATTCGACAGGGTCTCGCCTGCTGCCCGGACGAGGCGTCCGGGACTACGCGTTCATGGCGGGATCTTTCGCGTGTGATTCCGTCCTTTGCTGGTGGCCTGTTATCCTGCCGATTCCATGGTTCTGATTTCTTCCACGGTACTGCCGGATGCTCGAGTGGCGGCGCATCGATGGCGCGGTGGTACGCCGCGAGGAATCAGTGCTGTAATTGGCTGGCTTCGACAGCTATAACGGCATACACTCGCGGTTTGAGCCTGTTCACTGATTCCACAAAAAAGCAGGAACCGCAGACAGGCAGGAGGTGTCAGTTCTCATTGATGAGGGCCTTTATTCGCAGGGCAGGCATTTATATTTGGCAGTTGGACTGATTCTCAGCGTATTTTGGGCGGTCTCTTACGCTCTGAGCGTCCATCACCGCCGTCAGGCGGGGCGACTGTTGCAGCAACTGGCAGCCCCACGGCCGAGAGTAACGGGTTTCCGCACGGCGCAGCAGATAGCACACGACTTCGGTGGTAGTGAGCATTGCATCAGTGATTTGTGCAGCTACGATTTTGATGACAGCTTTGCCTTCCCTAACTCCGGGCCGCCTGGAGTGCTGCGACGAACCGAATGGGACTACCTTGGGTTGCGCCCGTGGCGAGTAACTGCACACATCGAGACAGAGAAAAGTCAACTCACCGACGTGGAGTTCATGGCTGGTGTAGGCCGAGGCCAAGGATGGCTGTACAACCAAGGGCTGTTTTCGGGGAACATGTGGGCAATGTTGATCACCTCAGTCACGATTAACGCTGGACGATTTGAGCAGCGCCTCCGTTTGCAAAGGGAGAGCTCCCGCGAAAACACAGCCGGAGCTGGACATCAGATTGAGGAGGGGAGTGGGGGCATCATCTTGATAAAACCTAGCCTTGATACTCCAGGGGGTGGCGAAGCGCTCGAAGTGTATCTATCGCCGGATGCACCACCCGAGAGTAGGAGGGTTGCGTTTGACCTTAATCTTCGCTGTGCCACGACGATGTTACCGTGCACAGAACTGTGCGAGCTCGCCCCTTCCGCGTGGCGCTCCTACGCGCAGTTTCTGAAGTCTAATGGATGGTCGGTCGGCGAGCCAACGGACTGTGCGGCAGCGAATCGCCAGTAGGTCGTCCCTCATATGGCGCGTCCCGGCGACACTGACGCAGCGATTTTCAGCGAAGCATCCGATTGCACCAATAACCGCTGGACAGCTCACTTGAGAAAGTTCTAGATTCATCCATTCTGGAGGTGTACTTGAGCTACATTCTAATGCCCATATTGCTGATCCTTAGCGCGGCGAATCTTTTCGCGCAGTCCGCGCCCGGCAATGTTGTGAAGTATCACGCCACTATCAACGACGTGAAATATGTTTACGCCTCCGTCCCGCCCGTTGCTCGGCTGAAGCCCGGCGACATTCTCGACACCAACACGCTCGACTGTTTCGGCAATGTCATCAAGAAGCCGGGCGACACGCTTAGCATGGTCAAGGGCGACAATCCGCTTACCGGTCCTTTTTATATTGAGGGCGCGGAACCGGGCGACACTTTAGCGGTGAAGATTCTCGATCTTGAAGTCGACGCAGATCAGGGCGTGGGAGCGTTTGCGCCGGGCTTTGGAGCGCTCAACGAAACTAATTACACGCCCATGCTGCATTCGCCGCTGCCGGAGAAGATCTGGTTTTATCCGGTCGACCACGCTTCCAACACAGCGACGTTCCAAGCGCTGGATTCGAAGTTCTCTGTGAAGATTCCGCTGCATCCTTTCTTTGGATGCATCGGGGTTGCGCCATCCGCGGGCGAGGCTCGCAGCTCGATTGTCCCCGCGGAGTTCGGCGGCAACATGGATTCTCCCGAAGCCAGCGTCGGCAACACGGTTTATTTCCCGGTGAATGTACCCGGAGGCTTGCTGTATATGGGCGACGGGCACGCGGTCATGGGCGACGGCGAAGTGGCGGGAACGGCGATCGAAGTCCCGCTGCGGGCGCGGGTGCAGCTTAACCTGATAAAAGGCCAGAAGATCAATTGGCCGCGCTTTGAAAACGACAATGCAATTATGGCAGTCGGCGCTTATCGTCCGTTGGACGATTGCATGCGCATTGCCTTTACCGAACTGGTGGCGTGGATTCATCAGGATTACGGCTTGTCCGAACTCGATGCGTATGAACTTTTATCGCAGGTTGCGAAAATCCATTTGAACGAAATGGTCGATCCGAATTATGTGGTCGTGGCATCGATAGAAAAGAAATTTCTGCCCCCGAAGAAGAACTAGCTCCACCGCCCTCTTGGGATCGGCCTTGGTTGGCAGGCTTCTTTTCAAAAGCCTATTTGCGCGAAGCCGTACTCCGGCGATAATAGCTAAACCGCGTGGACCTCAATTCCATCATCGATCAAACGTCGCCCACTGGCTCAGGTGAGCTTGCTCCGCCCGGCGAACCTCCGAAGCAAGAATCTCTCCCGCCGCGTGTTCCTGCAAACAACGGCAACAATTCGCTGACCGAAATGGCGCAGCGCGACCTCGAAGCCGCGCTCCAACTGCTGGCGGAGCGCGCGCAATATATCACTGGAGCATCCGGGGCAGCGATTGCATTGATCGAGGACAGCGAAATGATTTGCCGCGCCAGCGCGGGCCCCTCCGCGCCGGTTCTGGGGGCAGAGGTACAGGTGAAGTCGAGCCTGACCGGCGAAAGCGTCCGCACCCGCCAGGTTTTGCGTTGCGATAACACGGAAGCCGATCCCCGGGTTAACCGCGAGACTTGCATTGCCCTCAACATCAAGTCGGTAATGGTGGTGCCACTGCTTCGCGAGAAGGAAGTGATTGGCGTCTTCGAACTGCTGGCAGATCGAACCAACGCTTTCGAGGATCGCGATGTGACGGCGTTAGAGCGCCTGGCAGAGATGGTGCAAACCAGCCTGGAGCACGCAGAAGCGGCCAAGCGCGCACTGCAGGAGATTGCCGAAAAGAACGAGCAGGCTAAGGCGCAACAGGAAGAACACAAGACAGAAACATCATCGGTCGTCGCGGAGCCAAAGAACGGCAGTTCGGAGACCGTTGTGCCGCCGGCTGAAGCGGACGAAACGGCCGCGGTCAAACCTGAGCAAGAACTCCCACGGCCGAAAGAGATCGACAAGATCAGACACTGTGAAGCCTGCGGATTCCCGGTTTCCCCGGGCCGCACGCTCTGTGTGGATTGCGAGGCGGCCCGACTCTCGGGCGATAGCCCTGCACCTCTAGCCAGCAGCTATGCTCCAGCATTCCTTGCACGGTTCGAAAATCGCAAAGAACAGGGATGGCTTGCCGCTAACCTTTACACCATTGGAACAGTGCTCATTGTTGCACTCACGGTGGTACTGCTCATACTCCGACTGCGCTAATGACGAATTTGTGTAGGGCGCACATTCCTGTCCGCCGGAGGTTCAGAACAAACGGCAGCGGACAAGAGTGTCCGCTCTACACGGTTTAGCCCGATTCCAGATCGAGAAGAGCTTTTTTCCTGGCAATTCCCCAGCGGTAGCCGCCCATGTCTCCGCTCTTCCTGACTACCCTATGGCACGGAATAGCGACTGCCACTGGGTTCGCCGCGCATGCTCGGGCTACGGCTCGTGTGGCCGCAGGCTGGCCAATTGCATTCGCCACTGCCGCGTAGGAATTCGTTTTCCCGAAGGGGATGGATTGCAAATGCGACCACACCCGGCGTTGAAACGCAGTCGCCCGAATGTCCAAGGGAAGCGCGGTATGCAAACGCTGGCCACGCATCTGAAGAAGCAAGTCTTCTTTCCAGCTCTGCATGGCAGCGTCGTCGCGGCGTCTGATGGCAAAAGGAAACTCATGTCTGAGTCCTTGCTCCAGTTCCCCATCCGAATTGGCGAATTGGATGGAACAAATTCCCTGGTCAGTGGCTGCGATCAACATGCGTCCCAAAGGAGAATCGGAACAGGTGTAGCGGATAGACGCGGCAATCGCGCCGCGCCGGTATTTGTCCGGCGTCATGCCGAGTTGCGATGCCGTCCGCTCATACAAACGGCTGCTCGAACTGTAGCCCGCTTCGTACAGTGACTGGGTCACCGAATGGCCGGCGCGCAGATTGCCCTTGAGCTGATTCATGCGGCAGGAGTCGGCATAGGCCCGCGGCGTGACGCCCAGGACGCTCTTGAACGTGCGCTGCAGATGAAATGGGCTTTGATGAAATTCTGCTCCGAGCTGAGCTAGAGTGAGCGGCTCGTCTAAGTGGCTCTCGATGTAGCGACACATCGCTTTCACGATTTCCAGCGTTCCGTTGACGACGGCTTTCGGCCGGCACCGCAGGCAGGCACGGTAGCCTGCCCTTTCCGCTTCGTCCGGCTTGCGAAAAAACGTTACGTTCTGGCGCCGCGGACGGCGAGCCGGGCAAGAAGGCCGGCAGTACACTCCGGTTGAAGACACGGCAAACACGAAATTCCCATCATGACGGGCGTCGCGGGCCAGCACGGCCTGCCAGTATTCGGCTTGATTTTCCTCGCCGTGACTTTGCTGGATTTCCGCCATCTCGTTGGCTTCCGTGAGATAAAGTATCGCATTGCTTGTCATAATGCTGGAAGCATAAGACAGCATTCTTCGGCGGACCATCCGGATCTTGCGGTCAAAGTTAATATTTTTAGGAACGACTTTTCGTCACGCCTGCACGAGCGTGACGCTGGCGCCTACACGCTACTTCAGTCCTTCCACCAGATAAAGATCAGCTAGCATGCGGTGGTAGCCGAATATGCAGGTTTGCGCATCGGGCGTCATGAGGATGGGACCGATGGTTTCGACTCCCGCGGGGTCGGACGGTAGGAGCTGCTTCCACAACGTGCGCTTTCCGGTTTGAATGTCGAGACGATAGACGCTGGCCGGCAGTTCGCCGGGTTGATAAATGTAGAGCGATTTACTGTCGGAAGTCCAAGTGATCGGCTGTTCTCCGGGGTTGAGTCCTGGGATCACGCGAGGCTCGCCGCCCGCTACCGGGTAAAGATATCCTTTACGGTCGGGACCAATTCCCGCGATCGACTGTGAGTCGGGAGAAACGAAAAACGCGTTGCCATCCACACCTTCAGGCGTAACCGGCTGGCTCTTCCCTGTTGCGAGGTCGTAGGCGTAGAGCCGAACTCCCTGGCCCGGTTCGTTTCCGGAAAACAGAATGCGTTTACCGTCTGGAAACCAGCGCGCCCAGGTGTGGTTCATATTGTCTTTGGTCAGATCCCTGGCTTCGCCCGCGCCCGTAGTCAGCAATCGCAACTGTGCGGGCGTGTCCTGAGTTTGTGAAAGAACTGACTTGCCGTCGGGCGACAAAGCCAGCGCTCCACCCTCTCCTAAAAGAACTGCAGGAGAGCCGTCAGTCTTGCGAACATAAACCGCATAGGAGAGCCCGCCGGATTTCGAATACGCGAGCGAGCCGCCGCCGCCTTCTTCGTCAAACAGCAGCGTCTTGCCATCCCCAGAAAGTCCAGCCGGATAGGAATAATCGAGCCAGGACAGATCACGTTGTTTGGGCTCCCCAGCAATCACTCCGACCAATTCGCGCCGCCAACTGGCGCGCATGAGCAAAACGCGTCCGTCTTTCCAGATGTCGAATAACATCAATGCGCCGGGTAGCCGCAGGACCATGCGCTCCTTGCCATCCAGCGTGGCAGCGTAAAGCGTGCGGTCAACCCCGGATTTGCTGGCAGTGAACCATACTTCTTTGCCGTTGGGCGACCAAGCCAAACCCTGAATCGTGTACCACTCCTCGGAGAGGTTCTTCTTGTGTCCGGCGAGATCGATGACAGAAACCGTGCCTCGGTCATCGCCCTGAACTGGATGATCGATAAATGCGATCATGTCTCCCGAAGGCGAGAAACGGGGATGCCCGATCCAGCCTCCGGTTTCGTAGAGTGGTTTTCCGATAGGAAATTCCAAGCGATTGCGTCCGCCGAAATCACGCACCACGGCCAGATTGTTTCCGTCCGCCGACCAGTCGGCCCATTGCACCTGCTCCAAGAGTTCACGCGGGGCGCCTCCTACAAGCGGAGCGCGAGCCAGCGTGCCCATGCTTACCCATGTGCCTAACGCCTTGCTGTTCAGGAGCACGGCCATTTCCGAAGCGGAGGACACGGAAACGAGCTGCGTGTGGCTCAATCCCATGGAGCGGGCGTCGGGCGCTTCGGGACGCGCGGTGAATACATCCAGCGGACCGCCTTGCCAGGCCGCACTGTAAAGAATGGTCTGTCCATCAGGCGCGAAGCGGGCCGAGCGTATGCTGCCGCGCCGGAATGTAAGCTGACGGTAAAGCGGCGGCTGCACGGGAGCGCTGGTAAAAAGCATTTTGCCGGCGAGCAAACCGGCGGCCAGCGCCACCAGCGAACAAAGGCCCGCGACCAATGCAACCGGAGACCGCTTGCGCGCCGCAGCTGCAGGTTGTTTTGCTGATACGTCTGCGACTGGCTCCGCTTTGTCCATCACCACCGCGGTGCGTGATGAATCGAGTGAGCGCTTCAGGCGCTTCAAGTCAGCCCGCATCTCCGCTGCGGTCTGGCAGCGCAGATCGCGATCCTTTTCCAGCGATTTGCTGATGATCTCTTCCAGCTTCAGCGGCAGATCGGGATTCAAACGAATGGGCGGTGCGGGAGCTCGGTTGAGGATGGACTCGGTAATGACCGCAGAGGTTTCTCCCCGGAATGGCAGGATGCCGGTCGCCATTTCATACAGCACCACGCCGAAAGAAAAAAGATCGGTGCGGCCATCCAGTTCCCGTCCACGGAGCTGCTCAGGCGACATGTACGCGACCGTACCGACTGCGGTTCCCGGGCTGGTGAGGTCGAGAGCGGCTGCGTCTGCTACGGTTTGAGAATCGCCGCTGGCAGCCTTGGCGTGGGCTATTTTGGCCAGTCCGAAGTCGAGAATTTTGGCGGGCCCGCGGTCGGCAACGAAAATATTTGCGGGCTTGATATCGCGGTGGACGATGCCTTTGCTGTGGGCGGCGTCGAGCGCGTCCGCAACTTCTATGCCGAGTCCCAACAGCCTTTCCAATTCAAGCGGAGCGCCTTGAATGAGGTGCTTCAGGGTTTTGCCGGTCAAGCACTCCATCACGATGAACAGCAGTCCATCGTGCTGACCAATTTCGTGAATGGTGCAAATGTTGGGATGATTCAGAGCTGATGCGGCGCGGGCTTCGCGGCGAAAACGTTCGATAGTTTGCGGATCCTGCGCCAGTTCATCGGGCAAAAACTTAAGCGCGACAAAACGGCCCAGCGCGAGGTCTTCGGCCTTATAGACGACACCCATTCCCCCGCCGCCGAGCTTCTCCAGAATCCGGTAGTGAGAAATGGTTTGGCCGATCATGGCGTGCGATGCGGCAACAACGGTCGAGACATCTTAGGGGGAATCGGCGATGGCGTCAATCGGTTAGTGGGGCGTCCGGAAAATGCAGGTTTGTCCGTGGGTTGCCAATTCTGTTGGGAGTGACAGGGCTGAAGTTGCCGACGAAATCATCGATAGTTCTCAATCATCAATAATTCTCAGCGAGCGTAATCCCTTTTCCAAGACCCCCAAGTAGGAACGGACAAAGCTGGACTTGCGAGCGGGCAGAGGGCTACGATAGAAACTTGGCGGGAAGTAAGGAGCTTGCGATGACGAGCACGCCGCAAAATAGCGATTCAGTTCCCTGGCGCCTTATGCGACTAGCCGCGCTGACGCTAGCGATGGCACTTCTGCCAACGTTGTTTGCCGCCCTACCGGCGCAGGGCCAAACCTACGCTATTCTTCATTCTTTCAGCGGGGGAGAACCGGATGGTGGAGAGCCGATGGCGGGTTTGCTCCTGGGCCCGACCGGTAATCTGTTCGGGACAGCGTCCGAGGGCGGCGGCTGTGCTACGTGCGACGGAACCGTATTCAAGCTCGATACCTCGGGCACGTTAACCGTGCTGCACAGCTTTGAAGACGCGGAGGGTGTAGACCCCCAAGCTGGAGTGATCCGAGGCCCATCCGGCGAATTATATGGCACCACGTACCTAACCAATGGCAACTCTTGCCAATGCGGAACCGTCTACAAGCTCTACAAGGGAACGTTAACCGTTCTGCATACCTTCTCCGGGCCGGACGGGAGCGAACCGGACGCGGGCTTGTTTCGAGATGCAGCGGGCAATCTCTATGGTACGACGCGCATTGGGGGCGCTTTCAATCACGGAACGCTGTTCAAACTGGACACGACTGGCACGTTAACTGTGTTGCACAGCTTTGGCGCGAACGTCAAAAGGGACGGGAGAGCTCCCTACGCAGGTTTAGTGCTAGACGGGTCGGGCAACGCCTACGGCACGACCTTCTACGGGGGCCCATCCGGGGAAGGGACGATTTACAAGCTGAATTTGGCGACCGGTAAGTACGCCACACTGTACAGCTTCCCTGGGCCCCCTGGTGGCGCAAGTCCGGCTGCAGGCTTAATTCGAGATACGGCGGGCAATCTTTATGGCACGACCTATATTGGTGGGAACGACAATGTAGGCACCATCTTCAAGTTCGACAAGCGCACTTCAACCGTAACCGTGCTGTACAGCTTTCCCTGGCACGGAGGCGGCCCGGAGGGGGCATACCCCTACGGGGGGCTAGTCCGGGACTCGGCAGGAAATCTCTATGGCACTACGGTAATGGGCGGCGCATATAGGGACGGAACGGTATTTAAGCTGGGTACGACCAACACATTGACGGTGCTGCACAGCTTTAAGCTTTCCACTGAGGGAGGAGGAGATGGCGCGTTTCCCTTCGGCAGTTTGGTCCTGGATCCCGCGGGCAACCTCTTCGGTACCACCCAGGCAGGCGGCGCTTACGGATGGGGAACGATATTTAAGCTTACTCCGTAGGAGCACCGTGCCCTTGCTGCCCAGTGCCCGTTGCGCATATCGTGTTTTCGTGAGACCGCACAGCTCTGCCTCAAGTCCCGCCGCTGGTTAACTGTTGGAACATCGCCCTTACACTGCTTGAGCGGTCGTGAGTGCAATAGTCCGGTTCACACAGTTATTTCGCAGTCAGCCTCCATCTCAGACGAACCCGCGAATCACGCCAACCGCACGGTTGCGATTCAGGAGCCTCCCCAACCGCGCCAATTGGTTCTCGACGGTAACTGCGCTTATGATGTCACTGTTCATTACGGTAGTGCGCTGGGTTGCCGATATGGAACGCTCGTTGATCTGGATGGAGAGCGACGTCAATGGCTGGGCGTGCTCGAACTGTCCATGGAGATTCCCTGTGCCTACGCTGCTTAGCGGAGAAGAAGCCAAGGGTGCTTACGACCGTCTGGCCGCTGCCAAGTTTCGCCAGCACACCTGCGAAGCCGCAACCAGGTTTTCTGCGGTGATGCCGGCAGCAAAGCGGGATGGTGACAGCGCTTTCACCGAGCGTGCCCGGGCCCTCATAAAGCGAGGATTCAGACCGAAGGTCGCTGTGGAACTTGCACTTCAAGAGATGGAAATCGAGCACGGCAACAATCCGAAGATCATGGAGAAGGCGCGTGCTGATGGCGAGGACTTCCTGCAGCGAGTCCGCAAGGGCCTCATCTGAAGGCTGACCGATGGGCCATGTGTGAGTGCTACGGCCTGATTTTTGCATCAACAGCGGTTATTTCCCGAATTGTCCGTGATTTCCGGGCGAGCCCTGCCTTGGCCGTTTGGGCAGTGTGCAATCTTGACCAGACACACATCCAGGAACTGTCTAGTATTGCTGTAACGCAAAGACCCACCGCGCCGTACTTCCGCCAACCTTGAGCCTTGAAAGAAAAGCGCTGACCCGACCCTGGACGCTTGCAAAAGGAAATTCGATGCGAGGTTTATTTCTCTCATTCCCGCAGCGGTCTCCGATTCTGTTGGTCGGACTACTGGTGCTTTCCACGCACTTGTTGTGGACGCAGAGAACATCCCCTCTAGAGAAGATTCCGATCCAACTTCCTGATACCCCCGCTCCGTTTGCGACGGTTGCAGAAGCCCAAACACAGCTGCATCTCACTTACAGAGGATTGCCGCTGACCTTCGAGCAAAATCAGGGTCAGACCGAGTCGCGGATGAGATTCTTTCCTCATTATCCAGACGACTATCGCCTGCCTATCAATACCGATGCCGCGCTGTACCCAGCCACAAGAACGGCCGAATTGTGGGGCAAAGAGAAGCACCTCGTCGGCAGCGCTCCAAGCAAGTCGCTGACGTTTGCTCCCTCCTACGGCAACGTACCTCATGAGACGACCTATGGCGTCGAGAACCTGCTTCAATTTGGACACCGCATCCCATGGGCTGGCTCCATCATCCTACGAATTGCTCAACAGGCTAAGGCTCACCCGCATGTCGCGCGTCTACTCACGGTGCTCAAGCCCCGACTCTGATTGTTCGCTTGTTGGTTGGCGCACAATCACCATTTCATACCGCAGAGTGGTTATCCCTTAGAGTCGAAATGTTTCAATCAGGTTACAATCGGGGCAATATTGCGGCCTCCCGGCTACAATACCCGTGTGAAACCAAGCATCTTTGTGGTTGAGGACGATCCTGATATTTCCCGGCTGGTGCGGCATCACCTGGAAGGGGCAGGATTCGCGGTCAAACTTTTTCCCACCGGCAATACCGTGGTCATGGAAGCCGAGCGGCAGCGGCCCACGCTTTTTGTTCTGGACATCATGGTCCCGGGACGAGATGGCCTTGAACTCTGTCGCCAGATTCGGCAGATGCCGTTGCTGGCGTCGACGCCTGTGATTTTTCTTACTGCGAAGAGCGGAGAAGCTGACCGCATCCTCGGTTTGGAGTTGGGCGCGGACGATTATATTCCCAAGCCCTTCAGCCCGCGCGAACTGGTGGCGAGAGTTAAAGCGGTGTTGCGGCGGTTCGAGCGTCCGATGTCGCAGTCGCCTTTGAAAGTGGGCGAGATCGAAATTGATCCCAGCGCGATGACGCTGACAGTAAGCGGTCAGCTCGTAGCTACGACGGCTACTGAGTTTCGCCTGCTTGATTATTTCGCGCGGCACAGTGGACGCGTTTTCAGTCGTGATCAGCTTTTGGACTCGGTGTGGCGGGATACCGCTTATGTAACGCCGAGGTCAGTTGATGTATACGTCCGGCGCATTCGCGAGAAGATTGAACCCGATCCTGAAAACCCCCGTTATTTGAAGACGGTGCGCGGCGCGGGCTATCGCTTTGAGGCCCCCAAGTGAGGAGCCGGCTTTTCCTGCGGTTGGTGGCCGCGTTTGCCGTCGTCATCGTGGTCGCCACTCTGACGCTTGACTTCTCTATTCGGCGCGCCTGGGAAAATTCACTTCGCCAGGAAATCGATCGCAGTTTAAAACAGAAGACGATTATGTTCGCGAATCGTGTAAACACCGACCGCGGACATAATCTGCAGGACATTGTCTCGCAGGAGGGGCAGGCCGCCGGCGCGCGCGCCACGGTCATCGATGCTACCGGCAAGGTGCTGGCTGACTCCGAGGCGGTGGCGACGACGATGGAAAATCACTCGCAGCGCCCGGAGTTTGTCGCGGCATTAAAGGGCGAAATGGGGACTGATACGCGGGTAAGCCATACGTTGGGAATTGACTTTCTTTACGAAGCCGCGCCGGTTGCCGGAGGTGCGGTTCGCTTGGCTTATCCTCTGTCCGACCTCGGAGCCACTACCTCGCACTTTCGCAATACTCTGCTGGTTTGTTCAGCACTTGCATTCCTGGTGGCATTGATCCTTGCCGCAGTTCTGGCTCAGTTCACAGCGCGCCGGCTGCAACGGATTGTGGAATTTGCCAACAAGGTCGCTGGCGGCGAACTCACCGCGCGAATTGCTGAAACTTCAAGCGACGAAATAGGACAACTCGCCGCCGCGTTGGATAAGACGGCGCGTCATGTAGAAGACAACTTCGCCGCCCTGCAGAACAGCCAGCGCCAGCTCGAAACTTTGCTCAACAGCATGGAGGACGCGGTCATCGCCGTCGGCCCCGACGATCATGTGCAGTGGGCTAATCGAAGAATGGACAGTCTGGTTCCGCAACGCACACGGCTGAATGTTCCGATCGTCGAGACCGTGCGCGATCCGGATTTTCTGCGTGCGGTGCGGGGCGCAAGTGCGACTGGGAGGGTATTTACTGCGCGGGCAACTTCGATTGTGCCGGCGCGAACTTTCGACGTAACCGCCGCTCCCATGCCGGGAGGCGGCGCGGTCGCAGTTCTGCGCGATTTAACTGAGACCGAGCGCATTGAGAAAACTCGCCGCGACTTCATTGCCAATGTTTCCCACGAACTGCGCACACCGCTGACGTCGATTCAGGGCTACGCGGAAACCTTGCTGGACGGCGCGGCGGAAAATAACCATTCGCGTGAGTTTCTGGAAATTATTCGCAAGAATGCACATCGCATGTCTCGCCTGACTGAAGATCTGCTGACACTGGCGAGAGTGGAGTCACGCGAGCAGCGTTTTGATATCCAGCCTGTAGCGGCGGCGGAATTGCTGCAGGAAGCGGTACAGAACTTCCGCGAACTGGCGCGGACGCATGGCATTGACTTGCAGGTAGAGGATTCAGCGCCTGAACTGGTTAGCGCCGATCGCGAGGCAGTCCACCAGGTTTTTTCCAACCTCATCGATAATGCCCTCAAATATGCAGCGTCGGGTGGGCAGTTAGTGCTCGGAGCGCGACGTGTCGACCGCAGAGTTGAATTTTATGTGCGTGATTTCGGTCCGGGGATTCCGTTTGAACATTTGCCGCGCCTGTTCGAGCGCTTCTACCGCGTGGACCGGGCCCGCTCCCGCGAATCTGGCGGGACCGGCCTAGGCTTGGCCATTGCGAAGCACATCGTGCTCGCGCACGATGGCACGATTCGCGCCGAGAGCGAGCTTAACCATGGTTCGGTGTTCTTGTTTACTCTACCGCTTGCCAGCGATTCTTCGCGGCCTTCACCTGGAGAAAATTGACTTCCCGACAGTGCCGTAGCGTTGTCATCCCGAGCGAAGCGAGGGATCTCGGTTTCGTCGGTGGCGGCAAAAACCCAGATCCCTCGCTTCGCTCGGGATGACACCTTGCGACGCGGGTCGCAGCGCGATACGCCTGCGGCACAATAATCCAGAATTTACAACCTTTTAACAAATACGCGATACAAAGAACCTATGCTTGCACTGTGACCATCACGCCAAACCGGCAGCGAAGAGGACCGAATGCATTGCGTCCGCTATTTCGTGAAGTGCGGGAGGTTTCGATGAGTACCGCGTCCGTCCCACGTCCTGAACTTCCGTACTCGCACCTGGTAAAGAGGACGATTGAAGCGTGTGCGGTGGCGAGGGATGCCGCTGCGGCGGCGGCTGAAGGTATCGCGACTGGCTCTTCGCCACTGCTCAATACCATTCGGGAACGGGAGAAAGAACTCGACACGCTGGATCGCGAAATTGACGATGGAGTCACGCTCGCCATTACGCAAGTGAGTGGAACCGAAGCTCGCGAATTGCTCGCCTGCATGAAATTCATGATCAGCCTGGAGCGCATCGGAGATCTGCTGCTCAGTTTTGCCAGCAGCGCACAGTCGGCGGGGCCGCGCATCGATCCTCAGGACACACGCGACCTGACGCACATGGCCACCGTGCTCGAAAAAATGCTGGCCGACGCTGGCGGGGCCTTTGCCACTCGCGATGTGAAAAAAGCTGTGGATGTGTTGCGCGCCGATGCGGAGATGGACCGCCTGCGCAATCTGATTTTCCTGCGGCACATCGAAAATCCTGAAGGCGCACATCGGCAGGCCAGCCTGCAAGTCATCTTCATGACACAATCCCTGGAGCGTGCCGGGGATCATGCCAAGAATCTGGCGGAAGAAGTATGCCATTTCGTCAGCGGCCACACTATCCGCCACGTAATGATGACCTACGACAAACCGATCGAGCAGATGTTTCTGGATTGGCTGCGCCATCGCGAAGATTCGCGCTAAGCGCTACCGGTCAGAGCTGTGGTTGGGTTTGCGGTTGCTGAGCTGGCGGCTGTGAACCTGTGCTCGCTCCTGATTTCTGCGTCGTCGAAGGCGTGCTCGGCTTGGTGGACTTTGTCGCCGATTTTTTCTTGATCGGCTTTTTCTCTGGCTGTGTGTCATCTACCACAACTTTCTTGGTAGCCGGCGGAGGAGCAATTGCGGCCTGCAATTCCCGCACTTGGCCTCGAAGTTGCGTCAGTTCCCCTTCTTTTGCGCCGGCCAGGCTCTCCATCCGCTCAGCCAGGTCTCGCCGCGATCGCTCGAGCGCGTTGAAATCGTTTTGCATCGATTGGAATTCGTCCTTGGGCCCAAACGCTCCGGCAGACTCGACTACTGGTCCGAACACATCGTAAAGCGCGTCAAGATTATGGTAGAGCTTGAAAGTTATCGCAATGTTTTCCGGCGAAGCGCGCAACTGGCCGATGATTTCGGGCAGCGCCATTTGCAGATTGCGCTGAATCGATTCCACGTCCGACTCGGTGCCTCGCTTGGTATTCGAATCAGTCTTCCATTTCTCGATTCGTAATTTGGCCAAATCCGCTTGTGTAGTCTGAGAGACTTGCTCCACTTGCGACAGCATCAGATTCAGTTGGCTGACCGAGGCGTAAGGGACCGGGGGCGCCTTGGCAGCCGAACCCTGAGGAGAAGCCACCTGGGCCGTCGCCGCAGTCAGCAGAAAAGGCAGAACCCACAACCTCAGAACGCAAATTGGATAAAGTTTCATGAATTAATCACTTGAATTCAGCATATCCATTTTCTCAGTTTTCGTAAAATCGCAGAAACGGGGACGAGATCGGTTCGGCGCAGCACCGTGGCGTTTGACTAACCTCATCTGGTAAGCGAGAATTGATTTATCTCATCCGGTCTCGGCACCGGATTGTTTATCTGTTATCTGTTCTTCAGTGGGCCTGTGGCGCAGTTGGGAGCGCGCTTCCATGGCATGGAAGAGGTCGTCGGTTCGAACCCGACCAGGTCCACCATCGATTCCCATAAATAAAGCTGCATGCCGAACGTGGCGCAGGAATCCCCTATTTAAGCGCTGCGCTGAGAGTGACCGCAGGATCAAGAGACGGAGCCATTCTGATATTGCGGCGATTTTTTGCGGGCGATGCTAACTTTTCCTTCAAACCCAAGAACCATTCTTCGAAATATTTCCGGGACAACGCCGCAATCGTCGTAGCCAGTGTTGCGGCCACGGCGAAACGCAAACACATCAGCGGAAAATTGGTTGGAACTATATGCTCTGCATTTCGCGCAAACAATCCCAGTAGGTGGTCGGCAAAATCAAAAGCCAGCATATGAAAAAGATACAGGCCATAACTGATTCGTCCGAAGAATTGCAAAATAGGTCGTTGCACGATCCATTTCAAATTGCTGGTGCCAATCACCAGCAAAGATCCTAGAGTTCCTGCGAAAAATAGATTCAACGCCGTGGGCCGCAAAACGCCACCCACCAGAGTGCGATTAAGGAATATTCCGTAAGGCGCTCCGATAATCAGTAATGCGGCAGCACTGCTCATACTCAATATCGAGACGCACTTCATGCGCTTGCGGTCAGACAAGCAACCACGGCTGAGCAGTCCCAGTAACGAACCGACGGCCAATCCATCGGCCACCAGCCATGTGTAGCCTGCTCCATATTGATCGCCTCGCATGAAGGCAATTGCGCGAAGCACCGGACAAATAAAAACGACCGCCAATGCAGATAGAGCAAGTGTCTTTCGTGAGGTTGCACGCACGACAAACGGCCAACCCAGATAAAAGTGCTCTTCAACCGCTAAAGACCACAACGCGCCGTATTGCATTGGCACTGCAAACAGATTTGTGACGTTCGACAGGTAAAGGAAACTCAAGCCGACGAATTGCCATGAGACTTGGCGATGATCTAACCAGCCCGTTTTGGGTGCAACTGCCAAGAGCAAAAGAAATGCATAGTAAGCCGGCAGTATGCGGAGCGCGCGGCGGACGTAAAACCGTCGGTAGTAGTGAGGATGGTTCTTGCTGTCGAGCAAAATTCCGGTAATTAAGAAGCCTGACAGGACAAAGAATAAATTAACTCCGACCCATCCGGGCATCGTCGCGACCACGAATAGATGGGCTAGACTCGGTAGCGGCGCCGAAGCGAATTGAAAACCAAAGCCATGGAAAAAGAGAACGAGCAGGATAGCCAGTCCTCGCACCGTATCCAGTTCGGGCATGACCGGTCGAATAAGGTTCTCTTGATTTCGCTTCATCATTCGCGAACGCTGGACAATTATTCCGTCAGGGTTTTGGTCCCGCAAGTGTCAAGGCTTGAACTTGGTCTTATGTCGGCGATCTCGCGCCCGTCTGAGTCCGAAATGAATTACCCCCAATTACTTTGGTGCAACACCTCGAAGCTGCCGCTAGAGTCTCTCCTGCAAACGGTGTAGTCTCGAATGGCGGCGATTATCCGCTGCGAAACAACGCAGATCCACTCTGAAACATCAGATACCAGTGATCCATTCCGACAGCGAATTTAAATTAGCCCACGATCTGGAGAAGCGTCTCGCCCCGCGCCGGGTCATTGAAGCGGCCATGAGTTCCGGCGAATTAAAGCATGTCCACAAAGATACGCTGGTAATGCGCGAGCGCATTGCGCGCCCGATTCTGCGCACTATTTTGCAACTGGCGGGAATTTACTCACGCGGACTTCGTAACGCTCTGCAGCCGGTCGTGCGAAATGTGCGTTTGGAATTTCAGGACCTTCCCGCGAGCTTCGATGGTTTTCGCATACTGCAACTGGCGGACCTGCACATCGATGGCATGGACGGACTGGCCGAGATCGTGGCGGATCATATTGCGGGCTTGTATGCCGACCTCTGCGTGATGACCGGGGACTACCGCTTCGAGCTCGTGGGGCCGTGTCCAGAAGTTTATCCGCGCCTGCGCACAATACTGTCCAGCGTGCACGCGGACCACGGCGTGGTTGCGGTGATGGGGAATCACGACGAATCCGATATGGCTGGAGAAATCGAAAAATTGGGCGTGCGGATGCTGATCAATGAATCCATCGAGATCAGGCGAGCAGGAACCAGCCTCTGGGTGGTCGGCGTGGACGATCCGCACTGTTACGGCTTTGACGATTTGGATGGCGCTCTCGAGGGTGTGCCGGATAAGGCGTTCAAGGTGCTACTTGCCCACTCGCCCGAAATCTTCGAAAAGGCGGCCGGAGCGGGCATCGATCTTTGTCTTTGCGGTCATATTCACGCCGGGCAGATTCGTATGCCATTGATCGGCAGCATTCTCAGCAACGCCGATTGCCCGAAGAGTTATACCGAAGGAGTGTGGCAACGTGCCGGCATGGTTGGCTATACCTGCGCCGGGGTTGGTTGCTCGCTATTGCCGGTCCGCTACAACTGTCCTCCGGAAATTGCGATGATAGAGTTAGTGAGGAAGTGATCCGTTCGATCGCGGTTCTTAATGCTTCGAACCGGCACATTCCCAACAACTCATAGGACGCGGAGTATAGTCGTTTGGCGCCGATCATCAACGCACAGGGCATCTCAAAAGCTTTCGGGTCGACCCAGCTCTTTCAAGAGATTTCCTTTACTGTTTCTGAAGGCGACCGCATCGGCCTCATCGGTCCAAACGGTTCGGGGAAGTCTACCCTTCTTCGAATTCTGGCAGGCGACGAAAGTCCTGACGGCGGCAATGTTGCGATTCGCAAACGCGTGCGCCTCGCTTGCGTGTTGCAGGAGTCGAGATTTGCGTCGGGCGAAAGCGTTCGCTCGGTGGTCGAAAAAGCTCTGGATCGCGCCGCTGTATCCGGGACTGAGCGCGGCACCCGCTTTGCCGAAACACTCGGGCGTGCGGGCTTCGACGACCTGGAACAACCCGCAGCCGCGTTGTCGGGAGGCTGGCAAAAGCGATTGGCAATCGTCGAAGCGCTGGTGCAGAATCCCGATATTCTTTTGCTCGATGAACCGACCAATCATCTCGATCTGGCCGGGATCGAGTGGCTCGAGGCACTTCTTCAAAATGCAGCGTTCGCCTGCGTAGTGGTCAGTCACGACCGTTATTTTCTTGAGAACGTTGCAACCGAGATGGCCGAGCTAAATCGCGCTTATCCGGATGGACTGCTTCGTGTGCGCGGAAACTACAGTACTTTTCTCGAGAAGAAGGAAGAATTTCTCCATTCGCAGGCAAAGCGCCAGGAAGCGCTGGAAAATCTGGTACACAATGAAATCGCATGGCTGCGTCGCGGAGCCAAAGCGCGTACGCGCAAGTCCAAAGCGCGGATCGACAAAGCCGGCGACTTGATGAATGAGCTGGCGGATCTGAACGTCAGAACCCGCGCTGCAACTGCGAACATCGATTTCTCTGCGACCGACCGCAAAACCAAGCGACTGATTGAACTCGAAGAAGTGGGTTATGAAATTGGCGGCCGTAGTCTTTTTGAAGGACTCAACTTCGTGATCACGGCTGGGATGCGGGTCGGCCTGGTCGGCCCAAATGGTAGCGGCAAAACCACCCTCCTCCGTTTGTTGCGGGGAGAATTATCCGCGACTGCTGGAGAAATTTACCGCGCCGACTGGTTGCGAATCGTACACTTCGATCAAACTCGCCAACTCGATCCCGACATCACCCTGCGCCGCGCACTGGCGCCAGACAGCGATTCGGTGATCTATCAGGACCGCGTGATTCACGTGGCATCGTGGGCGGCGCGGTTTTTGTTCACCGGCGAGCAACTCAATCAGCCGATTGGACGGCTCTCGGGAGGCGAACGGGCGCGCGTGTTGATTGCGCAATTGATGCTTCAGCCCGCCGATGTGCTCCTTCTCGACGAACCCACCAACGATCTCGATATTCCAACCCTCGATATCCTGGAAGAGAATCTGCTCGAATATCGCGGCGCGTTGGTGCTGGTCACGCATGATCGTTATATGCTCGATCGCGTCTCGACCATCGTGCTTGGACTCGATGGCCACGGCGGAGCAGCGAGTTTTGCGGATTACTCGCAATGGGAAGCTTGGCAGGCGGAACGAAAGCAACCGGCAAAGCCGGTTTCTTCAGGCGCTCATCAACCGAGGCGCGCTGCGACTCCTGCTGAGCTTGCAGCCGCCAAGAAAAAGCTCTCATATCTCGAAGCGCGCGAATATGCAACCATCGAGCAACGCGTTGTCGAAGCCGAGCAGGTGCTGCAGGAGAGACGCACGCAGCTCGAAGATCCGGCGATCGCGAGTGATGGCCCACGTCTCGTTATAGCGCATGCCGAGATGGACGAAGCGCAGAAAATCGCGGATGAACTTTACTCGCGCTGGGCTGAGCTCGAACAGAAAAAGGGATGAGTTTCACCTATATATGGGCTGGTCTTTAGCCGCGTGCTTCCGCAAACCCTGCTGAGCTTTCCTCAGCCGCCCGGACGAGGGCGTCCGGCCTACGCGTGTATCGTAAGGACTACCCTCACTTTTCCGCGTCCTGCCTACGCGCGGGAGAAATCGATGTAACCACGCTGAACGTCAGTGCGAATTAGCTTCACCCGTAACCTGTCACCGACGTCCACGCCTTGTTGTCCTTGGGCCAACAATCCCTCGACACGCGGTTGCAGCACGCGCACAAAAGTTCCTTTTGGAGTTGCGCCGGTCACGAGTGCATCAAATATCTGGCCTATCCGTTGGCTCATGGCAACCGCTGCCAATCGTTTCGACATCTCGCGCTCAACTTTTCGCGCAGCGTCTTCCTTCGTGGTGCAATTGCTGGCAATGGCTTCTAACTCGTCATCGGAATAAGGAGCGGGTTGGTGGGCAAGCATGGCCTTGATCAGTCTCTGGGTAACGACATCCGGAAACCGGCGGTTCGGCGCTGTTGAGTGCGTGTAATCCTGCACGGCAAGGCCGAAGTGCCCTTGCACTGGATCTCCGGGACGTTCGAGAACATATTCGCCCGGACCGATCAGTTTGATTACCGCCAACGAAAGATCAGCAAAGTGATCTGGATCAGCCGCTTTGCGCTCGAGCAGAAAATCATTGAGGGCTTTGGAATCGGGATCGGGTGGAAGCTTTCCGCCGTGTTGCGCGGCCAGCTGCACAATCCGATCCCAGCGTTCGGGCGTTTTCACAATACGCCGTAAAGACGATACTTTCTCCAGCATGCGCGCAACGACTCCGTTAGCGGCGATCATGAAATCTTCGATCAAGTCCGTCGCCGGATTTTTTTCTTCGCTTACAACATCCACGACCTGCTGATCCAGTAGGACTGGGTGAATCTCGCTGGTTTCAATGTTGAGGGCGCCATTCCGGTAGCGCTGATTCTTCAGGGCCTGTGCCGCTTCATTTTGCAACTTGAGCTGCGCTTGCAACTCAGCCGAAACGGATATTTTCGCAGGAGCAGCCGCCGTTCCCTCAAGCCAGGCTCCAACGGCGTTGTACGCCAACTGCGCCTTATTGCGAACGATTGCCCGATAAACGTTGCTCGACGTAACGCAGCCTTCAGCATCGACGGCGTACTCAATGACAATACTTAGTTTGTCCGCGTTTTCAAGCAATGACGTTGCGCCCGTGGAAAGTTCCTCTGGCAACATTGGGAAGATGCGAACACCGGCGTAAACCGAAGTCGTCTCTTTGGCCGCGTGCTCATCAATCGCAGAATGCTTGGGCACGAAGGCATCGACGTCTGCGATTCCCACCAGCACTTTGATGTCTCCGTTTGGCAGCCGTTCAGCCACTTCGATTTGATCGAGGTCGCGAGAGGTATCGTTATCGATAGAAGACCACTGCAAATTTCGCAGATCACGAATCTCGGCTGCGGGCGCAACTTGTGGCGCATGCGCTTTCAGTTGGGCCAATTGCTGCGCAACCTGCGGAGGAAAATCGGGCTCGAACCCGTGGTCCAACATGATTTGTTTGGCGATTGCCTGAAGGTCAAGGTGAGCAGATTGAACGTCTTTCATGAATTCCTCAAAGTATAAGTAGCCGGGAACAAAAGGCTAACATGTGACCTTCGATTGCGGCGGATTTGCGGCGAATCAAAGATCTGAGGGTGCACCGTGATATCCTAATTACAGTAGCTGCGTCCCCGCCTTTTGGGCAAATTTTCCGCAGTTCCCTTGAGAAATCATGATTTCAGTTAGCAACGTTTCCATGCGCTACGGCGCCAAAGTTCTGTTTGAAGATGTCTCGACCGCGTTCACGCCGGGCAAACGCTATGGTCTGACCGGTCCCAACGGCGCGGGCAAAACCACTTTTATGCGGCTTCTTACTGGCGATCTCGATCCCCAGAAAGGAACGGTGGTGCGCCCGAAAAAATTCGGCGTGTTGAGTCAGGACCAATTTGCTTTCGACTCCTATCGCGTAATCGATACGGTGATGATGGGCAACAAGCGCCTGTGGGCGGCAATGGAAGAACGTGACCGAATCCATTCGAAGGCCGAACTTACCGATGAAGATGGAATGAAGCTGGGCGAGTTGGAAGGCATCGTCGGTGAAGAAGATGGATACACGGCGGAGACTGACGCTGCGATTCTGCTGCAAGGCCTCGACATTCCTGATGAATTGCACGAACGAAAAATGGGAGAGCTGCAAGGCGGGCAAAAAGTTCGCGTGCTGCTCGCACAGGCATTGTTCGGTCATCCGCTCGCACTGTTGCTCGACGAACCTACGAACCACCTCGATCTCGACTCGATCCACTGGCTGCAGGGATTTCTGAATAATTATGACGGCGTCCTAATCGTGATCTCACACGATCGCCATTTTCTCAACAGCATTTGCACCCACATCGCCGACATTGACTATCAAACCATCATTACTTACACCGGCACCTACGACGATATGGTCGTGGCGAAGACGCAGATTCGGTCGCAAATCGAAGGACAAAATTCGCAGCGTGAAAAGAAGATCGCGCAGCTCAACGAGTTCATCGCGCGTTTCTCCGCCGGAACCCGTTCCAGCCAGGTGCAGTCGCGGCGCAAAGAAGTCGAGCGCCTGCAGGTCACCGAACTCGCCAAGTCAAACATCCAGCGTCCGTTTTTGAAATTCGAGCAGAAGCGTCCTTCTGGAAAACACATTCTTGAATTGGAAGGGGTTACGAAATCCTACGGCGATGCTGAAGTCATTCGAAAGTTCACCGCCAGCGTAATGCGAGGCGAGAAAATTGCTTTAATGGGCCGGAACGGCGCGGGCAAAACAACTTTGCTGAATGCGCTGCTAGCGAATTCTCCGACGACTCCCGACGCCGAACTGCGCAAGACCAGCGGCTACGATGGAGCGTTCCTCACCAGCGGGAAAGTAATCTGGGGACACGAGGCTAATGTCGGATATTTCGCCCAGGATCACCGCGCTCTGATCGAAGGCGGAATGACGGTATTCGAATGGCTGCATCAATGGGATCCATCCGCTGCGCATGAAGAGATCCGCGGCCTGCTCGGTCAGATGCTGTTCCCGCGCGAAGACGCCTTGAAGCGCACTGACGTTTTGTCTGGTGGCGAGGCGGCGCGATTACTTTTTTGCAAGCTCATGTTGCAAAAGCCGAATGTGCTGGTATTCGATGAACCGACCAACCACCTGGATCTGGAGTCGATCAATGCGCTGAACATTGCACTGCAGCGTTATCAGGGTACGGTGCTATTAGTGACACACGATCACGATCTGATCGACGAAGTCGCAACCAGGATTTGGCATTTCGAAACGGACCACAAACTCACGGATTTCAAGGGCGCGTATGAGGAGTATCAAGCAGTTCTGGCCTAAGGATTTCTCGTGACACCGCACGGGCGATGACGCCCGCGCCTACATTGCGCGGCCGGCGCTGGCGCCTGACGCCCATGCCCATTGAAAATTGAAGCCTCCCAGATGGCCGGTCACATCAACTACTTCGCCGATAAAAAATAAGCCGGGCACTTTCCAGCTCTCCATAGTCTTGGCGGACAATTCGTCAGTGTCGACTCCGCCCGCGGTGACTTCCGCCTTAGCAAAACCTTCAGTGCCGGCCGGGATCACCGTCCAGTTGTGTAAGGCATGCTCCAATTCCGCGAGCGCCGAGTTTGTCCGCCCGGCGGGCGGATGCAGGTCCAGCCAGCGATTGGCAAAACGATTCGGCAAAAAGTTCTGCAGCGCAGCTTTCATGCTCGTAATATTTCTCTGCGCCCCGGACTCGCGAAGGGCTGCGGTCACATCTGAACCAGGAGCCAGATCAATAACAACAGCCGTACCAGGTTTCCAATAAGACGAAATCTGTAGAATGGCTGGCCCGCTTAATCCTCGATGCGTGATCAGCATCTTTTCCCGGAACTGCTGCCGGCCAGAAGAAACTGCGACGTCGGCCGAGACTCCGGCTAGATCGCAATATCTGCTGCGATCTTCTTCGTTGAACACGAACGGTACCAAGGCAGGCCGAGGTTCGCGAATAGCTAACCCGAATTGCCGCGCCACGTCGTACCCAAAGCTCGTCGCACCCATCTTCGGAATCGAAAGACCTCCACTGGCGATTACCAGAATCGGAGCGCGGAATTCACTTTCTCCGACACGTAGGACGAAATCGCCCGGCTTCAGAATTTCCTGAATTGAGGTGTTCACAAAAATACGAACTCCGGCATCGTGGCATTCGCGCTCAAGCATCGCCACAATGTCGCGAGCAGAGCCATCGCAAAAAAGCTGGCCGAGCGTTTTCTCGTGATATGGAATGTTGTGCTTCTCTACCAAGGCGATGAAGTCCGAAGGTGTGTAACGAGCCAGCGCTGATTTTGCGAAGTGCGGATTCGCGGAAATAAAATTTTCCGGACGGCAGTGAATGTTGGTGAAGTTGCAGCGTCCGCCGCCGGAGATCA
>Ga0207022_10011_pt2 | contig 46564 bp, 52 predicted proteins | sample Alteio_BWMinCont_46_FD_153307 | JGI IMG/M metagenome (GOLD analysis project Ga0207022, IMG submission 153307) | Enriched cells from forest soil in Barre Woods Harvard Forest LTER site, Petersham, Massachusetts, United States -... | ecosystem: Environmental > Terrestrial > Soil > Temperate forest >... | reverse complement strand
ATGTGGAGATTGCTGCCGGTGATCTGCACCGGTGCCGCCGCCACAACGGTCGGAAGCAAAGCGATAGCTTCGGCGTCCGGTAAGGTAAACGGTGTCGGCATGGTGCTGCGCAGCCCGCCGTTATTGCTGCTGCCGGGCGTGATGATGAGCATGTTGCTGCCCAGCATGTTGATGGCGTCTTCGACCACGCGCCTGCTGCCGGCGCCTATCGCCAGCAACAGCACCACGGAGCCGACGCCGATAACGATGCCCAGCATGGCCAGAAACGTCCGCAGCCGATGGGTGCCGATCGAAATCCATGCTTCATGCAGCAGGGCGGGGAACATCATGCGCTCATCCTTTTTCTAATACATCGGCCCGTCATAGACGATCTTGCCATCCTTGAGCTGCACCAGCCGCTTGGCGCAACAGGCGATGTCCATCTCGTGGGTGACCAGCACGATGGTGATGCCTTCCTTGTTGAGTGCGGAAAAAATCTCCATGATTTCCTTGCTGGTGTGGCTGTCGAGATTGCCGGTCGGTTCGTCGGCGAGAATGAGCGTCGGCTCCCCGGCCAGCGCGCGCGCGATGGCGATGCGCTGCTGCTGCCCGCCCGACAATTGTCCCGGCAGGTAGTTGCGATGCGAGGACAGCCCGACCTGGTTCAGGTAATGCTCGGCGCGGCGGACGCGCTCCTTGCGCTCCTCGCCGCCGTAAAATAGCGGCAGCGCGATATTGTCGACGATCGACCGCCGCGGCAGCAGGTTGAATCCCTGGAAGACGAAGCCGATGGTCTGGTTGCGCAAGTGTGCCAGGGCGGCATCGTCATACTCGTTGATGTCTTCCCCGTCGAGCAGGTAGAGGCCGCTGGTCGGGCGGTCGAGCGTACCGAGCAGATTCATCAGCGTGCTTTTGCCCGAACCGGAAGACCCCATGATGGCGACGAACTCGCCCGGCTCGACGATCAGGTTGATCGATTTCAGCACCGGCGTCGTCACGCCGGAACCCAGCGTATAATCCTTGCAGATATCCTGCATGGCGATGACATCGGTCATAAGCTAACCTACACCCTAATGCCTTCCCGGCGGCATGATGCCGGTGACCACCGTGTCGCCTTCCGCTATGCCGGCGCCCTCTATTTCCACGTAGCTTTCATCCGTTTTTCCGACGGTGACCGTCACCGGCACCAACTCGTTATGGCGCAGGAGATAGATGGTCTTGCTGCCCGCCTCCGGCACGGCAGGCCTCTCCGGCTTCATCCCCGTGAACATGCGCAGCATACGTTGCAGCTCGCTGACCGGCTCGGGCGGCGGGACGAAGCGCAACGCCGTCGCCAGCACGCGCAGCACTCCTTTTTTCTCCGCCAGCGTCACGCTGACATAGGCGGTCATGCCTGGCAGCAAAACCTGATCCTGGTTATCGACGGTCACCGTCACGCCGTAGGTGACGCTACCCTGCTGGTTGGTGGGGTTAAGGTTGACCGATTGCACCATGCCGGTGAATACCCGGTCGGGAAAGGCATTGATGTTGAACGTCGCCGGCAGGTTCACCTTGACCTTGCCGATGTCGGCTTCGGAAAAATTGACTTCGATTTTCATTTTCGTCAGGTCGCCCGCGATCTTGAACATGGTCGGCGCCTGGAAGCTCGCCTGCAGCGTCTGCCCCTCGGTCACCTCCTGCGAGATGACGATGCCGTCGATGGGCGAAACGATCTTGGCGTAATTGAGGTTCACCTCGTCGCGCTCGATGACGGTTTTCGCCGAGTCATAGCTGTTTTTGGCCTGGAGTTCCGCCTGCTGGGCATGTTCGAGATCGACCTTGGCCACGTAATCTTTTTCCAGTAACATGCGCGTGCGGTTCAGGTCGCGCTCGGCCTGCTCGTACCCCACCTTGGCGGTTTCCAGCGACGACCGGTCCTGCTTGATCTGCGCCAGCAGCAGCGCCGGATCTATTTCCGCCAGCAGTTGCCCCATTTTAACATGATCGTTCACCTTGACGTAGAGCTTGTTGACCTGCCCCGACACCTGCGTGCCGACGGTCACCAGCTGCACCGGGTTGAGCGTGCCGGTGGCGGTCACCACTTCCTTGATGTCGCCGCGCGTGATCTTATCGGTGCGGTAGGCGGGCTGGCTGCCGCCGCTGTCGCCGGGCAAATGCCAGCTCATGGCGATCAGGGTCACGATCACGAAAAGCACGAGCAGGCGTTTAACTTTTTTATATTTGCTATATGGCATAATCCTATTCTTTCGCCTCCGGCGGGCTTAGGGGAGCATCCTGCGACACGACATCCGGGCGCATGGTATTAAGATCCAGTACACCGGCCGACCGCACCAGGTCAACCCGCGACGTCAGAAGGCTATAGCGCGTCTGCAGCTGGCTTTGCAGCGCGGAACTGTACTGCACCTGGGCGTTGAGCACGTCCAAGATGCTGCCCAGGCCCTCTTTGTAACGGCCCAGCGCGACGTCCTTGAGCTGGGTGGCGCTGGCAATCTGGTCCTGGCTGGTTTTCCACGACTGTTTTGCCGTTTCGTAATTATGCCAGGCGTTCCACACATCCTGCTCCACGCCCAGCTCGGTCTTGATGAGCGTCTCGCGCTGCGCTTCCAGCGATTTTTCCGCCGCGCGCTCGCTATAAGTCTGGCTGAAGCCGGTAAAGATAGGAATGCTGACCGAGAGGCCGATGCCCTGGCTGCGCGAGGCATCGCGGCTTAGAACATTAACACGATCATTGCTCGCATTCAAGTTCGCCGTCGCCGAAACGGTGGCCAGATCGCCGCGCTTGAGGGCTTGCAGCGATACTTCCGATGCTTTGAGCGACGTCCGGCTTGCCTGGAGATCGTTGCGCTTCTCTTTGGCTTTTTCCATCAGCGCCTGCACCTGGCCGCCGAAAGGATCCTGAGCCAGCGTGTTGTCGTCCACCTCCGCCACCTGGACCCCGGCATCGGCGGGAAGCCCCATCAGTATCGCCAATGCCGCCTGCTGGAGGGACAGCGCGTTTTGCGCCGATTGCGTTGCCAGTTGCGCCTGCGAATAGGAGCCTTTGGCCTGCAATTCATCCGCCAGCGGCACCTGCCCGATCTGGTGGCGCAATGCCGCCGCGTCGTAGCTGGCTTTGGCAAAACCCTCCGATTCGTTGGCGACACCGAGCGCATTTTGCGCGGTGAGCAAACCGTAATAGCCCTGCAAGGCCGAGGCGATGGCGCCCTGCAGGGTGGAATTATAACTTTGCCCCGCCGCCATGAGCGCGAGTTCGGCCGTCTCCAATTTGAATTCGCGCTGGCCGAAATCATACAGCGTCATGCCCAGCGATACGCCGTAAGAACTGTTGATGGACGTCGATTTGCTGTTTTCGCCGAAAGAAGTGGTGCGTCCATGGTCATAGCTTGCCGCCGCGTTGGGCAGGTATCCCGAATAATTGCTGACCATGCTCGCCGCCTGTCCGAGCAGATTGAGGTAAGCCGCCTTGGTGTCGGGATTGTTGCACAGCGCCGCGATCACGACATCGTTGAAATGCAGCTTATGCGTAACGTCGGGCAGCTGGCAGCTGTCGGGTTTCAGTTCGGGGGAAACCAGGCCGGCGGCTTTTTCTTCCGAAGCGAAGGGATCGGCTAGTATTCCCGCAAGCCAGGGCAGCGGCTCCGCCTGCGCCGCGCCGCTCATAATCAGGCAGAACAACAGCGCGTAACCGGATAGGTGCTTGTAACGATAGGACCAATCATTTGCTGCGTCCACAACCCATTCCTGTGTACAGATTTAAGAAAAACCATGGCTTCGTGGCCGGGAGTCACGGTTTCGACAATCGCCCCATTCTATCAGCAGAGTGTTACAGTTTGATGAACGTACGCTAATCCCTGGTTAATTCTCATCGGCAGGCAGGTTTTTAAGCGGCATAAATAGTTAATATATTGATTTTTATGTCTAGATTTACGTTTTTTTTATCCGTTATGCCAAAAAATGCTATTTGTAAAATTTTGCAGCGGAATCGGGCCTTGGTTTAATGAATAAATCATTCTTCTTACTGCGCAGCGTAACGGTTTTGCTCATAACCTTTTATTTTCATACGAGATTATTTATACAGTCTCTTATATAAAATGGGCATGGTGATGGCAATAAGCTTTATCCTCTCAGGATTAAGGAAGCTTTCCTTTATGAGTACCATTCTTCGGCTTCTTATAATAATTTGTTTTTATGTATTTTTACGTAATTTTAATGACTTTTGCCAGCCCCGCCATCGCGTTTATTTTCATATTAATTAATATGAATTTAATAGATGGCGTTTACAATAAACATGTAATCAACCTCTTTGGAATCAAGAAGCGGCATGCCCGGATACTTTCTCAAACGCTTTATCGATATCGTTCTCAGCGCCATACTTTTAGTGATGGCATCGCCCCTGCTGTTACTGGGACTGTTGCTGGCCATGATCGACGGGCACGGCAATCCTTTATTTTTACAACGCCGGCTGGGGCTGAACGGCAAGGAATTCACCATCTATAAATTCAGAACCATGCAAACGCCATCGCTGCATGCGCCTCCGGTAGATATAAAGCCGGATGCGCCGGGGCTTACGCCCATCGGGCGCTTCATGCGCAAAACCGCGCTGGATGAATGGCCGCAATTGTTCAATATATTAAAAGGAGACATGTCGCTGATAGGTCCACGTCCCTATGCTATAAGGCATGGACAGCGCTATGCTCATATTGATCCCAGGTACTATGAGCGCTACCGCGTGCGGCCTGGGCTGGCTTGTATCGTCGAGGTGACGGGACTGCATTATCTTACCGAAACGCGGCAGCATTTCCGGTCGCGGATAAAATGCGATCTTTATTATGTCAACCATGTATCGCTCGGGCTTGATGCCAAGATATTCTACAAAACGGCGCGTTACGTGCTTAAACGGGTGATATCTGAGCTATCGGGAGTCAAACGCAATCCTGCAAGGGCTCAAGTGAAAGCGCGGCCGCCCCGGGTTTTACACCCAAAAATGGCGAATATCCTCTAGACACAATATTAACGTCACTTAATTCTCCGTGCTGTTGCGCGTATAAACGACAATTCCCAGCGCCACGATCATGCCGATGATATGCGCGCCGGAATGAATATACGACGCAGTCACGGCGGTCAGATCGTTGTGAAACAGCAAGGTGAAGAGCGTAATGCACAGCACCAGCGTTCCCGAGTTCAGCATCAGCAGGCGTTCCTGGTGCTGGGACGCGATAATGGAATTCGCCACCCCGATCATCCCCGAAGCGATCATGCCGATGGCCAGGATGTGCAGGCAGGGGGCAGCGGGCATGAATGCCTCGCCGAACAGCAGGCGCGTGATGGTCGCCGGGAAGAAAAATAAAGGCAATGCCAGCACCAGCAGCATTGCCAGCGTGAGCATGAGGATATGCTCTTTTGCCCTTTTTTGGCCGGCCAGGGTTTTTTCTTTTGCCAGTTGCGGCAGGGTAAATGACGCCAGCGTTCCCGGCAGCATCAACGCCTGGTCGGTCACGAATTTGGCGATGGAAAAATAACCCAGCTCTTTGGAAGTAGCCATGATTCCCATCACGATGGTGAGCAAAATGCTACAGTAATACATCGTCAGGTTGGAGAAATAGGAACTGAAAATCAACTTGCGCATGATGCGGAAGGCTTCCCACAGTTCCTGGCGGGTCGGCGGCCGGCGAATGTAAGGCCGGATAAACCCTATGCCCACGACCAGGCGGAAAAATATCGCCGTCATATAAGTGGCGACGACGACCAGCGGATAGACCCATCCGAAGGCAAGCAGGCTGATATTCAGGGCCATATTGACGCATTTTTCGATGACATAGAGAAGATTGAAATGCAGGCTTTTCCCCAGCCCGATCAATATTTCATTGAGAATACCGGCGAATGCCAGGTAAGGAACGAGCAGCAACGCCAGCAGGAATATGACGGGATTATGCCGCGCGATCGGTGCCGAGATGCCATAATAATATAACAGCGGCAGGAAAAGAAGCAGGCTGATGGCCAGTATGATCAGGTCGACCGCAATAAAGGCCGGGGCGTGGTGCGGCAGTTTGGCGATGTATTTTTTCACCGCCTGTCCCATCCCCAGCGTCACGCAGATGGAACCGAATCCGCTATAGGCCAGCATCCATGACACTATTCCCCGGTTGTCGACTCCCAGCGCGCGGCTGATCAATACCGAGACGACGGTGGAAAACGCCAACATGCCGATCTGGATAACGATCGTGCGCGCGACCGCCTGATGGAACGACGCCATAGTCTCGCCGCCATAAAATCTGAACAGCCGCATAGTTCACCCGATACGCTGAAAATTCACTCGCACATCGTGCAAGCCTAAAGAATAATGTATAATGACGGAAGCAAATTATTCCGCTATAAAGTGTGAGAAGATTTCACTTTAATCCGTTTGTTTAATAAAAAATTCATAAAACCCTTATTAGTATGATTTTCTGCGCCTGTCCTGCCGGAAAGGAACTGAAAATTGCGATATAAACGCTACCCGAAGATTGCGATAGCTACTCTCACCGCCATTATGCTGGCGGCATGCAACTCCGCCAACCCTAAAGCGGCTGGCGGCGATGCGAACTTCCAGGTCACGCCGGTCACGCCCGCCGTCATCTCGCAGCTCCAGGATGAACGGTCTGTCAAATACCATCCACCTGCTGCCGCCGTCTGCCCGGTTGAGCCGGTCTATAGCTACCGCCTCGGTACCGGCGATATTTTGTATGCAAAGCTATACCTCCCGTCGAACCCGGGCTTCGACGGAAATAGCGCCGAAAAATACAGCCAGTACCTGTCCGTGGATAGTTGGCAGGAATATAACGAAGTGATCGTCAAGGATGACGGGAATGTATCTTTCCCCTATGTCGGGGAAGTGCAATTCGCGAATAAGACGCTGTCGGAAGCCAAGCAATCTCTGGATCGTGCGCTGGCCCGGTATTTTAAAAATCCGCAGTCGGTGCTGGAAGTCAAGGAATTCAAAAGCCGGAAAGTCCAGCTTACCGGCGAGCTGCATAAGCCGGGCGAGCAATATCTCCGCTTTGCGCCGCTGCGCGTCCTGGAAGCGGTAGATGCCGCCGGCGGCGTGCTCGACAGCGCCGACATCGCCGACGCCGCCATCACCCACAGGGACGGCAGCGTCGAAAAGATCGATCTCTTCGCCCTGATGAATAACGGCGATGCCAGCCAGAACCGCATTCTCTTCGACGGTGATACGCTGCATGTCCCGGCCAATTACGGCAACAAAATATTCGTGATGGGCGAAGTCAACAAGCCCGCCCTGCAATATATCAAGGCCGGGACCATGACGGTCATGGAGGCGTTGGACGCTTCGCAGGGCATGAATCCGGCCACGGCCTCCTATGCCAAAATTTACGTTATCCGCGGCGCCATCCATGACCATGCGAACGAAGTCGCGCCGGCGGATGCGCCTGCCGCTCCCCTGCAGACGAAAGTCTACCAGCTGGACAGCTCTACCGGCAGCGGTCTGGCGATGGCGGCGCAGTTTCCGCTGCAACCCAACGACGTGGTATATGTATCGCCCGCGGCGATCAGCGAATGGAATCTGTTCATCAGCCAGCTGTTGCCGTTTAACGCGGTATATCCAGTGGCAACCACAGCCGGCAACAGATAGCTATGACGCCAGATACCCCAATCCACGCTGTCCCGCTCTTCCGGTTCTCCGTCATCTGGAAACGCAAAAAATTCATTATCCGCTCGGGCGTTTACTTTGCCGTCATGGCCTTCGTCCTGTTCCTTCTCATGCCGTGGCAAACGCACTATGAAGCCATGGTGCGCATCGAACCGGAACTTTCGACCACCGGTGAAGTCACCTCGATCGAAGCGGAAATGGACGTCATCCAATCGTGGGCAACGGTATCGCAGGCGGTGCGGCAGATGGGGCGCACGGTGAACATCATGCCCATGGGATCGGCGCCCCTGCTGCATCTCGGCTATTATCTCGACTGGCTGGCCGGATTTTTTTCCGGCAATCCCATCGCCAATTTTTCCAGCTATCAACCCTCCATTCACCTCGATTATTTCGCCCTGCCGGAAAACGAGGCGCCCTATCTCAACCATAGCTTTCTGCTGGAGGCGGGAAAAGACGGCGCCTACACGTTATATGGCCCGTCCGGCAAGCCGTTGCTGGACGGCAAGGTGGGCGAGATCGCGAAGGCAAGCCTGGATAGCGAAGGGAAGCAGGAGCTTCGGATGCTGGTAAGTGCCATGACCGCCCGGCCTGGCAATAGCTTCAGCATTACGCCGGTGGCGTTCGATATCTACACTAAAAAACTCCAGAATGCCCTGAAGGTTGAGCGCAAGGGATTCCGGGAGCGCTCCGGGCTGATGGATATCGGCTTCAGCAGCATCGACCCGGTATTGGCGCAGCAATTTCTGAGTGTGCTGGTCAATGCCTATGTCCTGCAGGCCTACGACCGCAGTTCCCTGGGAAAAATAGAGGGGCTGGCCAAGCTCGAAGCGCAATCGCAGATATTGCAGCAGCAAATGGCCGACGCCGAAAAAACGCTGGCGGAATTCAAAGATAAAAACCAGATCGTCGATCTGCACCAGGAACAGGAATATGCCTATAAGCGTTCGCTGGAAGTGCAGGATGAATTGCAGAAAACAACCACCAAATATAAAGAGCTCAGCACCTCACTGACCGACAGCCATCCTTCGATGGTCGCCCTGCATCAGCGCATGGATTTTCTTCAGGGCGAAGCGGACCAGCTCAAAGCCAGCCTGGAAAGTATGCCGCAGAAAGAAAGGCAGGTTAATGATCTGCAGAGCAGCGTCACCATCGCCAAGGCCATGCTCGACCAGAATACCGCGCTGGCGGCGCAACTGCACGCCGAGGTCGAAACCATCACCGGCTATGCCCATCTGATCTCCCTGCATCTGGATGAAAAATTCTCGCCGGTGCTGCGCGGCCTGCTTGCCATTATCCTCGGCTTCGCCACCGGGGCGATGCTGGCGCTGTCCTGGCTCATCCGCAACACTTCTCCGGCGTTTGCCCGTGTCCGCTACGCCGAGGATCTGAGTGCCGTCGCGCCGCTGCCGGTGGTGGTCAGGCTGCCCTTCCAATGGAGCGGCTGGCGCTGGGTGTGGTATCGCTACCGCGATAAGAACACCGTCTCGACGGCGCAGGAATGGGTAAAAAAATCCATCGGGGAAATCGAACGGCTGGAACAGGAAATCCCCATTCTTTTACAGCCGCCGGCCAATAAAACGCTGCTCTTTACCAGCATCGAGGACCATCAGGGCGTAACCTTCTGCGCGCGGCAACTGGCCATCGCCAGCGCCAGGACACACCGGACGGCGCTCATCGACGCCAATGTCATGCAGCCCGGCCTGCATCATGAATTTTTATGCGCGCCGTCTCCCGGCCTGGCCGATATTTTAATTGGGCGGGCGATGCTCAAGGATGCGCTGCAGCCCACCGACACGCCGAATTTATCCGTCCTTCCCGCCGGAAACCCGACGCCCAATTTCCGGTTGCTGTCCAATGCAGAGCGTATGAAAGCGCTGCTGACGGAATTAGCGCCGATGTTCGAGCGCATCATCATTGAATTTCCTGTCCTGACGCCCAGCATATGCCAGGAAGGCGTCCTGGGTACGTTCGACGCCGTGTTCGTCGTGGTCAATCGCGACGCGCCGCTGCGCAAGCTTGCCGCCACCCTGGAATCCTGCAACGTCACCGCCCATAAGGCGGCGTTTTTTGTTTTGAATAAGAGGTGATGTACTTATGCTCACACTTCTCAACAAAACTTTCATATCTCTCAGGACAAAGGGATTAACAAAAACACTCATTAAGATAGCTAAGTATCCTACGCAAAAAAATTTTGAAAAGGATATTCTTAGATTAAACGGCATAGAAGATAAGTTCACAAAAATTTACAAAAAGAATTATTGGGAAAACGAAGAAAGCGTTAGCGGTCCGGGTTCTACTCTTGAATATACGATAAATTTAAGAAAAAAACTGCCGGAGCTTTTTAAAAAAAAATCAATTAAAACCATATTTGATGCTCCTTGCGGAGACTTTAATTGGATGAGACATGTACTAAAAGAAGATAATCTTGACTACACAGGAGGAGACATTGTTGCTCCTCTGATTGAATCTCATAACGTAAGGTATAAAAATTCGAATACACGATTTATTCACATTGACCTAACCAAACAAAAATTCCCAAGTGCCGATTTGATGATTTGTCGAGATTGTCTGTTCCATTTATCGTTCCATGATACCAGATTGGTTCTCCAGAATTTTGTCGATGCCCAAATACCCTACCTGCTAACAACAAATCACATTAATACTGGACAATTCAAGAACACAGACATTAGGACAGGCGATTTTCGTTTGATTGATTTATTTTCTGTACCTTACTCTTTCCCCAAAGAGGTTTTATTTAGAATAGAGGACTGGAAATTTCCTGACCCAAAGAGAGAAATGTGTCTTTGGACGAAAGAACAAATCATTCAGGCGCTCGAGCAATTTAATAAAATCTAGGACAATTTTACTGCGGCTCTAATCTGCAGAACTTCGGACGTGAAATAATCTTTTAATCCATTCTACATATTATCAAATTTATGAAAAGAATCTCCAGCTATTACCGCAAAAACGGCAGCGAAACAGGTTCAATGTAGCACAGATGAGATACATACTCTTCCTCCTGACGGCAATTGCATTACCGATGAGCGCGTCTGCCAATGACCAGGAAACGTGCGGCGACAGCGCACAATTGAAACTGCAGGACGTAATCGTGTCGAGCGGCGTATGGAATCGGGATGTCATCAAGGATGGCAATCAATGTATTACATCAACGCCCGGGTGGAACTGGGATTGGCCAAGCAATGAGCAAACGCTGAACCGCTGCGAGCATGTGGTTTCCTATCCCAGCATTATTTACGGGCGCAGACCTTGGGATAGTAACTCCACTACACCGGAACTCCCGCGGCAGATCAGCAATATAAAAAACATGCTGATCGATGTGGAGGTGGAAACAAAAGCGGAAGGAAAGTATAATACGGCCTTCGATATCTGGATCGTCAAAGGTCAATCTTCCAGCCTCATGACGACGGAACTGATGATCTGGTTGAACCATGAAGGGGTAGAACCAGCGGACTGGGGCCTGGTCGTCGTCGATGACGCGATATATGAGCTTTGGACACAGCGAATAAACACATGGCATTACGTCGGCCTGGCGTTTAAGGCTCCCGTCCAGAAAGCGCGGATACCTTTGGGAGATATACTGAGAGATTTGGAAAAGCGTGGCCTGGTTAATGCGTCGGACTGGGTCGCAGATATAGAATTCGGGAATGAAGTGATGTGCGGCAAAGGACAGACGGTTATTAAAAATTTCAGGGTGGAACCGTGACCGCCGAATTCATGAGGAGCTTATGCCGCGCGTATCGGTAATCATGCCGATGTATAATGGCCTGCCTTATGTAGGCGAGGGTATTGAGAGCATTATAAATCAGACATTCCAGGATTGGGAATTGCTGGTGATCGATGATGCTTCGACCGACGGCAGCCCCGATGTGGTGCGCCAATACGCTGCAAAAGACAGCCGCATAAAACTTATCAGAAATGATTCAGATCTGCATGGCGCAGGGCCAGCCCGCAATATCGGCATAGAAGCCGCCACAGGAGAATATGTGGCGATGATGGATGCGGACGATATCAGCCTGCCCAGGCGGTTGGAGCTGCAAGTGGCGTTTATGGATAAGCTCCCGAAGATAATAATGTCAGGGTGTTTTGCCAAAGCCTTTGGCAAGAGCAATAAAATTTTTATCGCCTCTACTCAGGATTGGATGATTAAAGCGTTATTGTTTTTTCGCAGGGAATTCTGGCATCCTTCCCTTATTTTTCGTAGAATGGTTGTAAAAGAAAAATACCCGGCAATGCCAACATGGGAAGATGTTCATTTCGGTGTCAGGGTTAGTCTTCACCATCCTGTAGCCAATCTGCCAAAAATTTTATATCGCTATCGTGTACATGATAATTCAACTACATTCCAGTCTTTTAACCTACAAAATGTTATAGATTTATATAGTGCATTACTTTCATTGCGCCTTGGATTTATACCTACATCAACTCAGATCCATACCCATGTTGCATGGACCATGAATTTAAAAACAGTCAGTATTATAACTAAGTTACGCTGGCTTGCCTACGTGCTTATGCATGGAAAATACACATGGTATGAACGCTTTATATTGGCGACGTGGTGCAGCGTGCGTACATGCTTGATAAACATGTATCGTGCCTGGTGATACAAATGATGGGCATAAACAATAGGGCCAGGATGAAAATATTATTTATTATTCATGACAATGGGTTGGGCGGCATATGGGCTGTCACTGAAAGACTTGCAAAAGGATTTATCACACGAGGCATAGACGCAACTATTTTGATACTTGCGCCTGAATTGACAGGCAAGAGAGTGATTCACTCCGGCATTCCGTTTATCCATTATCAAATGGATGTCACTCACTTCAAAGACATGCTTAAAGGAAAATTTCTCAAAACAGTGCCGAAAATCAGGAAAATAATTAAAGAAGGCAGTTATGATATAGTTATTTCTTCCTATTTCAATGTCAATTTTATTGCTTTGCTAGCAGTAAAAAATACCCGGACAAAAATAATAGTCTGCGATCATGGTTTATATCATTCGAGACATTTCCCAATCAAAAAGCATTGGCTGAACAGAAAGATAAAGGATATCTGTTATTTCTTGATGTCACTTTCTTATAGAAAAGCAGATAAGATAGTTGCGGCGTCTGAGGGTATTCGAAAAGAACTCACATCATTTTTTAAGCTTCCAGATGAGAAAGTTTTATGTATTTATAACCCTCTTCCTTCAAACATACAGGAAGCGGCAAATATTGCTCCTCCTCATCCCTGGTTTGAAGATGGGGGCAAACCAATAATTCTTGCAGCAGCAAGATTGGAGGATTACGGAAAAAATCTATCTCTTTTGCTTCGTGCGGTCGCAAAGGTTCATCAGAATTTTCCTTGCCGTTTAATCATTCTGGGAGATGGCGAAGACCGTCAAAAACTTGAGAAGTTAGCCAAAGATCTTGGAGTCGCAGAGGATGTTTCCATGCCTGGGATTACAGAAAATCCTTACGCTTATATGGCTCACGCTGACGTATTGGTGCTTTCCTCTAATTTTGAAGGATGGGGATTAGCGCTCATTGAGGCATTGGCTTGCGGCTGTCCGGTTATATCAACGGATTGTCCGTGTGGCCCAAGAGAGATTCTTGAAAATGGAAAGTACGGCAAACTGGTTCCCGTTAATGATGTTAACGCCATGGCACAGGCGATTACAGAAGTGATTGTAGAAGGCAAAGTGTCCTGTAGTAGAGAAGAGCGTATAGCTCGTGGGCAGGATTTTATAGAATACGATGCAGTTAAACAATATGCCGATTTATGCGACAGCACATTACAAAAACAGGCATAATACGCAAACCATTGCTGATTATCATCGGCACATTATTTTGCCTGTTCTATTTTTCGGAAGCCATCTTTCCGCTATTAGCAATGTCGTCTATCGAGACCATGGATATTAGCAAAACAGGCGCTGCAATTACCAGTATATCAGGAAATACAACAACCCCATTATGGCTTAAGCTATATACGGATTTATTTTTAGCAGCCTCTTTGTTGTTAATATTTTTCAGAATTAATGAGGTTATTTTTTTTATTAAAACCAATAAGATATATGTGCTTTTGCTGGTATATATTTTATTTTCGAGTGTGTGGGCGCTTGATTTTTTAGCAAGTCTGCGTGAAGCAATTAAAATTTTCGTTGCCTCCTTATTCGGATTCTTTCTCGCCGCGCGTTTTTCCGGGAAAGAATTGCTATTGCTCTTGTCCATTACCATGGCCGTTATTGTCATCAGCAGCTTTGTCTTTGCGCTGGGTTTTCCTGAATATGGTGTGCATTCTTCAGGTGAGCATCTGGGAGAATGGCGCGGCGCTTTCATGCATAAAAATTCTTTGGCGGTCGTAATGAATATTGCCTTCATTACATTTGCATTGAGTACCATGCATTTTAAGAAATTCAGATGGATCTATGCAGGCTTCGCTGTTTTGGCCGCAATCTTAGTATTGTTATCACAATCCGGTACAGGCATTGTTATCTTATCATTGATAATAATTTCACCTTTATTCCTACCATTCTTTCGTTTACCTGGCGCTTTGGCTGTAAGTTGTATTCTAACACTAATATGTTTAGGAAGCTTGATATTCGTTCTCGTCGAAGGGACGACATTAATGGATATGCTTCTAAAGGCGTTAGGCAAAGATCCGACACTTACCGGTAGAACAGACATATGGGAAGGATTTCTATATTCACTATCCGATTACAGAAGCGGTCGCGTATTTGAAGGGTATGGCGCACAGACTATTGCAATCACCGATCAAGGTAACCTCGTAACGCAGATATTTGAGGATAAGAATTTTTCATCGTATGATCCTAATAATGCATATATGAGCATCTTGCTTAAGTTTGTTTTAATAGGCTCCTTGCTTTTAGCGTTGACGCTCTTTAAAGCGGCCTATTCTGCCATCAATCAACTTCATACTGATACATCAGTAATGAGTAGGTGGTATATACAATTTATGATGCTGCTATTCATTAATAGTATTACAGAGGCTACCGATAAGTTCCCTATCCTATGGATGTTTCTTGCCCTGACGCTGGCCAGTCCCTATATCCGTGATGAAGATACACCCGCCTTCAAGCAGTCGTATGCCTGAAGTCTCCATTATCATGCCCAATTACGATTGCGCCGATTTTATCGGTGAAGCCATTGAATCGATTCTGGCGCAAACCTGGCAGGATTGGGAATTGATTATCTATGACAACTCCACCGATCGCAGCATGGAGGTTATTGCACGGTATGCCGCGCAGGATGCCCGCATTCAAGTCTATCATAATGCCCAGAGGGAAGGCGTTGCGATCGCCCGCAATAAAGCGGTGCGCATGGCAACGGGAAATTACGTTGCCTTCCTCGATAGCGATGACCTGTGGTACCCGCAAAAACTGGAGGTGCAGATGCAGTATGTGCATGCACAGTCGATAGATATATGCCATTCCACGTATGATGTGATGACTGAGGAGGGGAACAGGATTCATACCGTCGTCCCCCCCCTGGTAACCACCTATGAGGATATGCTGAAAGGGGAGCGCCTCAGCACGGCGACGGCCGTCATCAGGCGATCCATTCTTCGGGATTGTCCTGTGCTGCCGGTGTTGGAAGACACCGCCATGTGGCTGCGCCTTTTAAAATCCGGCTATGTGGCGCATGCGATTCTGACGTCGCTGGCATGTTACCGCCTGCGCCGGGAATCCCTTTCCTCGCATAAATTATACATGGCACGTGCCTTCTGGCGGCTTCTGCGCGATCAGGAAAAAATAAACCTTCCGCAGCGGATATTTTATTTTACCTGTTATGGCATGACCATGCTTAAAAAATACGCGCATATTCTTCCTGATATATTCAGGTGGCGCTGATCACCCCTGGCTTGCCCATTTGAGCACAGGGTTCCTGGCCGCTCTTACTTCGTCCAGCCGTTTGCGCGGGCTGCTGATAGGATTGTTTTTCAGCTCGGCGCTGTCGCCCGCCGCCGCCTTTTGCGCGATCATTTTCATCACTGCGATGAAATGATCGAGCGAGGCCTTGGTTTCGGTTTCGGTCGGCTCGATCAGCATCGCGCCCTGCACCACCAGCGGGAAATACACCGTCATCGGATGGATGCCGTATTCGATCAGCGTCTTGGCGATGTCGCCCGTGGTGACGTCTTTATCTTTCTGCAGTTTATCGGTGAGCAGGCATTCATGCATACAGGTGCCGGGGAAAGGGACGTGATACAGTTCGCGCAACTGGCTTAAGATGTAATTGGCGCCCAGCACCGCGTCTTCCGCCACCTGCCTGAGGCCGTCCGCGCCGTGCGACATCATGTAGCTGAGCGCGCGCACCGCCATGCCGAACTGGCCGTTGAAACCTTTGAGGCGGCCGATGCTGTTTTTATCTTCCGTCACCAGATGATAATGATCGCCGTGTTTCACGATTTTGGGCACGGGCAAATAAGGTGCAAGTTCTTCGGTAACGGCAATTGGCCCGCAGCCGGGACCGCCGCCGCCATGCGGCGTCGAGAAGGTTTTGTGCAGGTTGAAATGCATGACGTCGACGCCGAAATCCGCCGGGCGCACGCGGCCGACCAGCGCGTTGAAATTGGCGCCGTCGCAATAAAAATACGCCCCCGCTTTGTGCAGGACATCGGCGATTTCCTTGGCGCGCGGCTCGAACAGGCCGCAGGTATTGGGGTTGGTCAGCATCAGCGCCGCAACGTCGTCGTTCAACATATTCTTGAACGCATCGACATCGACGGTGCCTTCTTTGGTCGATGGGATGGTTCTGGTTTCATAGCCGCAAGCCGCCGCGGTGGCCGGATTGGTGCCGTGCGCGCTGTCGGGAATGAGCACGGTTTTGCGGACTTTACCGCGCGCTTCGTGCGCCTTATGGATCACCATGATACCGGCGAATTCGCCGTGTGCGCCCGCGGCGGGATTGAGCGTCACATGCGGCAGGCCGGAGAGTTTGGCCAGCCATTGCTGCACGGTGTAAATCACTTCCAGCGCGCCCTGTATGGTGCCCTCAGGCTGTAACGGATGGATCTGCGCGAAGCCGGGATGCCGCGCCACTTTTTCGTTGAGGCGCGGATTGTGTTTCATCGTGCAGGAACCGAGCGGATACAGCCCGGTATCGATAGCATAGTTGAGCTTGGACAGGCGCACGAAATGGCGCATCACCTGCGGCTCGCTGACTTCGGGCAGCCCGATTTTTTCGCGTGCCGGGAAGCCGGTGCGCAGCGCAGTGTTTTTGGGCTCGGGCAGATCGACACCGCAGGCGCCGTTGGTGCCTTTCTCGAACAAAAGATTTTCTTCGACGTTCAATCCTCTGTCGCGGTCGAAGCTCATGCGACCTCCTTCCGCTTCGCGTGCTGGCAGAGTTCTTCCAGCGCAACGGCGAGAACGTCAATATCGGTATCGCTCGTCAGTTCGGTCGCCGCTACCAGCAGCTTGCCGCCGTCGAGCGCCAGACCGGCGATGATGCCGTGCGAGCTAAGTTTTTGTACCACCTCGGAAGCGGCAACCGGCAACTCGACGACAAATTCATTGAAGAAACTTTTGTTCGGCAACTTGATGTTTTTGATTTTGGCCAGCCGGTCGGCAAGCTGGCAGGCCTTCTCGTGATTGAGCCGCGCCAGTTTTTTGAATCCGATCTCGCCGAGCAGGCTCATATGGATGGTAAAAGCGAGCGCGAACAGCCCCTGGTTGGTGCAGATGTTGGAGGTAGCTTTTTCGCGGCGGATATGCTGCTCGCGGGTGTTGAGGGTGAGTACGAAGGAACGCCGCCCGTCCTTATCCACCGTTTCGCCGCAGAGTCTTCCCGGCATTTGCCGCAGATAGTCCTTGCGGCAGGCGAAGAAGCCCAGATGCGGCCCGCCGAAACTCATCGGCACGCCGATCGATTGCGCTTCGCCCACCACGATGTCCGCTTCCACTGGCGGCGGCAGCAGGCCCAGCGATAATATTTCATTGACGGCGACTACCAGAAGCGCGCCGGCGTCGCTGCATTGCTTGCGCAGGTCGGCAAGCTTCTGCGGTCGCCCAAGAAAATCGGGCGTCTGCACGATGACGCAAGCAGCCTCCGTATCCGGCGCTGTATTTTTTACCGCCACGCCGGAATAATTGCGGATGTAGGTCTCGATGACTTCACGATACTGCGGGTGCAGCTGGCCATGGATATGGATGTTGGGCTTGCCCGTCACGCGCTTGGCCATCAGCGCCGCTTCGGCCGTGGCCGTCGCGCCGTCATACATCGAGGCGTTGGCGACATCCATGCCGGTCAGGTTGGCGATCATCGTCTGAAATTCAAAAATAGCGATGAGCGTCCCTTGAGAAATTTCCGGCTGGTAGGGCGTGTACGACGTCAGGAATTCCGAGCGCTGGATGAGGTGATCGACAGTGGCGGGAATATGATGATTATAGCAGCCCGCGCCGAGAAAAAACGGCCCGTTGCCCGCCGGATGATTTTTGGCCGCCAGGCGCGACAGCGCGCGTTCCACCTCGATTTCACCCTGATGCAGCGGCAAATCGATAAGCCCGGTAAGCCGCGCCGCTGGCGGCACCGAAGCATAGAATTCGTCCATCGACTTGACGCCGGCGGCTGCCAGCATCTCAGCGCGGTCTTTGGGAGTAAGCGGAAGATAGCGCATCAGGCCGCCAATTGCTGGTAGTTGGCGGCATCGAGTAATTTGGCCAGCTCGGCCTTGTCGGAGCTAAGGATCTTGCATATCCATCCCCCATCGTACGGCGCGCTGTTGATAAGCTCCGGCGTTTTGGACAACGCTTCATTGACCTCGATAACCTCGCCCGAGATCGGCGCATAGACTTCGCTGGCGGCCTTCACCGATTCGACGACGACGAAGGCATCGCCCGCGTTGACCTTTTTGCCTTTCGCGGGCAGCTCGACAAAGACGAGGTCGCCCAGCGCGCCTTGCGCATAGTCGGTGATGCCGATGGTGGCAATGTCGCCGTCGAGCTTCAGCCATTCATGTTGTTCGGTGTATTTCAGGTCGGCGGGGACGTTGGACATATCAGCTGGCTTTCTTTAGTGAAGAGGATGATTTGGTGTGCGCTTGCATGAAGGAAAGGCCGTGAATCACGGCGGCGATTTTTTTGCCGCGCACTTCGACCTCGACCTTCTGGCCTTCATGGGCGAACTCGCTTTTAACATAACCCTGGCCGATGGCAACCTTAAGCGATGGGGAAAAACCGCCGCTGGTGAGCGCGCCGATTTTTTCGCCCCCGGCATAAATCGCTGCGCCCTCGCGCGCAATGCCGCTTTCGGTGAGTTTGACGCCGACTCTTTTTTTCGCCGCGCCGGAAGCCAGTTGCGGCAGGATATGCGCCGCGCCCAGGAATGCTCCGTGGTCTTTGCCGATCACCCACGCCAGCGCCGCTTCCACCGGCGTCGTTTCCTCGTTCAGGTCGTGCCCGTACAGCGGATAGCCCATCTCCAGCCGAAGCGAATCGCGTGCTGCCAGCCCGATGGCCTTGACCTCCGGATTGGCCAGCAGCGCGTCCCAGAATTTGGGTGCCATTTCCTGCGGAATGCTGATTTCAAAACCGTCCTCGCCGGTATAGCCGAGGCGGCTGATAAAGATGGGAGTGCCTTTCCCGCCTTCGCTTCGCTTCGGCGCGGCAGGCCAGCTGGCTTCCTTCATCATCATATAGGGCAGGGCGGCCAGCCCGGCATCGGGCAGTTCCTTCGCCAGCGCCGCTTCCGCTTTCGGCCCCTGGATGGCGATAAGCGCGTTACCGGCCAGTTCTTCAAATGTCACGTCTGGCGGCAGGTTTTTTGTCATCCAGGCGATGTCCACCTCTTTGCGCCCCGCGTTGAACACCACGAAGAATTTATTTTCATCCATGCGCGTGATGATGAGGTCGTCGATGATGCCCCCGCCCATATTGGTCAAGACGGTATATTTAGCGCGCCCGGGAGGGGTTTTGCGAAAAGAGGAAGGGGTGATGCGTGAAAAGAATCCTGCGGCGTTTTCGCCGCTGACGATGGCCTGTCCCATATGCGACACGTCGAACAGCCCGGCCTGCGAGCGCGTCCATTCATGCTCCTTGATCACGCCCGGCGCGTAATTGATCGGCATGTCGTAGCCGGCAAACGGGCACATCTTCGCGCCCAAGGCGACATGTTCCTGATAAAGCGGGGTTTTCTTGTTCATAGGGTTTTTATATTAAAAATGAATGCGACATAATAGAGGGACTTTGGCCTAAATCAAGGGATGAGGAATTAAGTGCCGTCATAGGGCTGCCGGCTGGTAGGCGATAAACTTGATATTTATTCGCGATCGCGCATATAGGCGTGCATTTCCGCTTTGATGCGTCCGCGCAGGAAATACAGCACGATGATGTTGGGCAGCGACATGCCGAGAATCAGCAAATCCGAGAAATTGAGAATAATGCCGAAATGCATGATGCCGCCGAGGAATGTCGCCGTGCAAAATATCAGGTAATAGAGTTTCAGGCCCTTGCGTCCGAACAGATAGCACCAGGCGATTTCGCCGTAATAGCTCCAGCCGATGGTGGTAGAATAGGCGAAGACGAACACATTGATCGCCAGCATCACCGAAAACCACGGCGCGACGCTCTCAAACGCCTTGCTGGCGATGAGCACCCCGTCTTCCGCCGATGCGCCCACATAAGCGCCGGTGATGATGACCATGAGGCCGGTCAGCAGCGCGATGATGGCGGCGAAAAACGGCTCCAGCAATGCCACCGCCGCTTCGCTTACCGGCTCATGCACCTTGGCGGCGGCGTGGGCGATGGGGGCGGAGCCGAGTCCGGCTTCGTTGGCGAAGCTGGCGCGTTTGAAGGCGACGGCGATCATGCCGATGAAGCCGCCGGTCGCGGCCTGGCCGCTGAATGCATCGTGAAAAATCATCGAAAGCGTATCGGGCAAATGGCCGATATGCGCCCCCACCACGACCAATGCGCACAGTAGATAGAGAATGCCTTTCAGCGGCACGATGCCTTCGGCGACTTTGGCGATGCGCTTGATGCTGCCCAGCAGCACGACGAATACCAGCGCAGCGAACGCCAGCGACAGCAGCCAGCCATATTCATGCAGCGGCGCGAAGGTCTGCGTCATGATTTTGACCGCCTGGTTGGACTGGAACATATTGCCGCCGCCCAGCGCGCCGCCCAGGCAGAATACGGCAAATAATAATGACAACGCCTTGCCGAGTCCCGGCTTATTCAAATCGCGCATCCCGCCTTCGATATATTGGAACGGCCCGCCATAAACTTTCCCGTCGGCGTCGATGCGGCGGTAGCACATGGAGAGCGTCACCTCGGCGAATTTGGTCGCCATGCCGAGCAATCCCGCCAGCACGATCCAGAATATCGCCCCCGGCCCGCCGATGGCGATGCCGACCGAAATTCCGGCGATGGAACCTAATCCCACCGTTGCCGATAATGCCGAAAGTAATGCCTGCAGGTGACTCACTTCCCCGGCATCTTCCTTGCGGTCGTAACGTCCCGTGACAATTTTCAACGCGCGCCCGAACAGCCGGAAATTCACGCCGCGCAGATAAATGGTGAAAAACACGGCGGCAACAATCAGCCACAGCACAATAAACGGAAAGCCGCCGATATTGAAAAACAGCACGGCGGCAAGCCCATTTACTAACGTTTCGAAACCCTCTTGCCCCATAATTCCTCGCTAACCCATTGTTTTATCTAAGGCGATAACCGACATTAAACTGTAACAATAAATCTGTATAGTATAAAATAACAAAAATTGGATTCAGGCATGGCTATTCCTCCCACCATTGGTGATGACGACGACAAGACCGGCGACAGCGTATTTGACAGCTTGAAAGACAGCAGTCTCAAGGCGGCCGGTTATGCTTACCTGGTCGGCGATGCGGCATTATTCGCCTCGGGTATGATGGCTGGACGTTACAAGGAAGCAGCCACCGGCCTGATTTGGGGATTAGGCGGCTTGGCTCCGGCGCGTTACGGCAATCCCAGTGCGGAAAAACAACTGCAGCTTTTAAGCACTCGCCTAGGCCAATATTTGCGCAAAGAGGGCGTGGAAATTCCCAGAACGCCGGATACCAAATGGCTGACGCAGGAAGGCGGCATCATCGATCATGTCGAATCCTTTCTCTATAAATACCCATCGCAGATGCTCAATGCCATCTATGCTGGCGGAGCGGCACAGCTTCTGCGTTCCGGCATTCAGCACGGCAAGCATTGGGATACCGCCTCCGGCGCGCTGGTCGCTGCCGGCGGATTGGCAGGGTTGCTGGTGCCGGAAAGGAAACCCGATCCCGATCATCCGCCGGAGAGCATGATCGGCAAAGCCTGGGCATGGTTGCAGGAAAAGCCTTTGCGCATTTCCGGCACACTGTATGCGCTCAATAATGTCACATTGACCCTGAGTGCGATCAAGGAAATGCGCACCAATCCGGCGCAAAAAAGCTATCTGTTTAAATTCCTGACGGCGGGTAGTTACATCTTCGCCAATGCCATGCTGGCTATGTCGTCCAAGGGTCATGGCGGCGGCAATGAAGATCACAAAATGGAAGCCATGGAAAAACTGGCCGATGTTTCGGCGCGCGTCATTGCCGCGCAGGCGCCGGAGGTACAGGAAGCGCTGGTGCAGCATATATCCGGCTTTCTTTCCTCGCAGCCGGAGGTGCATCTCAGGGCGGAACAAATTACCGACATGCTGCATCAGAAGCTCACGCAATCCATCCCATCTCCTGCCGTCATGGCCGGATGGCAGCAACGCCTGCAAAATAAAAACGGCATCCAGCTAACGCCTTCCTTTTAATTTCTCTCCCTGCTAGCATTCCCGCATGGACACCATAGAATCACTCAGTGCCCGCGCTTTCATGGACGAAGCGGAAGCGGTGCGCGCGTTGCTGACGCATGTCGAAAAGCTGGCGGCACTGGAAGTGCCGATCATGGCGCGTGCCGCGAGCTGGACGCGCGACATCCGCGAGCGCGGCATCGGCCACGGCGTCGAAGCGTTTCTTCATGCTTACGGTCTCGATACCACCGAAGGCGTGGCGCTGATGTGCCTGGCCGAGGCGCTGCTGCGCATTCCCGATAGCGAGACCGCCGATGCGCTGATCCGTGATACATTCGAAGGCCGCGACTGGCAAAATTACACCGGCAGCAATGATTCCTGGCTGGTCAACCTGTCGAGCTGGGGATTGCTGCTGACCGGCAAGGTCGTCGATTTCGGGCAGGACGCCCGCGCCGGTATTCTGCGCGCAGTGAAAAACCTCGTGGGTAAAATGGGCGAACCGATCATCCGCGAGGCGCTCAAAAAAGCGATGACGCTGATCGGCGGCCAGTTCGTGCTTGGCGAAACGATGGAAGAAGCGCTGCGCCATAGCCAATCCTATGGCAAACATGGCTACCGTTTCTCTTACGATATTCTGGGCGAGGGCGCGCGCAGCGACCGCCAAGCGAAATTCTATGTGGATTCCTACCGCGACGGCATCGCGCTGATTGGAAAAACCATTGCGCCGGATACGCCTTTGTTTGCAGCGCCCGGCATTTCGGTCAAGCTGTCGGCGCTGCATCCGCGCTACCAGTTGACGCAAAAAGAGCGCGTGATGAGCGAATTGCTGCCGCGCCTGAAAGACATTCTGTCGGCTGCGAAACAGGCCGGCATTGCCGTTGCCATCGACGCCGAGGAAGCCTCGCGGCTCGATATCGAATTATTATTATTCGAGCAATTGCTGGCTGATCCCGCCTTCGCCGGGTGGAACGGCATCGGCTTCGTCGTGCAGGCCTATCAGAAACGCGCATTTTACGTCCTCGACTGGCTGGCCGAATTAGCGCGCAAACATAAACGTATCATCCCGGTCAGGCTGGTCAAGGGCGCATACTGGGATTCGGAAATCAAATGGGCGCAGTTGCAGGGATTGCCGGGCTATCCGGTATTCACGCGCAAGGAGCATACCGATGTGTCGTACCTCGCCTGCGCCGACAAATTACTGGCGCACAAGGGCGCCTTTTATCCGCAATTCGCCACGCATAACGCGCGCACCATCGCCAGCATCGTGATTATAGCCGAGCGTCAGGGCTGGCCATCCGGCGGCTATGAATTCCAACGGCTGCACGGCATGGGCGAAGCGCTGCACGACCTGGTCATCAAGGATGCGCCGTCGCGCATTTATGCTCCCGTCGGCGCGCATAAGGATTTACTCGCGTATTTAATCCGCCGCCTGCTGGAAAACGGCGCCAACAGTTCCTTTGTGCATCTGCTGATGGACCCGAGCAAGACGCCGGAGGAAATTCTCGCCGATCCGGTAGCCGCCGCAAAAACCTATGCCAAGCTTTATAATCCGGCCATTCCATTACCGGTGCAACTCTATGGTGACCGCAAAAATTCCGCCGGGATGGATTTCGGCAACCTCGCCCAATTACAGGCGTTGCGGCAGGAAATGTTGCCTCATGCCGACAAGCCGTTGCTGCCCGTGACGCCCCTGTCGTCCGAAGCGCTGAGCGATGCTATCGCCGCAGCGCAAAAAGCGTTTCCTGCATGGGCGGAAACCGCGGTGGAAAATCGTGCGAAAATTCTAGAACGTGCGGCCGACCTTATGGAAAAAAACGGCGCGGAATTAATCGCGCTCCTCGCCCGCGAAGGCGGAAAAACCTTAAGCGACGGTGTGGCGGAAGTGCGCGAAGCCGCCGATTTCTGCCGCTATTATGCGGCGCAGGCGCGAAAGATTTTTGTACCACTTTCGCTCGCCGGGCCTGCCGGGGAGAGCAACATGCTGTCGCTGCATCCGCGCGGGATATTCGCCTGCATCAGCCCGTGGAATTTCCCGCTGGCGATTTTCACCGGCCAGGTTGCTGCGGCGCTGGCGACTGGAAACTGCGTCATCGCCAAGCCTGCCGAACAGACGCCGCGCATCGCCGCCCGCGCCGTCGAATTACTGCATCAGGCGGGCATTCCGAAACATGTCCTGCGTCTTGCATCCGGCCGGGGCAGCGTCATCGGCGCAGCGACGGTGGCTGACGAGCGCATCGCCGGCGTCGTGTTCACCGGCGGAACCGATACGGCGCAACGCATTCAGAAATCGCTGGCCGGGCGCAGTGGGCCTATCGTACCGTTGATCGCCGAAACCGGCGGCCAGAATTGCATGGTGGTCGATTCTTCCGCGCTGCCGGAGCAGGCGGTCGACGATATTATTTTATCCGCGTTCGGCAGCGCCGGGCAACGCTGTTCGGCACTTCGCATATTGTTCGTGCAGGAGGATATCGCCGATGATTTATTGAAATTACTGGCCGGCGCGATGCAGGAATTGAAGCTCGGCGATCCGCTGAATCCCGCCACCGACGTCGGCCCCGTCATCGACGCGGAGGCCCAAAAAGCGCTGCTTGCCCATATCGAAAACATGAAAGCGTCGGCGCGGCTGATCGCTCACGCGCCGCTGCCGAATGGTGCGGGACATTTTGTCGCGCCGCACGCGTTCGAGATTCAAAGCATCGAGACGCTGACACGCGAAAACTTCGGCCCGGTATTGCATGTGATTCGCTTTAAAGCCGGAACATTGCCGCAGGTCATAGACGCAATCAACAGCACCGGCTATGGCCTGACATTCGGCATCCACAGCCGCGTCGACGAACATATCCGCCTGCTGGCCTCGCGGGTGCGCGCCGGGAATATCTACATCAACCGCAGCATGATCGGCGCGACGGTCGGCGTGCAGCCTTTCGGCGGCGAAGGCTTGTCCGGCACCGGCCCCAAGGCGGGCGGGCCGCATTATCTCTTGCGCTTCGTCACCGAACGCACCACGACCGTCAACACCGCCGCCATCGGCGGCAATGTGACGCTGCTGGCTTCTGCCTGAGATCCTCAAGAAACCGGTGCTGCGTAGTTGCAGTGTTTTGCGCCTGTTGCACCGCACGCGCAGGACCGGGGACTAGGATTCACATTTAAGAGATAATATATTGAATATTATTGATATATTGAAATGTGGATTTCGTGTCTACCGTCAAATCTACCGCCAGAACCGGTACCTGATGGCCAAAATATCGTCATTTGTTTTCTGCTTGAGCCTAGCTTCAAGATTATCAGGCGATGGTCATTTTGGCATCAAAAATTTTCAAAGGCGGGGGTGGGTGCCGGGGTACCCCTTGGATTTTTCTCTCTGCGATTATCGCAGGTGCCTTCTCTCACACGCGCCGGATCAGAAAATTCGAGTTACTTCGCAGCAAGAGTGCTGATTGTTGGTGTATCTTCTAATGTCCTCTGCACTGGGCATTTGGCCGCAATCTCGATGAGCTTTTTACGTTGCTCTTCGCTTAAGGTGCTTCCGTGCAGCGTAATCTCCTTGGTGAAGATATCCTGTTTGTTTTCTTTATGATGCGTCAGTTTGACCTCAACTTTATCAAGCGGCCATTTTTGCTGGCGCGCGTACCAACGTACGGTCATTACCGTACATTCACCTAATGCTGCCAGCAATGTATCATACGGTGCGAGGCCAAGATTTTTGCCACCGGATTCGATAGGTTCATCGCCCTTGATATGGTGTCCCGACACTTCAATATCCACAGCGAAAACGCTTTCACCGGTTTCGGCGACATAGGCGTGTATCATTTGTTCGCCGGCCATATCTCTCTCCTATAAAATCGTTCCTGGCTTGGTCTGCTCCGGCAGGGGTATAAACTCCTTATCATCGCCCGGTATTTTATCAAAGCGCTGTTCCAGCCAGTCCTGTTTGGCCTGCTCCAGCCGTTCTTTTGAACTGGATACGAAATTCCAGTCGATATAGCGCGGCTCGGATAATGGATCGCCGCCCAGCAGCATAAACGTTGAGGGCGCACTGGCCTGCACGATAATGCGTTCGTCCGCTGCGAATACTGGCATGGTGCGCGGTAGAATACGCGCATTGCCAATGCGCAGATCGCCCTCGATCAGGTATAAGGCACGCTCACGGTACTCCTGGGTAATTTCCAGGATATCACCGGCGTTCATGGTTATAGCAGCATAAAAAAGCGGACTATAGGTCTTTACCGGCGCCTTATAACCATAGGCAGCCCCAGCGATCAGGCACACTGCAACGCCTTTGATGTCAAACACAGGCAGCGTATTTTCCGGATGGTGAAAAAATTCCGGCAGGCATTCTTCATATTCCTTGGGCAAAGCCACCCAGCTTTGCAGGCCATGTGCATGATGCGGCTTTTCTTTCTCCTTAGTTGGCGTACGCTCGGAATGTGCAATACCCCGGCCTGCCGTCATCCAGTTGACGTCACCGGGAGTGATGGCCTGTGCCGAGCCGATGCTATCCCGGTGAAACATCTCGCCTTCGAATAAATAGGTGACTGTCGCAAGGCCAATATGTGGGTGCGGCCTTACGTCGATCCCGTGGTTCACTGCAAACTCCACAGGCCCGAAATGATCGAGAAAGATAAACGGGCCAACCATGCGGCGCTGAGCATAGGGTAAAATGCGCCTGACATAAAAGCCGCCTAAGTCCTTATCGCGCGGAGTAATGGTGAGATCAATCGTTCCCATACGTTTTACCTAGACTGCTACGTCAATTGCTTAGACAGGCTATCAAGGACCAAGGTAATGGCAACATATTTACGCTGCATCTGTCATGGGCGCAGCAAACTGCTTCTCCACCGCCTTGGGATTCTGTTCCCACAGCGCGCCCATCTGCTGTGACATCGGATCGGGGAAGATATAATCCTTTCCTTCGATGATGCCTGCGACAATAGCTTGTGCGGTCACGGCAGGAGATGTTTTCGCAATGGGGAAATCACGCGCCATTTCGGTATCGATAGGGCCGGGATATATGCCAATGACATGAATATTGCGAGCCGCTAATTCTGTGCGAGCAGACTGCGTGGCGGAATGAAGTGCGGCTTTGGAAGCGGAATAGCCGCCAACCGATACCATGGGCGCCAGTCCAATAATACTGATAACGTTGGCAATCATGCCTTGACCATTCTTCTGCAGCACCGGCGCAAAGGCCTGCATCATGCCGATCGTGCCAAAATAATTGACCTTCATATCAGCGGCGATCTGGTCCAGCTGGCCTTCGATGATGGAAGCAAAAGCTATCGTACCCGCATTATTGATCAGTATGTTGATGTCTTTTGCCTGCTTAGCTAAGTCGGCGACTTGCTTAGAATCCGTGATATCGAGTGCCAGCGGTATAACACGCTTGTCGCCAAAATCAGGAAGGTTTTTAACATTGCGCGCGGCGGCGTAGACCTTGCCGACTTTATGTTTCAGCAATTCACGGACAATGGCAGCGCCAATGCCGCGATTTGCACCAGTAACCAGAATATTTTTATTATCGATCTTCATAAGATTTCTCCTTTTTGTTAAGCGTTGTTTTTGATATGGCCACCGATGACGCCGACTAGACCGCTGGCCAGCGACGACCAGAATACGCCTGCGCCCAGCGTAGATGTAGCATAGGTAACTGTGGCGACAAGCAGCAAGGACGCAAGCGTGATAGTTATTTTCTTGCCTTTAGTTTTCATATTAACGTCCTCCTTCCGATAACATGCGCTCCCTCAATTGATCCGCTAGGGGATCAATTACACTTCCCCCATCCGCCAGCCGTTTGATCTCTTTTCTGATGTCCTGCGTGCTGACGCCTTCATCGATGGCTTCCATCACGTATTTAATAATCTCTTGATCGTTGTTGTACATATAAGCCTCCATAATAAAGTTACATACGATGTTGAAGAACGTAGCCGGCAACTTTCTGATCACGCATCCGCATGATCCTGGCCATTTCCGCGCGCGAATGAGCAACGGCAAATACCTGGTTCCCTATGGTGATAAATTGTCGGTTGAGAGGAGCATGTCTCTCTGAACCGCAAACAACTTCACCGATATTTTGAAAAAGTTTTGGCATAATATTTCTCCTTTCAGTGGGATGATGTATTGGAAATAACTTGTATTGCGTGCGGATGCGTGTCACTGGCGGATGACAGGCTGTAAATAACAAGGCTTGCGCCGGGCAGAGAAAGTATGGCTATGGCACCGAGCACAATGATTTCGTTTCTGATATTGTATAAAAATTGTGTCATGGTAGTTCTCCTTCTATGATTTGACCGGTCAGTTTAATTCCTATTCTAAAAAAAGCCGCATGTTTGCGACTGTATCGCTGGCTAATGCCTTAAAAGTACGGATGCTTGTTATGCAGCCTCGTTTGCCTTTTTGGTTACTCCTAAAATTCTCAATAATCCTGGCTTGAAATCGCGTTTTATTATATTGATATCATTCTGGATACGGGCGAACATCAGTTGTCCCAGCAGATAAGTAAACACTTCCTGTGCCTTGGCCTTGATGTCCGTATCCGCAGGCAGAACGCCATCGGCGATCAGATCACGTATGCCGCTCTCGTAATAGCGTTCAGACCGTTTGGTAATATCATCGAGTTTCTGGCGGATGGCATCTTCCTGCCCGGCCATTTCAGAGCCAAGAGCAGCGTGTGGACAACCACATACCCTACCGTGCCTGGCGGCAGCCTGTTCCTGAAGTTCGACTACAAAATCAGCCATTTGCTCAAAGCGCTTAATTGATGGCGTCTGTGGAGAGAATATCCGATCATACGCCTCTTTTTTGCTTTGATAAAACTCTTCTAATGCCGCAATGGCCAGATCAACTTTCGACGGAAAGAAGTGATAGAAGCTACCCTTCTTTACATTAGCAGCCTTGCAAATATCATCGACACTGACTGCGCCGTAGCTATTTTTCCAGATCAAATCAGATGCTGTATCGATCAGAATCTGTTTGGTATCCTGTGTGGCTTTCTGTTTAATCGTGCTCATATAATACCTCTTATCAGCTTGAAGTTATTATCTCATAAATTGACCGGTCAGTCAAGAGGAAAATTGATGATCTATCCTATTGATAATGCTGCATTCATATAATTATGCCGTCATTTGAGTGGCTTGATGCTCTATATCGCTTATGGTGATCGCCTGTGCCGCAGCATTAATAACAGCGGCAATACGGATGGCCGACTGTACACCGGTTTTAGAAACGCCCACTTTTACCACCTCATGCACATGCGCGTCCATGCACATGCCGCAGCCGTTGATGGCTGACACAGCCAGGCTCATCAGCTCGAAATCCGCCTTGGCTATGCCGGGTGCGCCGATGATGTTCATGCGTAATTTCGCCGGCATCTTGCTGAACTCTTTATCGCTGACCAGATGGTTGAAGCGGTAATAGATGTTGTTCATCGCCATGATGGTCGCGGCGGCTTTGGCGGCGTGGATCTCCTCCGCCGAAAGTGTCGATGCTTCATGAAGCACTGCAGAGACGACCGCCGCGCTTTTCGTGGCGTAGGCCGAGGCCAGCGCAATGCCTAAAATCTGGTTCTGCTTTAAATCCGGCGCGCCTTCCTCGGTCAGCACGCTGCCGAGGTTCAGCTTGATGTCCTTGGCATGTTCGCCAAAGTTATCTTTCAATTTCTGGATAGACATAATCCCTCCTTATGCGGCTTTGTGAAGATCGATGGTTTCGTCGCCCTTTTTCCAGTTGCAGGGGCAGAGTTCGTCGGTCTGTAGCGCATCGAGCACGCGCAGCACTTCCTTCGGGTTGCGGCCTACGTTCAGGTCAGTCACCATCGCAAAGCGGATAATGCCGTCCGGATCGACAATATAAGTCGCGCGCTGTGCCACGCCTTCATTTTTGTCAAGGATGCCTAGCGCACCGGTCAGCTCGCGCTTAACGTCCGCCAGGAGGGGGAACGGCAGATCACGCAGCTCATCCTGGTGCTTGCGCCATGCCCAATGCACGAATTCACTGTCGGTCGAGCCGCCGAGCAGCTGCGCATCCCGGTCTTTGAATTCGCCGTTCAATTCACCAAATGCAGCGATTTCGGTCGGGCAGACGAAGGTGAAATCCTTCGGGTAGAAAAATACAACAAGCCATTTATTCTTATAGCTTTGGTTATTCACATCGATGAATACATTATCGATGGTAATGTCCTTGAGCAGCAAGGAAGCCGTTGCCTTGACATTAAATGTGGGAAATTTGTCGCCTACGCCTAACATAACATTACTCCTTTGGTTTGGGGTTATGGGTTTCTTCTTGCAATGGCTGGCCGAGACGACAGGCACATTCTTCCTTTATTTCCTGCGCCTTTATGCCTTCTTCCAACGCATCCATAGCGCATTTGATGAATTCTGGGTCGTTGCTGGTCATAAGTCCCTCCATTGCGTTGCCCTTATTAGCGTATGCCTCCCACATCGATATGTACAATCGAATGATTTTATGATATTAATAGATAATATCTATTATAGGAAACGCTATGAATTTACGCGATTTACAATATCTGGCAGCGGTGGCAGATCACCGGCATTTCGGGAAGGCAGCACGAGCGTGTAATACGAGCCAGCCTACACTTTCTATGCAGCTTAAGAAGCTAGAGGAAACGCTCGGCGTTCAGTTATTCGAGCGCACCAACAAGCACGTGATGGTTACGCCGGTGGGTGAGGAAATCGTACAGCGCGCTCGGCGTATCTTGCACGAATCTGGGGAAATAAAGGCTGTAGCGAAAACCGCTCAAGACCCTTATGCAGGCAATTTCCGGCTAGGTGCATTTCCGACGCTTGCTCCTTATTTTCTGCCGCTGGCCGTGCCAGCTATCCGTAAAAAACTGCCTAAATTGAAACTGCTATTGATAGAGGAAAAAACCAAATCATTGCTGGAAAGGATAATAGCCGGGCCGCTTGATGCGGCGCTGCTGGCCTTGCCTATCGATGAGGATGAACTCGAAACCATGCCGCTGTTCGATGATTCGTTTCTTCTGGCCGTACCGCCCAATCATCCCTTGGCAAAACGCAAAAGCATCCGGCAATCTGATATCGCCCATGAGCAATTATTATTACTCGAAGACGGACATTGCCTGCGCGCCCAGGCGCTGGAAGTATGCAGTATGACCGGTGCGACGGAAAATCAGGAGTTTCGTGCTACTAGCCTTGAAACGTTGCGCCACATGGTAGCCTCCGGCGTTGGTATCACGTTGATTCCTAAAATGGCCATGCAAAAGAGCGATGGTATTGTTTATATTCCCTTTGCCAAACCTGCACCTTCGCGCAGCATCGGTCTCGTCTGGCGCAAAACCAGCGCACGCAAACCCTGCATTGATGCATTGGTAAACAGCCTCTCATCTCTTTGACAGCTAGGTTACTGCGCGATGATGTTAAACAATCTTACAGGCTTGTTCGAAGGTAAGGCGTGGGCCGCGCGGATGAAGTTTAGTATTATCGCCGTGGCCGATATTGCATAGGAAATTCGACTTCCATGATGTGCCTTGGAAGAACGCCTGATCGACCGTGGCATTATTGAATCCAGACATCGGGCCGACATCAAGGCCAAGTGACCGCGCGGCGAGCATGAAATATGCGCCCTGCAACGAGCCATTGCGCATCTCGGTTTCTTTAATCAATGGCTCATTCCCTACAAACATGGATTTGGCATCGAAGGCAGGGAATAATCTTGGCAGCTCTTCATAAAATTTTTCATCGTAGGCGATGATAGCGGTGACTGGCGCCGCCTTTACCTGATCTACGTTACTGCCCAGCAAGGCTGGACGTAGTTTTTCCTTCGCGGCTGGCGATTTGACGAATAACATACGCATCGGCGTGGAGTTCGCGCTCGTCGGCCCCCATTTGGCCAGATCATAAACCTCTTTTAGCAAGGCATCGGAAACCGGCTCATCCAACCATGCGTGATGCGTGCGGGCTTCTGTAAAAAGTTGTTGAAGGTCGGCTTTGGCAAGAGCGGTATGCATATTTTTCTCCTTTTTGTGAGGTTGGATTAATAGTTGGTTACTTTTTATAATCTGATATACTATCGTTATAAGGTATATTATAGTAACTATAGAAAACTCCACAAGAAGGCACAATTATGTCAGGTACTAACAAGCGTGTTACCACTAAAGAATCAGTCAAACACACTGAGCAAAGCTGTCGCCCTATCCGGGAAGTATTGAACCTGGTAGGGGATAAATGGAGTATTCTCATTGTCGCTATTCTCGACGGCGGCACCAAGCGCTTCAGCGAAATACAGCACAGTATCGAGGGCATCTCGCAGCGTATGCTTACGCGCACATTACGCGAACTGGAACGTTACGGATTACTGACGCGCCGCGTCGAGCCAACCGTGCCACCCAGCGTGTACTATACACTTACACCGCTCGGAAAAACTCTCCTGGTACCAATCAAAGGATTGGCAGAATGGGCGCGGATGAATTACCCAAAGATTCACGAAGCGCAGGAGAAGTTTGATAAAAAATTATGACAGAAGCCAGCCTAGCTAATGTAGGATTAGCGCTATTTACTTCCCTGCGGTAACGGTGATTTTACCTACCATCGCCGGGTGTAGAGTGCAGAAATAAGTATAAGTTCCTGGCGTGGTGAAGGTGTAGGAATAGCTGTCATTGGTATCGAGCGCGCTGGAATGGAAACCGGATGGCGCACCGCGCTGTACAACGGTATGCGGGTCTTGGTCGTGATTTGTCCAGGTTACTTTTGTACCGGTGCTGATTGTGAGTTCAGCTGGTGTGAAGGCGTGATCCTTGATGCCAACCTGCATGTCCTCTGCCCAAGCAGCTGATGCCGATAAAACACCGATGAGTGCCATCGCGAGTAATTTTTTCATAAATGCCTCCTCTAAACTAAAGTTGTATCGATCAGCGCCAGCGCGTGATCGCCTTGCACGGTCTTGACATCGGTAATGCCCAGATAGCTGCGTAGCTGTTCTGCGGGTACTTTCATGGGGCCTGGTGCTGGCGCAGAGCCAGGTGCGGGCTGCGGATAGGCTGTTCCGCGAGCGGTATGGAAAGTAATGTTACCTTCCACCTTTTGAATCACCTGATGGATATGGCCGTTGAGTACCGTCACTGAACCATAATCGCGTAAGAGCGCAATCGCTTGTGCGCCATCGGCAGTACCCCAGCCCCAGGGTTCATAGATCGTCCACAGCGGAATATGCGCGAAGACTACAATCGGCGTGCTCTTACTGACGCTACGCAAATCATCGGCCAGCCATTTGAGTTGTTCATCGCCGAGGCTGGTCATGCTGCCGTCTTTGAAGTTAAGCACATTGATGAGTGCGATAAAATGCACGCCATGATCGTCGAAACTATACCAACCGCTCCCTTTGGTGCCTTTGCCATAGCGTTCAAGGAATAGCTTGCCCATGCCTTCGTCGAGCGTGTCGTGCTCACCCGGCACATAATGCACCTGTGCGGGCAGGCTTTGGAAAATCTCCGCCGCCGTATCGAATTGCTCCGGTTTGGAAAGGTGCGTGATATCGCCGGTATGCAGGATCAATGACGGTTTAGGCAGCGCATTGACCCTGTCGATGGCTTCGTGCAGTGTTTTTATTGGATCGGGATTGGCTTCTTTATTAAAGCCGATATGGCTGTCGCTGATCTGCACGAAATGGAAGCTCTGAGCCAACGTCTCGGCATCCGGTATCTTGCTGGTGCCATCAAGCGCAAAAGCTTTGGGGATTCCTCCAGACAGCATCCACAGCACGCCCGCACCTGCCCAGGCCGAGCATTTAAGGAAATCCCGGCGGCTTTGATTTCCTAGGTCAATAACCTTCTGATCAGACTTATTTTCCATAAATTCCTCCATTTACTTGTTACGCGACTCACGGTATATAACCGGCGAGTTAGAGGTTTTATTCCCGGGCAAACAAAAATATTTTTAAGCGGGAATAAATCGAGGCGGAGAGCGGTTTAGAGTAATGAAGGCACATAATGAGGATACAAGGCGCTTCGAGCAGCTTATTCTGCCGCATTTGAATGCCGCCCATAACCTTGCCCGCTGGCTGACCAGAAGTGACAGTGCAGCGCAGGATATTGTGCAGGAAAGCTGTGAGCGCGCCTTTAAATCGCTGCATCGCTTCTTGGATGGCAATGCGCGCGCGTGGCTATTAACCATCGTGCGCAACCAGAGCTACACATGGCTCAAAGAATCGGCAGGCGAGCGTTATTATGTGGATATTGATGACGAAGCTGCAATGAGCGAAAAGGATAAAACGACATTGGCACATACGGATACGCCGGAAAAATGGACAGAGCGGATGCAGGACAGACAGGCATTGCAAAATGGGCTGGAAGCCCTGCCAGCGATATTTCGTGAGGTTATCGTGCTTAAAGAATTGGAAGAGATGTCTTACAAAGAAATCGCGGGTGTGACGGAAGTGCCGATTGGTACGGTGATGTCGCGGTTGGCGCGCGGGCGCGAAATGCTGAAGAAGGAATTGCTGAAAAATGACCAGTGAAATGAACTGTAACGACTGCGCCGATTGGTTACATCCCTATCTCGACAACGAACTCGAGATGGAGATGGCATTGCGCGTGAGCCAGCATTTAGTACAGTGCCCGGCTTGCAAATCAAAGCTGGCTGAGCTTCAGACGCTCCGTGATGGCCTCCGCCAGAATGCGCCTTATTATCCCGCATCGGAATTATTACAACGGCGCATTATGCCTCAGGCAAAACAAAAAACACCGAGCCGTTGGATCGCTCCGGCAATTTCCGCTGCCGCGCTTGCGGCTTCGGTGATGCTGTATATCGCTACACCATCATCGCAGGATATGCTGACCGAGGAAGTCGTATCAAGCCATGTACGCTCGCTGATGGAGCAGCATCTGACTGATGTGGCGTCTTCCGATAAGCATACGGTCAAGCCATGGTTTGCCGGCAAGATCGACTTCTCGCCGCCGGTAATTGATCTAAGCGATAAAGGCTATCCGCTGATCGGCGGGCGGCTTGATTATATCCGGCATCAGAACGCTGCGGCACTCGCTTATCATCGCAATAAACACATCATCAATCTGTTCATCATCCCGGACACGGCAGCGGATTCCCCAATACGCACCATCTCCCGGCGCGGGTTTAACATCGTCTCGTGGCACAAAAATAATATGGCATTCGAAGCGGTATCCGACCTGAATCAGCAGGAACTGGAAGCCTTCGCGCAGATGGTCAATCAGCCGTGACATCTCCCTCAGGCATGATGCAGAACACATGACACAGTGTATCAAAAAAGACTTGCTTACTCCTACGGAGACCAGCTTTTTTCTTAAGCTAAGAAAAGCGTTGCCGAACCATTATATATTTCCTCAAGTTTCATTTAATGCGCTTCTTGATGTATCCAACAAAAAAGAGTGGGCTGAAAGGAACCGGTTTAATCGGAAAGTCGCAGATTTTGTTATCTACAACAGTGTGACCATGAAGGTTGCCGCTATAATAGAATTGGATGATTACACCCACAATTATCACGACCAGGACGACAGCCGCGACGAATTATTAAAGGGTGCTGGGTATCACATAATCCGGTTTAATGTAAAAGACGGCGTATCGCTCGAAGAAATCAAGCAAGCAATACCGGATTAAATATTCACATATGGCCGCCGATTCGCTTAGGCCACTTTTTTTGCTGTACTTTGGACAGAATTAAACTTTGCACTCAAGAAAGACAATATTGCATCAAAATTCTTAATTGTTTCAGCAGAGAGGTTTGCTTTTTGATTACTAGCCAATAGTTCCTGAATTTTTCCAGCCAAAGCCTTCTTGTATCTTTTTATATCCTTTTTTATTTCCTTTGGTTCCGTTTCAACCAACGTTGCAATATCGCTTGGAGCAAATAGGCGCTCGATGGCAAACCCATCAAATTTGCCATCAATATCCTTGAGGGCAAAAATTATCTTTTCATTCAGTAAAACGATATTCATACCGCCACCACTTACCGCCATTTGGCTGCACTCCTAAATACAACCCGCCACCATCATAGAGCTTATAGGCTTTATCCCTGGGTTTGGCGGTACGGATGGCAATATCGGTAAGGGACATGGCGGTAACTCCAATCTAATGGTTTTAGCTACCGTCAGAATGACCGTCATTTGGCGGTAGATTTAACTGGACATGATTGGAGCATACCGGATAACACTCGCGCTGTAAACTCTGATTTTGCTAGGTATTTTGGACGTTACTGGACGGTGTTGGACTATAAACTGGCTGGGGGACTAGGATTCGAACCTAGGTTGACGGAGTCAGAGTCCGTAGTCCTACCGCTAGACGATCCCCCAATGTGGCGGCTAAGTGATAAGGGCAAAAAGCATTACAAAGCTTTGCCGGCAAGCGCAATAGGTAAAATAGCAGGCGAAGCGGCAAACCGCATGGCCAGAAAGGGGAAAGCGGTACTCTTCACGCCGCTTTTTTCTGGCCGTCGAGCGTGGTCTTAAGCCAGGCGCGGCCGCTCTGGTTTTCCACGTAATTGATCAGCGTGATGACGACGCGGCGGTCGAAATGGCTGCCGGACTGGTCGAGCAGGAATTTATTGGCCGCCTCGACGGTGAGCGCCGTGCGCCACGAGCGCGGGCTGATCATGCCGACGAAAGTGTTGGCGACGGCGATGATGCGCGCCGGCATCAGGATGGTTTCGCCTTTCAATCCCAGCGGGCCGGTGCCGTCCCATTTTTCCTGCCACTGGCGGATGGCATCGGCGACCGGCCCGTCGAAGCGAATGCCGGCCAGCAACTCGGCGGCGGCGTTCATGGAATCGTGGATGGTGCGTTTTTCGTCGGCGCTTAAGCTTTTCGTCTTGGTCAGCAATTCGGCCGGCACGACGATTTTGCCTATATTCATGAGGCTGGCAGCGGTTTTTGCCGTCTCGGCCGTCACCTCGTCCAGCCCCATGCCCACAGCGATTTCCTGCGCGATGTCTGCCACCAGCTGCGAATGGTTGGCGGCGAACGGGTCGCGCTTATCGACCAGTCGGATCAGCATCTCGACCAGCTGCCGCTGGATTTCCAGCCGCCGCTCGCGCTGCTGCACCACCTCGCTGATATCCTGTTCGACGACCAGCACGCCCGGCGTCGGCTCGGGCAGCGTCGCCAGCGGAATATGGGCGAGCGGCACATAGGCGCTGCGGACGATTTTTTCCTCATTATTTTTTTGCCGGATACGCTGCACGTCATACGTAATCCGGCCGTCTTTGCGCGCCTGGTCGCATTGCTGGGCGATGTGGTCGGCGCGCGCATAGCCGCGCACGTCGGCCAGCGTTTTGCCCGCCATGCTGTCCTCCGCCATGTTTGCCTCCGCCGCCGCCTGCCGGTTGGCAAAGCGGAAACTGTGTCCGGCATCGACGATATAGATCGGCTCCGGCTGGTGATCGGCAACCAGCCTGAGCAGCCGCTCCTGCGCCTTGGCCTGCGCCGCCAGCGCGCGGAAATAGCCCGACAGCATCAGCGAGCGCCGCGAATGGGCGTGCCACCACACGGCGACGACGATCAGCACGATGCTGGCGATGATCAGGAAGAAAAACACCGCCATGCCGGCGCGGCGTTCCCCGCTTTGTGCCAAGGCTTCCTCGCGGTCGATCTTCACTATCAACGTCCACGGCGTCCCGGCGATGGCGCGCGACGTCGCCAGCACCGTCCGCTCGCGGTAATCTTTCTGATCCGATACGAAATTGCCTATGGTTTGCACGAGCGCCGCTTCGGCGGATGCTGCCGGATCGAGCGGCGTTTGCTTGCCCAGGGTGGCGGTGCCGTCCTCCAACGGAGAAATATATTCGAGCTTGCCGTCATTGGTGCGCACCAGGACGGACTCCAGCGTTTTTTCCGTAGCGCCGGGATATTTGAGCAGCCCGAATAAATTATCGCCGACGGTTTTCATGGCGATGATGCGGCCGATCTGCCCGCCGGCCGTGCGGTCGCCCTGGATGGAAAATACCGGTGCGATAAAGCCGATCATCGGCGTGCCGTCATTATCCTTGCTGATGTCGATCAGGGCAGGCTCAGCCGAGGCCGGTTGCTTGGCGTATTCAAGCAGCCGGTCGCGCACCGCGGCCAGCATAGGGGTTGAGACGATGGGCTGCCCGCCGGCATCGATGATGGCCAGGCCGCTTTTGCTTTCCGGCTGCACGTCGGCCGGGATGGACGCCGCATTGCCGCCGCTGCCGAAACCGGCGCGCTGGGCGGTGAACAGCAGCAGGTTGCGCAGGTAAGTTTTTTGCGCCGGTTCGTCACCGGCATCGGGCGCTTTTTGCATCTGCAATTCGGTCATGTATAGCTGCAGCGAGGGATTATCAGACAGCGTCTGCAACTCCTTGACATTGCCTTCCACCCAGCCGTTGATTTCAGCGGCGCGGCTTTCGGCGATCAGGTTCAGCTTTTCCTGCCAGGCCTGCACGTCGCGGGCGAGATCGGCGGCAGTAAAGCGCAGGATGAGCCACAGCCCGACCAGCACGATGGCGGCGACCAAAGCGGCAATGCCATAAAGCCGCGGGGCGACGCCAGGCATTTCGGGAATGGCAGTTTCAAATTCGCCGGACATATCAATATCCACTGCCCGGTTTACGGCCGGGGGCGACCGTATCGCTGGCATTAGCCGGTTTGTTGAAGCGGCCGATATTGCCCAGAATCTGTTCGAAGAAGCCCAGCGTATGGCCTTCGGTCGGGGTGGTCTGCGTGGCGATGGCGAATTCTTTGCCGTCATTCTTGTTATAGGTTTCGACCTTGCTGACCACACCGGCCATGTCGAACTCAATGCGCACCACGTCTTCCTGCACGGTTTCGGGTTTCAGGAAGGCGACGGTTTCGTGGCGGTCGGTGATGTAATACCACGCCTCATCGCCGAAACTCGATTGCGCCGACGGCGAGCCCAGCTTTTCCTTGACCTGATCCTTCGTGGTCTGCCCGATGATAACCTGGTCCTTGATGTCGCCGTCATGGACATAGCCCCCGGTCGCCACCTTGGGCGAACAGGCCGACAGCGCCAGGAGCATGGCGGCGGAAAACAGTGTAATAAGCTGAATTCGCTTCATAAACCCTGCATATGGATAAAGACGATGTCAGGTTAGCGCATAACAAGGGCAAAGGCAAATGGGTTGCAAAACCCGCTTTTTCCTTTGATTTTTGGCGTATTGCCTATAAAAACGTCAGGATTACATATGGACAAAATTCGCATCATAGGCGGCGCGCCGCTTCAGGGAACTATTCCCATCAGCGGGGCGAAGAACGCCGCCCTGCCGCTGATGTGCGCGTCGCTGCTGACGGATGAGACGCTGCATCTTTCCAACATGCCGTACCTGGCCGACATCGTGACCATGGCCAACCTGCTGGCGCAGCACGGCGTGGCGCTTTCCTTCTCCCCGCAGGCGAAGGGACGGTCGATGTCGCTTGCCGCCGCCAATGTCCATAACCTCACCGCGCCTTACGAACTGGTGCGCACCATGCGCGCCTCGGTGCTGGTGCTGGGGCCGCTCCTGGCGCGCTTCGGCGCCGCCAAAGTATCGCTGCCGGGCGGCTGCGCCATCGGCGCACGCCCGATCGACATGCACTTGAAAGCGCTGGCCGACATGGGCGCGCAGATCGATTTGCGCGACGGCTACATTCACGCCAAAGTGGCGGGAAGGCTCAAAGGCGCTGCCATCCAGTTCGAAAAAGTCTCGGTGGGCGCGACGGAAAACCTCCTCATGGCGGCCAGCCTCGCCGAAGGCGTTACCGTCATCGGCAACGCCGCGCGCGAGCCGGAAGTGTGCGACCTGGCGCATTGCCTGCAAAAAATGGGCGCGCGCATCGAAGGCATCGGCACCGGCGAAATCCGCGTCACCGGCGTCGACACATTGCACGGCTGCGATTACGCCGTGATCGCCGATCGCATCGAGACCGGAACCTTCGCCGCCGCCGCCGCCATCACCGGCGGCGATGTCGAATTATTGGGCGCGCGCGCCGATTTGATGCAGGCGACCATCGCCGCCTTCGCCGAAGCCGGCGTCGAGATCAGCGAAACGCCGCGCGGTCTGCGCGTGTGCCGCGACGGGCGTATCAGCGGCACCGACATCATGACGCAGCCTTACCCAGGCTTTCCCACCGACATGCAGGCGCAGATGATGGCGCTTTTAAGTTTGGCCGACGGCGCGTCGATGGTGACCGAAACCATTTTCGAGAACCGCTACATGCACGTGCCGGAGCTGATGCGCATGGGCACGAAAATCGTGCTGCACGGCGCATCGGCGATGATCCGCGGCGTGCCGGAACTGCGCGGCGCCGAAGTGATGGCGACCGATCTGCGCGCCTCGGTATCGCTGGTCATCGCCGCGCTGGCCGCCAAGGGCGAAACCATCATCCACCGCATCTACCACCTCGATCGCGGCTACGAACGCCTGGAAGAAAAACTGGCCGGCTGCGGCGCCAATATCGAACGCATTACCTCGCGCCAATCGGTAAAGGTCGAGGCGGCGTAACATGGCAACCATCCAGGATGTGATTGACGAAGAAGAATCCAAAGGCGGACATGCGTTCTGTGAAACGTTCGAACTCTTAAAAGATTGTCCCAGCTATGTCACAACACTTTCTGCACCTCTCACCAATGCAGGATTTCACGACTTTAAATGGGTAGGAAAAGGAACCAATGCATTTTTTGTTGCGCCGACAGATAATGACAAAATCGTTTTCAGGATAAGCTCTGAAGAACAGAACAGAAGGAATGATCTCCCTTTTTTTCTTGCTAGTGGATATGAAACATTTACTCGGTCTTCCCTAGCTACCATGAAGCTTGAAGTATTGCTGGCGGGAAATAAAAATCTTACGGAAAGCGACAAGGAATTTTTATTAGAGCAAATGCAGCTGGCTGGTTGGCAGCCGAAAAAAATAGAGAATATGAAACATTTCTGGAAAGACGTAGTGATGATTTCGTTGAGAGATGATCATGGGCGTTTGAGAACCATTCCCATTATCTCCGACCCATCGGCATTGTCGAATCACTTATATAGCTCACAGCCTTCTGAATCGGCTAAATTGCATATGTGTAGCAGCAATTATATTACTCTTGAGAATCAGGCCGCAGCCTATAATGCTTTAAGAGAAAGCGATTCTAGGTTAAAAAAGCTTATACCCGAACCCGTGCAGTTTCGTGAAACTGAGGTGATACCCACGGAAACCATTGCCGAAAGGCGAGGCGGCATAAAATAACAGTCTATTTTACGATTGAATTTTCTAAGATATTGCTATAGGATAGTTTTATGGAAAATCAGGTGCATATCCCCGTGGACGCCAGCTTACATGCCCGGATGGTGGCGGCAAGCGAGCGTTACCATACCGATGAACAGGAATTATTCCGGCGCGCGGCGGAGGAATTTTTGGCGAAGGGTGACGCCTATGAGATTGAAAAACATGAGGATGAACAGCGCCTTCGCCGCTATCGCGAAACCGGGGAACATGTTAGCCATGAAGCAATGAAGCTATGGGTGGACGGCTTACGTGCAAGGTCCCCTGAATAATGCGCCAAATTATCTGGCTTTCGGAAGCGGAGAGCGATTTACGGCGTTTTCATGATTTTCTATCCCCCGTTGATCTCCACCTTGCCGATCGCGCCATCATCCGAATTTATGACGCAAGTGAGCAGTTGATAGATTTTCCTTACATGGGTAGGGCGCTGGAAGATGGCACGGGGCGGCGCGAACTTGCGATTGCATTTGGAAGAAATGCCTATATTTTACGCTATATTGTAGAAGAAGACACCGTTATCATCCTGCGCGCATGGCATTCCCGTGAAGACCGATAATTCCCTCACCATTGCCGTGCCCAAGGGGCGCATTCAGGAAGAGCTCGCTCCGCTGCTGCAACGCGTCGGTATTTACCCGGAGCAGGCGTTTTTCGACGACGGCGAGCGCCAGCTGCAATTTTCCTGCAAGGATTCCGCCATCAGCCTGATCCGCGTGCGCAGCTTCGACGTGGCGACGTTCGTGGCGTTCGGCGCGGCGCAGATCGGCGTATGCGGCAGCGACGTATTGATGGAATTCGATTATGGCGACCTCTACACGCCGCTCGACCTGAAAATCGGTCGCTGCCGCCTATGCATCGCCGAGCCGCAGGACATGACCGAAAAAGAAGACCTCGCGCGCGTCAGCCACCTGCGCATCGCCACCAAATATCCGAACGTGACGCGTAAATATTTCGCCGAGCGCGGCATCCAGGCCGAATGCATCAAGCTCTCCGGCGCGATGGAGCTGGCGCCCAAACTGGGGCTGGCCACGCGCATCGTCGACCTCGTATCCACCGGCCGCACGCTGGGAGCTAACGGCCTGCGCGAAGCGGCTACCATTGCCGAGGTATCGTCGCGCCTGATCGTCAACCGCGCTGCCTTCAAAACCCGCAGCGCCGAAATCAGCGAACTGATCGAACGGTTCCGTGGGGTGGTTGTATGAATCCTGTGAGACGCGAAGCGGCTGCACAGGATCTCTGCCAATGGTATAGGATCCTGCGCTCGCACTTCATGCGCCGCAGGATTATGGCGAGGAGGGGTAATGCCAATTAAACTGACCACAAAGCAGAAGGATTTCGCCAAAGCCTTCGCGGATTTTCTGCGCTTGCGCGAGTCCGAAGAAAAACAGGTCGCGGGTATGGTTGCGGAGATTATCGCCCGCATCCGCGCCGAGGGCGATAAGGCGCTGTTGGCCTATACCAAACAGTTCGACCGTTTCGGGGCGATGCCGGAAAATATCAAAGTCACGCCGCACGACATCGCCGATGCCTTGAGTTTATGCCAGCCGGAACTGATGACCTCGTTGAAGTTTGCCGCCAAGCGCATCCGCGATTATAGCCAGCGCCAGATGCCTGCCGATCTCGATTATACCGACGATCAGGGCGTCCGCCTCGGCCATCGCTGGAACGCGATAGACGCCGTTGGCCTCTATGTTCCCGGCGGAACGGCGGCATATCCCAGCTCGGTATTGATGAATGCAATTCCGGCCAAGGTGGCGGGCGTTGATCGCCTGGTCATGGTTGTTCCGGCGCCGGATGGAAAATTGAATCCGTCGCTGCTGGCGGCGGCGCATGTGGCGGGTATCGAGGAGATTTATAAAATCGGCGGCGCGCAGGCGATCGCAGCGCTGGCCTATGGCACGAAAACCGTCGCGCCGGTCGATAAAATCGTCGGCCCCGGCAATGCCTATGTCGCCGAGGCCAAGCGGCAGGTGTTCGGGCGCGTTGGCATCGATATGATCGCCGGTCCTTCGGAAATCCTGGTCATCGCCGATAATAAAAATAACCCGGCCTGGATCGCCGCCGATTTATTATCGCAGGCCGAGCACGATGTTATGGCGCAGTCGGTATTGATTTGCGACGATGCCAAGTTTGCCGACGCGGTGGAAGCGCAAATTAAAAAGATTCTGGCTACCCTGCCGCGCCGCGAGATTGCCGCGGCGTCATGGGAAAAATACGGCGCGATTTTTTTGATTCAAGATTGGCAGGAAGCCGCGGCACTCGTGAATGAACTCGCGCCGGAGCATGTCGAACTCGCCGTCGAAAATCCCGATGCGCTCTTGCCCAACATCCGCCATGCCGGGGCGATTTTCCTCGGACGCCACACGCCCGAAGCCATCGGCGATTATGTCGCGGGGCCGTCGCACGTGCTGCCGACGTCGCGCACCGCCCGCTTTTCCTCCGGCCTGTCGGTGTTTGATTTTATCAAACGTACCTCGCTGATCGCCGCTACGGCCGAATCGCTGGCCAAGCTCAGCCAATACGCCGAAGTGCTGGCCACCACCGAAGGGCTGGAGGCCCATGCGCTGTCGGTGACGGTTAGGCGCACATGACCAACCGCATCATCGCCATCACCCTCGACGAAGGCAGCATTGGGCATCGCTCGATGGAAGCCGAGCATGAGAAAACCGTCGCCATCACCGACCTGCTGCATGAGAACAGCTTCCAGCCGCACTGCATGAAGGGCGGGCCGTATACGCTGCACTTAAGCGTCTCCGAGGGCAGGCTGATTTTCGACATCGCTTCCGACACCGGCGAAAAAGCCAAGGCGGTGCTGCCGATTGCGCCGTTGCGCGGCGTCATCCGCGATTATTTCATGATCTGCGAGAGCTATTACGCGGCGCTCAAGGACTCCAAATCGCACAAGCTGGAAGCCATCGACATGGGGCGGCGCGGCATCCACAACGAAGGCTCGGAGGAATTGCAAACCCTCCTCAAAGGCCGCATCACGGTCGATTTCCCGACCTCGCGGCGGCTGTTTACCCTGATTTGCGTGTTGCATATTAGATAGCGGTTAGCAGTTGGCAGTTGGCAGTTAGCAAAATAAGGGTTGGCTAAATGTAATTTTGTGTTAAACCGCTAACTGCCAACTGCCAACTGTTTAGCCTATGCCCAAAGAAGAACTGCTCGAATTTCCCGGCCTGGTGACCGAACTGCTGCCCAACGCCACCTTCCGCGTCAAGCTGGAGAACGGGCACATCGTTATCGCCCATACCTCCGGGCGTATGCGCAAAAACCGCATCCGCGTGCTGGCCGGCGATAAGGTGATCGTCGAAATGACGCCGTATGACCTCACCAAAGGCCGCATCAAATTCCGCGAGAAATAATTCCGTCATTGCGAGGAGCGTAAGCGACGTGGCAATCCAGTTCATCCTCGCCTCCGCTTCGCCGCGCCGGTTGCAGTTATTGCAACAGATCGGCATCGCTCCCGATCAAACCATTTCCGCCGACATCGACGAAACGTCGCGCATGGCCGAGCTTCCCGATAAATATGCGCTGCGTATGGCCGAGGCCAAGGCATCAGTGATTGCCAAAAAATATCCCGATGCCATCGTACTTGCCGCCGATACGGTGGTAGCCGCCGGGCGGCGCATACTCCCCAAAGCCGAAGACGAAGCCACGGCCAGAAAATGCCTGAAGCTGCTTTCCGGGCGGCGGCACCGCGTCTATACGGCGGTGTGCGTCAATAAAAAAAGCAGAGTGGTCATGACGGCAGTGCGCTTCAACCGGCTCGATGACAAAACCATCGACCGTTACATTGCATCGGGTGAATGGCGCGGCAAGGCCGGAGGCTATGCCATTCAGGGGCTGGCCGAAAGTTTTATCCCGTGGATAAGCGGTTCCTATTCCAACGTCGTCGGCCTGCCGCTGGCCGAGACGGCGCATTTGCTTAAGGTTTCGGGGTTCGCATGGTAGCGCACGTTTCAACCGTCGCCTTCGAGGGCATCGAGGTGATTCCCATCGATGTGCAGGTGCAGACCGTCTCCGGCCTGCCGCGCTTTATCATCGTCGGGCTGCCGGACAAGGCGGTCGGCGAATCACAGGAACGCGTGCGCGCCGCCATCCATGCGCTGGGACTGTCGCTTCCGGCGCGGCGCATTATCGTCAACCTCTCGCCTGCCGATATTGTCAAGGAAGGCAGCCATTTTGACCTGCCGATCGCGATTGCCCTGCTTATCAGCATGGGCGTGCTGCCGCAGGATGAAATCGACGGCTATGTCACCATGGGCGAATTGTCGCTCGACGGCGGGCTGCTGCCGGTGGCCGGCGTTCTCCCGGCGGCGGTACATGCGTCATCAGAAGACAAGGGGCTGATCTGCCCGCAAATCTGCGGCGGCGAGGCGGCGTGGTCGGGATTGGAGAATGTGCTGGCGCCGTCGTCGCTCCTGGCGCTGATCAATCATTTCAAAGGCACGCAAGTGCTGTCGCCGCCGGTATGCGAAACGCGAAGCGATAACGCCCGCTTCACCGACATGCGCGAAATCCGCGGCCAGCATACGGCGCGCCGCGCCTTGGAAGTCGCCGCCGCTGGCGGACACAACCTGTTGATGGTCGGGCCGCCCGGCGCCGGAAAATCCATGCTTGCCTCATGCCTGCCCGGCATCCTGCCGCCGCTTGACGCGCGCGAGATTCTCGAAGTCAGCATGGTCGCCTCCATCGCCGGAAAGCTCGAAGGCGGTAAACTCAGCCACCGCCGCCCGTTCCGCGACCCGCATCATTCGACGTCGATGGCGGCGATGGTCGGCGGCGGCAAACGCGCCGTGCCCGGCGAAATTTCGCTGGCGCATCACGGCGTGTTGTTCTTGGACGAATTGCCGGAGTTCCCGCGCGTCGTGCTCGAATCATTGCGCCAGCCGCTGGAAAGCGGCAAAATCTCCGTGGCGCGCGTGCAGGCGCACGTCACCTATCCGGCGCGGTTTCAAC
>Ga0207022_10014_pt1 | contig 47818 bp, 35 predicted proteins | sample Alteio_BWMinCont_46_FD_153307 | JGI IMG/M metagenome (GOLD analysis project Ga0207022, IMG submission 153307) | Enriched cells from forest soil in Barre Woods Harvard Forest LTER site, Petersham, Massachusetts, United States -... | ecosystem: Environmental > Terrestrial > Soil > Temperate forest >... | reverse complement strand
GGTCGATTGCAAAGCGTGTCGTGGACTCCCTACGAAAAAGCGCAACTTCAAAACTCCTAAGGGGGGGAATGACGCCGAGGCTCCGCCTCGCGTGACCATCTCGGCCTGACGGCGAACCTCTGATTTGAGGCCGTGCGGAGTATAAAATCGTTCTTGACGTTCGGCGCCAGCCCGTCTGGCGTGCGCCTGGGCCGGCGGAGTGGAGCCTTGTCGCGACCAGCTCCACGGTTGCCCAGAACGCCACGCCGGGCTTTTTGCTGTCGGTCATCGAGCACGTCTCGTAAGCGCCCAGGTTGCAATGCCTAGAAAGCACAGCGACCACGCGATTAGAAACACAGCGATCGGCCAGGCTCCGATAATGGCAGCATCGACGGCCTTCCACAGGATCACACAGACAAAGCAGAAAACCTGCCAACCTGTCTTCGTTCGTTCGCTCATGCGGCGATTGTACCCGGCGCGCCGCGGGGGTGGGAAGATCGAGTGGCGGAGGGCTGTCAAAGGGCTGGGATTCACCACGCCGGCCGCCGGCGATATCATGCAAATCGTTGGCTGCCGTTCCAAATGAAGATTGATTCCATGAAAGAGGGTGGTCCTCCTGGGATAATGGTCGTTGTACGGCGTATCCCTCGTGAGGATCGCCAATTGATGACCATCATGGACCAGGAGAACCAATCATGTTGTACGTCGGGATCGACCAGCACCGCAAGCAATTGACCGTCAACGTGCGAGAGGAATCGGGGAACATCATCCTCCGCAGGCAAGTCAGCACCGAGTGGAAGAAAGTCCGCGCGTTCTTTGATGAAGTGCGCGAGCTCGCCCAAGTCCACGATGGCTACATATCCGTCGTGGAGATCTGCGGCTTCAATGATTGGCTGCTCAAACTCCTGCCCGAGCACGGTTGCCGTGAGACGGTCGTCGTGCAGCCGGGCGATCAATCGTCGCACAAGACCGACCGGCGCGATGCCAGCGGGCTGAGCGAGACGTTGTGGATCAACCGCGACCGCATCTCGCGGAACCTGCCAGTCCGGGGGTTGCGGCGGATTCAAGTCGCCGGCCCCGAGGAACAGGCCGACCGCCGCCTGACCAGCCAACGTCACGACGTGGGCCGCGAGCTGACACGATCGATTAACCGCACGAAGGCTGTCCTGCGCCGCCACAACCTGGAACAGGAATGCCCGACCAAGGGCATCCAGACGCAGCGTGCCCGGAAATGGCTGAACCAGTTGTTGCTGGGCCCTGTCGAACGCGCCGAGCTGAATCATCAACTGGCCCGCCAAGACCTGTTGCGAAAGCAACTCAAGGAACTGCAGACGGCCATCCTGCAACGCTACGAGATCAACCACACTGCCCAGTTGATCTCGACGATGCCGGGCGCCGCCGCCTACTCGTCGCTGGGTCTGGCCTGCCGCATCGGCGACATCCGCCGCTTCAAGCATCCGCGCAGCCTGGCCAACTACTGGGGACTGACTCCCCGCAGCCGCAACTCCGGCGAGACTGACCAACGGCTAGGCTCGATCACCAAACAAGGGAGCGCGCTGGCCCGGTTCCTGCTCGGGCAACTGGTGCTGCACGTGCTGCGGAAGGATGCCTGGATGCGGATGTGGTTTCGCGGCATCAAGCGCCGCCGGGGATCGAAGATCGGGCGGGTGGCCGTGATGCGCCGGCTGGCGACGATCCTCTGGCACATGGTCACCAAGAACGAACCATACGTGTACGGCGGTCCGCCCCGGGCACCCCTGGCGCGGCCTGCTGCCGCAGATCGCACATGAACGGCCTCTGATTGGCGTCTTGACGTCAAGGGGATCATATTCCATTCACTCGAATCAGAAGGAGTACGGCGTCTGCGTGAGAAGCAGACGGGACGGTTGTATCGGCAGAGCGCCATGTGGCGCGCTGCCCCCGCGGCGAGGGTTAGTCTGAGGTGGCACCTGGATCGGGACGGTCGTGCACAAACACGGCCGCGGCTCCCGACGTTAGTTTGATTGAGACAACCCTGGCTGACGGGACGGTCGTACGAGAAATGGTCTGTGCCGGACTCTCCGAGCACCGCACGGGAGCTGCTTGTTCGGTTCCCGAATTCACGAAGGGATGTGTCGGGGTGCAGCCGGGTCCGAGAATCTCTCTGCCGAATTGCAGAGTTGGTATTCCGGACGAAAAGAACGACTGCGATCGAACCCGCAAACAATGGACCGCGATTCAAACCGAAGCTGCCGACTGACCAGACACAAACGACGCAGGAAACATTCACCAGCAAATCACCCGCACTGGCCAAAGCTGGTGGGCTCTGCCCCCCGGGGTACCCTCTGGGTCCCCCGAGATTTAGCGCATCAGCGCCAATCCCGGAGAGCAAAAACCGAAACGGGACGCCCACCGTGTGTTACAGAGGCGTCCCGTCTCCGGTCTTGGCTCCTGGCGCGGCGCTCGGGTCGCGTCTCCGCGTGGCCCTATCCTCCGGCCAGGTTACCGACCATTCTATCTGCGTCCCCAGCGCCGAACCAATGACGGTGCGCGCAGTGCTCGGTGCGCTTCCGTGAATTCCCAGAGCTGCCACCCGCCTATCCGAGCCGGCTGATCGACCGAATACAGTCTCCAACCGGACGTATCCTGAGTCGGACCGACTGCTCCGCGTGCGTTATACGCGATCCTAGGCGGTCGTTCTTTCTGTAGCAACCCATTTTTGGGCCAGCACACACGAAACGCGAACTCCCGTCGCAACAGGCATTGATCGAGGCCATGACTGCTTGCGATCAATCAGGAACGTCCTCTTACAAACAAATTTCCTGCATCGCCGCTTGACAAAGCGAACTCTTTCAGGGATGGTGCCACCCAATTTCACACCGACGCGAAGCGGCCGAGAATCACGTGGCTACGATGTCGTTCGACATTTGCACTCGACAGTCTCTGACGACATAATGGGTGGCGCCAAGTCGACAATTGGGGTGAATAGTATGAATGGGCCAGCCGCTATGACTTAAGTTCGATCGGACTGAAGTCGAGCAAGTGCAGTTCATCAGTTTGGCGATCCCATTCAAATTCCCAAATGACGACAAATGAAGCCCTGTCCGTTTTCTGCTTCGCTCGTCGCTCAAAATACGAATCACTCCCACTGACATATTTCAATTTCTCTCCCGGTGAGTCCTGGAGATCGAATTCAATTTCTTGAATCCAGCCCCTCAGCTCGATTTGAGAGACTCCAGCGAGTTTGGCTTTGCGCAGCGCATTTCGCCACTGGCCGGGAGATAAATTGATTGTGATAGCCACTCATTTGGTCCCTTGCGTCGCGTCTAAAACGTCCCGCCACGGTCGAGACTTACCCTCGCCGATTTCTTTACGAGCGGCTTCGCGGCTTTCAGGGGTCGATGATGGCCAGCAATCCAGCCAGTTGTGATGCGAGACGGCCTCTTTGTAGGCCAAGCCAAGATCGGCGAGCCCTTCAAACTCTGCATCGCTGCAAATGCCAGTTATTTCAGCCGCCGTGTCACGCACTTCTATACAGAACCCGATCAAAGTATTCGCTGCTGGCCTCAGGATCCCTGCGAGTGCGTGATAGTCGTCAATCAGATCGTGTTCCATCGCAGCACGGATATTCGCAGCCAAACTCTTCCACTGGTTAGCGAGTGAAACGCAGCTCCAGATATTCGCCTGCACCAGATTTTTGAACTTGTGCTTCTGGTCATCCACGGCCCGCAATTCAGCCAGTTCATCGGAAACCTCTTCCGTCCTGTTTCGGATCGACCTAGCCTGTCGAAGGACGATTGAATCTTGCGTGAGCGTTGGCATTGCTTTCCTGCGTTTTTTTGCGAATTTGACCACCCGACCGGCCTTCACCCGCCTGCGGCACCAGTACGGTGATCGACTACGAATGTCGTGCTGCTTTAATTATGATCTGTCGCAATCCTGCGGTAAAGGTTGATCCCGGCATCCGATCGCATTAGAACTCCCGTGTCGATAGAGGCCGCGACTGGTGCGCTCTGCCGAACCGCGAGCGACTCTTTATGCTGTCTTTGGCTGCAGCGCGCGGCGCATGGAATCTTCTGAGAAACCTTGCGGCACTTCGCCCGTGGTCGCGTAACGGTACAGACCCGCTAGAAAAATCTGGCGCAATGCGCTGGAGACGATGGCAATCGAGATGATCCCGAAGACCACGACGGCGCCCGTCAGGACCGCGACGACCACCGACTCGAGCCACGCTGCCAACACGAAGCCGCCGACTGCCAGCAAGATCGCCGGCAACGCCACAAACCAGGAAACGACGTGGATTACGAAATTCCCCGTCAGTCCTTCGCCCCAACTCTTCTTCAACAAACTGACCGACCGGCGGACGGCCGTGATCGGCCCCGTTCCTTCGGCCGCCAGCACGGGGACGACGAAGTACGTGGCGATCGCCCAGCTCACGCCGATGAACCGGATGACGAGCTTGCCCAGCCAGCCTAAACGTTGCTCGATGGCAGAAAGTAGCGTACCCACTGCCGAGACAAACAGCGTCCAGGCGAGAATCTGGGGCAAGCGCTGAACAGCGATCCGGAAACCATCCTTCACAGTCGGATCGCCGCCGGAATAGCGAATCAAGGCGCAACCGACCAGGGCCGTGTTGAAAAAGACGACCACAAACCATTGGACGAAATACAGCAGAAACAGGCCGACGATGCCCAGCGCCTGCTCGCCGAGCGTCTCAGGGTGCCGGTCTTTCAGCAATTTCAGCATCCATTGGCCCAGCTCGGGAATCAACAGGCCCGCCGAAGTAATGGTCGCGAGAATGGCCAATCCGGCGATGGCGCTGAACAGCGGAAATACCAGCAGCTCCCGGTCCATTCGCAAGACCTGCCAACTTTCACGAGTGATATCCAATCCCTTCTGAACTTTCTTGCCGAACATCGTCAAGGCTCCAAAAAAGGATGAATGGGGTTCACGCCAGACGCCTCTCGATTATCCAGGACCAGTATAACGCTGCGGAATCAGCCGACGCAACGACGGCAATTTGACGGCGTCACCTGTTCGGTCGCAACCGACGGCCAAAAAGCCGCGCAGATTTTCACGGAGTCGCAAAGCGCGCATCCCACACCAGCGCCGTGGCATTCTTTAGCGCCGTAACGATTCGATCTCCCTTGGGTGAAAAGCACACTGACATGGTGCCGTAGCCCTGCCCGGGGAATTCGTGGACCTGCTTGCATGTTTCGACGTTCCAAACGCGCACGCTCCCGGCCAGATCACACGAGGCGAGCCATTTTCCGTCCGGCGAGAATGCCACAGATTGGACCGTATCTTCATGTCCCTGCAGAACGGCAACCTCTTTCCACGTCGCGGGGTCCCAAAGGCGAACCGTCTTATCCCGGCTCCCCGACGCGACCAAACCGTTACCATAAGCGAGTGAGTTCACCGATGACGCGTGTCCAATCGCAACTCCAGTCTGCGCACCCGTTTCCAAGTCGAGTACCTGCATTCCCTTGGATTCGGCGCTATAGGCGGCGCCAAGGACGACCGATCGATCCCCCGGCAACAGCAGCATCGACTCCGTACTTGGGGCGGCGAGTTCGAATTGTCGGATGTGCTGGCCAGTCATCGCGTCCCAGACGTGGACCTGGTCCGTGATGGGACGAGAACTCCAACTGGCTTGCGAATTCGAACCCACCGTGACCAAATAGCTGCCATTTGGGGAGAAGCCGACCTGGCGCACTGTCTTCTCCCCTTGAGTCAGGACACGCGTCCTCTCTCCAGAGTGCACATCCCAGAGATCAACCGCTCCACTTCCTTGTCCGCCGGTGGCCAATTGCTTTCCGGTCGGATCGAACGCGAGATGACCGCTGTAAGACGACTTCATTTGTCTCCGCTGTTTACCCGTCGCGGCGTCCCAGAGCCGCACCTCGCCATTATCGGCCAACGTGGCGATGAGCTTGCCGTCCGGCGCGTAAACCACCGAGCTGATTTCCCGACTGTGCCCCACGAGCTCCGCGAGCTTCTTTTGACCCGTTTCGATGTCCCATTGGCCGATCTCCGATGACACAGCGCCAATGGCGACCGTTTTACCGTCGGGTGTCAATGCGGCCCTGCGGATGATCCCCAGACCGGCCGTGATCGTTTGGCGCCGGACTCCCGTACCGACGTCCCAGATGTCGATCGATCCATTCTCGGTCGCGCTGACAAGCGTCTTGTCGTCCGGCGTAAAATGGATGCTGACGGCGTCACTGCTAGGCAGCCTTGCCCTCAGTCCGCCAGTCGGCATGAACCATAGGCAGATCATGATCTCCCCTCGCCCATTTCCGATGCATCCTGCGGCGAGCATTTTTCCGTCGTGTGAAATCGCGAGGGAGATCGCAAACGCTTCGACGTCGACCTTGAAATTACGGATTACGTAACCCTCGCCGTCAGAGATATTCCAAAGTCGTGCCGGGGTACCGTGAGAACCGCGCGCGACGTATTCGCCTCCCCGCGACCAAGCCAGGCCAAACTGCGCAGGGTCCCCTTCCGCACCGAGCTGCTGCAAGATTTGCCCCGTCGTTCTGTCGTAAACGATCGTCTTTCGCCCCCAATTGACTGCCAGCATGGTTCCGCTCGGCGAATAGGCAAGTCCGCGATATTCCAGTTGTGAATCGGCCCGGTTCAGAGGAGCATCGTCGTCGTCGGCCATCCAGGTCTCTTTGTTGCTTTTCAGATCCCAGACGACGACCCTTCCGTCGTTGCGCCTGGCTGTCAACTCATCGATTTGCGGCGCAAAGGCGACCTCTCCGAATTGACCAGAACGTCCCGCGACGGGGGCGCCCGTGGATCGCAGGCGCCGGAGTCGCTCTCCGGTCCCTGCATTCCACAACACGATGGCGTCGCCGTCCGTGGTTGCCAGCACTTTGCCGTCCGATGAGTACGATAGACTGATGCTCGAACGCTCTGGCCCTTCCGCTCCCTGTCGAAACCGTACGGTCCCCAAACGTAAGACCGCTCCCGCCGGCAGACGGTCGTCATAGAGGTCGACTCCTTCTGGCCGGTCACCTATGCCCGTAATGACTTCTGCTGCGTCCGCGTCGATCTGTAACATTTCGATCCCATCGTGCCTCGACGGTATCTGGCCGGCTGCGAGTTGCAGGATCGAAAGCATCTCCGCCAGGATGACCGCCACAACGACCCGAATCCTGTTGAATCCTGCGGGGCCGGCCATCATGAAGTCTCCCAGTTCGAAACGCGTGTGAAAAATGTGCCGCCGCTGTCATTCCTTCGCGCGATCGGCGGCGATGGCGTTTACAGCGTACCGGCCCGAACTGTCCGAGTAAATTGTGAACGCCATAACAATGTGACGCCTTAATCGCATTTGTCGCGTCACTTCCGGCCCCACGACAACACCCGCCGGCAAACGAGAACGACGCCCCTCTGCTGAAGCACGGCGAGAAGCTCTTCGAGACAACGGGTTGCGCAGCGTGCCATGTTCGCGACGTGGGACATGTCGAAGGCGTATTCAGCGATTTATTGCTGCACGACATGGGACCTGGGCTGGAGGACCCGATTCCTGCGTTTCCGGGACGCGGCGAAACACGGACGAGCGCGCCGAGCGGCAACTCGGCCTACTATGGCGGTCCGGGCGACATTTTTGCCGAAGTTCCGCCGCGTCTTCGTCGCGTGTGGAAAACTCCTCCGCTGTGGGGAGTGCGGGATTCCGCGCCCTATCTGCATGACGGCCGCGCGCAGACGCTTGAGCAGTCCATTGCCGCACACGGGGGAGAAGCTGAGCATTCGGCGAAGAAATTCCGGAGCCTCGACTACCAGCAGCGATCGCATCTGGTACTGTTCCTGAAGTCTCTGGCAGGCCCGCAATCGCAATAGACTGCTCTGCGCACTCACAAATAGGCGCCGACTTTCAGATTCGGGAAGTTGGTGGACGTCGGCATCAGCGGAATGTAGGACATGCAACTCGCAAAGCTTGGCACCATCCGTGAGTCCGGCATTACCGCCAGGTACATGACGCCCGCCGTTTTGGCGCTGCTGGCTGAAAAAACCGGTCCTGGTCTGGGGGCCCAGCCGCCCTGCAAAGCGGCGACGAAAAGGGAAAAACAGGCCGGGCTCCCCGTTGCCGCATAAGAGGGCAACGTGTAGAGAATTACCTCGTTTGCGGGTCCTGGTTGTGGGGGAAACGTAGGATAGATGAACACTGCCACCGCCAACGACTGCGACACAGTGGCGAAAGCCAGAGCGTCGGCGCACCCGACAAGCCCGCCCAGATCGTTGTAATAGTTCGCGGACCAATACAGACAAAGGGCGTCCAGTGATTTAAACGCCACCGGGGCGTTGAGGAAACCATCTGTCGGTGTGAGGTTGAGGTAGCCTGCCCCGCCCCGAAAGGAAAGCGACGGCTCAGTGAGCGCCACTTGCAATTGCGCGAGCGGACTACGGATCGCCCCACTGATTGGCCCACGCGCGCGCAACATACAAAAACTCCCCGGTGGAACTCCTGCATTGACTTGCCCACTCCGGATTCAGCCCCGCGGTCGTGTTGATTATTCAAGACGGCCCCGGGGAAGTCAATCCAATAGATCGATCCTCGCCGCAATGCGTGCGACTGCGTGCTTGACCTGGCGCCGGCGGCGCCCCGCGACATGGTGATTGCGACAGGGACGAATTCTGCACGACATGAGGGCGATCATCGAGAGGTGGATTATCGCGGCACGCGGCGGGCCTGTGGCGCCGGAGGCAGCCGTTCGATTTCGACATTTGAGAATGCGCCAACCCGCAGCAGCATCTCCCGATGCTGGCTCGCCCGATCTTGTGACAGGCAATTGCAAAGCACGGCACGGATACCGTCGGCGCTGGTGGCGATAAGGCGATAGGTTTCCCGGGAAGCAACACAACTGGCGAGCACGATGCTCCCTCCTTTGCCCAGCAATCGAAAATGTTCTGGCGATGCTGGTAGCGGTCTGTCGATCATGAAATATCTGACTGGGGCGGCCGGGGCTGGGCCAACGGGAAGCCCCGGTGAATGCCAACACACCACAGATCAAACCGTACTGCTCACAGAGGCGTCGCACAATCGGGGCTTTCCCGATGGCCGAAGTCCGCGGCTAAGTCGGGCGACATCGAACTGAGCGACTCACAGGCGCGTCAGGTACTCGTAAGCGGCCAAGCCATCTTTGGTCAGTACGGGGCGAGGACCTGCACCGGCAACGTCGATCATACCCAGCAGAGAGAGATCGTCGAGTGTCGTTGCGTCGAGGTCACCGCCAGAGCTCCGCGAGCCTAATTCCAGAATAACCGGGATCATTCCGGACCAGCAAGTCGACGTTGTTGGGAGGTCGCTGTCTTCCTGATACGCCGACAAAAGGATTTCCAGTGCAGTCAACATGCAGTGACTCCCGAGACGGGTCTATTTCGAGTATGCCGGGGATTTGGATAGGAACAGGCGTTGAAAAAACGCCACCGGTTATTTGTCAATCAGCCTGGCAGTTGCGCGGGCAATTCGCAAGCTGTTTTCGCGGTTCCAACACTCCTGCACACGAACAGTGCAGATGACGTACCGACGGGAGATGAAACGATCAGCTAAAAAGGGGAAATGACGCGAGGCTGCGCCTCGAATGAATCCGCCGGCTGCGCTTTCAAATTCCCCGGTCGCACGCGAACCCGTCGCCAGCGCTCCAGAACTTCAAGGTACAGATCGTGCAGACGGGCGACGGCAACCCGTCCGGCAGCAGAAACCGACGCCTCGCGATCGATGAGATCGAAAGCCTCTGCGACCTCGGCGCGAATGTCGTCGGCAAAGACGAAGGGATCGTCGGCGATCGTCCAGGGCAAGGCCGAACAGCCTCCTTCGAGGAATTCGATCATGAGGATCCATTCGTAAAGATGGGTGAATGGAATCTGCAGGAGCGTTCGCACGGGCACGATCCGGCCGTACCGCGGGATCGTCTGCGTGAAATGACCGTGGCAGCTTGTCAGGGAATGCCCGTGAACATGCAGAATCGTCTCGATCAGGTAGCTGGTCGTGTGCCCCAGCTCATGCCCAAACCATGTGAAGCAGAACGGACAAAGTCGTGGCTGGTCGTCTGCGGTATAGGCAATGTTGATCCCCATCACGCGCGGCAGCGTCGGATCGGAAAACGACTGCAGCGTTCCGGATTCGGCCGACGGCAGCTCCCAGCCTCGTACGGCCGACATCGTCGCGTCGAACTCCGCCGCGACAGCCGGTGCATGCTGCGCAATGGCGCCCAGCGCCGCGGCGACAAGCCCGCCGGTCAGGGCCGCATGATGTTCGCCTTCACCCCGAACGACCGGGTCGTACGCCACGTTCCATCCGGGAATTCGATCTGCAAACTGGAGTCGGAGACCGACGTCACCCTGCGGCCACACGATCTGACGGCAATCCAGGCGAGCGGCGTTGCCCACGATCATCCGCAGCCATTCCTGGCGGGCCATGACGAGCAGTTCATCGTGCGGCCGACCGGGCAATGACAACCGCACGTCACGACGAGTGACCGAAGCTGTGATCGGTTGTTGCGAAAACACTGAGTCGCGCCCCTTGAATCTCGGCCACAGGGCGATGCTCCAATCGCATTGCGGGAAGCGCAGCCGGCCGAACAGATCAGTCTGCATGACAACGTTGCCCTGCCAGTGGGGATCGTCGCGCAGGAGCAGCGCCAACAGGGAATTCCCGAGTTGCTTGCCGCCCTGTAACGACGCCGCCGACCATACGCCGGCGACGCTGGGGTCGGCAATCCGCCGATGCCATGCGGCGAGGCTCGGTGAATCGCCTGCGGCCGTGTGCAGCGCTTCGATGAATAGAGGGTCGAGCAGAAAGCGGTCGCGCTCTGCGCGGTGCGGGACCCGCCGGACGAGCGAACAGATCTCCGAGAGCAATTGTCCAGACGCCGATTTGAGATGACGGGTATCGGCCGCCGCACGCGACAAGAGCACATGCTGAGCGCGGGCTGCGTCGCCGAGGAACACGTCGATCCCGGTGCCGCGTCTGCCCGGCATCCGAAAGAGTTGGACAATCAGCTTCTCGAGCGCTGACACAGCCGGCCCGCTGCCAAAGTCGCGATCCAAAGAGTTCGATAGCTCGACAGAGCTCGCGGTTGAGCCTCGCGCAAAGCCGAATCACGAAGGATTGTCGAGACGAACGATATCGACCGGAAGAAGCCGTCGGCGTAAGAAGACAGGATGAAGTGCGGACGTGTGCCGAGCAGCCTGTGAGTTTTTCGCGCGAAGCCGATGCCTGGATGGGAGTCAACCAGCCATGATACCGTCGAAACCGGCGACCTGAACCAAAAAACCACCGAAAACGGAGATTTTCGTGTTTTGACACGCCGCTGGCAGGGGTCGTTGGTGGTACAATCCTCTCGACCGCCGGTGGAGGTGAACGCGAGGCTGTGCCGGCTTTGCCTAAAAAAGGTGTCTGGAACCTTGCGATTGCGGTCGGGCACGCGGTTGCACACTATTGCTAGGGTTCCAGACACCTTTTTTAGGCAAAGCTGGCTGCGCCTCGAAACACTGTGGCCGCCGGCGACGCTTTCGAATTCGTAATCTCGCCATCGTTGTCCGACGCGAATGCCGGGGTTATGTTCGGTAATGGTAAGTTCCCAACTCGTTGTCGCATTGGTGGCCCGGTTCTTCAATTCAGCCTGTTCAGCAACCAGAAAGGAATGACGATGCCCTCGCACACGAGCCCGAAGATTCAGAACGCCAAACGTTGCTACCGCGTCGTCACCGTCAGCCGGGGCCGCGAACGAACGATTGTCTCCCAGCACGATTCGTTTCAGGCGGCCGAACAAGCCAGGAAGCAGATTCCGTCAGTGGACGGCGTCGAGATTCGGATTGAATCGACGGCCGACAGCACGGCCGGATAGTCTGATTTCGCGCATGGCCGATGCCCGGTAACTGGGAATGAATCGAAACGGCGTGCTGCCGCGATTCGAAGCAGAGCTTCGATCGGCGGCGTACCCAAGCGGAGCTTGGGTACGAGAGATCGACGCCTTAGACTGCGATTGCAGCCGGGGCGGAATGATCCGGGCTATGCCTGTTTGCCATTTCACGGTAAATCTATCGCCCATTGCTCCGCCGACCGCGGTCCCGGGAAAATGGCCGCGCATTCGTCCCGCGGCGGACCATCAGAGTCTTCTTGCCGAAAGGAATCATGCATGTCGACTGCCAACACGACGCCGCACACGTCCGTGCAACAATTCATCGAACAGCGTCTCGACGCCATCGACCAGGCCCTGCTGGGTTTACTGCCCCGCCAGGACCGTCTGGCGGCAGTCGCCCACATCGAAACGCAAATTCGTGAAATCGTGGCCGCGCGCCCCGCGGTCGCCGCCAATCTGCATGCGGCGACCCAGAGTCCGGCGCTTGGCGACTCGGCATTTTCCGACATGATGAGCGAAACGCCCGCGTTCCTGCCACATCCGCAGTTTTTCCGGCCGGCTTCCGGCGGATGGGTTCCGGCGACGCAAAAGAAGCGGTCGCGCCTGGCAATCGCGGCGGGCGTCGTGGGAATGATCGCTCTGGCGCTTTTGTTCGCGACTCCGGTTACCTATTTTTTCGTCGTCGAGATGTTGTCGGAAGTCCTGGGAGAACTCGTGGCGATCTCGCTGATGGGAGCGCACGCCGTCGCGATGTGGATCGGCGGCCTGGCGGCAGTCGGACTGGGGATTGGGGCCCTCGTCAGTCTCCGCCGCAGGAAACATCTCGCAGGTCACGGCTGGGCGATCGCCGGGCTGTGCACCGGGCCGCTGCCCATGCTCCTGGGATGCGCGGCGGTGGTCATGCTTGGGGCGCAACTGGGTGTTGAGCAGATTTCCACAACGTCGGAGTCGCAGGTTGCCAGCGATGCCGACTCGGCGATGGCGTGCGAGTCGGCGGATGACATCGGTCCGGTGGCAATGCGAGTCTCTCCAATGGAAACCGACGACCCAGATTCCGAATCCAACCAACCGTCGGTTCAACCTGCCGGCCACGAAGCGCGTGCAGCCACGACTCGAATGCACGCACTGGGAACCAGCGGCGCCGTTCCGACGCCGACCGATTGTCCGCCCTCTGCGACCCAACCCGAGCCGGCGCCTCAACCCGAGCCGCCACTTCCGTCCGACCCGCAATCGGCGCCAGGTCTCGAACCCGCCGGCGAATGAAAAACCGAAGTCGGCCTGGCGCAGGCGCTCGACGCACCTGGGCCGGCCGACTCCGTCAAACACAGCTCGTAATCCCGCATTTCTCACGAACACGAGAAGTTCCGCGATAGTGTGTTTGTAGCTGAACTCGCCAGAGTTCAGACAACGTTCAACAACGCTCTGAATTCTGGCGAATTCAGCTACAAGTCATGAGAAATGCTGGTTAGAATCCGGTGGCCGCGAACCAGGTGCCGCCGGTAATCGTACCGGGCGTGGAATTCTGGGCTGCCGGGCCCACCAGCACAATCGGCCCGTAACACGGATCGGGCAATTTGAGGTCCGCGTCGATGCGGCAGTTCCCGTTAGCGTCGGCAGGGAATGGCCCCGTGGCAATATTGACAATCTCGGTCGCGCCAGTTCCGTCGACTGTCGTACAACTCACGATGGCCCTGAAGAACGGCACCGGATTGGTGCCTCCCACTTGCGGGACAGATTTCGCGAATACGAGTCCACGCACGCGAATGTTCAGCTCACCCTCATCCGTCAGACGGCCGTCGCCATCGCGGATCATCCACGGCGCCCCGGATGCGACGTTCCCATTGATATCCACGTGCGGCAAATTGCCCCGCATCGTGCTGAAGGCCAGAACCAGCTCATCATCGTTTTCGTCCGCACGGCTCGTCACGACCTGCGCGGCCGCGACTGCCGAAACGACGGCCACGATCAAGACTCCCATCCATCGACGCGTGTTGCTCCTCATGTGTGATGTCTCCTGCATCGCTGTTTGATGCGAAAAGATGACGGCCCGCTTAATAAAACGGCGCACCTCTGCACCGTAACAACGCCCTGCAACGTCGAAAGCGAATTCGCCCGATCCGCGATTCGATGATCGCCAGAAAAAACCTTTCACAATTACTTCCGGCAGAGGGCCGATTGAATGGATTTTTTTTGAGATCCAGGGGGCGAACCGCTCCACTCGCCGATGACCAGCGTGGCGATCTTCATCGCGGGATGCTGCTGCCCGGATCTGGACGCATCAGGAACGCCCCGATAGTGCGGCAAAACAAATTTGCCGATACTTCATACGTGACTGAGGACGGCCCGCCTCGGCACACGGGCGTCCGGAGTTTAGCTCTGGACGCTCGTTCTTTTTTGGCAGGTTCAATGGGTCGCGGAATTCGTGAGAATACCGCTGGCAGTCAGCAAGGGCACATTCCGAGTTAACCCGAATCGCCAGCGAGAGCGTCGAATCACTCCCTCGCTTGGGATTCGGGTTGCTGTGGAAGACCCTCATTGACGGCCGAGGGCCATAAAAAAACACAGCCCCTCACCGTGTCGTACCGGGCCAGGAATCGACATCGGGAGGGCTGCGTCGATCTCTCGGCACCAAGTTCCGCTTTGGGCTATGGCCCGCCCGGGAATTCACGATATCCGCCTCCCTGACAGATTTTTCATGTTCCAATGAGCCTTCTTGCTTGACTGGGCGTTTCGAGAGAAGAGAATAATTGGGACACCTCAGTGTTGCGGGCCGCGGCAGGTCTGATATTCGGCTCCCGGGGATCACGAAATGGTGATTGTTCGCCGCACCCTGTGCGCATTCTTCCTGGTGGTGCTCGTCGCCACAACCGCCGGCGCACAACCGAAGATTCAGCCGAAAATGCAGACCAAGATGCAGTCCAAGGTAAAGCCCGGCGCTGCCAAGATTACCCCCAAGCCAACGGAGCCCCGTCTATCAAAAGTGGAAATCGATTTCTTCGAAAAGAAAATCCGTCCGGTCCTCGTGCACAACTGTTACAAATGCCATTCCGGCGACCCGGCGAAAGCCAAAGCGCATTTTGTTTTGGATACGCACGACGGTCTCCGTAAGGGCGGGGAATCGGGTGAGGCTGTCAGCCCCCGCCATCCGGAAAAGAGCCTGCTGATCGAAGCCATCAGTTATGAGGGGCTGGAAATGCCCCCGGCCGGACAGCTCCCCGACGAGGTCATCGAAGACTTCAAGAAATGGGTCGAGATGGGCGCCCCCGACCCGCGCGTCGGCAAGGCCGCCAACCCCAAGAACAAAATCGACATGGTCGAGGCCAAACGGTACTGGGCATTCCAGCGTCCCAAGGCGTCGCCGGCTCCCAAGGTCCACTTCGCAAAATGGCCCATCAGCGACATCGACCGGTTTGTGCTCGCGCGTCTGGAAATGGAACACCTGAAGCCCGTCCCTGATGCCGAACATGTCACGCTCATCCGCCGCCTGACGTTCGACCTGACCGGCCTGCCGCCGACACCGGAGGAAATCGACGTTTTCGTAAAGGACAACTCCGGCAACGCGGTTTCCAAGGTCGTCGATCGGCTGCTGCAGTCTGCACACTTCGGCGAGCGCTGGGGCCGGCACTGGCTGGACGTGGTCCGCTACGCCGAATCGACCGGCAAGGAACGAAACGTCCCCTACCGCTACGCCTGGCGGTACCGCGATTACGTGATTGATGCATTCAATGCCGACAAACCGTACGACAAGTTCATCGTCGAACAACTTGCGGGCGATATCATTCAGAACAAAAACCCCGCGGAACACGACAGGCTGCTGATCGCCACAGGGTTTCTGGCAGTCGGTCCCAAGGCCGCCGCCAACATCTTCGTCGAGCAATTCAAGGTGGACGTGATCGACGACCAGATCGACGTGACGGGGCGAGCATTCCTGGGCATGACGATCGCCTGTGCCCGTTGCCACGACCACAAGTTCGATCCGATTCCCACGACCGACTACTACGCGATGGCTGGGATTTTCCACAGCACCGAAACGTATGACGGAATCAAGCCTGGCCGACGATCGGCGTCGGACGAAAGACTGCTCAAGCTGTCGCACAACGACCTGCACGCCAAGGCTTCGCCTGAGGAATCGAAGGCACAAAAGGAGCGTCAGCAGGAGATCGCCAAGATCGAACGCCAGGTCGCCGATCTTCACAAGAAGCTGATGGAAGCCAACAAGAAACCGGCGAATGCGAAAGGCGCGAAGGGAAAACAGCCCGCGCGGCCTGCGGTCGCGAACGCCCCGAAGGTCGATCAGAAGGCGGTCCGCGAGGAGATCAAGAAACTCGAAGACCGCCTGGATGAGCTGGAAGGCCAAGCGACGGCATCCGGCAACCTGGCGATGGGGGCGCGGGAGTCCGCTGCCCCGGCCGATTTTCACGTGCTGGTGCGAGGCGAATTGAAAGACAAAGGGCAGGACGTGCCCAGGGGCGCATTGACTGTTCTGAAGACCAACGAAACGGCGCACATCAGTCCCCGTCACAGCGGCCGGATGGAACTGGCGCAGTGGATCGCCGACAAGAACAACCCTCTCACCGCACGGGTCATGGTCAACCGCGTGTGGGAGCATCTGTTCGGGCGGGGGCTGGTGGACACGGTCGATAACTTCGGGGCGCTGGGGAATGAACCCAGTCACCCGTTGCTGCTGGACGCGCTGGCGATCCAATTCATGGAGCAGAAATGGTCGGTCAAACGGCTGATCCGCTCGCTGGTGCTCAGCCGGGTGTACCAATTGAGCAGCGCCCACGACGACGACAATTATGAAAAAGATCCAGGCAATAAATACCTGTGGCGGATGTCGCGCCGCCGGCTGGATGCCGAAGAAATCCGCGACGCCATGCTGCTGGCCAGCGGCCAGCTCAATCTGGATCGCCCCGAGGGCTCACCGGCCATGGAGCTGAGCAATATGGGAGTTGGCGTTGGCGGCAAGGGAATGCAGGAAGTCCGAAGGCCCTCCACAGTGCGCAGCGTCTACCTGCCGATTCTGCGGGGACTGGTCCCCGACATGCTGGGGGCCTTTGACGTGGCCGACCCGGATTTGATCGTGGGCAAACGGGATGTCACAACGGTGCCGACGCAGGCGTTGTTTCTGATGAACAATCCGTTCGTCCTGAAACAGTCCGAAGAGATGGCCAAACGCGTCCTCAAGCAGGAAGGTCTGGACGAGAATGGGCGCATCGACCTGGCCTATCGTCTGGCAGTCGGTCGCCTGCCGACAGCGAGCGAACGAACGGATGCAGCGCAATACGTTGCCGACTACCGCAAATCGTTCGAAGGGGCCAAGCAGAAAGGGAACCCGCAGATGGCCGCCTGGACCAGCTTCTGTCAGGCGCTGTTCCAATGCGGCCTGTTTCGTTATTTGTACTGACACTCACTTTTCCCCCCCTTAGGAAGGGGGGGGCGACTGCGATACCTGTTGATGCTTTCCACATCATTACCGAAGTAATGTAGGGTGGGTCGAGTCTTTACGAGGCCCACCGGATTTGCACGCGCGGTGGGCCTCGTAAAGACTCGACCCACCCTACGCGCCGGTAGCGCAATTCGTGAGAATTCTGAGGACCAATGGATTCCACCATGATCACCAACACGTTCAACGCGTTCACCTCTCGCCGTCAGTTCCTGAAGACCGCGTCGTGCGGCTTTGGCTATTTGGCGCTGGCCGATTTGTGCGCCCGAGTCGCCGCCGACGAATCGACCAATCCGCTGGCCCCCAAGGCCCCGCATTTCAAAGCGCGGGCCAAACACGTCATCTTCATGTACATGGGTGGGGCGCCCTCGCACGTCGATACATTCGACTACAAGCCCAAGCTTCAGGCCGACGACGGCAAATCCATCGACAAGCAGCAGGCAGGCCGGAAGTTCCTCAAGTCCCCGTTCAAATTCGCCAAACACGGCAAGAGCGGGATCTGGCTGCCGGATATTTTTCCGAATCTGGCCAAGCATGCGGATGAGCTCTGCGTGCTTAACAGCATGTACACCGACGTGGCCGTGCACGGGGCCGCCACGACTCAACTGCACACCGGAAACTTTCGATTTCCGCGTCCCTCCATGGGGGCCTGGGTTCTGTATGGATTGGGGACCGAGAACTCGGAGCTCCCCGGTTTCATCTCGTTCAACGGGGCGGGGGGAACCAACAACTATGCCAGCGCGTTTCTGCCGGCCACCTATCAGGGAACCAGGATCAACACCGGCCCTGGCGGCAGGAGCGGAAATGTCGCCAACATCGAGAACCCCAGGCTGGCGGCTGAATTCCAGCGCAAGCAGCTCGACCTTCTGGGCAAGATGAACAAAGAGCAACTCGCCGGCGACAAAGTCAACCCCGAGCTCGAAGGCCTCATCGAATCGTACGAACTGGCGTTTCGGATGGAGGGAGCGGTGCCGCAGGTCATGGACATTTCATCGGAAACAAAGGCGACCCAGGACGCGTACGGCATCGGAGCGAAGGGGACGGACGGTTTTGGCCGGCAGTGCCTGCTGGCCCGACGGTTCGTCGAAGCGGGCGTGCGGTTTGTGGAGTTGGGATTAGGGGGCTGGGACAACCACAACAACCTGAAGGCAGCGATGACTTTCAATTCTCACGCCATCGACCAGCCGATCGCCGCCCTGCTCAACGATCTGAAACAACGCAAACTGCTGAAAGATACGCTCATCGTCTGGGGAGGCGAGTTCGGCCGCACGGCCGCGGCCCAGAACAGCGACGGCCGCGACCATAACAATCGGGGATTTTCGATGTGGATGGCCGGAGGCGGAACTAAAGGGGGGCACGTGCACGGGGCGACCGACGACCACGGCACCGCCGCCGTCGACAAGAAAATGCACATCAACGACCTGCATGCCACGATGTTGCATCTGCTCGGGCTGGAGCACGAGAAGCTGACCTACCGTTACAGCGGGCGCGATTACCGGCTGACCGACCTGGCGGGAGTCGTGGCGAAGGACGTGCTGGCGTAGTGCTTTGTCACGGTTAAGAATTCGGGTTGCCGTTTATTGTCGCCTTTCGCTCCGCGAAAGCGGCGTCTCTTTCGCGGAGCGAAAGGCGACGATTAGCAACCCGAAAATCATGCTGTGACAAAGTACTGCGCGGCACAATGTTATCGGCTGCGAACGAGCCCCAGGACGGCCCACGCGCTGCCGGCGCCGGTGATCGGGATCAAGCTTTTTGAGCCTTCGCCACCGGGTTTGGTGGGCCGCGACGTCATGGGCCACGAGCCATCTTCTCGTTGCGTCTTGACCAGAAAGGCGCGTCCGCGTTCGACGGCAGGCTCGTCAGACTTGATTCCCGCAAGGGCCAGCGCATAGAGAGCCTGGCCTGTCGCCCAGGCGTCGCTGGACATGCCGGTCGTCTGGCACCAGCCCCCGTCGGGATTTTGGCGTTCGGTAATGAGTCGGACGAGCGGCGCGTAATCTTCAGCCGGGCGGCCCAGCCGCCGCCACAAGACAAGTCGCAAAGCCAGCGACTGCGGATCTCCGTCGGTCTTCGATTCGGCGAACCACCGCAGGCTCTTGTCGCGCACGGCGATCGCCGCGGCATCTCCGGAGGCGGCCGCCGGCAGGACCGCCAGCACCGCCAGCGCCGTCATGCTCTCGTCGGAACCGCCGAAAATCGGCGGCCGGGTTTCGGGCCAGGCGGCCCACGACCCGTTCTCGAGCTGGTCGCTTATTACGGTCTGCAGCATGCGTTTCAGCCCATCCTGCGAAACGGAGTCGGGCTGGGGATCTGCTTCGAGTGCGAGCGCGAAGTAGACGGCCTTGGTATTCAAGGCTTTGGGGATACCGGCGGGGCGCGGCACGCCGGTCTTGCCGTCGCCCGATTCGGCCATCCATTTCGTCAAGTCGGCCAGGACCGGCTCATCGACCCGATAGCCGTGCTGTTTGGCTTCGCGCATCGACCAGACCACGAGGCTGGCATGATGGCAGGAAGCGCAGTTGTGCTCTTTTTTCCAGGCCAGGGCGTCTCTTGTCAAAAAGTCGAGCCCGCGATTGATCGCAGCCGAGATCAATTCGGGCTCTGGCGAACGATCCTCTGCCGCAGCGGCTCGGACAAGCGTGGCGACGACCGCTAACGCGACAAAGGTGCGCATGTCAAATTCTCCTGTTTGAGTGGTTGCTACTGGATTCGGGCCAGCGACCTCCCCAGCGCGGCCTTTGGCCGCAACCAACGAACGTAAAAACCACGGATAACACCGATGGCACGGATACGAGGGGAAGAATCGCGCCGCGCCGGGATCGATAAATGAATTCCGTTCGTACGCACAGCCTATCCGTGTCATCGGTGTTATCCGTGGTTTCCTATCCCGTTGCGAAACGAGACGCAACGACCCCACAACAAATTGGGTTGCGCTTCGGCGCCGAAATAATCTTCGCGGGGCGCAAACAAAAAAACTGTTAGTATTACGATGTCAAGCGCATTCGGGCATCCGTCAAAACGTCGCCAAACGCCGCGTTTTCTCGATTATAATCCAGGAAAAAACGAGTGCAATGCTGTCCACAGATTTGCGGGATTTTTGACAGGTTTCGAGGAAATGTGGTAGAAGGGTGGTAGTACACGGTGCAGGCGTCTTTCCGGGAGGTCAGTCGTTCGGAGCTTCGCAACTAATGCCATCGCGCCCGCTTTCAAAGCCCATGCTCAAGAGGATGTACCTCAAGACGCTGGCCGAGTTCTTCAAACCGAAGGGCCGGTATCGCGGCCATTCACAGACGGTCGGTTATACAATCGACCTCATCGCAGAAAACTTCGTCATTCCCAAGCTAACGGATGCAGAAATGATTGCCGCCCACCGCGGCGCGTTTGAGCTCGAACGCGACGGCTTCATACAGCGCGACCCAAAGAAGCCAGACGACTATAGGATCTTCACGGAGCTTGGCCAAAAATACGTCGATGAGCAGTTAGAAGACGTTGACCTTGGCCGCATCGACATTGACCAAGTTCTGGTTTCGGACGAATTGAAACGACGCGTCCGCGACGACTACATCGAGGGCGATTTTGAATCCTGCGTTTCTAAGTCATTTAAGTTGTTGGAAGAAATGATTCGCAAGAAATCAAATCAGCCGGCGTCCGCCGTAGGTGTCAAGCTGGTGGCCGCGGCCTTCGGTTCAAATGGCGTGTTGAAGCACCCGGACGCGCAGACGACGGACGAAAGCGAGGGGATTCATGCGCTAATGCGCGGTGCGATTGGCTGGCTGCGAAATCCAGTCAACCATAGGACGGTCGGTCATTCCGATGGGCAGAGAACGGCCCAGATTCTTGCGTTCGCGGATTATTTGCTGTCGTTGGTCAATCAATGCAAATAGACAAGCGCCTCAATTGTTCTCTCTCGCCCCGACCGCGCTCGACGGTCAGTTATTTGATGCGTTCGCAGTGATCCCGAAGTAGTCCATCAGTTCCGACGCCTCCAACCTTTCACGCGGCGCATTTTGAGCAACGCCGTTCCTCCGCCTCAGTTGCCATTCTGCCAAGGTCAACGAATTCCCTGAAGAGTTCTGACGCCCCCTCTTCCTCACGCCATTTGCCAATTAGGAGTTTGGTTGAATCATAAGCTTTTACAATTTGCTGTCCCCAATTGCGGATGAGTTTTTCTCGTGCCCATGCTGCTTTTTCAGTCACTGTGAATGCCGTTTCGAAAGCCGCGACAACCCGGCGTGCCTTCTTTTCGTCTGACTCGCTCCATTCCTTGAGCAAGTTTCTTCTCTTGTGATAGACAAGCTGGCGATGCTCCCGCAATTCTTCGTCGCCGAGCAACTTTGAAATGAAAAAGTAGACTTCAACGCCGTGCTGATTTTTCATCTGCATAAGCTGTTCGGCCATTTGCTTCGCCGCCGATCGCGCGAACATAGCCGAAGCGATGGCAACGATTATCGCCCCCACCGCCAGCACGCTTGTTGTAAAAGAAACCCAATCCGACATGCTCGTCGGCGGCCAATTGCGATTTATCGCGCTAGAGATTTGTCGCAGCGGTTCAAGCAATTCGCCGACATCGGTTGCAAGCAACAACATGGTGTCGTGCCCTTTCATGGTTTTTGAGAATCGTGGGTTTTTCGTCTCACCGCATTCGCGCGTGAGGTCTGCGTATGCGTCGATCAGCTCCGCTCCGCCGCAAGCGCCTCCGTCACCCTCCCGATCATGACGACATCAGCCCGCATTCCGTCGCTATAGACTGTTTTGCCGTTCAGGACGAATCGCGCGACGGGGCGATTGTTCCGTTTGCCATGTTGTCTCCGCAAAAAAAAATCACCGACCCGGCCGGCGTTCACCAGTCGCGATCGGGAATCTCTTCGACTTCGAACGCGTCCCACAATCCCGACCACCTCAAACGCAGTTTGCAGAGTTGCGGTTTCGCATTGTCCGCCGTTACGGCAATTGTCCAGCGAAAAGTACCGTGCTCTTTGAAAAGTGTTTCATAGCAGTTAGGAATCGCTGCGAGTGAAGGCAAATAGGAATCGCTCCCCTTCCGCGTCGAGAGAACATCAAGATTGAATTCAACCCCCCTCGGGATGTCGATTGCCGTCTGATCTGACACGATGATGTTAGACCACTTGAGGGAAACGCTGTCGAAGAAGGCTCGTTCGAACCTCCGATTTCCCAATTCTCGTTCGATGTCTACCAGATAGGCGCGGCACTTTTCTAGCGTTCCAAACCAACCGTTTTTGACGCGCAGTCGAACGTAAACTACTTCGCGAACGAAGTGCGAGAGTTCAATATTGACCTCTTGGCCCGGTTGCCCCGGGGCGATCCCCGCTGACACCAATTGCGCCTCATTCCGATGGTGTTCAACGGTCTTCATTCTTCCATATTCTTTGACGTGAAAAAAAATCCTAATCCTTGGGCCAAAGACAAACATCCTGACGTGTTCCGACATAGCGCCAATTATTGCACCGGTCATCACGCCGCCAATGATCTCCCAAAAACCAGATTGCACGATGGGCTCCTGAAGAATCCTGCCGGCTGGGCCACCTCGCTGGCGAACTTCCTGCCTTCACGACAGGCCGACGCCCGTTGGCCAGCCAGCCGTTGCGACTGCTAGCGGTCCCCCGCACGCTCGGACGAACGGGCTGTTCCTCCCAATGTGCGACGATCAAACTCGTTCGCAATCAGCAGGAGGTCTTCCGAATACCATTCCCGATGGCTTGTAATGAAGTCCCGGATTACAGGACTCCCCGCGTACGTGCTAACTATGAATCGTCGCCATGTCATCCACTGCTTTTCTGGCAGGTTGTCTTTTTGAAGCACAAGATGCTCAAGAAAATTGACGATTGCTTCGGTGACAAAGAGAACGTGGACGCGATCCGGATTCTTCGGCTCAAGTTCCTTTCCAGCATAGATGTAATCGTAAGTCTCGCGTTTCTCGGCCAAAAAGCGAAGCAGCTCTATGCTCTGTTCACATAGTCGTCCGTGGGTGTCTCCCCAGACGGATTCCCGCACCTTCTTAAGCTGGACGTATACGGCGCACAGCCCAATTCCGGTAACGACAAGCGAACCAACTGCGGAAAGCGCCATAATGATGTCTGCCCAATTTGGTCCCATGGGTATCTCCAATCGGAAAGGGCCATCGGCTACACCTGTACTCGTCCATGATAACGCGGGCGGTCGGGCGACGGATCACGGGATTCCCTGTGCATCCCCCCCTGCGCATCGCGAACCGTTCGGCGGCCTCTGCCCTGGCGTTTGTTTCGAGACTGGCCCCACAGTAAACTGATTCTTGTCGAGCCGAACGCCACAATCTGAATCACGCCGCAAGGCGAATTGGCCCGCTCCCCGTTCGGCTCGACACCAATGGGGGCGGGCCTTTTTGCTGCGCAGTTCGTTTTACGAATTCGTGTCATGTCTTGGTCAGACTGGAAAAACTTCAAGAATTCCGACATGGCTACAATAGCTTGCGGCATTTGTGCATGGCCGTCTGCGACAACATGATGGATGGCACCAACTAGCCTGTTCACTCTGGTCTTGCTGGCTGCGTGCGTGCCCGTCGGCACCGATTGGCTCATTGCCGACGCGCAGCTTTCGACGACGAACGCCGGCCCGCGCGACGGAGAAGTCAGAGCGGGAGGCGAATCAATTGGTTCGCGGCTTCTGGAGTGGCGAGCACCCGGCATACGATTTCCAGGTCGGTAATTGCCTGACCAATCGTCGTTTTGAGTTGATGCGCGAAAACCACCCCCGAAAATGACCTGCCCGCGGCCAGCCATTCGTCGGCCAGCAAGATGAAATCGACGTCCTGCGTAAACACCACGCGTCCCAATTCGGTCGCGCGCGCCAGAATGTCGGCATCGGGACGCCGGTCGAAACCGTCTTCGCGGACGGTCAGGACATCAATTCCGCGGCGGCGCAACCCGTCTGTGATCGCTGCGTTGACGTGCTGATCGATGTACAAGGGCAACGTCATTTCGCAGCGTGGCCCCGAAGTTTCGCCATCAGCGCGACGTTTTCGTGGCGATTACAAATTACGTCGGCACGGTTCAACCCGTCCTCGATGAGCCGGTCGCACTCCGCGCGATTCTCGAAATAATAGCCCAAGGCCGCGTGAACTTGGGGAAGCGATAGATAGGAATGCTGCCGGCAGATTTCCTCGGCGTTCCACTCATGGGCAAGACGGTCGAGGGCGACCTCGATGACTTTTGTCTGAGTCCCCTCGATAATCGCAACGCCATTTGCATCGTGGGTAATGAATGGCCAAGCTGTCGCTGGCATGTCTGCGTCTCCGCGGGTACTCGAAATCTCAATCACAACCCCAAGTTTATCATTGCCGCGTCAAAACAGCCAGAAATTCATTGACCATCTGCCGCGGGAGGTCGTTCGGCTCACCGGCATTGACTGCTTGCATTTCGAGCCACAGCGCTGCGTGGACAATTCCAGATCGTCGTTTTGTGCAGAACAAAAACGTGCCGACAGGGCAATATTAGCACGCCACGCGACCCCGCTGCCCTCCCTTCCTGAGGCGGGAATTGCACGAGTCGTTGCTTCAACGCTTCGGTTAGCTCGGGCCCGTCGGCGATGGGAGTGGCCTGGCCGAGACGCGTGAGCGAAGCTTGATAAAGTGAAAAATCCCAGGAAAGCCAAGTGTTTTCCGGACATTTGCAGGATAGCCGAAATGGTCGCTACTGGACTCGAACCAGTGACCTCCACGATGTCAACGTGGCGCTCTAACCAACTGAGCTAAGCGACCGGGTGGTTTTCCGACCGGGTGGTTTCTCCTTGCGCCAAAGTTACGCTGATGATCGCCGGGCGTCAAGTTCGCGGCCATCGTGCTTCCCGCAAAGGCCACGTCTCGTTGCTGGCCATTCCCGGGACTTCCCAAACGGTCCAGCCCCGGCCAACCAGCCTGACTTTTTGCCTGAGCCCGGATTATTCACGCTCGGGGTAGGCTGTGTCGAGCAAGCGCGAGCCTCGGTGCGTCTGCGCTCGCAGTGACGTCGCTCGACCATTCACAGCGTGTCGAGAGCATTGACAGCCGCTTGCGCTGACGCACCTTGGACTTGCGCGAACTTGACACACCCTACTGTGAAGACACGGGCAGGTTGGAAAACCTACCCTACGCACGGTCACATGATCGAGAAATAGTTCTCGCAGGCGAAGTCGAACGCTTCCGGTGTCATCGTCTTGGGCAGGTTGTGATACATGCAGTAGTTGCGAACCTGCAACAAGAGGTCGCGCGGCTGGCAGGCGCGCATGGGACGCTTGTGCGCCTTGTAATGCTTGTCGATCAGGTAATCGACGGCCGCCTTGTTGTACTGGAAACCCAGGTTCGGCGCCATGATCTGGCACAACTGGTGAAACTGCTCGGGTGTCGGGTCGGGGACCTGAATCTTATACGGGATTCGCCGTAAGAATGCCCCGTCGACCAGGTCGCGCGGCTCCAGGTTCGTTGAGAAGATGATGATCTGGTCGAAGGGAACCTGGATCTTCTTGCCCGAGGGAAGATTCAGAAAGTCATACCTCTTTTCCAGCGGTACGATCCAGCGATTGAGCAGCTCGGTGACGGGCATCCGCTGACGGCCGAAGTCGTCGATCACCAGCGTGCCGCAGTTGCTCTTCAGTTGCAGCGGCGCTTCGCAGATTTTCGTAGCGGAGTTCTGTTTCACTTCGAGCTCAGCCATGGTCAGCTCGCCCCCCACGACGACGGTGGGCCGGCGGATGTGGACCCAGCGCTGGTCGATTCCCGTCAGGTTGAAAATGCCGTCCGAGGTAGGCTGGTCGACCAGCTCGTGTACGGCCGGGTCGTAGATGCGAATGATGTCGCCGTCGATGCCCAGCGCCCGCGGGATCCAGATCGACGAGCCGAAACAGTTCGTGATCCGCTCGGCGATGCTCGTCTTGCCGTTTCCGGGTTCGCCGAACAGGAACATCCCCTTGCCCGAATTGATCGCCGGGCCGAGCCTGGCCAGCAGCGTGTCGCTGATAATCAGGTCGCCGAACGCCTCTTTCAGATCGGCGACCGTGGCATGCTGCTTGGCAATGCTCTGGCGGGCCATGGCCTCGAGATAGTCCTTGAGGCAGACCGGCGCGGCCCCGAAGTAGGTGCATTCGTCGTTGAACCGCCGCGAGCGATCGCGGCCATTCTCGGTCAGGGCATATTCGTAGTCCCCCATCGTCGCCGTGGTCTTGAACGAGACAAGCTGCTCCTGCTTGAGATTCTTCAGGAGCGGGTCGATCAGTCCGAACGGCAGACAAACTTGCTGAGCGATGTGGCGACCGACGGCCGAACCGCGAGCCAGCAAATACTTCAAAATCAACTTCTCAACTTCCTCAATGGTGAGGTTCGTCTCAGGCAGCGTGGTCGGCTCGGCAGGATTGTACTGCTGTTGCTGGGCCTGATCGGTGCTCGTTCCCAACAACTGGTTGACACGGTCGAACAGTTCGGTCAGGTGTTTGCCTGCGGAAGCGTCTTCCGTCGTGGGAGTGGAGGAGTGCGACGCCCCGCCGGACAGGGGCGAAGCGGGAGACTCTTCGACGAGGGTCTCCGCCGCGACGGGCGGTTCGCCGGCCACGGAATGGTCGGCGTCGGCAACGTCGGCAGGCGGAAGCGTCTTCAACGGGGGCTCAGCGACTGCCGTTGCACTCTCGGAGTGCGCAGCGGCGACCGCTTCGGCTTTTTGGGCCGAATCGGCGGGCGCCGCAAGGTCGGAGAAGTCGAGGTTCAGCTCGCTAGGCGCAGACTTGCTCTGCGGGAGATGTTTCGACGACTTGCTTCCGGCCTTGAGCTGGTTCAGAAACTCCAGCGGCGAGAGCTTACGGTCTTTCTTGTCCATTGTTACGGAATGGCGCAATGATGAAAAATGTCATCAAAGGTTAGGTCACTTTGGGAGGGAGTCAATTCGTCGCCGCACGCTGCCAGCCTGCCGTTATGCCTGGTTTGACCGCAGAGTGCCGCACAGTCGGCAGAGTCGCTAAAATCGCGCGTCATGTCGCTGCGTCAACTCGCCAGGAGAGCCGCCAAGACCAAAGGACGCGGGCGCGGGCGAACAGGCTGTAACTTGCGAGAAAGACGGCCGGCCAAGGTCGATCACTCATCTCGCGGAGCGAGAATGACTACAATCGGCGATCGCGAGGCAGAGCCTCGCTGGCGGTGCGATCCCAGGCAGAGCTTGGGACCCAGATGAAGTCGCCCGTTTAGCCGCGAGGCGCAGCCGAGCTGAATGTAGTCATTCTCGCTCCGCGAGATGAGTGATTGCGGATGACAGCCGCGACCAGCGACCAAATAATCGAAATCAATCCGATTTGTCGGCGAACGGAAGACGCCGTGACAATCCTGCGAATTTTTGCTTGCGAGGTTAATCGGCGCGGAGAAATCGATCCCTCATCTCGCGGAGCGAGAGTGACTACAATCGGCGATCGCGACGCATCCGTTTCGCCGCGAGGCGCAGCCGAGTGCAGCTCACGTGACGGATGAGTTCAGAGTACGCAGTACTGAGAGCGGTAGTTTTGGCTTGAGGCGCAGCCAGGTGCTTTTGGAGAGAATTTGACATGCGATATCAGGGAAAAGCAGTGATTGTCACCGGCGGGAGCAAAGGGATCGGCGAAGGCTGCTGCCGGGTGTTCTGTGCTGAAGGAGGGCTGGTCGCTATTCTGGCGCGCGGTAAGGCGACCGGCGAGTCGCTGGCTGCCGAGCTGTGCATCAAGGGGCCAGGTCGGGCAATTTACCTGCCCTGCGACGTATCCCGGCCCGACCAACTGAAATCGGCCATCGACCGCGCGGCGGCGGAATTCGGGCGGATCGATTGCCTGATCAACAATGCCGGCTGGCATCCGCCGGCGACGACCATCGACCAGACGCGTCTGGAAGACCTCGAAAGCCTGATCCGCATGAATTTCATCAGCACATTTGCCGGTTGCCAGTACGCACTGCCCTATCTGCGGAAGACCAGGGGGACGATCGTCAACATGTCGTCGATGGTGGCCTTGTTAGGGCAGGAGCATTCGACGGCGTACTGTTCGACAAAGGGAGCGCAGCTCAGCCTGACGAAATCGCTGGCGGTCGAGCTGGGGCGCGAGGGGATCCGCGTCAACGCGATTCTGCCGGGAAACGTCGACACGCCCTTGATGCGCGACTGGGCCGCCACGCTGCCCGATCCGCAATCGGCGCTCGCGCGGGTGGCCGCCTTGCAGGTGTTCGGCCGGATGGCGACCGGCGAAGAGATCGGCCGGATCGCGCTGTTTCTGGCGACCGACGATTCGAGTTTTCTCACCGGCCAGGCCATCGAAGCCGAAGGAGGCGCGAGCCTCGATTACTGACGGCGGTTGTTTAGCCGCGAGGCGCAGCCGAGCTGATTGTAGTCATTCTCGCTCCGCGAGATGAGTGATTGCGGATGACACGCGCGAGCGGCGACCAAATAATCGAAATCAATCCAATGTGCCGACGAACGGAAGACGCCGTGGCGATTCTGTGATTTTTTGGTTGCGAGATTAATCGGCGCCGAGAAATCGATACCTCATCTCGCGGAGCGAGAATGACTACATTCGCCGATCGCGAGGCGGAGCCTCGCTGGCAGTGTGGTCCCAGGCAGAGCCTGGGACCGAGATGAATTCACACCTGCTGCACTTCGGCCTGCTTTTTCGCCATCAAGAATGCCGGCGAGAGGCGATGATTGCCGGTCAGCCGCCAGCGTTTGAGCGACGGCCCGAGGTTGAAGGCGCACAGTCCGACCGCTGTCATCGTCGCCGGCACGATCAAGGGAACGGACTGGGGAAATCTGCTCGCCAATTCGCCGCCGGCCAGCGCGACGCCCATGAGCGCGATCGGTGCGAGCAGGACCTGATCGTATCCGGGAACGATCCAGCGCAGCGTAAAAACCCGGCCCCAGAAACTGATGGGGGATGAGTATCCCCAGCAATAGATTGACGCGCGGATACCGGCTGCCGGCAAGCTCACGAAGCCGAAGAAGAAAGCCCGCCAGCCCTCCGGCTGAGCATTGGGAAGCGGTCCGATCCGTTGCAGAATCACGAACGCCCACCAGCCCAGAAGCAGGCTGATCATCGTTCCATCGCGGTATCTGATCGACCCGGCGACGTCACGGGGGCGGATGCAGTCGAAAGGCCAGCCCAGGATGTTTTTCCGCAATAAATCGAGCGCCTTTTGCTGCGACAGCGAGAAAATCGGCTGTTCCTCCAGCCAGCTCAAGTCCCAGTTCTCGAAATCTTGGAGCGATCTGACCAGCCCCGCCAGCGACACCACATAGAGCGCCGCAGCAACTGCCAGGGCCGCCAGCGGGAAGTCCCGTGTCAGCACGATAAGTCCAAATCCGAAGATGATCGCGTAGGTGAACCAGGGTCGGGCGAGGGACACAAAGCTGATGACCAGAGCCAGCTCGTACATCATCAGGAAATTGACTCCCAGACGCGGCAAATTGATGCCGGGGTGGCGCAGCCAGGCGATCGCGAACAGACTGCCCACCACCACCAAATCCTGAAGGACCAGGTGCACGGGACCTGCTGGAAGCGGTTTTCGGGCCGTCCAGGGGACGGCCGCCAGCCACTTGTGGTAGTCGGCGTTAAAGACCGGGTGAAACATGAACACACGGCTTGCGGCATAGACGATCGCCGCAGTCTCGATCAGAAGTTCTTCGGCGACGTTCGCGCCGCCGCCCCCAAACAGTTTCCAATGAATCAATTCCAGCACGGCGTAGAAAAGAATTAAAACGCCAACCACCCAGTCGCAGGGCAACGTGACGCGCAGTCAGGTCCTCATCGGAATCGGCCCTCGAAATAGCGGTCGAGATTCTCCAGCGTATGCGGCGAGATGAGCCGCTCGAGGACTTCGCTCAAGGGGCCCGAGCACTCCGTGGCGCGCTGCAGGTCGTGCAGCGTTCCTTCGATGGCGATCTGGCCGTCACGCAGAATGATCAGCCGGTCGGCCAATTCATCGACCAGTTCGGGAACGGGAGTGGTCATCAAAATCGTGCCTCCGTCGTGCGCCAGCCGCCGCAATACGTGCTTGAGCGCCAGGATTCCCGAGGGATCGAGCCCGCCTGAAAACGGTTCGTCCAGAAGCAGCACATTCGCCTCGGTCACCAATGCCGAGCTGAGCGAAATCTTTTTTTGCTGGCCAGCCGAATACGTGCGGATGGGAGAATCGCCCAGCCCGTCGAGCTCGAACAGTTGCAACAGCCGTTCGGCGTGGTCGATCAGCCGCTCGACCGGAATGTCGTACAGCCGGCCGACACCCAGCAGGAATTCGCGACCCGTGCGGTTCTTGGGGAGCCAGGGGCGATCGGGCAGGTACACGACCTTTCTGCGGATCTCCAGCTCGGCGTCGATCGACGACTTGCGGCGCAAGCCCTCGATTTCGATATAGCCATGCTGCGGGGTGAGGACGCCGGCGATGACCCCCAGCAGCGTCGACTTGCCCATGCCATTGGGACCGATCACCGCAGCCAGGCTGCCGTCCGGAATCGTCAAGTTGATGTGCCGCAGCACCGGCCGGATGCCGTAGTGCTGCGTGACGTCTGCGACGGTGATCATGAGGGCGAGCCGGGGGTGTCAGCCCCCGGATTTTTTTGGATTTCGGAATTGGGATTTGGGAGTATCAACGCAGGCGAACGGCGAATGGATCACTGATTGTAGTCATTCTCGCTCCGCGAGATGAGTGATTACGGATCACCAGAGCGAGCGGCGACCAAAAAACCGAAACCAATCCAATGCGTTGGCGAACGGAAGAAGCCGTGTCGATGGTGCGGCTTCCTGCTTGCGAGATCAATCGGCGCGGACAGATCGATCCCTCATCTCGCGGAGCGAGAATGACTACATTCCGCGATCGCGAGACGCAGCCGAGTGCTGTACGTCGGGCTTTCCAGCCTGACACGTCGCGGCAGCGTCGCGTTGGGGCCTGAGCTTCGTCTCTGGCTTGTGTGCATTGATCGCTGTCAGGCTGGAAAGCCTGACGTACTTCAAATCAACTCGCGGATCGGCTGCACTTGATCGACCAGATACTGAGGGCGGCCCGTCAGATCGCTGACGGTCGCCGTATTCACGTCGATTCCCAGCCGATGATAAAGCGTCGCGAACACTTCCTGGAAATGCACGGGACGATCGACGGGGTGTTCTCCCAGGCGGTTCGTCGAGCCGATCACCTGACCGGTGCGCAGGCCACCCCCGGCCAGCAGTGCGAACGAGACTTGCGGCCAGTGATCGCGGCCGCCATTCGGATTGATGCGCGGCGTGCGGCCGAATTCGCCCCACACGATCACCGAGACGTCCTGGTCGAGCCCGCGCTGGTGCAGGTCTTCGACGAGCGCCGAGACTCCCTGATCGAAGAGTGGCAAATGATCGCGCGCATTTTCGAAATTCGTGCCATGCGGCTGGCCGTGCCAGTCCCAGCGACCGTAAGCCAGCGTCACGCAGCGCACTCCGGCTTCGACAAGACGACGGGCGGTGAGGAAATAGGTGTTCAATAAAGGCCCGGCGTCGCCGTAGCCGGCCGGTTCGGTCGATCCGTAACCATAACGGTCTCGAACAGCCCGCGATTCGCGAGACAGATCGAGCGCCTCGGCCAGGCGGCTGGAAGTGAGCACCCCGAAGGCCTGTTCGGTCGCCGAGTCGAGACCTTCCATGGCCCCCGACGCATCGGCCTCGCGGCGGAAACGGTCGAAGCAGGCCAAGAGCGACTGACGGTCTTCGAGCCGGGCCGGCGTCACGCCGTTCAGCACCATGTCGGCTTTGCCTTCGGCGCTCGGTTTGAACGGAGCGTGGGCCATTCCCAGAAAGCCAGGTTGTCCGGAATCGGCCCAGGTCGACGATTTCATCGGGGGCGAGAGGCCCACGAACGCTGGCGTGCGCGGCACTGTGGGCCCCAGCAGTTTCGAAACTGCCGAACCAAACGACGGCCAGCCCCCTTGCGGTTGTCTGGCATGCGTCCAGCCGGTCATGCATTGGAAACTGGCGTGATGTCCTTCCGACCCGACGACCGAGCGAATGATCGCCAGCTTGTCGGTCAGGCGGGCCAACAGCGGCAGATGTTCGCAGATTTCGATGCCGGAAACGTTGGTTGCAATCGGATTGAATTCGCCGCGAATCTCGACGGGTGCGTTGGGCTTCAGATCGACCATGTCCTGATGCGGCGGACCGCCAGACAGGAAGACATTGATGATCGCTTTTTTGGAACGAGAGATTCCAGCGCGCGCTTCGGCCCGAAGAATATCGGGCATCGCCAGCCCGCCGATTCCCAGCGCGCCGATCCCCAAAAAATTGCGGCGAGACACCCGATCGCAAAATCGGTGACGCTCTCCAAGGATGGTGAGCACTGACAGCCCCTCCTGCTTCCGCGGCGGATCGAAATGAGAACGCAAATCACGCGACGAATAAACTACAGTAGTCCACGGTGTACATTACCGAAATCGACGGACGAATCCAAGTTCTTTTGCGCATTTTTGCATGTTTCGCCTGCCGGGCGTGTGTCGGAGTTCAGGCTTTAGCCTGCGCAGATTGACATGGAGAAAGCCGACGCAGATCCCGCGATTATGTATCGGGCACTATAGGAAATAGCCCGGAGGGGCTTACGCACGGCGACTGCGTCACCCACAACGATTCTGTTCTGGGGAGAAATTTGATCGTTATTCGTTGGCCTGATTCGCTGCCGAAATCACCGTCTGTTCCGATCGGCAAACGGAACCTGCATTGCCAATTCAGGTGGTGCGAATTTGTACATCTTACAAAAACCAAATGATGGCCTCACCTGCGACTAAGTTGCAACCAACCGTTTCAAAGAATCTGCAATCGCTTACTGCAACGCCGTTTGCGACGTCCGTTGGCCCGAGCCGGCCCGGCAATCCGCAGACCCGATCGTATCTGGCCCCGGTTTTGCTCAACTGGACGACGCCCGGGGAGGCGCCTGATGACTGACTTCACGAGTGGCTTCAAATCGGGGAATTCAGAGCATGGAAGCTCGCGCTGCCCAGGTGTTTCTCCTCGTCGTTTGCCCCGGCCTAATGGGGGCGACGTTTCAGACCGAGAACTTCGTCGTCAACGCCCCCACACAGGAGATCGCCACGCAAGTAGGCCGGACGGCCGAGCACTTTCGAAAGCAACTTGCGGTCGAATGGCTGGGGCATGAGCTGCCGAAATGGTTCGCTCCTTGTCCGATCAGGGTCAGGGTCGGCCAGATCGGGGCCGGGGGTCAGACGACGTTTTCGTTCTTCCCGAACGGCAAAGGGTCGGCCGAGGTCTGCAACTGGGACATGCAAATTCAGGGCTCGCTCGAACGAATTCTCGATTCCGTCCTGCCCCACGAGGTGAGCCACACGATCTTTGCCTGCCACTTTCGCCGCCCTCTTCCGCGCTGGGCCGACGAAGGGGGCGCCACGCTGGCCGAACACGATTCCGAGAAACGGCGACAAGCGCTGACACTCAAAGAAGTAATGGGCACGCGCCGCAGGATCGCCTTGAAGAACTTGTTCAACATCAAAGAGTATCCCCCGGACATGCAGGATGTGCTCGCACTGTATGCCGAAGGATATTCCGTGGCTGAATTGCTCGTGCAGGAAGGAGGCCGCGCCCGCTACCTCAAGTTCCTGGCGGATGCCAACCGCGACGGCTGGGACAAGGCCGTGAACGCGCATTACGGGTACCGCGGTGTCGATGACCTGGAAAAACGCTGGCACACCTGGGTCATGGCCGGGAGTCCGGAAGTCGAACTTCCCAAAGGACAGCAGCTTGCCGATGTTTCGAAGGGCCGTCGTCCGACCGAGAAACAGAATTTGATCGTCCGCGGACAAAGTCCGAGGGAAGATCCGTTTCTGGATGAGCCGTTGGAAAGGGACAGTCCCCTTGTTCAACGAGATGACAGGGGCACTTCGCCGACGGCCCCCCAATCGCGAGCTCTACCGCTACGTCGACAGCAGCGCGCGCCGGTCGTGGCCGATTCGCCGGCTGCCAGCCGGATCGCCAGCTCGGATCAAGGCATCGTCCATTCGAGCGTCGACGAAGACATTTCATCGAACCCAACGGCCGCCAATTTGCCGCCGGCGGCTGAAAAACCGGCGCGGGCCGTTCCGCGCCAGAACTCGCCAAGAATCGAAGTCGCCGAAACCCGCAGTTCGGCAAGGCCGCGACAGGCAACGGAGTGGTCCGAATTCCCGCAGGACCCACGACCCAGTCCGTTGATCCTGCGCGGCCAGAGTAGTCATTCTCGCTCCGCGAGATGAGTCGGTGCGGGTAGCTTGCACGAGAAGCAGCCAAGCAACCGAAGTCACGCCGCTCACGAGTCGGACGCCAACCGCAACGTGCAGTGCCGGTTATGCCGCCTGTTGCATCCGAGTAAACTGGGCGCGGGAAAGTCAACCGCCTCATCTCGCGGAGCGAGATGACTACAATAATCATTCTCGCTCCGCGAGATGACGCCTGACGGCCGAAGCGCGCGGGAACCGTCCGAACGATCGGAATCTCTCCGTTGCAGTCGGAGAGCGGCAACATCTTTGGACGCTTTCGCGGTCGAACCGGCCCTGGTTTGTGAGAAAAACTTGCCCGGAAAATTCGCTTGCCTCATCTCGCGAAGCGAGATGACGACTTTAGCCCGGTCCCCCTTGCCTGACCGCCGCCAACCGATACACTAGAGCTGTACGGGGACGTTGTACGCGACGAGGGGCCGCGGGCAAAGCCATCGAGGACCATGAATTACTCAACCTGGGCGTTTCTATTGCTGGCCATCGGGATCGCTCTGTTAATCGCTGAAGTATTCATCCCTTCGGGCGGTATCATCAGTGTTCTGGCCACCGTCACCCTGATCGGCGCGCTGGTCTGCGCCTGGCAGGCCTGGTGGGATTCGAGCCAGGGTAATTTCTGGGGGTTCGTGGCCGGAATGGCCTTGCTGCTGCCAGCCACCGTGGTAGTCGCCTTTTACGTGTGGCCCAATACGGCGCTGGGGAAACGAGCGATACTCGAAGGCCCGGCGCCGCACGAGGTGGCGTCTTTTGTCGAGCAGGAAGAAAAATACCGCCAGATGATCGGAAAGATCGGCAATACGGTGACGGCCCTCAATCCGGCGGGTATCGTGCGGATCGACGGCCAGCGCGTGCATTGCCAGAGCGAAGGCATGATTCTCGATCCGGGGACTCGCGTGCGGGTGATTTCGGCACGGGCCAACAGCGTCGTGGTTCGCCAAATCGATCCCAACTCGCCGGAATCGACTGCCGAAGCGTCGGCAGAACAGCGTCCGCCGGCCGACCAGCCCCTTGACTTTGACCTGACATAGCAGTAGTGGATAAAGTTGTGAATCACGCGGATCAACAGGGCGGGGCTGAAAACATGATGCAATTTTCGGACGTGCTGGCTGCCGGCCCAACCGATAACCTGGGCTATTACTTGATCGGGTTCGCGATCCTGTTTCTGTTCGGGATCGTATTTCTGGCCGTCTTCGCCAGCTATTTCTGGCTGTGGATGCAATGCAAGATGACCGGTGCCGGCATCTCGCTGCTCGATCTGGTCATGATGAGGTTTCGAAAAGTCAACACGCAGGTCATCGTGCGCGGCAAAATCATGGCCGTGCAGGCGGGCCTGACCGAAATGTACCCGATCACGACCAAGGCGCTGGAGGCCCACTTTCTCGCCAGCGGCAACGTCCCCCAGGTCATCCAGGCGCTGATCGCCGCACACCGCGCAAAGATACCTCTCGACTGGCAGACGGCCGCGGCGATCGATCTGGCCGGGCGAAACATTCTTGATGCCGTGCGTACCAGCGTCTATCCCAAAGTCATCGACTGCCCCGACCTGAAATCGGGCGCCGACGCGGCCTTAAGCGCCGTCTGCGGCGACGGCATCGAGCTGCGTGCCCGGGCGCGCGTCACGGTGCGAACGAACCTCGAACAGCTCGTGGGGGGGGCCACCGAAGAGACTGTCGTGGCCCGCGTCGGGCAGGGCATCGTGCAGGCCATCGGCAAGCAAAGCTCGTACAAGCAGGTGCTCGAAAACCCCGAGCTGATTTCCGAGACCGTGCTGGAGCTCGGGCTGGAAAAGCACACGTCGTTCGAGATCGTTTCGATCGATATTGCCGATATCGACGTGGGGGACAATATCGGTGCGCGATTGCAGGCCGATCAGGCCGAAGCCGACACGCGCGTAGCACAGGCCAAGGCCGAACAGAAACGCGCCGAAATGGCCGCCCGCGAGCAGGAGATGTTCGCTCTCATCCAGGAAAGCCGATCCAAGGTCGTGTTGGCCGAGGCCGAAGTCCCCCAGGCGATCGCGGCCTCGTTTCGCAGCGGCAAACTCGGGCTGATGGATTACTATGAGCTGAACAACGTTCAGGCTGATACCAAGATGCGCTCGGCGATCGCCGGCGACGGCGCCGGAGTTGCCGCGCGAGCGTGATTAAGTCAGGTCAAGGAGCCACTGATTGAACACGGATTAAACACGGATTAAACACAATCAATGGCCCGCTTTATCCGTGGGAATTTTCCGTCTGTTGTGTCATAACAAGGGTGCGACTTGCCAAATCGGAGTTCACAATGATGCCGGGTTTCATGCCGCTGGCTCCCGTTCTGGGCGATGCCGATGCGATCATCGGCGTCATCATCTTTCTGATCACCGTCGTGGGGTGGGTCGCCAATCTGGTTTCCAACAAGAACCAGAAGGGCCCGCCGGTGGCGAATCGACCACGACCGCCGCAACGTCCGCGCGACGAGAAGCTCCAGCAAGAGATCAACATCTTCATCGAAGACGCCGGCGCGCAGAGAAAGAAGGGGGCGCCTGGCCGCCCCGTTGTTCCGGCGGGACGAACCGCGCTTGGCCAACCGGCCGGCCAGCCCGCGGGGTATCCGCCAGGGCGCGGGCAGGGAACCGGCCCGGGAACTGGCCCGGGAACTGGCCCGGGCCAGGCGAAACGCAAGAGCCCCGCCGCGGCGACCGGCAGGCCCCCGCGCAAGCCGCGTCCGGGCGAAACGCTCGCCGGCCGCCCGGCTCCGGTGACCGACACGCTGGGGACCGGGGTCAAGCAGAGCCTCAGCCAGCACATGGCCGACCGGGTTTCGCAGGAAGTGCAGCAGCGGCTCGCGCCTCGGGTCGAAGAAAAGGTCGCCGCCGATCTGGGCCCGACGATGACCAGCGGGGCATCGATGCGGGCGCCGGCGTTACCCCCGGCGGTCTCAGCGACGCTGCGGGCCGATCGATTCGCCGAGATGTTGCGGAACCCGGCCAATGTCCGGCAAGCGATCGTTCTCAACCTGATCCTGTCTCCGCCGCCGGGGCGCGCCCGCATACCGCGCCGCTAGCCCGCATGTCTAATCACCACGGTGTGTCGCTCGACAGTGTGTTCGTAGCTGAACTCGTGAGAGTTCAGATAAACCCAAGTGGCCCTCGGAATTCTCACGAATTCCGCTACCATTCGTGTCGCGATGTCCGAAGCCGAGTTCGAAGTGCTGCTGCTGGCCGGACGCTTCGAAGTGCGCGGGAGCTGCGCCTACACGCTGCGGCTGGCGGCTGGCCTGGGCGAGCAGGGGATTTCGGCGCGGGTCATTACTCCGGACGCGCGGCTGGTCGATGCACCCTGCCGTGCGCAACTGAAGATTCAGGAGTTCCCGCGCTTGAACACGCCGCTGTGGGACGAGATGGTACAGCGGACGTTGTTGCACGAATTGCGCAGCCAGGCGCCGCATCTGATCCACATCCAATCGCAGCGCATCCTCAAGCAGGGAGACTGGCTGGCGCGAAAGCTCAAGCGGCCGTATGTGCTGACGATGCACGAGCACCTCGCGCGCGGCGCTCGTCTCAAGCTGGATCGGGAGTATTGCCGGCGGATCATAGCGGTCAGCGAGTCGGTTCGCGACGACTTGCGGAACCACATGCAGGTCCCGCCGGAACTGGTGACGGTCATTCCCTCGGGCGTCGAGACTCGGACTCCCCCCGATTTGTCGCCGCCTTTGGCGCCCGGGCATGTTCCCGTCATCGGCACGGCCGGACCTCTGGAAGCCGTCAAAGGAATTCCGTATTTCCTGGGAGCTGCTCGCCAGGTGCTCGGCGTGCGGCGCGATCTGGAGTTTCTGGTGGCAGGCGCCGGGCCCGAGGAAGCCAATCTCAGGCGCGTGGCGCGCGAGCTCGAGATCGCAGATAAAGTGACGTTCGTGCCTTATGTCCTGGGCTTTTCCGACTCTCTGGCGGCCATCGACATTTTTTGTCTCCCCTCGCTGCAACAAGGGCTGGGGACGATCATGCTCGAAGCCATGGCCCTGGGCCGGCCGGTCATCGCCACCAGCGTCGGCGGCGTGTCCAGCGTCATTCGCGAAGGAGAAACGGGCCTGGTCGTCCCGCCGCAAAACAGCGGCGAGCTGGCCCGCCGAATTCTCGAGTTGCTCGACCAACCCGCCCGCGCGCGGGCCATCGGGGCGCAGGCCCGTAAGCTGGTCGTCGAGCGGTATTCCATGTCGACTATGGTGCACAGGACCGCCGAGCTCTACCGCGAGATTGTGCCGGTTGGCGCACACGTATGAAATGCGCGTTGCCGGGTGAATGCAGAGTGCAGAAGGAAGAATCAAGAAATCCCGAATCCCGAATCCGAAATCCCAAATTTTCTTCATGCATGCTGAAATCATCGCCATCGGAACCGAGCTCACCACCGGGGCCAAGCTCGACACCAACAGCCAATGGCTGTCACTCGAGCTGCAGGCCCAGGGAATTCCCGTTCACTATCACGTGACCGTGGCCGACGATCTGGATGCCAATCTGAACGTTTTTCGGTCGGCGGTCGAACGCTCCGATATCGTGCTCATCAGCGGAGGTTTGGGGCCGACGCTCGACGATTTGACGCGCGACGTCCTGGCCAGGCTGACCGACACCCGCCTCGTGCTGCACGAGCCCTCGCTGGCAATCATCCGCGGCATGTTTGCCCGCCGGAACCGGGAAATGCCGCCGCGAAACGTCGTGCAGGCCATGTTTCCGATCGGGGCCGAGCCGATCCCCAACCGCCGCGGCACGGCCCCCGGCATTTATATGGAAATCCCGCGCGCCGGGCGCAGCCCCTGCAGACTGGCCGCCATGCCCGGCGTGCCCAGCGAGATGCAGGTCATGTTCCAGGACGATGTCTTGCCGCGGATCACACCTGCCCAGGCCGCCGGACTCGTCATCAGAAATGCCCGGGTCAACTGCTTCGGTCTGGGGGAATCGGCGGCGGAACAACTGTTGGGCGACGTGACGGCCAGAGGCCGCGATCCGGAAGTCGGCATCACCGTGCACGAGGCCACGATCACGCTGCGAATCGTCGCCAGCGCCGCCAGCGTCGCCGCGGCGCTCGAGAAGATCGCACAGACGAAGAAGACGATCTACGAGCGGATGGGCGAATACGCGTTCGGCGAAGAAGGCGACGAGCTGGAACACGTGGTCGTGCGGATGCTGCAGGAGCAGTCGCAGACCCTGGCAATTGCCGAGTCGGCGACAGGAGGCCTGTTGGCGCATCGGGTCACGTCCGTTGCCGGACACGAACTGTGCTTCCGGGGAGGGCTCGTCGCTGTCGACGAAGCGGCGGCCAATGCGCGCCTCGGTCAATCGGGCATCGCCCCATCGGGAACGGCGCATGAGCGGGCTTGCCTCTTGGCAGAAGCGTGCCGCAGGCATTTCGGCGCCGACTGGGCCTTGTCGGTTGGCCAGCGCTCGCGGAACACGGATACCGAGAACGCGTCGGAGGCGCCGGTCGTGTTGCTCTCGCTGGCCGGCCCCGACGGTGCGCGCGCCGTGGAACTCAACGTCGCGGGCGACCCGGCGATCGTCAAAAGCCGCGTCGCCAAGTCGGCGCTCAATTTGTTACGACTGAAATTGCTTAAGTCACAAATATCAGAGAGCAAGTAGGTCAGGCCGTGCCTGAAGCGCAAAAAACTGACGGCGATTCTCACGCTCATACGCACTTGGAGCATGGGGCCGGATTTGTTCCGTTGAAAACTGGAAGAGTTAGCCACGGATTAAACACCGATCAAACACGGAGCACGCACCGATGTCCGAAGTGATCATCAAAACCCGCGAAAATGGCCCGCTGCTCGTGACGGGGCCGGCCAAACTGATCGACCACCTGGGGAATGCCTATGACCTGACCGGCAACGACAACGTGGCCTTGTGCCGTTGCGGACAATCGGAAAAAAAACCCTTTTGCGACGGCTCGCACCGCAATTGTGGCTTCGTCGCCGCGCAAGTCGTTGGCGAGCCAGGGTCGCCGCAAAGGTATTCATCATGAACTTCTGCAAGAACATGCTTTTGGTCGTCGTTATCGCAATCATTTTGTCGTCGATGCCCCGGCCAGGATTCGCCCAGCCGGCAGCGCCGGACGAATTGCAGGCGATCGAGGCCAGACTTGGCGAGCTGCGCTCGGCGATCGTCAGGCTCCGGCGGGACCTGCGGGCGGAAAAATACGTCGCCGACATTGAAGTCTACGCCAAAGCTGCCGAATGGATTCTCAGACACCAGGAGTTCTATAAACCAGACTATGCCAGACACACGCAGGCCGCCTTGAAGACCGGGCTGGCTCGAGCCGCCGAGATGGCGAACGGAAAGGTCGCGTGGGACGTCGCTCCCGGACGCAGGATTCTTGGCTACCAATCGTCCGTCGACGAATCGTTTCAGCCCTATGCGCTGACTCTGCCTCTGGCAATCGGAAACGAATCCGACCAGAGTTGGCCGTTGCATGTGCTGCTGCACGGACGCGGCGCGACGCTCAATGAAGTCAGTTTTATTCAGATGCACGACGGGAAGCCGGCCGGCGAGAGTGCCGACTGGATCCAGCTCGACGTCTTCGGGCGGACGAACAACGCCTACCGATTTGCCGGCGAGTCCGACGTCTTCGAAGCCTTGGCGGATGTCAAACGCCGCTATCGCATCGACGAGCGGCGTATCGTGCTGCACGGATTCTCGATGGGGGGGGCGGGAAGCTGGCATCTGGGGCTGCATTATCCGTCAACGTGGTGCTCGGTCGGTCCCGGTGCCGGCTTCGTCGATTTCTACGCCTATCAAAAGGTGCCCGGGCCGCTCCCCTTCTACCAGGACATGGCGCTGTCGATCTACAATCCGATCGATCACACGCTTAACGCGTTCAACCTCCCGATCTGCACCTACGGTGGCGAAAATGACGAGCAGCTCATCGCCAGCACCGAGATGGTCGAGCGAGCCAGAAAGCTCGGCATTTCCATCAAGCTGATCGTCGGCAAAGGGATGGGGCACGCGTTCAATCCCGAGAGCTTTGCGGAATTCATGGCGTTCCACCATGACCGCCAGAAAACAGGTCGAAACGTGCGCCTCGGAACGCGAAAGTTCAGATTCACGACGCGCACGCTCAAGTACAATTCGTACGAATGGGGCAGCATTGAAGAGCAGATCGAGCCCTATCGAGAAACGCTGGTCGAGGGAGAAGTTGATGAAGAGGCGCGCGTGCTCAAGCTGACGACCAGGAACGTCGCCGCCATCCGAGTGGTTCGCGATCTGGCGGATAAGATCGAGCTCAATGGCGATACATTTCCCCTGACAAGGGCGGCCGACAGTTTGCTCCCGGATGCTTTTTTCGAACTGGCCGGCTCGAGCTGGAAACAGATGAATCACAGCTCGTCGCTGGGTTTTTCAAAGAATCTCGATCTCCACAAACGACACAACCTGCAGGGGCCGATCGACGACGCCTTCATGCAGCCCTTTGTCTGCGTGCGCGGCACGGGCACACCCTGGAACGCAAATCACGCGGCCTGGGCGAACTGGACTCTCGATCGCTTCGCGGCGGAATTCGACAAGTGGCTGCGCGGCAAGGTGCCGATCGTGAACGACACCGAAGCGACCGGTGACATGATGCTCGAAAAGAACCTGATTCTCTTCGGCGACCCTGGTTCGAATTCCGTACTGGCAAAGATCGCACCGCGATTGCCGGTAAGCTGGACGAAGACGACGATCGGTGTATTCGGCGAAATTTACGATCCTGCCACGCATGGGCTGTCGCTGATTTATCCGAATCCGCTGAGCCCCAGGAAATATGTCGTTGTCAATTCGGGGCACACGTTCCATGCCGCCGATTTTGAAAAATCAAATGCCTGGCTCTTCCCGCGGCTGGGAGACATTGCCGTCCAGAAATTCGAGAAGCTGGAAGCTGGAGGTTACCGGGAGACGATTGAAAGGGCAGATTTCTTCAACAGCGCCTGGAAATTGCCTTCGGGACTGGCACCCAACGAGCCGCGGGACGGGGCACCGATTCGATGAGAATTGGTCCCCGCCGGTGCGCTTCGCGCGTTATTTTACATGGACCTGCGCATGGCGCGAATGAAGTCTCGCGCTTTGCCCGATATATTACCAGCGACGCGCACCGGCGGGCTAACGCCCTCCGCTCGCCAGGTCTGTCGCAGCTTTCACCAGCTCCAGCGCCTCGTTGCACAGTTTGCGCGCCGCGTCTGCGTCCGGAGCCTCGGCGATGACGCGCAGAATCGGCTCGGTGTTGCTGGCCCGCACCTGCACCCAACGATCGGACCAGTCCAGACGCAGGCCGTCTCCTTCCGAAGCCTGGGCATCTCGAAAATGTTGCGCTAGCGCCGCACAGGCGGCGTCGACATGCTCCCGCGGACACGTGATTTTGTCTTTGACGATCGAATATCGCGGCAGCGAATCGACCCAGGCCGACAAAGGCCGCCCAAAGGAAGCCAGCCCGTCGAGCACGTATGCCATCGCCGCGAAGCTGTCGCGGACATACCCAACCCGCGGTTCGATCAATCCGCCGTTCCCTTCTCCGCCAATGATCGCCCCGATGGCACGCATTTTGGCCGCCACGTGCGCTTCGCCGACGTACGCGCGGTAGAAGCGGCAACCGTATTTGGCGGCAATGTCGGCGGTCGTGCGACTTGTCGAGCCATTGACGACGACCGGTCCCTTGCGGCGTGCCAAGATGTGATCGGCGCACAAGGCGAGCGTCAATTCTTCGCCGATGTACCGTCCCCGGTCGTCGACGATGGCCAGCCGGTCGCCATCGGGGTCCTGGGCGAAACCGACATCGGCGCCGCGGCGTTTTACTTCGGCGCACAGGCCGGCGAGGTTCTGTTCCAATGGTTCCGGAGGATGTTCGAATTGTCCGTCGGGAAGGCCCCCCAAAAGGGCGACCTCGCAGCCGAGCTGCTCCAGCAAACGGGGACCGAGGATCGACCCGGCCCCGTGACTGGCGTCCAGGACGACGTTGGCCCGCCGTCGGCGAATCGCCGGCACATCGACCAGCGACAACACACGACCCAGATGCCCAGCACACGGGTCGAGCAGCGTTTCGCACGTTCCCAAATTGTTCCAGGCCGCCAGCCGAAAGGCTTGACGCGTCAGAATATCGAGCAACTGTTCGCCGAGCGACTGATCGAAGACCGAGCCTGCTGAGCTGAATGGCTTCAGTCCATTCCATTCGATCGGGTTATGGCTGGCGGTGATCATCAAGCCCCCGGCAGCCCCCAGTTCCTGAACCAGCACGCCGCACGTGGGGGTTGAAGCGATGTCGGCGTCGAGCACGCGGCAGCCACTGGCCACGAGGCCCGCGATGACGGCATGTTTGACCATCAGGCCCGTCGATCGTCCGTCGCGGGCCAGCACGACTGGTCCACCGGCAAACATGGTTCCCAGGGCGCAACTGAAATCGGCAAGGTACGCGGGCGCGAGGCCGTCGCCAATGACGCCACGCAGGCCGGAAATACTCAGTATCCGTTGGGGCAAGGGAAGCGTCCTGCAAGGGTCGACGGGTGCGAGTGATCTGGGTTATGCGGAATCGTAGAGAGAATCGTAGATAGATAATTTCCGGGCGCGAAGGGAACTGCCCCGCAGCCCTGGAGTCGTCAATCGCCCGTTTGCCCCGTAATGTAGTCATTCTCGCTCCGCGAGATGAGGCGGTCGACCTTCCCGCGCGCGTTGTGCCACAAATCACGGCCTGCAACATCATCACAGTGTAATTCGGTTGCTGTTCGACACGGGAAACAAGTGGGGCTTCGGTCGTATGAACGCGGCTCGCGCATATCACCCGCAATAACTCATCTCGCGGAGCGAGATGACTACATTACATCGGGCTCGTCTGCCGGAGCCAATCCTCGGCGGCCTGCTGGCACTCGGCGATTCGCGTGCGGACGGCTTCAACCAGCTCGGCTTCACGCCCACGCTGCTTGAGCCTGGCGATCGTCTCCTGGGGAAACCGATCACCGAATACGACGCACACGCGACGGGGTTTCAAAAACAGGCTGCCCTTTCCCAGCGCCCGATGGGCGCCGGCAATGCCGACGGGATAGATCGGTCGCTCGGTCCGCCGCACGAGGGCCGCGAATCCGGGCTTGAACGTTCCCAGCGAGCCATCGATGCTGCGAGTTCCTTCTGGAAAAACCCCAACGAGAAACCCCTGGTCGAGACGGCGCAGCGTCTCGCGAATCCCGGCAGCGCCCCCCGTCTCGCGACTGAGCGGCATGACGTACGTGTGTCGCAGCATCCAGCCGATCACTGGAATCTTGAACAGCGTGTCACGGGCCAGAAAGCTGACCGGCCGGCGCAAGGGCAGGCCGACCAGCAGGGGATCCAGAAAACTCTGATGGTTCGTCAGCAGCAGCCCCCCTCCGGCTGTCGGAATGCGTTCGACGCCCCGCGCGCGGTACCGCAGCCAGACCGTAAACACGACTCCCAGGATTACCTGGCAGATGAACCAAACCCAGTTCCGCCGCTCGGGTGGGCCCAGTGGCATGCCTTCCGGGAAGCCCGCGGGAGTCGTCGTGCCGGCCATTTTCCGTTCGGGATCTTGTGCCACGCGAGCCGGTTCGGGTTGAGCACTACGTGCTTGATCAATTCGCTGTTCCATGTTCAGGTGCGATTGTACACGGCCCGGCCCACTGCGTCATTGTAGTCATTCTCGCTCCGCGAGATGAATGCTGACGGCCCACGAGCAAGAAAGACGACCGAACAATCGAAATCCCTCCATGCGTTGGCAGAGCCGGAAGTTGCCTGGACGCGGGCGCCGCCGCCCACACTTTGCTTGCGGGAACAGATCGCGAGGAATGTCCACCGACTCATCTCGCGGAGCGAGAATGACTACAATCTGAGGAGGCAATTTGGCTTTTCCGGGAACTTTCCGCGGAATGCTGCGTAATCAGATCGTGAGGAGCGATTTTGACCACCACACGCGAACCCGACACGGAAGAGCTCGTGCGGCGGGCCCGCAAGGGAGATTCGTCGGCTGCCAACCGGCTCGTTGTCCGCCACAGCGCCCGGCTGCGGCGCATGGTTGCGGTGCGCATGGACCGACGGCTCGTCAGCCGGTTGGACCCGTCCGACGTCGTGCAGGAAACGCTGATCGAAGCCCTGCGCCTGCTGCCGGATTATCTGCGGGACCGCCCGATGCCCTTTTATCCGTGGCTGCGGCAGATCGCCTGGAATCGCCTGGTCGACCTGCACCGCCGACACATTTTGTCGAAACGCCGCTCGCTCGACCGCGAAGTCCGGCTCGATTTGCCGCTCGATGAGCCTTCGGCCTATCAACTCGTCGAGTTGCTCCTGGCCCGTGAATCGGCGCCGGCGGCCCGCATGCTTCGCGAAGAGCTGCGCTATCGGGTGCGAAAGGCCATCGACCGGTTGTCTCCCGAGTTTCGCGAAGTGCTGATCCTGCGGCAGATCGAGCAATTGTCGATCGAAGAAATCGCGGCCGTGCTGGCGGTCCCCCAGGGGACCGTGAAATCGCGCCATTTTCGGGCTTTGGGCCAACTGCGAGAGCTGCTCGACGAAAGTGCATAGTGGCAAGCTGCCAGCTTGCCGCTCGAGAGTAGGGGTTGTCCGGCTGGCGTCGTGGAGGATGGAGGATCGAGGATGGCGAGCCGCGTGACGGGCACCGATTCGAAGTGAATTGTTCCCGCCGGGTGCCGTCGTGGAGAATGGAGAATGGAGAATGGAGAATGGAGAATGGAGAATGGAGAATGGAGAATGGAGGATTGAGGATCGAGGATGGAGGATCGAGGATGGAGGATCGAAAGCGACGCCAGCGCTATGCATTGGCAAACTGACAATCGTCAACCGACAACTGACAACTGACCACTGACAACTGACAACTGGGTATTGGGTACTCCTTCTTCACCCGTCTCCACCCATTCACGTACCCCCGGAGACCAATTCTCTTCGAATCGGTGCCCGTCCGGGGCTCGCCATCTTCTACCTGTGCTCGATGCCAAACTCCTCCCCGCACATCAATTCCCCTTCGACCGACTCGCTGTACGAGCTCGTCGAGCAGCTCACCGAGCGCTTGCACCGCGGCGAAGCCGTCGACCTGTCTGGAATGATGGCCGCACACCCTCAACATGCCGAGCGATTGCGGCAGGTCCTGCCGGCCCTGGCAGTCCTGGCCGATATCCATGTCCTGTCGAGCGCCGTTCCTGCCAATGCGGGCCCTGCACGACCGGCTGCTGAAGCCCTGGAAGGCCTGCTCGGAGATTTCCGACTCGTCCGCGAGATCGGTCGCGGCGGGATGGGGGTCGTTTATGAAGCGACGCAAATCTCGCTCGACCGCCGCGTGGCGCTCAAAGTCCTGCCGTTCGCCGGCGTCCTCGACGCGCCTCAGCTCCAGCGGTTCACGAACGAAGCCCGCGCCGCCGCCGGGCTGCATCACCCGAATATCGTTCCCGTGTACGCCGTAGGATGCGAGCGTGGAGTGCACTATTACGCGATGCAGTACATCGACGGCCAGACGCTGGCCGAAGTGATTCGAGAGTTGCGTCCGGCGAGCGGAGGACGGGCACCGATTCGAAGAGAATTGGTCCCCGCCGGTGGGACCGCACTGGCTTCAGCGTCACCACCAGTCGCAGACCCCGCAGAAATGACAAGTGACGAAAATCAAATGTCTAAGGAAATCCGAAAATCGGATTCCGAGATGCTCAGTGCTGTGCCGATAACTGAAGACGATCAAAGTGGCAGCGACGTGCAACCCACCGGCGGGGACCAATTCTCTTCGAATCGGTGCCCGCCACGCCGCTCGCCCAGATCACTTGCTTCGCCGGGCTCGCCCGACGCTTCGACTTTACAACTTGGCCTTCTCGACACGACAACCCCATCGCGGCAGCGCTTCCGGACGATTGCCGAGTGGGGCATCCAGATCGCCGAGGCGCTTGACTACGCTCATTCGGTGGGTGTCATCCATCGCGACATCAAGCCGGCCAACCTGATGCTCGACTCACAGGGACGAGTCTGGATCACCGACTTCGGCCTGGCGCAGATCGAAACCGACGCGGGCCTCACCATGACCGGCGACGTCGTCGGCACCCTGCGCTACATGAGCCCCGAACAGGCGCTCGGCGAGCGCGGCCTGGTCGATCAACGGACGGACGTCTATTCGCTGGGCCTGGCTCTTTACGAACTGCTGACTCTGCAACCGGCGTTTGCCGGCGCCAACCGCCTCGAACTGCTCTCCCGAATTTCGACCAGGGACCCGACCGCACCCAGACGGATCAATCCATCAATCCCAGCGGAATTGGAAACGATCATTCAAAAGGCAACCGAGAAAGACGCTGCCGCCCGCTATTCCACTGCCCGCGAG
>Ga0207022_10018_pt1 | contig 48126 bp, 41 predicted proteins | sample Alteio_BWMinCont_46_FD_153307 | JGI IMG/M metagenome (GOLD analysis project Ga0207022, IMG submission 153307) | Enriched cells from forest soil in Barre Woods Harvard Forest LTER site, Petersham, Massachusetts, United States -... | ecosystem: Environmental > Terrestrial > Soil > Temperate forest >... | reverse complement strand
AGACAAGTTGCGCCAGCAGGGCATCGACGTGGTCGATTTCGGAGCCGGCGAGCCACACTTCGCCACGCCGCAGCACATCAAGGACGCGGGTATCGCGGCCATTCAGGGCAACTTCACGAAATACACTGCGGTCAGCGGGACCACGGAACTACGCGACGCCCTGGCTCATCGGCACGCCGTCGATTTCGATTCGGATTACCGTCGCGAAGAAGTGATTGCCTCGACCGGAGGCAAGCAGGCTTTATTTAACGCCGTGCAGGTCCTGGTCGATCACGGCGATGAAGTTATTCTGCCGGTTCCTTACTGGGTTTCATTCAAAGACATCGTGCGCTATGCCGGAGGAAATTGTGTGCTGCTCGAAACCGACGAGGCTCAGGGATTTCGAGTCACCGCCAAAATGATTGAGCGCCTGATAACGCCGCGGACGAAACTAATCATTTTAAATTCACCGTCGAATCCTTCAGGAGCGGTGATGTCGCCGGAAGATCTGGCGGAAGTGGTGCGTCTGGCGCACGAGCGCGGAATCTGGGTGATCTCCGACGAGTGCTATGTGTATCTGAATTACACGCCAAAGCGTTTCTCGGTAGGATCGTTGCGCGAGTTCCGCGAGCGCATGGTGATCATCGGATCGCTTTCTAAAACTTACGCGATGACCGGGTGGCGACTAGGTTATGCGCTCGGGCCGGTTGCAGTGGTCAGCGCCATGCAGAAGCTGCAAAGCCAATCCACGTCAAACCCGACGTCGATTGTGCAGAAGGCGGCTGTGGCCGCACTGAAAGGTCCACAGCAATGCGTAACTGACATGCGAGCCGAGTATATCAACTTGCGCGATCACGTTATCAATGGGCTGCGTTCGATTCCTGATGTGAAATGCACGCTGCCCGAGGGCGCGTTTTATGCGTATCCCAACGTGTCCGCATTTTTCGGCCGCAGCGGAGTGAAGTCTGCTTCCGACCTGGCGGGAAAACTATTGCGCGAAGCGCACGTGGCCACGGTTCCCGGGGAAGGCTTCGGAACCCGCGACCATATTCGAGTTTCATACGCCACTTCGGTGGCTGAGTTGGACCGCGGGTTGCAGCGGGTGAGGAAGTTTCTGGCGTCACTATGAGGCACAGTCTTGCTCCGCGTAGCGCCGCCGTTCCGGCCGCTGTCGAGGGGACGTCCCTCGCCCCCGCCTCCGAGGGCAAGATGCCCTCGGGAGAGCCGGCAAGATGCCGGCGCTACTGGGCTTGGTCCTGCGATGCATTCCTCAATTTGTTTGCGGCCACATGACCGATCTCTACCCGCTGCTGATGTCGCCCGCCTTTGACCCTCGTCCCTGGGGCACGACGGACTTGTCTCCCATTTATCCCAATCATCGTTTCGACGAAAAGATTGGGGAATCGTGGCTTACAGGAGACAACGGCAAAGTGGCGAATGGGCCCCTGCGAGGGAAGTCGTTGGCAGAGTTGAGCGCGCAATATGGACGCCAATTAGTCGGAGATGCGGTTAAGGATCTCACTCGCTTCCCCTTGCTCACAAAATTTCTGTTTCCGCATGAAAAACTTTCTGTGCAAGTCCATCCTGATGACGAGGCCGCGCGCCGCGTTGGTCAGCCGTGCGGCAAGACCGAGTGTTGGTATGTGGCCCATGCCAGGCCGGGCGCGCAGATCGCTCTTGGCCTCCAACGGGGAGTTATACGCACCCAATTTGAAAAAGCAATCCACGAACAACGCGCCGAAGAATTGCTGAATTGGATCAACGTGTTTCCCGGCGAAATGATTTATGTCGCTGGCGGCACCGTGCACACGCTCGGGCCTGGATCGATTATCGTCGAGACCCAACAGCAGTCAGACACGACCTATCGTTTATATGATTACGGACGGCGGCGCGAACTACATCTGAAAGAAGGCCTGGCGGCGGTGAAAGAGAAAGTATCTTCGGGAAAGGTGATCCGCCCTGCACCTACTATGTTAAGTGGCACAAGAAATCGATGGTCGCCGCTGGTGGCTTCGCCTTTTTTCGTGGTGGAAATGTTCGAACTGAAAGAAGGCCAGAATTTTCGAACTAAAGATACGCAGACGACAGAGAGCAAGAGTTCGGCTCAGATATTGGTCGCAGTAGAAGGCTGCGCGGTTGTCGAAGCGCCTGGCGCCGAGCCGGTCACGCTGGCCAAGGGCGACGCCGTCGTCGTGCCTGCGTCGATTAACAATTTCCATGTACGCCCGCAGTGGACAGTGGAATTTTTGAAAGCCTCATTGCCCGGCAGTTCAGTGCCTGAGCCGGAAACCCGAATATGAGCGACCGTGGAACAGGCCGTGAATCCACAGCCAAAACAAATTCGAATTTCTATCCTGTAATCCTCGCCGGCGGCCGTGGCACCCGCTTCTGGCCGCTGAGCCGCAAGCGTCGCGCCAAGCAACTGCTGGCGCTCGACGGCAAGCAAACCATGATCCAGCAGACGGTTTCGCGCCTGCTGCCGCTGGCTCCGGCGAAACACTTTTGGATTATCACTAATGAAGACTCGCAGCGCGAACTTTCGCGCCAGACTCCACGGCTCAGTAAACAGCAGATCGTAGCCGAGCCGGTAGGACGAAACACCGCACCCGCTATCGGTTTGGCGGCTTTCATCCTGGCTAAAAGCGATCCCGAGGCGGTGATTGGAATGTTTCCCTCGGATCATGTTATTGCCGACGAAAAAAGCTATCGCCAGATTTTGCAGGATGCCATCAAAATCGCCGCGGCGGATGAGAATATTGTCGTGCTGGGAATCCGGCCTACGCGACCTGAAACGGGATATGGATATATCGAAGTCGATTCGGCAATGGACCGCAATGCGCGCCGGGTGCGCCGATTCACCGAGAAACCTTCCGCCGAGCGCGCAGCCCGATTCGTCGAAGCGGGAAATTACTTCTGGAACAGCGGAATGTTTATTTGGAGCGCACGAACTCTGACCAATGCATTGCGCGAGCACTTGCCGAAAACGGCACCGCTGCTTGAAGAGATCGCGCAGACGTTTGCAACGCGGAGGTTTGCCGCGACCTTTCGCCGGCTCTATCCTAAATGCGAAAACATTAGCATCGATTACGCTGTACTTGAACCCCGGTCATCTAAAGGGGAGCAGAATTCCAATATCTTCTGCCTGCTTGCAGATTTCGGCTGGAACGATTTGGGATCTTGGACCGCATTGCATGAGCACCACACCGCCAGGAAACAACCGGCGGATGGCAACCTGATTTCGAGCGATGGTTTTTTCGCGCTGAATGCGTCCGGTAATTACGTTCATTCTCCAAACAAATTTGTCGCGGCTGTAGGTGTGAACGATCTCGTAATCGTAGAAACGGATGATGCGCTCTTAATTACCACCCGCAAGCACGCGCAGGACGTCGGCAAAATTGTGAAGTATCTGGACGAAAAGAAGCTGCTTAAATTGGTATGAAGGCGTTGGTCGTTCGTCGTGGGTCGTCGGCAAAACCAAAATGATCTTGCCAAAGACCAACGACGAAAGACCAACGACTGACTCATGACTGCTCCCATCAAATTCGGCACCGACGGCTGGCGGGGCATTATCGCCGACGATTTTACCTTTGATAACGTTCGCCGTGTGGCGGGCGCGATTGCGGCCTATGTTCTCAAGCATGAAGACCCGCGTCACGGATTGATTGTGGGCTACGACACTCGGTTCATTTCGCCGCGTGCAGCCCGGGTTGCCGCGGAAGTGCTGGCCGCGGCCGGGATCCCCGTGAAATTGGCCAATGACTACACGCCCACGCCTGCCATTTCTTATGCCGTGAAACACCGCGGGGCTGCCGGTGGAGTGGTCGTCACATCGAGTCATAATCCGTGGAACTGGAATGGAGTGAAGTTCAAAGGCAAGTTTGGCGGATCGGGCACGCCGGCGATGATGAAAGCGATCGAAGATGAACTGGCCGCAGGCGCCATGCCTGCCGGCCACAAAGCTACGATTGAAGAAGTTGATTTGAAAAAGCAGTACATCGCGGCCATCAGCGCTTTCGCCGACCTCAACGCCATTGCCGAGGCAAATTTCAAGTTTGCCGTGGATTCGATGTACGGCTCGGGACGCGGCGTTTTGACCGGCATTTTCAGCGATCGCGGCATTCGGCACGTCACCATCCGCCAGGAACTCAACCCGCTGTTTCCTGACATTAATCCAGAACCCATCGAGCCGCACGTAGCCATGCTGCAGCAAACCGTGGTCAAAGAGCGCTGCGATGCCGGACTGGCGACCGACGGCGACGCGGATCGCATCGGCGCTGTGGCCGAGGACGGCAGCTTTGTGGATTCTCACAAGATTATTTCCGTTCTCCTGCAGTGGCTGCTGGTAAGAAAGAAGTGGCCCGGAGAAGTGGTGCGGGCTTTCAACACTACGCGCATGATCGACCGCATTGCGGCAAAGCATGGCCGCAAGGTGAACGAGTGTCCCATTGGGTTCAAGTACGCCGCTGATTTAATGATGGAGCGCGAAATTGTCATTGGCGGTGAGGAATCGGGCGGCATCGGCTACTCGCGATTTTTACCCGAACGCGATGGCCTTCTGAATTCGCTGATGCTGGCTAATGTCATGGCTGACGAACGGAAGCCGCTCGGTCAACTGGTGGCGGATTTGCAGCGCGAGTACGGTCCGCACTACTACGGGCGGCGCGATCTTCACATCCCGGAAGATGTGAAGCAACAGGCCATCCAACGAGCCCGATCCGACCAAACTAACCGTTTGGGCAGTTATGCCGTCTTAAAAAAGGAGAGCCTCGATGGAATAAAGTTCTTCCTCGATGCGCCCACAAATGGCAACGGCGCCGAAGCGTGGTTGCTATTCCGAGCCTCGGGAACGGAGCCCCTGCTGCGCGTGTATGCCGAAGCCGCATCACCAGAATTGGTGAACGAAATCTTGTCGAAGGCTGAGGCATTTGTGAAAAGCGCCTAGGGCGAGCAGTCAACCTGCCGTTCACCGCACTTACGTGACTCGCGTTTAACACCGCCGGGTAAGATAATAATTAAGTACAAATGGGTAACGCACTCCAAACCGCGCCCGCGCCAACCGATTCGCCCGAAGCGCGTCGTTACAACCGCATGCGGAGATGGCTCGGCATTGGAGATTTTTTTCTCGGCCTTCTTCTGATTCTCGTTCTCCTCGCCACGGGATGGAATGGCACGCTGCGTGATCTTGCCATGCACGGCGCCTATGAGCACTACACGCTGGCGGTTTTTCTTTACGTCCTGATGCTCATGCTGATTGGCAAATTGCTCGGTCTTACGCTCGATTACTATGGCTTTCGGTTGGAGCGACGCTACAATCTGTCCAATCAAAAGTTGCGCGCGTGGGTTTGGGACGAAACTAAAGGATTTCTGGTCGGTGTTGTTCTGGCATCGATCGTAGTCGAAATACTTTACTTCATAATTCGCGAGTTCCCGCAGCATTGGTGGGTGATTGCGTGGGCAGCCTTTCTCGGGCTATTCGTCTTGATGGCGCAGTTGGCTCCCGTGATTTTGTTTCCCATTTTTTATAAATTCGAGCCGCTCGACAATGACGAGCTTAAATCCCGGCTGGTCGGACTCAGCGAACGCGCCGGAACGCGGGTGCGCGGCGTCTACAAATGGAATCTTTCGGAGAAGAGCAAAAAAGCAAACGCAGCTTTAACTGGACTCGGCAACACCCGTCGGATCATCCTCGCCGATACGCTGCTGGAAAATTATTCCGCTGACGAGATTGAAGCCGTGCTGGCACACGAACTCGGGCATCACGTGCACCGGCATATTCTCAAAAGCATTGCGGTTCAGGCAGGCATTACACTGGTCGGATTCTGGGCGGCAAATTGGGTTCTTCACTACGCTGTGGACCGAACTCACATGTTTGTAACCGTCTCTGACTTTGCCAACTTGCCGCTGCTGGTGCTGGTTTCGACCGTCTTGTCGTTTCTCTTGTTGCCGGCTCTCAATGCCTACTCCCGCTACAACGAACGGCAGGCTGATCGCTATGCATTTCAGTCCATCCGCAGTGTCGGGCCGTTCATTTCATCCATGAACAAATTGGCGGACCAGAATCTAGCTGAGCGATCTCCGTCGCGCTGGGTTGAATGGTTTTTTCAATCGCATCCCGCGATTTCGAGGCGCGTAACGGCGGCCGAAGTATGGGCCGAGTTGCAAGCTCCGGCCGCATCCCAGAAATAAGATGTGCGCACGAAGCCCGGTAGAAACGTAGCTTGCTACGTGTCCCCACTCCGCTGTCATCCCGAGCAAAGCGAGGGATCTTGGTTCTTCGCGCGGGCCAGCAAGGACCCTAGATTCCTCGTCGCTTCGCTCCTCGGAATGACAGTGGAAAGATGTTTCTTTAAGAAACGCTACGTTTTGCGCTGCCGGAGAATTGCTTCCACTCTACGCAAATCTTCCTCCGTATCGACTCCAACCGTATCGTAAGGAGTTTCGCCAACCTGAATGGAAATTCCATTTTCGAGAAAGCGCAACTGTTCCAGTCGTTCACTGATCTCCAGCGACGACTCTGGCAGAGCGCAAAAGCGGTCGAGAGCCAGCTTACGATAGGCGTAAAAGCCAAGATGCTTGAAATAGTCAGGACACGTACCGTCGCGGTCAAAAGGAATCGTAGCGCGCGAAAAATATAGCGCTCGTCCCGCAGAATCGGTGACGACCTTCACCGCGTTGGGATTGTTGATGTCTTCAGGTGATGCCGGCGTCTTTAATGTCCCGACCAGAACTTGTGGGTCTTTCATCAAATCGATCAGCGCCGCAACATGCTCGGCGCGGGTCAGCGGTTCATCACCTTGCACATTGACATAAATATCAGCCTCGACCGAATCCGAGATTTCACGCACCCGTTCGGTGCCACTGCGATGCGTCGCCGATGTCATGCGCGCGTTCCACCCATGCTGACGGCACAACTGCATAATCTCATCCGAATCCGTGGCAACGATTACGTCATCCAGAAGCGGAGACGATCGCACGCCTTCGTACACTCGGGCAATCAGAGTTTTTCCGTCAATCTGGCGCAGCATCTTTTGCGGTAACCGGGTCGAAGCCAGTCTTGCCGGAATGACTGCAATCGCTTTCATGCCATCAGTGTCAATTTTCTGGTTGCGAGTTGCAATAGCAAGGTTGTCGAGAGAACTGGCTACAGTTGATGCTTCGCGCTGTTGCCGACCGCAACCAGGAAAACTGCGCTCTTGCCCTCGGCGTGTGGGGAGAAAAAGCGGATTACGTCGTCGTCGTAAAAAGTAAGGCCGGTCGCACCCAGACGCTGCGCATAAGCTCCCAGATACAGCTTGCCGCCGAGGATGCCAGCTTCGAGTTGCACGGCACGATATCCGCGGTTGCCAAAGCGCTGCAAAACCGGATGCAAGTCCGCCAGAAAGAAAATGTCTACGGCGGCGTCGCCGGGTAACCGCTGTTCCAATCCTAAATAGCCCGCCTGTTCACGGAAGTTCCCCTGCTTCAGGCACTCAAGCAGTCCGCTGTCGCGATGGAAGACGTAAGCTCCGGGTTCGACACCGTCCACGGCATTGACTATCAGATAGAGATGGTTGAGCTGAGTTCCCATTGGATCAAGAAAGTCTGCGGGCACGCCACGCGTAGCTCGGTACAGCATGGTCGAGAGCTGCGGCAGACTGATCGGGGTGCGCGCAAACCTCCGGCTGGAACCGCGTCGTAAAATGACCTGCTCGATGGGGTCGCGAGGCATTTCATCGTCAGATAACCTCTGGAGCTGAACAATGGACCCGGCAGGCGGCGGCAAATTGATGAGTGGAGTGCGGCCACGCCACGCGGCGACCTCCTCCTTCGAGTGCAACGAAGAGGCAGCATGCATTTCGCGCATGAGCGGATAATCAACTTCGCTCCGCGAAACTGGAACAGTTTCGAGACCGAGAGCAGGCACGTTCACTGGGGATTGCGGCGGAACCTCAGAACTGTGGCCGACGGCGACCAGCGAGAAAGCCACCTCGCGCTGCGGATCGACATCCAGCAACTCGTTCACCGTCTCGTCCACAAAACCGCACGCCACCTTGGCGGGCAGGCACAAAGCGGTAGCGACGGCCAGCAGGTTAGCCAGCATGGTGCCGTTATCCCATCCGAAATGACGGTAAGTGCGGTCCTGATATTTCCAGGCATTACGCCAGTAAGTGCATGTGCAGACGATGGTCAGTGGCGCGCAAGCGATGGCAAGGTCACCGCCGGCGGCCTCGATCAAAATGCTACGATAGTCGCCATCGCGCAGCTTGCGCAGGCCGAACTCAGCTGGGGCAAAGTGATAGACGCCAGCTGAAAGATCGGCAAGGTCTCCGCAAACCAGATAGAGTTCGACTTCGTAGAGCGCTCCGGTGCAGGCCGCGGCGCGAAAGTATATTTCACCGCCGGGAAACTTTCTCTGCCGGGTAATGCCCGCGGAAAGATAGAGGAGTTGCGCGATCGCCTCCAAATCCGGCGCTGCGTTAGTGCCGTCCGGTACGCTGCTGCAGATGGCAGACAGGGCAGCCACTCCGGTTTGGCGCATCTCGCTCGGCAAGCGCATCGGTTCGAGCGACGGGTAGATCTTGAAGGGCAAGGGCTGATTGGCGAAATCCAGGAAATGCGCGTTGGCCCGAACGCTGGCATGCGAATGCTTAGTGGCGGTGTGATATTTCCAAGCGAATTCAGTGTTGTGGTTGTCCGGCATGAGCGTGGAGTGGCCTAGTGACTCCTTAGAAGATCGCGAAGCACTGCCACTTCCACGCTGATGCCGGTGCGCAGCGCTGGATCCACATCGGGCGCAAACAGCGGAGAGTGATTACTGGGAAGCTGTGTCCCGCTGTTTTTGGCTTCGGAATATTTCTGCAGGTCTGCTCCGCCAAGCATAAAGTAGAACGACGGAATCCCCAGTTCGACGAAATAGGCGTAATCCTCAGAAGCCATCAATGGTTCGCCGGTTTCGACGTTGTCTTTTCCCAGCGCGCCTTTCAAAGTTATTTTGAGCCTCTGCGCTAGCGCGGGATCGTTATACAGCGCATTGGTCGAGTCAAGGTGTTCAATCAGAGGTTCACGCTGTACAGCCGCGGCGTCCGCTTCGGCCTTGCTGATGCGCGCAATAGCGGCGAGAATCTGCCGGCGAACCTCCGGCTTGTACGCTCGCACCGTTAACCCCAGTTCAGCCTGGTCTGGGATGATGTTATTTTTTGTGCCAGCCTGAATGTATCCCACGGTGAGAACCGCTGCTTCGCCGGGCTTGACCTCGCGGGAAACAATTGTCTGCAATGAAAGAACCGTTCGGGCGGCGATCACCACCGGATCAATCGTGCTCTGCGGCATGGCCCCGTGCCCACCCTTTCCATAAATCGTGATGCGCACCGCGTCCGCACTGGCGTATGAATATCCACTGATGACGGCAACTTTTCCCGCAGGAAAGTCGTTGACAACGTGCAAAGCTACACCTGCGTTAGGCCGGGGAAAGCGCGTCAGCAAGCCGTCATCAACCATCTTCTTCGCGCCGGAGACGGTTTCCTCAGCCGGTTGGCCAATGAGCAGCAAAGTTCCGCGCCACGTTTCTTTGCTGTGTGCCATGACCTCTGCGGTTCCAAGCAGCGTTGCCATGTGCAGATCGTGTCCGCAGGCATGCATGACGGGGACGTCACGTCCTGCGTCGTCTTGGGCGCGGACTTTGCTGGCGTAGGGAAGGCCGGTTTTTTCTTCAACGGGAAGCGCGTCGAGTTCAGTGCGAAGCATGATGGTCGGTCCATTACCATTTTTAAGAACGGCGACAACTCCGGTGCCCTCGACGTGCTCAGTCACTTCGTAACCGGCAGCACGAAGATGACTCGCCAATTTCGCTGCAGTTTGCGTTTCGTGGGACGACAATTCCGGATTCTGATGCAGATCCAGATAGAGCGCGTGTGAGTCAGGAAAGACCGCATCGACTTCCTTAGAGGCCGTAGAAGTTTGTGCCAAGCCTGCGGCAGTCAGCACTACGAATAGTAAAAGGGTTACCCATTTCATAGTGCAGGGATAATATTGCAATCGCGAACGTGACGGCAAATGGCTGCTGCGCCGGGATCAGTTTTCAGGGAAGGTAAAAAGCTTCCGGCGCGGGCCGATAGACGCGAATCATCCACAGCGGTCGCCGAAGGTTGTCAGGGCCGGGCGCAGCGCGAGTCATCTGCAGCCAGCAGCGATATTCTTCGTGAGCCCGATTAGTGTCCACGAAGACGTCGCCGTAGCGATCCTCCGCGCGCGCCTTGGTCACTGTAACTTTTTGATGCCAGCAATGTTGCCCGCTAATCGGGTCAGGTTGAACGGGGAAGGTCAGGTTCTGATGTACGCCTGCATCCTCCCAGTGAATGCGCGATGAATCGGGGTCACTACTTTCAAAGGGCTGAATGCCGTGGATGGTGCGCATCATCCACTTGCCGGGCTCAAGCTGTTTCAGATCGACCAAAGCCGTGGACCAGCGTTCACCACCGAAATCTTCTTTCAGACGCCAGCGCCCCAAGTGATGCGAGCAGGCAACGATGCCGGGACGCATTCCTTCCGTCACCCACACCCTGTCGACGAAGTAGCCAATCGCGGTTTGCACTCGTACCAGATCGCCGGTGACAATGACCAATCGCGAGGCGTCTTGCGGATGTATCCAAACCGGATTTTTGTGCGAAATTTCGTAGAGCCACTTCGCATTTCCCGAGCGCGTGTGGATGAGCGTGGGCAAGCGAAACGTAGGCAGAAGAAGCATCTCACCTTTCGCGGCGTCGATGTTGTCGCGATGGACGTGGCTTTTGATGTAGCCGGGAATTGAATGCTCCGGCCAGTGCCAGTCTTTCAGGGTCTTCGAATAGAATTCCAGTTTGCGCGACGGCGTGGGGAAACCGGCGACCGGCTTGCCATCGATTTGAACACCGATCGGCGCCCCGTTTTTCTTGACGACCTGCGTGACCGGATCGACCGTGCTTCCCCTCATTTCTTCCGGCTTGAGCGCCTTTCGATGCAATTCGTATACGTTGTTTTCAACCAGGAAGGCTCCGTATTTCTGCATGTAGGCTAGCGGCGTGAGCCCTTCACTGGCAGCGGCCTGAGGCAGCCCGGGAACGCTGTTCTCAAAAATCCAGCGATAATATTCATCGATCCTGATTTTCTCTCCCGGGCGGTAAGGCGACTCAAAGTAGCGGCGAATGCCCATCGATCCATCCGGGTCGACGCGCCACGACAATTCGATCCAAAATTCATCTTCCTCCCAGACCTCGCCCAGTCCGGCTTCGCGATGCGCTTCATAGGTGAAGTTGAATTTCTTGCCACGCTTCTCCATAGCCACGCGCAGCACCGGTTGGCGAAAACCAATCCAGCGCGCCGCATGCGTCTCCTGGCTCATCAGATCGTGCCGCTCAGAAGCGTGGCCCATGGGCAAAACGTAGTCGGCGAACCACGCAGTTTCGCTCCAGGTCGGAGTGAGACAGGCGTGCCGTTCAACCTTGCTCTCATCGCTCAGCGCCTCGATCCAACTCAGGCCGTCGGGATTGGTCCAGACCGGGTTATAGACGCGGGAGAAATAAAGCGCGAGCTTGCCGCGGCCTTCCTTAAGAAAGTGCGGCAACAGAAAACTCATCTCAAAAAATGCCAGCGGATATTCGCGTGCCCACATCAATTCGTTCCATGCGTTCGGTGGCGGCGGCATCATAGGCGGCGTGGGAGTGAACTTGTTCCAGGCGCTCGGAGAAGTTCCGCCAGGCGTGCCGACTGCGCCCACCAGCACAGCGAGAAACTCCAACGCGCGCGCCACTTGCCATCCTCCGAGATTGCCAGCCGCAGCATTCCGCCACACGTGCGTGCTTAGCGCGAAGCCAGCGCGGCCCACCTCCCGCGCCACTTCGACAATCATCCGAGCGTCCGCTCCCGACTCCTGCGCCGCGAATTCCGGTGTGTATTTCGCGTAGGTTTGATTAAGCACTTCCAGAAATGTCTCAAAAGTTTGCGGCTTAGCCGGATGTTCCTCGCGAAGATACTCTTCCCAGTTCACCCATCGGCGTACGAATTCCCGATCGAAGAGATCCTCCTGCAGCAGCACGTTGCACATCGCCAGCAGAACCGCCGACTCACTTCCTGGCCACGTCGAGAGCCAATAATCGGCCTTTGAGGCGGTGTTCGAGAGACGCGTATCAATCACGCATACTTTTGCTCCATCCATTTTGCCGTCGATAATTCGTTGCGCGTGCGGATTGAAGTAGTGTCCGGCCTCAAGGTGCGAACTCAACAGCAGAATGAAGCGAGCATTTGAGTGATCGGGCGATGGCCGGTCGAAACCGTGCCAAAAGGCATATCCAGTGCGGGCGCCCGCCGAACAAACATTGGTGTGACTGTTGTGTCCGTCAATGCCCCACGAATGCAGCACGCGCTGGTTGTAAATGAGTTCATGCCCCGGACGCCCAACGTGGTACATGATTTCGTTCTTGCGCCCTTCCTGCAAAGCCAGCCGGATGCGCGCAGCCAGGTCGCCGAGAACCTCATCCCAGCTCACGCGCTCCCATTTTCCTTCTCCTCGCTTGCCGGTTCGCCGCAGGGGATACAAAATGCGCTCCGGATCGTTTATCTGGTTGATTGTCGCCGGGCCTTTCGCGCAATTGCGGCCACGGCTGCCGGGATGCGCGGGATTTCCTTCAAACTTCTGCACCTGCATTTTCTCTTTGTCGACGTAGGCCAGCAACCCGCACGCGGCTTCGCAGTTGAAACAAATGGTCGGGATCAACGAATAATGCTTTTCGACTTTCTTGGGCCACTGCGCAGAGTCGTATTCCGTCCAGTCATCCCATCGGTCCGCAGGGGGATAGCTGGCGAGCCCTCCGGCGGGCTCGTCCAAGTCCAGAGCTTGCGGATTGAGAGGTAAATGTTCTTTCATAAATATTTCGCTAGCTGAGCGGAGCGGATTGCCCGGCTTTGATCCAGAGATCTTCAAACCACCACAGCCCCGCCAAGGCCAACCCTGCAGCCCCGATTGAGAACAGACCCGACGTGGTAGACCCATATGCGATGACGGCGAGAATAATCGGCGCGACCATGCCGGCACCAACGACCAGCCCCCAGAATCGTCCGCTCAGTTGTCCTTTGATCAAAGCTCGGGTTGCGATCCTTACGTCTTCGCTGACGTGCGGCAACGCAATTTCCCCCATAATCATTGCCAAGCTGATGGTCAGCGAAACTAACAGGATCATTATCGTCGTGTTTCGAATTTCTAAAGGTGTTCGGATAAAGTACCCAGCAATTAATATCATCGCCGAACCAGCGGTCAGCGCCTGAACCAGGAGATGCCACAAAAATAGCGGGCTTTGCCACAAGTCGCGGCCCTTTGCCTGAGCAAAAAGAAATGCGGAGTAACATGCACTAGCGATCGCAAAGGCCGCGGCAAGCCACTGCACTGCGATTGGCACTGAGCCCAGGAAGATTCCGCACAGCAACCAAGCGACGGCAAGCGCGCCGTAGCCCATCAGAAAGTAGCTTCCGATGACGAGCCAGGAACGAAAGTTGGGCTTAGTGATGAGGTAGAAGAAACGATCGGGACGCTTGAGGTCAAAAATAAGCAGAGCTGAAGTTGCGCCCAGTGCTGCGAGAGCTATCGCCGGGCAAACGATATTAAACAATACGAGAACCGTCTGACCCGCGAAACTCAACAGCATCGCCGCTACCAATAGCGCGCCGGCGGAAATCGCCTTCGTCCACAGATACGCGGCAATCTTCCATCCCCATCGCTCGCGGTGGGCCACGTCATAAACTTCGCGCGCCAGAGATCCAGCCAGATTGAGCCCGTCATCTTTGCCAACGCTGAGCGGTGCATCTCTGCGATCTGCGGCAAAATATGTATCCTCACGCGAGATTCTGCTGGGCTCGAGCAAGTCGCCGTCGATGCCAACATAAAACAGCTTTGGCTGCGTGCCTTTGTGCGGCTTGCGCACCGAAACTTTTTTGCTCGCGATGGTGCGGCTGACTTTGCTGCCGGGGTTATCCAAATCTCCAGCGAGAATTGCCTGCGTGGGGCAGACAATTACACATGCAGGTTCAAGGCTCATCTCCACTCGATGGGCGCAGAAATTGCACTTGGCCGCCGTGTTGTTGTTCGGATCGATATACAGAGCGTCGTACGGACAAGCCTGCATGCAAGCTTTGCAACCGATGCAACGCTGGTTGTTGAAATCGACGATTCCATCGGCCCGCCGGTAGAGTGCGCTAGTCGGACAAATTTCCGTGCATGGAGCGTCATCGCAGTGATTGCACCGCATCACACCGAAGTGGCGCGATGTATGCGGAAACTCCCCCTTTTCGATGTGCTTGACCCACGTCCGAAAAACGCCAATGGGGACCTGGTGTTCTTCTTTGCACGCAACCGTGCAGGCGTGGCACCCGATACAACGGTCCTGATCTATGACAAAACCGTAGCGCATCTATGGAAGATCACTCTCATGTCGCGGAATGCACAAAGATTGCAAGCTCGACATCATAGCTGATTATTGCTTGGCCCAGATATCTTCAGCTTGAAAAAGAGGTGATCATTAACATGCAAAGACAGTGTGGAAGAAAAAATATGCGGAATCGTTTACAACGCGTATGCCAGAATAAGTCTGATGAACCGATCGGGTTATGCGACTGGCAGAAACTCGACTGACTCTCCCACGGCCTCAGCGAGATGCTGCAGCGTCTGATTGACCGTCAGAGAGTACATTTCCTGTCCCACGCCTTGGCCGGATTCCAACGCGCTCTTGAGATAATGTCCCGCAATCTCTACTGCAAGCGCATCGGTAATCCACTTTCCGGTACGCTTGTGATATTCAACCCAGGCGGGATGCGGCAGCGCAATCCACACCGGACTGCCGTCTACTAGGAACTTGATGTCCACCGCATCCGCGTGTCGAGTGGCAATGGCCACGATCAGCGCCTGATAAATGCAGTGAACCTCCTTCTTAGTCCAGCGATCTACAGCATGGAAGTCTTGGTACATGTTGTCTGAAGAAACTATATCGAACCCGACGAGGAGGGGCAAACTCGAAGCGTCGACTCGCTCAGTCGCCCTGCGCTTCGGGCGAGGCTGAGTGGAGCAGTTTGCGCGAAACGAAAAAAGCGGGCGTTAAGGAATTACTGAATTATTATGTTCACCACGAGCTTCGATGAAAAACCTCGGCATCCTTCTCTCCGGACGCGGTACCAATTTTGAAGCGATTGCCCGTAATGTGGCGGATGGGCGAATTCGCGACGCCCGCATCGCGGTGGTCATTTCGAACCGGTCGAACGCACCGGGGCTGGAAACTGCTAACGATTTGAAACTCACTGCGCTGGTAATTCCATCGCAAGGCAAGCAGCGGGCTGATCACGATCGTGAAATTGTGGCTGCGCTGCAGAAGCACAACGCCGACCTCATCTGCCTGGCGGGGTACACTCGGCTGCTCTCGCCATGGTTCGTACAGCAGTTTCCACGACGCATTCTTAACATTCATCCATCGCTATTGCCCGCTTTTCCCGGACTCGAAGCTCAGGAGCAGGCCTTCGCCTATGGGGTTAAAGTTTCCGGCTGCACCGTGCACTTCGTTGACGAAGAACTCGACCACGGCCCAATAATCTTGCAAAAGGCTGTCCCAGTGGTCGAGACCGACGATGAACGCACTCTCGCCGCCCGTATTCTCGAACAGGAGCACATCGCTTATACCGAGGCGATCAATATTGTGCTTGCAGGGAATTTCGAAATTCAGGGGCGAAGGCTGGTCGTTCGCTCCGCGAAGTCTAAGTAAGGATTTTATCCGCTATCGATTTTAAAGAATTCGGCAGTATCCTCCGAACCGCGAAACGTTGTGATCAGAGTGATCCGAACCGCAGTGTATCCTTACACCCGTGATCGCGCTGCTCCAAACCCGGCGGGTGTTCGTCGCCATCCTTACCTTGGGTCTTTTCGCCATGGCGGCGCGCAACGTAACTGATCCTGATTTGTGGTGGCATCTGCGGACCGGACAACTCATCCTCCAAAACCGCGCACTTTTTCACGCTGATCCTTACTCGTTCACGCGATTCGGCCGACCCTGGATCGACCACGAATGGTTATCGCAGGTGCTTATTTTCGGCGTGTACAAGTTGGCAGGCTGGGGTGGCCTGATTGTCACATTCGGCGCGGTAATCGCGGCTGCGTTCATGATGGTTTTCTTTCGTGCTCCGGGCCGCCCCTATATCGCCGGAGTGATCACTTTACTCGGTGCCTTCGCCTCCGCTCCCAGTTGGGGTGTGCGCCCACAGATGCTGACTTTGTTATTGACCAGTGTGCTCCTGTTGATACTGGAACGATCCTATAAAAGTCCCGCACTTTTGTGGTGGATCCCGGTATGGATGCTTCTATGGGTGAACCTGCATGCGGGATACGCCCTGGGAATCGGGCTCGTAGCATTATTCCTGCTCGGCGATGCGCTCGATGTTGCCTTTGGTTTCGGGGAACTTGGTCTGCAAGACCGCTCGGCGCGCACCGTCCGCTTTCGCACTTTAGCGTTAGTGATTGTGGTTTGCGCGGCTGTCGTTGTGCTCAACCCGTATGGAGCGGCGATGTATGCGTATCCTCTGGAGACGCTTCGATCGCAAGCCATGCAGAGCTACATCGGGGAATGGTTTTCGCCCGACTTTCATCGACTCAAATACTTGCCAACGCTGGCAATGATCCTGGCAACATTAGTGCTGCCTTCGCTTTCCTCCCGCCGCTTGCGTCCACGAGAATTACTGCTGTTATCGGTCGCCACTTACGCAGCTTTGCGTTCTGTCAGGCATATACCGATTTACACCTTGATCGCGATTCCAATCCTGAGTGCCATGGCGCAGGCCTGGCTGCAAGAACGCGCGAATGCGAACGGGGACAGGAAGCAGACTCACATGACCACGGCGAAAGCTATATTCAATGCTGCCCTGCTAGCAGGTTTTCTGATTTTCTTGCTGGCGCGGGTAGGGTATGTAACCAATCGCCAGGCTGAGACGGAAGCAAAGGAGTTTCCCGCGGCTGCCGTCTCATTCATCGCGGCACACCGTCCGCCTGCTCCCATGCTTAACCACTACAACTGGGGCGGATATTTCATTTGGAAACTCTATCCCGATTACCGGGTCTACATCGATGGCCGGGCCGATCTCTATGGCGACGCTTTCATGAACAACCTAGCCGCCGTCTACTACCTTAGGGGCAATGCTTGGCAAAGTACATTTGCCAAGTGGGGAATCCGAACCGTCGCTCTTCCCCCAGACGCTCCGCTGGTGACAGCACTGCGAGCTTTGCCAGAGTGGGAAACAATCTATTCTGACGACCAAGCGGTTGTTTTGACGAAGAAAGCTCAGTAAAGGCTTTCCCGGTTTCATTCGTCCGAGATACCCGGGTAAAAACCAGTTGATTTCGACCTCCAAGCCTGAAATGCCTGCACTTTCGGGGAAAAAATCCTATAGAAATACTCCTATAACCCGCATTTGCATGAGAAACTATGGTCACCGCAGGCGAGGAAAGGTGTGCAACATTTTGTCGCTTTGCCCAGATACCTCAGGGTATGATGGGCGAGGGGACCTGGTAAATTCCTTTTCTCCTTGTAAGCCTTTGATTCAACAAAACAAGTTATCTATGCAGTGGACGCCAAGTGCGCATAGAATTGCACAGCACCGCGGAAAGCGTCCGCTTGAGGGAGTAGATCATGAAGGAAAAATTTCTTAGCCTCTGGACTGAGGACGAAGCGCAAGATATTGCCGAGTATGCAGTCATGCTGGCAGTGATCCTGGTCATCGTTGTTGGTACTGTCCGTCTCATCGGTGGTAGTGCTAATAATGTCTTCTCTTCCGTTGCCAGTTCAATCGCGCAATAGGAATCGCGAAACGCGCCGTTCCACGGGACTTTGTTCGCGTATTCTCCCCGCAGAACGGACGGCTCGACTGGCGGCTGTGCTTTGCCTGCCTGGTCGTGGCCGGGCCAGCGCGCGAGTTCGATTCCTGAGGAGCAGTGATGAATCGTAACCGGCTCTTGTTAATAGGCTTCATCGCGCTGGCACTGGGCGCGTTCGTGAGCTTTGTGGTGTACCGCACCCTGCAGTCCAGAACTGCCTCCAAAATCCCGCCGGGCGAAGAAGTGATCGTCGCGGCGGACGATCTGCAGGTTGGCACGAAGATTGAGGATAAGGACATCCGGATGGTCCGCTTCCCGAGCGCTGACCTGCCCGCCGGAGTTTTCCATCTGCGATCAAAGGTGGTGGGTAGGGGTGTCATTTTGCCTATCGCCAAATCAGAATTCGTTCTAACCAGCAAGTTGGCGGGGGAGAATGCGGGGTCTGGTTTGCCGGCTCTTATTCCTCCGGGTATGCGAGCGGTTTCCGTCCGGGTAAACGACACTACTTCCGTCTCTGGTTTTGTTCAGCCCGGTACGCGCGTAGATGTATTGCTAACCGGCAATCCGCAAGGTTCCAACGAACAGCAAACGATCACCGTTCTGGAGAATGTTGCCGTCATTGCCACGGGCACGAGGTTGGAACGCAACTCGGCCGGTGAATCACAGAGCGCTCCGGTTGTGACCCTCTTGCTCTCTCCGGACGACGCCGAAAGACTTACCCTGGCCAGTTCGCAAGGCCATATTCAGCTGGCTCTGCGTAATCCGCTCGATACCAAACAAGCGGACGTCGCTGCAGTGAAAGCCAACTCTTTGTATAAATATGTCTCCGAGCCAACTCCGGCGCCGTCGCACAGCAGAGCCAGACACGCGGCCCCGGCTCCTCCTGCGATTCCCAGTGCTTACACCGTCGAAGTCTACAAGGGAGACAAAAAGGAAGAGGACAAGTTCTAAGGACAAGTCAAGGGGTGCGAGGTAAACAAAAACATGTCGATCTGCTCCCGCAGGTGGGAGAAACGTGAAATGCGAGCCAGCCGATTTATAGGAGTAGTGGCCGGCATGCTGTTGCTGCTCTGCGCTATGTGCGTGGCATTGCAGGAACCGGCTGCGCCGCAAGGCGGCTCTCCGCAACAGCCGCCAGCAACTCAGTCGGCGCCTCCCGAGCCATCCGCGCCTCCAGTTTCGCCGGCACAATCGGCTCCGGAGCAAGGTCCGGCGGCGTCAGCCCAGATCCCTTCGGAATCCGAGTCACATGGTGCTGCCCCGCTTCGGGTGATGGTGGGCAAATCGTTGCTCATAAACACCACGGAGAGGCTCAAAAGAGTCTCCGTGACTGACCCCAATGTCGCAGATGCAATCGTGGTAACGCCCACGCAGATTTTGGTACACGGCCGGTCGGCCGGCGAAGTTTCGCTGTTGATCTGGGATGAACTGGAGCGCTCCCGGAGCTTTGATCTGCGGGTCGATGTAGACGTGAGCGCCGCAGCCGAAGAAGAACGGCGAGTCTTCCCCGACGAGCAAATCACGGTTACTCCGTCTCGGTCGGCCATTGTGCTCTCCGGTCACGTCACCACCGAGGATATTGCCAAGCGGGCCGAGATGATCGCCGCCGCCTATTCGAAGAATGTGGTCAACGTGCTCACTTTCGGTCCGGTAGGTGCGCAGGAAATTCTGCTGGAAGTAAAGTTCGCCGAAGTGGACCGCAGCGCGGCATTGCAGTTAGGCGTCAATTACTTCACTCCCGGCACCGGCCATACCACTGGAACTCTGGGCACGGGGCAATTTGGAGGAAGCTCGGTTTCAACCAGTGCTGTTACCACGACCACCGCCCCCAATGGCACCAGCACGACTTCGACCTCGGGAACATCTCCTACCATTAACCTCACCAACCCGTTGAATCTGTTTCTCTTCCGCAGCGATATCAATTTTGGCGTTGTGGTTCAGGCGTTGCAGCAAAAAAACCTGTTGCAGATTCTTGCCGAACCCAATTTGATAGCCGTGAACGGGAAGGAAGCGAGCTTCCTGGCGGGAGGAGAATTTCCTTTTCCGATTGTGCAACCCGGACAAGGATTTACCGCGGTCAGCATCTCGTTCAAGGAATTCGGCGTCAGGCTGAGGTTCACTCCAGTAATCATGCCCAATGGGAATATCCACCTGCGTGTGGTACCGGAAGTCAGTCAACTGGATTTCACCAACGGTCTTACGATCTCCGGCTTTAATATTCCAGCGTTGAGCACGCGTCGCGCGGATACTGAATTCGAATTGCAGGATGGGCAGAGCTTTGTGATCGCTGGATTGATGGATAATCGTCTAACCGAGATCGCGAACAAAATTCCCGGCCTCGGCGACATTCCAATCCTGGGAAATTTGTTCAAGAGCAAGAATTTGCAAAAGAGCAAAACCGAGCTCATGGTGTTGTGCACCGTTCATCGCATCTCGCCCAACAACCAGCCGCCCGCCGGGCCCAACGACCCGCAGCCCTTTCTGGATAAGGAAAAGTTTGATGGAAAGAAATCATCGGGAGGCAACAAATAAAGCGCCCCGCGGGACGGGTCGTGGTCCTATTAGCTCGAAATTGGTAGGAGAAGTGGCAGCGTCATGCCTGAACTTTCAGTTGTCGTAGTCGCACCAGATAACGAACAGCGAGCCGTATTGCAGGTGTTGGTAGAGGGAACCAGCGTGGCTCGCGTAGTGCATACGCACGGCAATTTTCCGCTATCCGCCGCCGACCCGTTGCTACACCGCATCCAGGTCACGAAAGCCGATGTAGTTCTGGTCGATATCCCTACCGATAATGCGATCGTAGCTTTACGAGCCATCGAGCTGATCCATCAGGAAATGCCAGCGTTGGCGATATTCGCCATTGGCAGCATCTCGCAACCCCAGGTGATCGTCGGCGCCATGCGATCCGGGGCGCGCGAGTTTATCGAACGTCCTACCACGACGACCGATCTTCTGGAAGCATTTGTCCGGCTGACCGCGATAAAGCGAAAAGTAAATCGCGAAGGGACGAGCGGCAAACTTTTTAGCGTCATCAATGCCAAGGGGGGCAACGGCGCCACTACGGTCGCTGTGAATCTTGCCCTGGCCTTGCAGGCCGCCCATGGCAATACGGCGTTGGTGGACATGGCTCCGCTCGGACACGCGGCGCTGCACATGAATCTCAAGCCGCTGTTCAATGTCACGGATGCGATCCGAAATCTTCATCGTCTCGACAGCTCCTTGCTCGAAAGCTTCATGACCCGCCACAGCGGCGGATTGCAACTACTGGCCGGTCCCAACGTCCCCGTGCCCGTCGAACCTTCGACGTCTGATTTTGCGCGTCTGTTCGACATGCTGATGGGACAGTTCCGGTACGTGGTGGTTGATGCGTCTACGCGTATCGATCCGACCTCACGACTGATTTGTACTTTGTCCCAATCGGTGTTGATGGTGGTCAATGCCGATGTTACTTCCTTGTGGAGCGCGGCTCGGGTGCACGAGTATCTCGCGGAAACCGGGGACCGCGAAAAAATAAGTCTGGTGCTGAATCGTTTTCGCAAAATACCCGGCTTCAGCGAGTCTGATGCCGAAGCTGCTGCCGGTGTGAAATTACTGTGGAAGATACCCAACCAATATTTCGCGGTATCGACCGCGATTGATCGCGGAGTGCCGGTGATGGCTCAAAACAACACCGAAATTGCACGGGCTTTTGCAGGTCTGGCGGCGCGGCTGACGGAAAATGATTTAGACGTAAAGCGCAAAGCCTGGTCTTTATTCAAGACGGTTTAGGTTTAATACTTCATGGCCAATTTGCAGACCTTCGAAAGAACCGAATACCAGCAGGTAAAGGCGGACCTTCATCGCAAGATTCTCGATCGTCTGGATCTCGAGAAACTGGGCAGGACCCCCAGCGATGCCGCCCGCGACGAAGTCCTTCTTCTAATCCGAAATACCGTGAACAGCGAAGCCGTTCCGCTAAGCTTCGCCGAGCGGGAACGGCTATCGCGGGAAATTCTGGACGAAATCTTCGGCCTGGGCCCGCTTGAACCTCTGCTCAAAGATCCCACGGTTTCGGACATTTTGGTCAACCGCTATGATCGCGTTTACGTAGAGCGAGCGGGCAAGCTAGAACCCACCGGCTTGAGCTTCAAGGACGATGCCCATTTAATGCAGATCATCGACCGCATTGTGTCTCGAGTCGGACGGCGGGTTGATGAGTCTTCCCCGATGGTTGACGCGCGGCTCCCAGACGGATCGCGTGTTAACGCCATCATCCCTCCGCTTGCGATCGATGGGCCTTGCCTTTCCATTCGCCGTTTTGGCCGCGATCCTATTACCGCGCGCAACATGATCGAAAACAAGACGCTGACTGAACCCATGCTGGAATTGCTCTCTGCCATGGTTAAGGGACGGCTCAACCTGCTGATCTCCGGTGGAACCGGTGCGGGCAAAACTACGCTGCTCAACGTGCTCTCCGGCTACATTCCAAATTCTGAGCGGGTGGTCACTATCGAAGATGCGGCCGAACTGCAGATGAAGCAGGAACACGTGGTGCGCCTGGAAACCCGACCGCCGAACATCGAAGGCAAAGGCGCGGTGCGGCAGAGACAGTTAGTGATTAACAGTTTGCGTATGCGCCCCGATCGCATTGTGGTCGGCGAGGTGCGTGGCGAAGAAGCGTTCGACATGCTGCAAGCCATGAACACGGGCCACGAGGGTTCGCTGACCACGGTACACGCCAACGCCAATCGCGACGCCCTGGCCCGGCTGGAAAGCATGGTTTCCATGGCCAACCTCAATCTTCCCGAGCGGGCCATGCGGCAACAGATCGCATCCGCTATTCATGCCGTTGTGCAGATTGCACGTCTCTCCGACGGAACCCGCAAGGTGATTACGGTTTCCGAGGTCACCGGCATGGAAGGCGAGGTTATTTCGATGCAGGATATTTTTGTCTTCGAGCGAACCGGAATCGATGAAAGCGGAAAAGTGAAAGGCGCATTCCGCGCCACCGGCATCCGGCCTAAATTTGCCGAGCGCCTGGCCACCGGGGGTTGCCGCCTGCGGGCAGCACTATTTGATTCTCGCGTGGAGGTCTAAAGCACTCTCACAAAGTCCGTCAACGGAAAATCATGCTAGCCATTATTGCCATACTAATTTTCGTGGTAGTCGCCTTGGGCGTCTTTGTGGTGGCTTCTTTACTGGACCAGCGCAGCTCCCAAGCCCGCCTTCTGCGCGAACGTCTGGCAACCGTACAGGAGGCCGCATCCCGCCAACCCAGCGAAGAGCTTGCCTTGCTGCGCGACGAGATGCTGAGCAAGATTCCGGCTCTGGACAATCTGCTGCGCCGCTCCTCCCGAATTTCCAATCTGCAGCCCTTCCTGGAACAGGCGGACCTCAAGATACGCGCGGGCAATATACTGGTTCTTTGCCTGTTCTCGGCTGTAGCTATGGCCATCATAGGGTACATATTGGCCGGCTCTTTGCCACCCAATCAGGCTTTATTGTTTGCCGCCGTTGGTCTTGTCGTTGGCGGATTCGTTCCCTACTCATACGCTTCATATCGCCGCAACAAGCGCTTCCAGAAGTTTGAGGAGTTATTTCCCGAGGCCATTGATACCCTGGCCCGGGCGGTGCGTGCCGGACATGCTTTTACCACCGCGCTGGAGCTAATTGCCAACGAACTGTCCGAGCCAGTCGCGTCTGAGTTTCGCAAGCTCTTTGAAGAGCAAAAGTTCGGTCTGCCGGTCCGCGATGCGTTGATGAACCTCGCCGAACGCATGCCCCTGGTGGACGTAAAATTTTTTGTTACGGCGGTAATGCTGCAGCGCGAAACTGGTGGTAATCTGGCAGAAATCCTCGATAACCTTTCTTATGTGATCCGCGAACGATTCAAGATCATGCGACAGGTGCGGGTATACACGGCGCAGGGACGTCTCACCATGCTGCTTCTGATGGGATTGCCTCCAGTCATTGTAGTAACGATGCTGACCACCAGTCCGGCTTTCATCCACCCGCTGTTTGCGGATCCCATCGGACACGTTCTGGTTGTGGCGGGTATTGTGTTGCAGACTCTCGGTTATTTCGTGATACGAAAGATCATTCAGATTCGGGTTTGATGCATGGCGCTTGTCCTCACAATTGTGGTGTTCCTGACCATCGCCCTGGTCGTGTTTTCCTTCGGGGCGGCGGCTTATGCACCTTCGTCGCTGCTGGGTGCGCGCTTGCGGGCATTGGGCTGGCAACGCGCCAAGGCTCCGGAGAAGCCTGCCCTCAAACAGCGTCTGGAACAGGCACTGGACCCATTCAGCAAGGCAATACCGCTATCCCCAAGCGAAGTCTCGCGAGCCCGGCGCTGGCTCATCCAGGCCGGCTATCGCGAACCTCGTCATATGACCGTGTACATGGGCAGCCGTCTGGCCATGGCGCTTCTGGGATTCATGCTGGTAGTTGCAACCAGCGCCTTGAACTCTCCAATTTTGCTGGTAAGCGTAACCGCTTTCGGTTTCTTTCTACCGCGGTTCATGCTGAAGCGGCTGATCAAGGCCCGCCAGCAGCGAATAAAGCTGGGTTTGCCGGATGCCTTGGATCTAACCGTGATTTGCGTCGAGGCCGGACTGGCGCTCGACCAGGCGCTGATGCGCGTTGGCCAGGATCTGCATCACGCCCACGGCGAACTGAGCGACGAGTTTCACATGGTAAACTTGGAAATGCGAGCCGGCAAGCCCCGCGCCGAGGCTCTGCGCAACCTGGTGGAGCGCACCGGGGTTGACGATATTCGTTCTCTCGTAGGCACCTTAATACAAACTGATCGATTCGGTACCAGTGTCGCTCAGGCGTTGCGGGTACACTCGGATTCGTTGCGTACGGAGCGCCGGCAACGGGCGGAAGAACAAGCTGCCAAGACGACCATTAAAATGGTAATTCCCCTGGTTTTATTTGTCCTCCCCTCGATCATCTTTGTCACGCTCGGCCCAGCGATTATCGAGTTAATTCGGACACTGGCGCCCATATCGCACTGACAAAATCGGCGACAGATGGAATTTAGCGCAGTTCGGCGGTTGTGATTCAGGAGTTGTAATGTTGGTGCCAGTTTCAACGGGATACGCATTCAATCGGACGCGCAAAGCATATCTGGCCACTCGATTGTCCGTCGCCGGAACTCATTGGTCGCGCCTTCGTGGACTTATGGGCAAAGACGCCGCCAGTTTTCCCGCCGGTAATGGCCTCTGGATTATCCCCTCACGCGGCGTGCATACCCTGGCCATGAAGTTCCCCATCGACGTCCTCTACCTCGACAATGACAAACATGTAGTTCACGTCGAGGAAAATCTGAAACCGTGGCGCGTTGCGAAAGTAAGCATGCGGACAGCTTCGGTTCTAGAGTTGCCCGGTCACACTTTGAAATCGAGCGGAACGGTCGTCGGCGATGAAATCGAGATCGCACTGAACGAGAGCACGATGAGGCAGCCATCGGAGGCAACCACGGCGTGAACCACGAGCTCAAACTTCTGGTCGAGTGGTCGTCGCCCTGGCAGGAGTTCCTCACCGCCATTCGGCCCGCTCTTGGCCGTTCTCCGGAACCTCTGGATGGAGAAGCACCGACTGGCCTGCTTCCATACCGCGGGATGTTCGCCTCATGGATCGTGGAAGGCGCATTGTTGGCATTGGCGATCATGCTGTCGCAAACAATCGGAAGGTTGGGGCCCTATGAACCACCGGCCATGCCGAAGTATGACGTTATCTATTTTTCCGGCGAGGAACTGCCCCGAACAGAAGATGCGGGCGGTGCGCAATCAGGCCGGTCCGGCCGCGCCGGCGGCCACGAAGCTCATCACCGAACTCAGACCATCCGCGTGGCCCGTGGCGAATCACTGCGCGACAAAGTTGTGGATGCTCCCAAGCTGAAGCTGCCGCAGTCAGACTCGGCGGTCGCGAATCTGCTGGCGTTTAAGCCGATCCCAGGGGTTGCCCCTGCCGAAGGCCTGAAATCCTCGCTACGAGTGCCAGCGATCACAGAAGCCGCGATTGCCCCCACACCAGACGTGCGTAATGATAATACTCAGCGCGCGCCGGTATTGAACGCTAACATCATCCCGCCAACTCCTGACGCGCAGCGCGACAAAATGCGCTCTGCTGTCACGCTGAACGCAGCCATCGTTCCTCCAAGCCCCAGCGCGCCTCGCCGGGATATTTTCGTTCCCGTAGCCGGTTCACAAGCGGTGAGCGTAATTCCGCCTCCCGTGTCCGCGCCGGAGCAGGTCACCAACCAGCAGGCGCGGCTAACGCTTCCAGCGCAATCGGTGATTGCGCCTCCGCCCACGCAGATTGCGCGCGATATCGATCCTAGAGGGCCAGGATTTGGCGAGGGCACATTGCAAACCCAGGTAGTTCCGCCTCCCGCCTCCATGGCAGATTCTTCTACCGCCCATCACTCATTCAACGGTATGGGCAACGGCGCTGTCGTGCCTCCTCCAGTTCAGTTGAACGGCGCTGCGACCGGAACTCGCGCGGTTGCTGGTTTGGGAAACGCAAATGTAGTGCCGCCTCCGGTTCAGGTCGGCGGCGGCTCGCTCCACCGGGGCACGATGACTGGCTTGGGAGGCGGAGTATCAGCTGTGCCTCCGCCCCCGACAGTAACGGGTGATTCACTCTCCGGCTCGGGTCGTGGAAATCGCGGCGCGGGCTTGGGTGGTCCGATGGACGCCGGCTCCGTGACTGCGCCTCCGAGTAACAGCGGCGGCAGCGGTAAGGGAACCGGCATCGTGGTTTCCAGTCAACCTGGATCAAAGATCGGCGTACCCGGTAATGCCGGAACAGGCTCGCTTGCTATGTCGCCATCCGGTGGAGATAAACCCGGACTTGGCGGATCGGGCGGAGGAGCAGGCATTGGTCGTGGCACCGGACCGGGCAGCGGTTTATCCGGTGAAGGTACCGGTGCGGCCAAAGATGGTACTGGTCGTGGATCTGTAAAAATGGCACGCGGCGGAATTTCTCCCTATCCCGGCCCTGGCGGCGCCGGCAATGGGACCACGGGTAAGCCAGCCATGTCCGGCGTTTCCGTCAGCGGCGGCAGCAATATTGTCACGTTGCCAAGCTTTGCCGGAGACGGAGCTGGACCCAACGGTTCCACACGATCATCCTCCGGTAAGGATCATGATGGACCGGGCATTACCGTGGTTGGCAGTGCGCGTTCCGGGGGAGCCTTCAATTTCTACGGCAAGCTCATCGGTGACAAGAACTACACGATTTATATCGACACGGTGTTAGGCACGGCGGTCATGCAGTACGCGGACCCAGCGTCCGCGACCCATCCCTACGCCGAAGATCTGGTCGCTCCGCAGCCCATGCGTTCGGACCTACCGGCTAATTTGAAGCCTTCGCGACTGGTAATTGCCTGCATCCTCGATCGTTCAGGATCGTTACGAAATCTGCAGGTGCTGGAACCTGGCCGTGCCGACATGACCACCAAAGTCCTGGCCGCGTTAACCAGTTGGAAGTTCCGTCCCGTGTTTCGCGGTGACCAACCGGTGGAAGTGAACGCAATCCTCGGGTTCGATATCGACACCCGTTAATTCCCCTTTTTTCATCAGCCAGTCTCTCCGTGAAAGCACCGGCCAATTGCACAGTTTTCACGAGTAGAACGCGAACCTTCGGGAAAAGCTAAGCGGCCATCAGTCCCCCTCGGCTTTGCCGACCTGGACTGATGACCGCCTGGTTTTACTGCTACTGTTTCGTGGAGAAATACTTAAATTGCTGTGAAGCTGGCCCAGTCAACGAATTCCTCTACGGTCACGGGCGACCCAACCTTACCTATATCGATCTGAAACTGGAAGCCCACTCCACTGGACCATCCATGAGGCAAATGGCCTGCAGGATACTTTGCATTGACAGGGTAGACATGTCCATTGACCGTCACGCTGTCATAATACATGCAAGGCATGCCGTCGCACCGGTTTGTATCTCCGGATACGCGGTGAGCGTCCCACCGCACTTCGCTCCATTGATTCGCTGGGAGTGAGCATCCCACACCGGTGTTCATCCAGTGCACGTGGAGTTGGTCAAAAACCTGCCAAATTTTACTGACCTGATTGCACTGAGTTCCGAACATGAATTCGATCCCGGTCGAACTCGAAAAATCGTATTGATCGAACTCGAATGATCCCGCCGATGATGCCGAGGCCGTGGGGTAAACCCAGAAAGTCATACTGAAAGAGGTTGCGGAATCGTCGGCGCCAGCCTTGTAGCTCCACAACGCATTGGTATAGCTCGGACCGGCTAGCAGGAACTCCATGGCGCGGCCATCCTTGGACGGACTGGAATGGTCAATACTTTGTGAAACTTTCGTTGGTCGTCCAATTCCGCCGGGATTGCATGACGGCAAAACACAAACGGGTTTCCATCCGCTCATCGAGTCATCGATGTCACTTACGGAAACCTCTGGAGCATTCTGAGCTAAGGACATCGCGGAAAATAGCAGGCCGACGTAGAATACGACGAGAACTTTGCGCACGATCTTCATTTATATGGTCTCCGAATCTTGCCGAGGAATTTTGAAACGGTCACGCTTGAATGCAAAGTACAGTATTCGCTGTAGGGCCCGTAGATGTCAGAAGTACATTACTGAAGTTTTTTTGAAACAAACTTCCTATGGACAATTAATCAGCGGACAATTCTTCGGACGACTAGTAAAGGAGCGTAATTTTTACGGACGACCTTCGCAGTGAGCTGATTAACGCGGCAATTGCGATGATGCTGGCCGGAATAAATTTCATCCTGCCTGTAAATTTTTCTTTTGCAGAACGAAAACCTGCAGCCAATACATTCCGACTTACCCAATCGCCAGTTAACTGGGTAGATTCTTTTCCACAGCCGACTTGATTTTCTCAATTGACGTCAACTTAATGTAGGCTAAGCGTCCTCGCCCGGCTGAACGGGCGAGACGCCCGTTCTCCATTTAAGTAAGTGATTACGATTTCAGATACCAGGGCACGTTAATAATATTGATTCGCTGATCGCCATTCACCAATAGCAACGCTGTGAGGAACTCTCCCCGCTGATTATGCAAGAAGTAGTGATACCAGTGCCGCTCCACCATCGTCGCGATCACCACGGCGACGGTTCGATCTTTGTTTTCCTTCTCTACTTTCAACACATATTCCACTATCGGATGCATGATCTGCCGGTATGGCGATGGCAATGTCACCAGCTTCGGAACCCGCACCCCGTTCGGTTCATCCTCGGCCCATTGCCATTCTGGCTTGTCTTCATCCGCATCGCAGGTAACGTGCACCGCTTGCACATCCGGGGAGAGCGTCATGGCGAAGCGCATTGCTTTCGCGGTGGCTGCGTTCCATCGGTCGACGGGAACGATCACAATCGGCGGCGTCAGATTGCGCGCGCTCAAAACCATTCCATTTTTGAGCGCCACTTCCTCCGCTACCCTCTCGTAGTGCTGCCGCACCCTCGTCATAAACAGCAGCAGCATTGGAATGAGGATAACCACCACCCATGCACCGGAGGCAAACTTCGCTATCACGATAATCAGCATCGTGATTCCCGTTGCCAGCGAGCCAACGCCGTTAATCAGCATGCCCTGGAATGCTTTTGTTCCCTTCGCCGTGCGTCGCCAGTGCTCGACCATTCCCGCCTGCGACAAGGTGAAAGCCATAAAGGCGCCCACTGCAAACAACGGAATCAACCGGTCAGTTATTCCCCCGAACAGAATCAGCAGCAAGCCGGATAAAATCGACAGAGTCAAAATCCCCTGTGAATAAACCAACCGCCTTCCACGTAACGTCAACGAATGCGGAAGATAATTATCCCGAGCCACCATCCGGCACAACCGCGGGAAATCAGCGAAGGATGTATTGGCGGACAAACACAGCACCAGCAGCACGGAAAACATCGTGATGTCGTAAAAGATCCCCTTGCCCGCTACCGCCTCAGTCAGCATCGACAGTACGCTCTGATACCCCGGCTGCCCCGGGTCCGTCGCCGTAATTTCGTAAAACCGCACCAGGAACGCAATCCCTCCGAGCAATACAATCAAAATTGCGATGATTGCCGTCAACGTTGCCCGCGCCGCCGGAACCACCGGCTCCTTGAACGCCTGCACTCCATTGCTAACCGCCTCTACGCCGGTCAATGCCGTGCAGCCGCTGGCAAAAGCTTTTACAAGAATCCAGGCACCTGCTGCTTCGACGGCCATGGGCGCGTGGTGGGCTACCGCTACTACCGGCGCGGGATGTCCCCCTGACGCGACAACTTTATAAAGTCCAATAACAATCACCAATCCGAGCGTGCCCACAAATAAGTAAGTCGGAGCCTCGAAGGCCGAGCCTGCTTCTCTCACCCCCCGCAAATTGACCATCGTCAATATCACCAGTACCGCCAGGCACATCTCCAAAGTGTGAGGCTGTAGTCGCGGCACGGCGGAAACCAAGGCTCCAATCCCCGCCGAGATTCCCACCGCCACATTCAGCAGGTAATCGATCATCAGGGCCGCAGCGGCAAGCAATCCTGCGCCTTCCCCCAAATTTTCTTTCGCGACCGTGTACGATCCGCCACCCGACGGATATGCCGCAATCGTCTGCCGGTAGCTAAAATACACAATCACCAGCAAGACAATTACCGCGCACGTCAGCGGCACAATGTAGCGGACCCCGAGCAAACCTAGTGGCAACAAAATGGTCAAAGCCGCTTCAGGCCCGTATGCCGCCGAACTTAAGGCGTCCAAGCCAAACGTGGGAATTCCCTGCACAGGAGAAATACGTTCGCCCTGATCCTCGGAAGACGCCAGAGGCCGCCCAAACAGAACGTCAATCCATCCCATGTCCCCTCACAAGTCGATTAGGAATCACCAGTGACTGTAACAAAACAGCCGAGCAACTGTTGTGGTTTGTTCAAGCACGAGTGCTCTTCATGTTAGCGTTACACTGACGCTTGCGAGATGGCTATGGCATCCCGAGCGAATGCTCTAAGAGATGAAAATCTGCAAAACTATCGATGAAATGCGTTTGGCCGCACGAGAAGTGCGCCGTGCAGGAAAGCGTTTAGGCTTTGTCGCCACAATGGGCGCGTTGCACGAAGGCCATCTGTCGCTGGTGCGTGCGGCGAAATCAGTATGCGATGTGGTTGCCGTCTCCATATTTGTCAACCCGCTGCAATTCGGACCTACAGAAGATCTGGCCAAATACCCGCGAACTTTTGAACGTGATAGCGGATTGCTGGAGAGCGAGGCTGTCGATTTTCTCTTCGCCCCCACGCCGGCAGAAATGTATCCCGCGGGAGCCGCAACCTATGTCACCGTCGAAGGCCTGAGCGACAAATTGTGCGGCAGGTCGCGTCCCGGCCACTTTCCCGGCGTGACCACGGTTGTTGCCAAGCTCTTCCTCATCGTCGAACCAGACCTCGCTTTCTTCGGCCAGAAAGACGCGGCTCAGTCCACCATCATTCGCCGCATGGTGCAGGACCTGAACCTTCCAGTCGAGATCGTGGTCTGCCCGATCGTGCGCGAACCCGATGGCCTCGCCATGAGCTCGCGTAATGCATACCTCACGCCGCAAGAGCGAAAGTCCGCGCGGGTGCTGCATCGCTCACTCATGGAGATAAACAATCGATTTGATCGCGGCGAGCGTAGCGCCGCCAACCTGATTGCAGCCGGGAGACAACTGTTGTCCCAGGAGAGTGGCGTGCGTCTCGATTATCTGGAAATTGTCGACCCGTCCACCCTTGATCCAGTAACACAGCTAGATAAGCCCACGCTGGTTGCCGTAGCTGCCTTCGTAGGAAATACCCGCCTGATCGACAACATCGTCTTGCCAGTGTAGGCGCGGGCGTCATCGCCCGTGCTTTTAAGATATCAAGAAGCTACCGGCAAGTTTCGAATCTTCGTGCCCGAGACGAACTCGTTCCCCGCAATCAGATATCGCAGCGGAAGCGCGGCTGCCTTGGTGATGCCGATTCGCGCAGTTGTCAAAACATGGGGCACGCGGTATCCGTCGTCGGCGATAAATAGATCAGCTCGCGGGCTGGTCAAGTCTTTCCCGTTATCTCTTTCCCGCGTGATGCAAAACGCCTCGGCCAAGCGTCCGGGCCCGCTAGTAAGTTTTCGCAGATCGCGAGCTGAGTTAATAGTCACGTTCCGTGACCGAGCCATTTTTTCCACTCCAGCCAAAGGTTCCAGCGCTCGGAAGAGAATCCCGCCAGCCACGCCGTCAGGCAAACACGACACATTCAAACAATAATGATTGCCATAGATGAAATAAACATAAGCATATCCGGGGGGCCCGAAGAGCACCGCATTGCGCAGGGTGCGCCCGGCAAAGGAATGCGCCGCAGGATCGTCTTCTCCCAGGTAAGCCTCCACTTCCACAATGCGGGCGGCAAGCACCTGACTTCGTTCTTTCCGCACCAGCACTTTGCCTAGTAATTCGCGGCAAACGCGCCGTGGGTCGCGATCGTAAAACTCCCGCGAAAGTAGTTTTTGCCATCGGGCACTGCTCAAAATGAATCGTCCTTTTGCACGCTCTAGGCGGCGCCTTTTGCCGCACTCTTTAAATAAGTGAGTACCTCTTCGGCGTGCCCTTCCGGCTTAACTTTGTGGAAGATGTTTTTGATATTCCCGTCCGGCCCGATGATGAACGTAGTCCGCGCCACCCCCATCACTTTCTTTCCGTACATGTTCTTTTCCTGGATCACGCCGTAAGCATTGGAAACTTTCTTGTCCGAATCGCCCAGCAGCGTGAATGGCAGGTCGAATTTGTCTTCAAATTTCTTGAGCGCTTTCGGCTCATCTGGCGAAACCCCCAGAACCACGGCACCGCTCTTTTCCGTTTTCTTATGGGAGTCGCGGAACTCGCAGGCTTCAATGGTGCATCCCGGCGTGTCAGCCCGGGGATAAAAATACAGTACGATCCACTTCCCGCGAAAATCCTTGAGCGAAACCGGCTCGCCATTCTGATCGGGCAAAGTAAACTCCGGGGCTTTATCATTGATATTGATATTCATGACCTTCTCTCCTTTTCCATCAAGCTCTCGATCAACGTTATACCGCACTGCGCGGCAGCGCGTCATCTTCACCATCTTCGCTTTGGGCATTTCCCTTCAAACCGCGGTTGCGCAAACCTTGCCTGCGCCGAGCAGTCATCCCAGGACCAGCAAAGGCCCTCGGGCCTTGGGCTTGCTGGAACTGCCGCCGAAGGGCAAAGCCCACTTGATTCCCATCACAATCTTGATCGATGGCAAATATTACGATGCCAGCGCCTACAAAGCTGCGCCGGTGCCCATGGCGCTGTGGAGCGACACCGTTTACGAAGCCGTGCGCACCGGAGTTTCGCTGGGACTGTTTACCGTGACTGGCGCGCTGCAAGCCAAAGATCCGAACAAAGGCATGGAATGGATAGCCGAGGGTACATGGCAGACGGCCAGCGAAGTTAAGGCCAAGGCAGTGAAGAAGGCCCTGCCCTCGGTTCCCCGCGGCATGAATGATGACGAAGGTCCGCCGGTGCTGCTCCGCCGCAGCACTGAAAAACCCAAATCGACGGATTCTCCGGCTGCGCCGGCGGCAACTGCTCAAACTCAGTCTCCCCCGAATAGCGCACCCGCAGCGACCCCGCCCGCAACTCCGCCAGCGGCTGCTTCTTCATCTCCGCCGGCCACAACCCCGGCGCCGCAACCGGCGCCGGAAGACCAGCCTCCTGAGGATAAAGATCGGCCTGCATTGAAACGGGGCAAGGCAGGTGCCGCGTCAGCCGAAGAAGCTCAAAAGAAAGCGGCAGCGGACACCTCTGCGAAAGCCGCCGGGCACGCTGCGCTCACGCCCGCGAACGCTGCGCCTGCTTCAGCTCTCCAACCTGGCGCGCAGGCTGCGAACCAGATTCAGTTGGTGCCCGCCATTTCAGACTCGAACGGCCCCGATCCGCTGCCTTATACCTACAACATGAAGCCCGAAGAGGAGCAACAATTCCGCAAGAAAATGCTGGCCATGGCGGCGGACGAAGTTCGCGCTCGCGCCGCCAGTTTGAGTTCGGCAAGCACAGGCAGTGCGCAACCCGCGCGCACTCCTGCACAACACGGCAAAACAACAGGCGCGAAGCCAGTCCAGCCCACTTTTGAAGACGTTCAACTGCGAGTTTTTGACCTGGCGAATATCAACGAGCCGGAACTGGTGCTGACAGCAAACGCCCGTATGCCGCAACCATTGCGCAAGAGCGAAGTTGCTAGCCCCGATTCACAACCTCCCGATTCGCAATTCAAAGATCTGCAATACATGATCACGTTAGTGGTTCGCGAAGATGTGAATGGCGAGCTGCACAAATCTCTGGCGAATGTAACCGATACGCGGCACCTGGATGTAATTCCACAGCTTGAGTTGATTGATGCCGTCGACGTAGATGGCGACGGCCGAGCGGAACTTCTCTTTCGCCAGGTTTCCAATGCCGGCCGCGCCTTCGTAATCTACCGCGTAATCGGCGACCGCCTGTACCCGCTGTTTCAAGGAGCCCGCGAGTAGCAAACGTCTGCCACAGATAAAGGGTGTGTCGCAGTGCTGGCCCTGCCGCCAGGTGCCTCGCCGCATGAGAGCGGCTTTCTCATGCGCCACTTATTGCTTCTGGTTTTGCTTTTCCGGCGACGAAGAGACTTCTGGATAAATCTTGATCCAATGATTTCTTACCTCGGGGCTTACTTTGCGGCCATTCCAGTTAAAAACGATGAGGTTCGTCTGCTGCTTTGGCATGTGGCAATCAATGCAATCACGGGCGATTGGGCGCGTCATTTTCGGGTGGCTCTCGCTTTTATGGCAGCGCAGGCAATGTTCGGAAAATGCGACCGGGTCCTTTTGGGGCAGGTGAACGTCGTGGCAAGTCAGGCAAGTCATGGTTGATGACTGGAAGCAGCGGCTTTTTTTGAGCAGTTCGACCTGGCTTCCGTGGACATCCACCGCCTCGTCCGGCGCGAGTTGCGGCAGTTCAAGGTACTTGTCCAGGGGTTCGCCGGCAACATAAGAAAATGCCGGCAACAGCGCCACACCGTGCCCGGCGTGGCACCAGGCGCAAAGATCCATCTGCCGTTCGCGCGAGAATTGCGCCGGATTAAGAATGGCAGCGCCTGACGCAACGTTGGCAGCTTTCGAGGCGTAACGTTCAGCGTGCGCGCGTCCTGGGCCGTGACACTTTTCGCAGGTAATGCCTGCCACAAATCCAGTTTGGCGGTAGCGATTCGGCGGCGGTGCGAGCGACTCGAAGTAGGTTCCATGACATTCAAGGCAACGTGGAATCACTGCTCGATCAAAATAGGCAACGCCGTCGCGATACCCAGGGCTGTTCACCCAGCCAATTTCCCTCCAGTAAGACACGGGCAACTGAAAGAGCAGGTCGCCTTTCCAGAATAAAAAAGTCTGCCCCTTGCCTCCCGAGCCAACTACCAGGCCGAAACGCTCGCTGCGTGAACTTAGATAAGGCTGCACTCCCTCGACGGCTGTCTGATAAAAGGCTTCGTCCCTTGCCTCCATTTGGAAAAATAAATTGGGATTGGAAGTCTTGAGAGTGTTTGCGTCCGGGCTGAAGCTGCCGAGAATGGAATTTTTGTCCGGAAGCCTCGACGTCAGATAGTGAGCGGTTTGGTGAAAGCTTTTGACCTTGTCTTGATGGCAGCTGCGACACGCATCATCACCGGCGTAATTTTCTCTGGGACTTGCCTTTGGGGGCGAGTTCGCTGGGTTCGGCTGAGAACTATTGCTCTGGGCCGCAACTTCCATCGCTACAAGGAGGGTCACAAGCGCGAGCAGTTTAGCTTTGCAGTTCATTCCCGGTGGCGACGCGCGAAAGGATATCTTTATTTTCACTTTGGATAATCATAATCTGCGGGAGGCTGACCCAGCCATTCTCCGCTCCACCCATGTACAGGGTGCCTCACGCTTTCCGCGTCCTTTGCGGAACGGTGGGTCGCGACACTCTAAGCGCCGGGAATGAATCGGTTTTTTCTTGACTACAGCCTCCTGAAAAGATAACATTTATCATTGATATATTATCAATAAGCTAATAATCGATCTTTGACAATCCAAGACAACAGTGCAGCAGCGAGGAGATATAGCCTCACTGCCGCGGCGGAGCTAAATCCTTTAGAAGGGATATTTTGCAGGATATCTCAAAAAGCCTCACCTGTTTTCATAGACTTGCGTGGAAGAAGCGCTGTTTGCGCACGGGTATCCCTTTCATAAGTCCTTTAGAAGGGATATCTTAGACGGGTATCTCGAAGGCAGTTCCTTTGTTATCAGCAGCTTGGCAAGAAATGCAATTTTTGTCGGTATGAACTGGTAAACAGTCGCTGCGCTAAGTCAGCAGATGATAACTCGCCGAGAACTACTTCTGCGTGGCGACCAGTTGCCCGTTCTCCACGTGGATATCGCCAACGTCATCCGGCAGTTTCAGACGATCCCGTTGTTCCGACAGCTTCTTCTGCAGAGCGCCGCTTACCAGCGATACCGGAACACTTAAATCGCCGACCTTGAATTCGGTGGGATCGAAAGTTGCATAGCCGTCTTTGGAGCCAAGATGTCCGGCGAGAGTGACATAGACGTCCTTCCCCCCAATCTGGGTTACGAACTGGCCGCGGGCCACGTCGCCATCGAAATTAACCTTGTAGTCTTTGACCTCAGGCTGGCCTTCCCCGATGGCAGCATCTGGCGAAGACGGTACGGTAGTAGGCAGACTTGGACCGGCTTGTGTCTCCGGACTGGCACCCATCGCGGCTGCTGCAGGAATGTTCGCGGGAAGCGCGGCAGCTGCCTGCGCGAGAGCTGCGGTGATTTCGTCGGAGCTGAATCGCACCTGGGCGGGGGCGTCGCCAGGATTCTTGTGCTGTTCTAACTGCTCGAGTTTGTTCTCAAGAGATTGCACATTCGCGGCTGCCGCGGCGGGTGACTGCACCGGCGCAACCGGCTGCGGCTTCTTTAACACTAGAATTATGGCGATTAAAGACGCGGCCAACGTGGCGACGCTGATGATACGGTCAAGCTTCCATTTCATGTGGTTATCCCCGCGAACAGTCACACTCTATGTTAGCGGCGGAGGGAAGACTGCATCACATGACGGAAGGCACTGGTCCGAGGGTTACCAGCGAACATGCGCGGCCTCAGCATTTTGCGGCAGTTCGGTTGCTGGATGACCCAATGCTGAGCAACAGTGTTCAGTACAAGAAGCCGGAGTTCAAGGTTACAATTTAGTCGTGCCCATTCTTCACAATCTCCGCGTCACCCTGGAAATGATCAAATGGGAGCACTCAATCTTCATGCTTCCATTTGCCTTGTGCGGAGCCATGCTGGCGGCCAACGGCCTGCCCAGCGCACACGCGTTGGCGTGGATCATCATCGCCATGGTCACTGCTAGATCGGCGGCCATGGCGTTCAATCGGTACGCCGACGCCTCGATTGACGCCGCGAATCCGCGAACCCAAACGCGCGCTCTTCCCGCCGGAACGCTCACTCCCGGTTTCGTCATTACGTTCGTGCTGGTCTCTTGCGTGCTGTTTGTTTTCGCCGCGTCGCAGCTCAATCGGCTGTCATTTATTCTTTCGCCGTTCGCGCTGGCCGTGGTTTTGCTTTACTCTTACACTAAGCGATTCACGCGCTGGTCGCATCTGGTTTTGGGGTTTGCCATGGGCATTGCACCGTCGGCTGCGTGGATTGCCGTTCGCGGCTCGCTCGACCCGCGCATCCTGCTGCTAACCGCCGCGGTTACATTCTGGGGCGGTGGCTTCGACGTGCTCTATGCCTGCCAGGATTTCGAATTCGACCAGCAGGCCGGGCTGCACTCCATTCCACGCTATTGCGGCATCGGCAAATCACTTTGGATTTCCCGTCTGTTCCATTTGATCATGCTGCTCCTACTTATCAGCCTGGTTATAGTCTTCGGATTGGGCAAGCTGGCAATTGTGGGAGTCATAGTCGTGGCCCTGCTCTTGAGTTTTGAACACTCGCTGGTCTCACCTCACGACCTTTCGAAGCTCAACGCTGCATTCTTCACCATGAATGGCGTTATTTCGGTAGTGTTCTTTTTTTTCATTGCGGGGGATTTATTGCTACGGCGCTAACACTGCCAATGTGAGCGCGGGCGTCCTCGCCCGTGCGGGTGTCGACACTCCATACGTCCGCCATTGCCGCCGAAGAGCCTTGACAACCACCACTTATAGGCTGACAATACTTAGGAATCCATCTAATTACACAAGCATCTAAGAATTATCGTGAGCAGCAACAAAGCATTCAAGGCGCTGGCCGACCCCACTCGCCGGGAGATCCTCAGCCTTCTTCGCAAAGGCGAAATGAAAGCCGGAGATCTCGCCGAAAGGTTCGACATGACTAAGCCCTCCATGTCCCACCACTTTGCGGTTTTGAAAGACGCGGATCTCGTCACCAGCCGCCGTGAAGGCCAGCAGATTTGGTATGGGCTGAATACAACCGTAGTGCAGGATCTAATGGCTTGGGCCATGGATTTAATCGGAAACGACGGGGTCAGCGCCGAGAAGAAGCGAGGGAAACGATGATACGCAAATACTACTTTATAGGAACATTGCTAACCGTGGCCGCGGTACTGGCGATCCTGCTCGCCTATCCCCACCTGCCGAACCAGGTTCCTACGCACTGGAACGTGGAAGGCCAAGCCAACGGCTACAGCACGAAGTGGACGCTTTTCTTGTTCGGACCTGGGTTCATGGCAGGGACGATGCTGTTGTTCTATTTTCTGCCCTGGCTTTCCCCGAAACACTGGCAGGTGGACACGTTTCAATCCACCTACCTTTACATCATGATGGTTCTGGTCAGCCTGCTGGCTTATTTCACCGGCGTAAGCTTATGGGCCGCTCTCGGCCAGGCCGCAAATGTGGATCGGGCCATTGTCGGAGGCATATGCCTGTTGTTTGCTCTGCTCGGCAATGTCATGGGGAAAGTGCGTCGCAATTTCTTCATCGGAGTCAGAACCCCCTGGGCGCTAGCCAACGAGCGGGTTTGGAATGCGACCCATCGTTTCGCCGCCAAAACTTTCGTTCTCGGCGGCGTGATTGGTTTGGCTCTCACTGCATTCGGCGTGAATGGCTGGCCGCCGTTTGCGGCGCTGATGGCTGGAGCGCTCGTTCCGGTAGTGTATTCGCTGGTCGTCTATAAACAACTCGAACGACGCGGGGAATTATAAGAACGAAACTGCAAACGTTCTTCTGGGAACGGACTGAGAACCGAGAACCAGCAACTGTTTTCTCATTGTCCTCTTTGTTCCCATGTGAGGATTGGGATGAGACTTTACAAAGTACGAGGCGAACGAGAGAATTCTTCTCTGCGCACAGTTATCGGACTCGCCAGTGTGACTTCCGCCGCTTTGGTGCGGTATGATCGACGCAATGCCCAGCACGCATCCAATGCATGCCTTTGAAACCGATGACCAGCGGCTCAGGCCGATCCATGCCAAGGTGCTCGCTGGAAAACGGCTCGACCAGAACGACGCCCTCGCACTCTACCGCACCGGCGACATTCTTGCCGTAGGCTGGATGGCCAACCAGGTTCGCGAGCGCATGCATGGCGACAAGACGTACTTCAACGTCAATCGCCACATTAATCCGACGAATGTTTGTGTCGCCGCTTGCCGACTCTGCGCCTTTGGCCGGAAAAAAGACACGCCCGGCGCTTACACCATGGCCCTCGAAGAAGCTTTCCAAACCGCGGCGTCAGGCTATAGCGAAGCGGTTACGGAGTTCCATATTGTGGGCGGCTTGCATCCCGATCTGCCATTTCAATACTTCCTCGACCTGGTTTCCGGCCTGAAGCAGCGCTTTCCGCAGGTGCATTTGAAGGCATTTACCATGGTTGAAGTCGCGTATCTGGCGAAGCGCGCAAAACTAGCTATTCGCGAAACGCTGGAGCAATTGCAGGCGGCGGGAGTGGACTCACTGCCAGGCGGCGGGGCCGAGATTTTCGCGGACCGTGTGCGTCACATCATTTGCGATCACAAAATCGATGGTGATCAGTGGCTTGAAACCGCAAAGCTCGCCCATCAGATCGGTTTGAAATCGAACGCGACCATGCTCTACGGCCACGTGGAAAATGACGAGGACCGCGTCGATCACTTGTTGAGACTGCGTGAACTGCAGGATGAAACCGGCGGCTTCCAAACCTTTATTCCGCTGGCATTTCATCCCGACAACACGCCGTTGCAGCATCTTCCTAAAACCAGCGGCATGCTCGACATCAAGCAAATCGCCGTGAGTCGTCTCGTGCTCGACAATTTCCCGCACATCAAAGCCTACTGGCAAATGATGACGGCGAAGATTGCGCAGATTGCTTTGCGCTTCGGCGCCGACGACATTGACGGCACTGTCATCGAAGAAAAGATTTACCACGATGCCGGAGCGACCACCCCACAAGGAATGCGCCGTGAAGAGCTGGTACGACTGATTCGCGACGCCGGACGCGAACCCATCGAACGCGACACTTTGTACCGTCCCGTAATTCGAACCGAAACGTCCGTTACAGTTGCGGTGTAAATTTTCGCTGAGCTACTGGAAAAATTCTCCCATATCAGGCGCGGTTGCGGCGTCTCCAGGAAGATCAGTCACGCCAAGAGCTTTTAAGCTCAAGCGCATCGTGCTCTGATGCTGGTAGACAGTTGTAGATTGATATCCAGCCTTGCTCTTCGAACTCACAATGACGGCAGGAATATGGCCGCCGACATTCGCGACATCCGTAATGTCGCCTTCATCGAAAACAATCACCATCACCGCATCCTGGAAAGCTGCGCTCTTAATCACCGGGTCGATGTTGGCCTGCAGCCACTGATCTGCCGCGGCGAGCTTTTGCAAGTCAGTGCACGTCGATATTCCCACCGGGCAATCGTGCGCATCATCATTCAGGTTGGGAACGATGAACGCATATTCAGGAACGGCATTGTTGGCGATGTCGGTGGCAAGTTGACTGAACGGTACGATGTTGGCAGCTTGCGCGGAGTCATTAATTACGTCTGAAAAGTAGGTAAACGGATTATGGCGCTTAACATACCCGCCGCTATCCACTCCGATATAGCCAACTGCAGGCAGCGACTCGGCATAGCTTTTCCAAGTCTTGCCAGCCGCGGTCAATGCTCTGACAACGTTGTCTTGCGTCACCGGGCCTGGGTAAGAATCGCCTGCCAGACCCGTAATTGAGAGGCCTTCACCAGCAGTCAATTCGAAATAATTGGGAAGAGAGGGATGAGCGTTGGCGTAATACTGAGTAGCCAGCCCGTAGGAAGTCGCCAGACTATTGAAGTAAGGCATGCTGGTATTCCCGATCACATCGGCGTAGCTATGGTTTTCTTCCACCACTATAAAGACATGTGCAAATGCTGGGATGGTGCTCGCTCCGCCGTTAGGAGTTCCACTTCCGGCAGTTGCTGGGGCTGAACCCCCGCCGCAGGCGGCCTCCGTGAGTACAAGAAGAACTAACAAGGAAAACGATGTGAAGAGCTTCATACGATTAACTCACCTATAAACGCGTTTAATTAGAATCGCGGGCGGCAGCACCCGTTGCATAGAACCTGTCTCGGGTCTTCCCCATTACGCATACAGGTTTCGGGGTATGGCAATGCTCGGTGACCGGCCCTCAAACTGAGATGTTTTAACTGTGCAAATTGTGTTTGCCGCCGACGACACGGGTGTAGAATCGTCTTGTAAGGAACCGGAATTCTTCGCGGAATCTCTTCCGTGATCCGAGGCCTGATAATGAATGTTCATATCAGCTATAAAGACCGCAAAACCCCTGACATCGAAAAAGAGATCAACCACCTGGTGGAAAAGCTGCGCAAGCGGCTGCAGGTATTCCGGCCGGAACTGGTGCATCTGCGTGGGGTAGTGGAGCAGAGTTCGGCGCGTGAGGGGATAACTGTATCCCTGAACCTGCGCCTGCCCTCCGGACAGATGGCCGCCCAGAAATCCGCTTCGAACGCCCCGTCGGCTGTGAAGGCAGCCTTCGACGATCTACTGCAGCAGATCAGCAAACATAAAGATGTGCTGCGCAATTCGCACAAGTGGCAGCGTCGCCGGGTAGCGGATTTCCGTCCCCAGTCTCAGGTCGCTTTCGAAGATACTGTCGCTGCCATACACGTGCCCATGGCCTCATCTGACGACATTCGCTCCTATGTGAATGCCAGCCTGGGCCGGCTGGAACGATTCGTCGAGCGCGAACTCTATTTCCGCGAGACCGCCGAGGAGATTACTGTAGACCTCGTCAGCAAAGAAGAAGTCGTCGACGAAGCCATCGCCCGCGCACTGAGCGACGGAGCTAATGGCGGCGAAAAGCCTGAAAGTATAGCGTTGGAGCCTTGGCTATACCGGTTGGCCCTGCGCGTCATTGATGATCTCTCGGCCCGCAGTCCGGAGAGCCTGCTGTCGGTTCATCTGGAGGACTCTGCCCGCCGTCCGAACGTACGCGCCAGCGATGAACCCGAACTGCAGTTCCACCAACCAGACGAAACTCTGACCGGGGAAAACGTGATTGCCGACCGGCGCACCTCTACGCCGGAAGATATTGCGTCATCCGACGAAATGATCACGCTAGTGCAGTTTGCTCTCGGGAACGCAAACCGCACCGATCGCGAAGCCTTTATCCTGCACGCGTTGGAAGGATTTTCGCTGGATGAAATCGGTGTCATAACCGACCGCAAACCGGACGAGGTCCGATCTTCCATCGAACAGGCGCGTAAGCATTTGCGGCATCTGGCCCCACTCGCCAACCGCCTCCAGTCGAAGCCGGTAAGATTGGTTTCGGCGAAAGCTTAAGACTATTGGTGGCACCCAGGAGACGTTGTGATGATTACCCGCGAAGAGATCCGTGAGTTGGCTCAGTTCCGTACAAATGGTGAAGAAGGATGGGCCCTCAGTTTCTATTTCGAACCGCATACGCCGCAAAACAAATCCCACCGCGAGGAAACCATTCTTGCCAAAGATCTGGTTCGCAAAGCCCTGCGCGAGGCGGAAAAGAACAGCAAGAATGGCAGCACTCGAGCGGACTTGAACCGCATACTGGAGATGGCAGAAGGCCTGCACGGCAATCAAGCCCGCGCCCGCGCGGTGTTCGCGTGCGGCAGCCGCAATTTCTGGCGGGAATTCGATCTGCCATCGCAACTGCCGGGTACGCAGCTCTTCGTGAACCGGCAATTCCATTTGAAGCCGCTCGCCGCGCTACTGGGAGCGCAGCCTCGACTGTGCGTTGTGCTGGTGGACCGCCACAAAGCACGTTTCTTCGATCTGAGGGTAGATGAGCTGAAAGAGCGGGAAGGAATGTTCCGCACCCTCCCAGCTCGCCCGGGCCGCAGCGACGGTTTCGCCGGATACGACGGAGGTCACGCCCAGCGACGCATCGACGATGAAGCCTTACATCACTTCAAAGGCGTAGCCGAACACTTAAGTACGGGGCTGGAAAAGGGGCTTTATGAGAAGCTCATCATCGGGTGCCATGAAACCAGTTGGCACGAACTGGAGGCACAACTGCATCCTTACGTGAAGAAAGTTTTGCTCGGCCACTTCTCCGCCGATCTCAATCGCATCACGAATGATCAAATACGCGAAGAAGCTGCGCGCATCCTGCGCGACTCAATTGATCTACGATGCAAAGATCTCGCCCGCGAAGCCATCAGCCAGGCCAAGAGCAATGCCCGCGGAGTGACCGGGTTGCGTCGTGTGCTGCGCTCGCTGGAGCTGGGAGAAGTGCAAACTCTGCTGATTGGAGACAAGTTTTCGCATCTGGCGTCCGAGTGTATGAACTGTGGTCACCTCGACGCGCACATGGTGCGCGAGTGTCCGGTATGCGGCCATGAAACGCGCGAAATCGAAGACGTGGCCGAAGCCATCATTCCGGCCGCCATCCAACGCGACATCGAGTTGCTTTACGTGAAAGATGACGCCGAGTTTGACCGCGCAGGAAACATTGCAGCCCTGCTGCGCTTCCGCGCCGATCAAAGCAAAGGCCGCGAAATTCGCTCCGCGTCCTAGATTGCAAGAATCGGCAATGGAATGAGCATTCCGTGACAGAAGCTGAACTCAAAAAACATCTGGACGCAGCCGAGCAGAGTCCCAAACAGGTTGCAATGGCGGTCGCGGGCTTGCCCGATGGAACGTTGCGTTATAGACCGTCACCGGAGAAGTGGAGCATCCTAGAGGTTCTCGGCCATCTGGCAGACATTGAGATCGTGTACGCTCACCGCTTTCGGCAGATGCTCGCAGACGACAAGCCAGTAATTGCGCCCATGGATCAGGACGCGTGGGCGCGGAATCTTGGCTACATGCAGACGCCTGCACCGGAATCGATTGCGCTCTACGGACTGAACCGGCATCACAATGTGCGATTGCTGCGCCGCCTGAAAGCTGAACACCTCGGAAAATCCGCGTACCATCCCGAACTGAAGCACGACGTCACGGTTGCTGACTACGTGGAGAAGATGAGAACCCATGGCGAGAATCATCTCGCACAAATTGAACGTTTGAAAAAGCAAGCCCAGACATAATCAGTGCTCGACATTCGTAAATCGCACCAGCGCTTGTAGTTTTTGCGCGGCTGCGCCGGAGTCGATCGAGTTCGCTGCCCCAGGAAGAGCCTCCGCTAGATGGTCGGCCCTGCCAGCGGCTACCAGTGCCGCAGCTGCATTGAGCATAACCACGTCGCGCCGAGGTGACTTCTTGCCTGCCAAAACCTCAGCAATAATAGCGGCGTTGGCCGCCGCGTCTCCGCCGGAAATGTCATCAAGCGTACCGCTCTTCATGCCAAACTCTTCGGGCGTGACTTCATAGGTGCGCAGCGTCCCCGATCGCACCTCGGCAATTCGCGTAGGGCCGGTGATGGTGATTTCGTCCAACCCATCCAGTCCATGCACGACCAATACCCGGTGCAATCCCAGCATACTAAGCGCTTCAGCCAATTTCTCCACCAGTTCAGCAGAATATACTCCGACCACCTGGGCTGAAGCGTGCGCCGGATTAGTCAGCGGTCCGAGCAAGTTGAAAACTGTGCGCAGTCGCAGTTCGCGTCGCGCGGATTGGACGTGCTGCATCGCCGAGTGCATGGCGGGAGCGAAAAGAAATGCGATGCCGACCTCTTCGAGGCAAGCAGCGAGCCGCGCCGGAGGCAAATTGATGCGCACACCAAGCGCCTCCATCACATCAGCCGAACCGCACCTTGATGTCACGCTGCGGTTCCCGTGCTTGGCTACGCGGACGCCTGCGCCGGCAAGCACGAGCGCCGTCGCGGTTGAAATGTTGAAAGTGCCGCCGGCATCGCCGCCAGTGCCGCAGGTGTCCACCAGGGCGTCGCGTCCAGTTCCGCTGACGTCAAGAGTGTGATCTGGGCGCAGGTCAAGCGGGGCCGCGGCGGCGCGGATGGCTTCCGCGAAACCAACGATCTCTTCGACCGTCTCGCCCTTCATGTGCAGCGCGACCAGCAGCGCAGCAATTTGAGCGTCTGTGCACTTGCCCGCCAGCACCTCCGTCATTACCACACGCGCCTCTTCACGAGAGAGCGATTGGCGGTGATTAGCAATGCGATGGAGCGCGTCAATAATCGTTATCGTCATCATCGAGGAGACCAGAGTAGCATCGTTAGAAGCTCGACCGCGGGCCAAACACCATGCTCCGAAATGAAAGTGAAATGACCGCGCTCTTAATGAGGGCGTTTGCCCAATGTGCGGGCGTTCTATAGAATCAAGTGTTTGCTGCCCGCGGTTCTAAGCTGCAAGCACGTCCTGCCCATCATAGTGAATCTGGAATGTTATGAAAATTCATGAGTATCAGGCGAAGGCAATCCTGAAGAAGTATGGAGTTCCGGTGCCGCGCGGCGAAATGGCGGAAACCCGCGAGCAAGTTCAGGCCGCCGCTAAGAAACTGTTTGATGCCGGCGCGAGCGGAGTTGTGGTCAAAGCTCAGATACACGCCGGAGGCCGCGGCAAAGGCGGCGGTGTGAAGATTGCCAAATCGGTGGATGAAGCCGCTGAGCTTGGCTCCAAGATTTTGGGGATGACGCTGGTGACGCATCAGACCGGCCCCGAGGGCCGCGTGGTGCGGCGTCTGCTCATCGAAGAGACTCTGCCCATCGAGAAAGAACTTTATCTGGGAATCGTGATCGATCGCGTGGAAGCCAAGCCAGTCTTCATGGCATCCGCGGCGGGGGGCATGGAAATCGAGCAAGTCGCGACGGAAAATCCGGACGCGATCCTCAAAGAGTACATCGAGCCCGGGATGGGTTTAGAAGCATTCCAGGCTCGCAAGTTGGCGTTCAAGCTGGGGCTGAAGCCTTCCCAGATTAATGGAGCTGTCCGTCTGATGACGGGACTTTTCTGCGCCTTCCAGGAGACGGATTCCTCGTTGATGGAAATTAATCCGTTCGTCACTTGCAGTGATGGCCGCCTGTTCGCCTTAGACGCGAAAATCAACTTGGACGACAATGCGCTATTCCGGCATCCTGATCTGCGCAACTTACGCGACATCACCGAAGAAGATCCTCTCGAAGTCGAGGCTTCAAAGTACAGCCTGAATTACATCAAGCTCGACGGCAATGTAGGCTGCATGGTGAACGGCGCGGGATTGGCCATGGCGACCATGGACATCATCAAGTACGCCGGCGGAATGCCGGCGAATTTCCTCGACGTGGGCGGGGGAGCCAATGCGGAGCAGGTTACCCATGCGTTCGAAATTTTGCTGAGTGACAAGAACGTAAAGGCAGTGCTGATTAATATTTTCGGCGGGATATTGCGCGTCGACACGCTAGCCACCGGAGTCGTCGAGGCCGCGCAAAAGACCCATATTCAATTACCCATCGTGCTGCGGTTGGAAGGAACCAATGTCGAAGCCGGACGGGAAATCCTCAAGCAATCAGGATTGAATTTCATTGTGGCAGAAACCATGAAAGACGCAGCCGAAAAAGTTGTAGCAGCTGCAGCGGCGAATTAATTTGTAGCGCCGCCGTCTCGGCGGCTGTCGTGTAAGTGTCTCGCCTGCGCCGAGGGCAGGATGCCCTCGGGACAGCTGGCAAGATGCCGGCGCTAGGGAAATCATAAGGCTGAATTTATGAGTATTCTGATAGATAAATCGACGCGGGTTCTGGTACAAGGACTTACGGGGCGTGAAGGCACATTTCACGCCCAGGCATGTGCAGAGTACGGAACAAAGATTGTCGGTGGAGTAACGCCCGGCAAAGGCGGCACTACTCACGAAGGCTGGCCCATTTTCAACACAGTGCAGGAAGCAGTCGACAGAACTGGTGCCGATGCCTCGGTGATTTTCGTGCCACCGCCGTTTGCAGCTGACGCAATTATGGAAGCAGCCGATGCCGAGATAGAACTAATCGTCTGCATCACCGAGGGCATCCCCACGCTTGATATGGTGCGCGCCTGGGAGTATTTGCAGAACCGGCGCTCCCGGCTCATCGGGCCCAATTGCCCGGGCATTATTTCTCCCGGCAAATGCAAAATCGGAATAATGCCTGCACGGATTCATTTGGAAGGCTCGGTGGGAATCGTCTCGCGCTCGGGCACGTTGACTTACGAAGCCGTTTATCAGCTCACTACGCGCGGCATCGGGCAGTCGACCGCGATTGGTATCGGCGGCGATCCGATCATCGGTACGAATTTTCTGGACGCGCTCGAACTATTCAACAAGGATCCGCAAACCGAAGTGGTGGTAATGATTGGCGAAATCGGCGGCAACGCTGAGGAGACGGCGGCAGAGTACGTGAAGTCGCGAATGAAAAAGCCAGTGGTTGGATTCATCGCCGGCCAGACCGCTCCTCCGGGACGCCGCATGGGCCATGCGGGCGCCATCATTTCCGGCGGAAAGGGAATTGCCGCGGAGAAAATCGAGGCAATGGAAGCAGCAGGCATTCGCGTAGCTAAATCACCGGCCGATATTGGCGATACGGTTTTGGCTGCCATGGGTGTCACAGCGAAAGCTTAAAGATCGAAACTAAGACCAACGACGAACGACCAAGGACGAACGACTGAACTATGAAGACTCTGCAACGCACTCTTACAATTATCAAACCGGATGCGGTGAGCAAGAACGCTGTAGGCGACATCATCGAGCAGTTCGAGAAAAACGGTTTCCGCATATTGGCTATGAAGATGCTTGAAATTTCGAAACATCAGGCGGAGCAGTTTTACGCCGTCCATGCTACGCGGCCATTTTTTCGTTCGTTGACCGATTTCATGTCGAGCGGACCAATCGTAGTTTTGGCGCTGGAAAAAGAAAATGCCATCGCCGATTTGCGCAAGCTCATGGGGGCCACCAATCCGGCCAACGCTGAGGAAGGTACGATT
>Ga0207022_10017_pt1 | contig 48606 bp, 51 predicted proteins | sample Alteio_BWMinCont_46_FD_153307 | JGI IMG/M metagenome (GOLD analysis project Ga0207022, IMG submission 153307) | Enriched cells from forest soil in Barre Woods Harvard Forest LTER site, Petersham, Massachusetts, United States -... | ecosystem: Environmental > Terrestrial > Soil > Temperate forest >... | reverse complement strand
CAAGATCGAAAATCCGCAATATATCGAATACGTCAAGCACATCCAGGAAAGCGGCTACGATCTGCTGGCCAAGATCGAAGACCTTTTGGAAATCGCCGACATCGACGCCGGGCGCGTCCAGCTTGCGCGCGAAGAAGTCTATGCCGGCGACATCCTGCGGCAGGTGGCGGACGCGCAGAAACACCACGCCCATGCCGCCCAGGTCGCACTGGAAACCCCTCCCCTCGACGTGGACATGCTGCTCTATGTCGACCGGCTCAAGCTGCAGCACATTCTTGGCCATCTCGTCGCCAACGCCATCAAATTCAGCCGCGAGGGCGGCCGCGTCACGCTCGCTTGCGAAAAAACCGGCGGCGGGCGGCTGCTGTTCACCGTGCACGATGCCGGCTCGGGCATGTCGGATGTCAAGCTCGACGCCATCGTCACCGCCCTCAAGGAAGATAATTGCTGGACGGCGGGAAATAACCGCAGCATCGGGCTGGGGCTGGCGCTGACGCGCGAATTCGTCGCCCTGCACGGCGGCAATGTGAACGTCGAAAGCAAGCCCGGCGACGGCACCACGGTCACCATCAACCTGCCGAAACACTGCGTCCGCGCCGCCCTCGTCAAAACAGCGGATTATCTGCAGGTGGCTAACTAAGCCAAATGTCAATTATCAAATGTCAAATGGCGATGTATCTATTGACATTTGTTTTTTGACATTTGACATTTATTTGTATGAACAAATCCCAAGCCGCCGCTGACATACTCGTACATGCATTGCCGCTCGTGCCGTTCGAGGGATGGACCGCACAGACGCTGGCCAAGGCGGCCGTAGCGGCAGGCTATAAGGAAACCGACGCCATCCGCGTGTTTCCCGGCGGCGCCATCGATGCCGTCGAAAGCTTCATCCGCGCCACCGACCATGCCATGCTGGAAGCGCTTTCCGGTTATCATCTGGAGAACATGAAAATCCGCGAGCGCATCACCACCGCCATACGCCTGCGCCTCGAATTATTGACGCCGCACCGCGAGGCCGTGCGGCGGACGGTGGCGTTGCTGGCGATGCCGCTTTACGCCCACCGCGCCTTGAAAAGCCTTTATGATACCGTGGATGCGATGTGGTACGCCGCCGGGGATATTTCCACCGATTTCAATTTTTATACCAAGCGTCTGTTGCTGGGGGGCGTGTATTCCGCGACGTTGCTTTATTGGCTCGACGACAAAAGCGCGGCCCAGGAAAAAATCTGGGCATTCCTCGCCCGCCGCATCGAAGACGTCATGAAAATCGAAAAGGCAAAGGGGCGGATCAAGGGGTGGTTCGGGCGGAGGGCGGCGTAATTCTCACTCCGTCGGGCTGCGTAGGTCCGACCTTGATCCGAAGGCGACGATATCGTCGAAGGAATCCAGCACATTGGCAGTATTCAGCGTCGGCTGCTTCTGGACAAAGACGCCAAAGATGCCATTGGTCGAGGCGGCAACGGGTGGGGTGGCGCTGCTACAATCACAATTTTTTTGCTCATCGGTATTGGCCGAGGCGGAACTGATGCGCGCGTTAAGGGCGGCGCCGTTGCGCGGAAATGCACCGTGGCCGTTGGGGCCGAAGCTGACCAGCACATAAGCCGCGGCGTAGGTTTTGGCATTTCCCGACTCATCGTTGACGGTCATCCTGTAACCGGCATCAGTAGCGGGTATGACTGTGCTCGTCAGCGCACTGGTGGCGGTAAACCTGGCATCGACAGCATACATGATGCGCCGCCCCCAGCCGTCGATGGCGTAATCATCCGGCAGGCGAAGAGTAACGGTGGGTACCATGCCTTGGACATTATCGACGAAAGTCAGCGTAACCCCTGCGGCTGAGGCCGTCGCCGCCGTAGTCAATACAATCGTTGTGCCATTGGTCACGCTGGCAACGGTATCTCCCACCGGGATACCGCTTCCTGAAATTGCCATACCGGCGCTGATTCCGGTGGTCGAACTCATGGTGTCGACGGTGGTGGTCGTATGGGTAGTGCCGGTCGGGGCAACGAGATTTCTATAATTGGCCTTGACGGTGCCGGTGCTATAGCAATCACCGGCAGTACTCGCTTCGACGCCGAAATTCGTATCGGTCAGCGCCAGCGTCACGTCCGCCGGGCAGGGAATACGGTTATTGGCCATACGGTAATCGAGCAGCGCTTTCTGGATGGCTTTCAATTTGAATTGCGTTTCCTGGAACTGGCGTTTCTGCAGCGAGGCGGAGAACATAGTCATCCCGCCACCCACCACCACGGCGATGATGACCAGCACGATGCTCATTTCGAGGAGGGTGAAACCCCTATAATCCTGCGCGAGCCTGCGAGGCGCAGGATCTCGTGCAATTTGAAAGGGGTCCTGCGCTGACGCTGCGCGTCCCGCAGGGTGATCACTAAAAATGCACCACTTTTCCATACGCATCCAATACGCTCTCATGCATCATTTCCGACAAGGTCGGATGCGGGAAGACGGTATGCATTAATTCGGCTTCCGTCAACTCGCCGGTGCGGGCGATGGCATAGCCCTGGATCAACTCTGTCACTTCCGCGCCAATCATATGCGCGCCAAGCAGCTCGCCGGTCTTGGCGTCGAATACGGTTTTGACCAGGCCTTCCGGCTCGCCCAGCGCGATGGCCTTGCCGTTGCCGATGAACGGGAAGCGCCCGACTTTCACCTGGTAGCCTTTTTCTTTCGCCGCTTTTTCGGTCATGCCGACGCTAGCCACCTGCGGCTGGCAATAGGTGCAGCCGGGAATGTTTTTGACATTGAGCGGATGCACGTCCTTTTGCCCCGCAATTTTCTCGACGCAAATCACGCCTTCATGCGATGCCTTATGCGCCAGCCACGGCGGGCCGGTCAGGTCGCCGATGGCATAAACGCCCGGCTCGCCGGTGGCCGACCATTGATCGACGACGACGTGCGTTTTTTCGACTTTGACCTTCGTTCCCTCCAGCCCCAGATTCTCGACATTGCCGACGATGCCGACGGCGAGAATGACGCGATCGACGGTTATGTCGCTGGTTTTGCCGGCCGCCTCCAGCGTGGCCGTCACGCTATCTTTATTTTTCTTGAGTGCCTTCACATTGGTCGCCGTCATGATTTTCATGCTCTGCTTCTCGAACGCCTTATGCGCGAATTTGGAAATCTCCTCATCCTCGACCGGCAGGATGCGATCCATCACCTCGACCACCGTCACTTCCGCGCCCATCGTACGGTAGAAACTGGCGAACTCGATACCGATCGCCCCCGACCCCACCACCAGCAACGATTTCGGCATCGCCTCCGGCACCATCGCTTCTCTATAAGTCCATATTAATTTGCCGTCCGGCTCCAATCCCGGCAATGTCCGCGCCCGCGCACCGGTAGCGAGGATGATATATTTAGCAGTCAAGTCGCTGACTTTTTTGCCATCCTTTTCAACGGAAATTTTTCCCTTGCCCGCCAGTTTTCCATGCCCGTCGATGACGGTGATTTTATGCTTCTTCATCAGCCCGGAAACGCCCCTGGATAATTGCCCGGCGACGCCCCGCGAACGCTCAACTACTTTCTTAAAATCAAATGATATGTCGCTGACTTTCAAACCGAATTCCTCTGCACGATGCATCAGGTGATAAAGCTCTGATGTACGCAACAACGCCTTGGTCGGAATGCATCCCCAGTTGAGGCAAATACCACCCATATGCGCGCGCTCGACGACGGCGGTTTTCATGCCCAGCTGCGCCGCGCGTATCGCCGCCACATACCCGCCGGGGCCGCCGCCGATGATGACGATGTCAAAGTTCGTTTCGCTCATACGTTCAATCCTTTTTCGCCGTCTCAATATGCGATACCATCATCATGATCTGCCCCTTATTGGAGCCGGTATTTTTATGATGAAGCGTGCCGGTCACAACCACGTCCTTATCCAGGAACTCCTTATATTTATCGGGTAAATCACCCCTCCTTGGCCAGAAAAAAATATTTTTTACTTCATCCGCCGCCGGATAGAAATTCATTTTATCATCTTCGCGCTTATCGATACATACCGGATCGCGCAATTCAAGCATCCATAGCGAAACCGCGCGATGCAACTGCCCCTTCAGCACAACCACCCCCGGCTCATAGAACAGGCAATCCTTTGCCTCCGCTGAAGCTGCCGGCTTTTCTTTTGCCGATTCCTCCGCCGGCTTGGCCGCTTCCTCCGCCGCCAGCGGTTTCGGCGATAACGATGCCATCGCCGCGATGATGAGGAATCCGGCAAATCTACGCATCACGCTTTTTTTCATAACAACAGCAACGCCGAATTTTCGTCAAAGCTCTGTTCCATATTTTTCCTTTAAAATTTTCTTTGCCGCATCGACAAGACCAGGCAAATCATCGTGAATGATTTTCCACAATTCCTCCAGTTCCAAATCGCCCAAATACTCATGCACAAGCGCGTTGCGAAGCGCCTTCACCATTTTCCATGGCATGTCGGAATGCGCGGCTTTGGTCGCCTGATGCAAATTGTCTATGGATTCGGTCACATTTGCCAATACCTTGATCACCGCATCCTGCATCATTTGATTACGGAGAAACTCGGATTTCCCTGGCGCTACATAGGATTGGATTCGCCCGGATGCCTCCACAATATGTCTCAGGTACAGTTTTTCCTCTTTCATATCGGCTTGGCCTCTTGCAATACCTCATCGCGGATGACCCAATGCAATGTAGGCTCGACGACAAAATCAATCCGGCGATGAAACATATCTTCCAGCGCCGCCGGGAATCCGTAAGTTTTAAGCCCCATGGGCGGCCCGGGGATACGCTTGACCACAATATCGATGTCGCTGTCAGGCCGCTCCTCGCCGCGCGCCACCGAGCCGAACACGCGCACGTCCTTCAACCCGCACTCGGCGGCTAGCTCAAGGATTTTTTCGCGGTTGCGGCGGAGTTCATCGAGCAGGGGCATGGTTATTTTCCAATGGTGACGATGTCGCAGTTAGTGTCGATCATATATTTCCTTTATTTTTAATGTCACCAAAATATAAGTAAGGGGCAAAAAGGGTCGGACATACATCCGTAATTTGCATAATCTTTTTTAAGCTCTCAAATTTTTTATCAGTCCACTCCTGAAAACCTGGAGCGCTGGGGATTATTCCTCTTGCTGCACTCATAGTGGCAAAACAACCATTAATTTCGTTAAAATAATTATTCACATCATCGCCAAATAAAAACTTAGATTTGTGATATTTTAATCCTCTAAAAGATTGATATGCAGCGTTTGCTGCCTCTACTCCAATCTCTCCTTCTTGCAATGTATGACTAGAAAATTTTATAAGCTCTTCATATATTTCATAACGTTTCTCAAACAGCTCTAATCTCAACTTATTTTTAGAATCTTGGCTACTTCCATATACTACCATTAAGCTGACTAAACTCACAAAGAAGGTTGGTAAAATTTCTTCTTTTCCCCAACATGCTGCAACAACTATCCCAATTAAAAATATAAATAGAATCAGTGTAAAAAATTTGTTTTTTTGGCAATACTTATAATAACGTTGCACATCAGAACTTTGACGCAATGGTTCAATGAGTTCCAGAAACTTGCTGTAATAAGACTTCCACATACCTACAGCAACAACAGCGCCGGACTCTCGACATAGTGCCTGAACGCCTGCAAAAACTCCGCGCCCACCGCGCCGTCGACAACGCGGTGATCGACCGAGAGCGTCACTTCCATCATGTTGCGGATTTCCATTTTGCCGTGGCGGACGACGACGCGGTCAACGCCCGCGCCCACGGCTAAAATGCAGCCCTGCGGCGGGTTGATGATGGCGGCGAAATGCTTGACGCCGTACATGCCGAGGTTGGAGATGCTGAAACTGCCGCCCTGGAATTCCTCCGGCGCCAGCTTGTTCGCCCGCGCGCGCGCCGCCAGGTCTTTCATTTCGTTCGACACCTGCACCACCGTTTTCTGGTCGGCGTTCTTCACGATCGGCGTAATCAGCCCGCCGTCGATGGCCACCGCCACCGAAATATCGACGTTGTTGTATTGCAGAATCGCCTCGTCGCTCCACGACGCATTGGCCGCCGGAACCTTGCGCAGTGCCAGCGCCGAGGCCTTGATGATGAAATCGTTCACCGATACTTTGTAGACCGGTTTTTTGTCCTTGCCCGCCGCGGCTTCGGCCTCGAAATTAATGTCCTTGCGCACATCGAGCAGCTTGTTCAATTCGCACTCGATCGTCAGATAAAAATGCGGCACGTTCTGCTTCGATTCGATCAGCCGCCGCGCAATCACCTTGCGGATATTGTTGTTGGGAATCTTGCTGAATTCATTCGGATTGCGCATGACCGCGCCCCTCGCCCCGCCGCCTGAATTTTTTGCCTTCAGCACGTCGTCCTTCACGATGCGCCCATGCGGGCCGGTGCCGCTTACGCCGCTTAAGGAGACACCTTCGTTGGCGGCGATTCTTTTTGCCAGCGGGCTCGCAAAAACGCGGGATTGGGGATTGGGGATTGGGGATTGGAGGTTAGCAGCAGAAGATTGGGCGGCGGATTCCTTCTTTTCTTCTTTGTTACCTAATCCCGAATCCCCAATCCCTAATCCCCCTGCTTTCGGCTTATATCCCTCGAGAGCCTTCTTATCCTCCCCCTCCTCCAGCAACAGCGCGATCAGCTGATTAACCTTGACGCCCTGGGTTCCGGCGGGGACGGCGAGCTTGCCGACAATACCCTCATCGACGGCTTCGACTTCCATCGTCGCCTTGTCGGTTTCGATCTCGGCAATGACCTGCCCGGACTTGACCTTGTCGCCTTCCTTGATGTTCCACTTGGCGAGATTGCCCTCGGTCATGGTCGGCGACAAGGCGGGCATGAGGATTTCTATGGGCATAATTTATAATCCACGCATTACATAGATAAACAAACCGTATCCGCCCAGCATAATCGCCGCAGCTACCAGCATAGCCATAACAAACCCGACCTTGTATTCAACTAAAAACGCGAAAGCGTAGAAAAAGAGTATGGTTGGAACCAGCATCGGCGGGATGGCGCGGGCGAACTGGCCGACCCTGGCGGCGTCTCCGGTATCGTAATAGAGAAAGCTCATCGCTATCATCGAGGCCAGCGGCAACGCGATAATCATTGCTCCCAGCGCCGGAAACCGCTTGGCCACCTCGGCAGAGGAGATCACCAGCAACACGGTCAACAGGATTTTGATGATGTAGGTCATGCCGTCGACTTATAACACACCTGCTTCGCCGCCTCAATAATATGCTGTACCTGCGGCAGCGCCAGCTTCTCCAGGTTAGCCGCATAAGGCAGCGGGACGTCGGCGCCGGCGACGCGCGCAACCGGCGCATCGAGATAATCGAACGCCTGCTCCATGATGATGGCAGCGATTTCGGAACCCATGCCCGCCGCCGGCCAACCTTCTTCGACCGAGACGCAGCGGTTGGTTTTTTTCACCGACTCGATGATGGTTTCCGTATCGAGCGGGCGCAGCGTGCGCAAATCGATCACCTCGGCGTTGATACCCTCCGCCGCCAGTTGCTCCGCCGCCGCCAAGGCTTTGCCGACCATGATCGAAAATGCGACAATCGTCACATCGCTGCCCTCGCGCACAACGGCAGCTTTGCCGATTTCCACTATTTCATCGCCTTCCGGCACATCGAACTTCTCGCCGTAGAGGATTTCGTTTTCCAGAAATATCACCGGGTTCGGATCGCGGATGGCCGCTTTGAGCAAGCCTTTGGCGTCCGCCGCCGAATAGGGCGCGATGACCTTGAGGCCGGGCACATGCGCGTACCACGAGGCATAGCACTGCGAATGCTGCGCGCCGACGCGCGACGCCGCGCCGTTCGGCCCGCGAAACACAATCGGGCATTTGATCTGGCCGCCGGACATATAGGCGGTCTTGGCGGCGGAATTGATCAGCTGGTCGATGGCCTGCATGGCGAAATTCCACGTCATGAATTCGACGACGGGTTTCAACCCCATCATCGCCGCGCCGACGCCCAAGCCCGCAAACCCATGCTCGGTAATCGGCGTATCGACGACGCGACGCGGCCCGAATTCCTGCAGCAACCCCTGCGTCACCTTATACGCGCCCTGATACTCGGCGACTTCCTCGCCCATGACAAACACTTCGCCATCGCGCCGCATCTCCTCGGCCATGGCGTCTCTTAAAGCATCGCGTACGGTTTGTGCGGGCATAGGTTTAATAGGCTGGGAGTTGATAAATCACAGGACGATAATGCGGCGTGGGCGCTTTGTGCTTGCGCTTTTTTGCCACCTCAAGCCATGATTTCTTTGCCTTTTCCACCTCATGCAATGCGTCCTCCGCCGTATCGCCAAAGGCAGAGCAGCCGGCCAGATCGGGAATATCGGCAATATAGCCGCCATCCTCGTCGCTGTAGAAAATATTGATGTGATAGTCTTTCATTTACTCCTCCAAACTCAAATTATGCAACTCGACCAGCTTCAACGCCTGCCGAATCTGATAGGGTTTTGCCTGTCCCTTGACGTTCTGAATATTGATAATATCGTGAATACCCTCATGTGTATAGATGTGATGACTGCCCGAAACCCTCGATAAATAAAACCCAAAATCCTCCAGCAATTCCTGAAAATCGCCGAAGCGGACATTCTGGAAATGCCCCGCAAGCAACTTGACCAGCAATTTTCGGCTATTCATAGGATGCCGCCGGTTTCGCCATATCAATTTCCTTTATTCTTACTCGCTTCCGCCCAGCAGCCGCTGAAATAGCCTTCCTGGCCGATGCCGGGGTCTCCCTTGTCCGGCACGCAGTAGCAACCGCTCAAGCTAAACAACATGGCTAATGCACATATGAAACGCATAGAGACTTCTCAAATAGTTTGCTGCATAGGTTTGACAAACTTATATCGTCACATCCGTCCACAATTCGCTCTCCGGCGGCTCCGGCGATTGCTGTCCGAATTCCGCGGCTTCGGCCACAATTTTCTTAATGTCGGTTTCGATGGTTTTTAATTCCTCGTCCTTTACAATTTTATCCCCAACCATGCGCGTTTTCAGCCCCTCAATCGGATCATGATGCTCCTTATAATCCTCGACTTCCTCCTTGCTGCGGTATTTGGCCGGGTCGGACATGGAGTGGCCGCGGTAGCGGTAGGTTTTCATCTCCAGCAAAAACGGCCCGCCCCCCCCGCGCACGAATTTGACCGCTTCCAGCCCGGCTTCGCGCACGGCCAGCACGTCCATACCGTCTACCTTTTTGCCTGGAATAGCGAAGCCCTCGCCGCGGCGGAATAATTCGGTGGTGGCATGGCTGCGCTTGGTCGAGGTGCCCATGGCGTATTCGTTATTCTCGATGATGTAGATCACCGGCAGTTTCCATAAGGAAGCCATGTTGAACGATTCGTAGACCTGCCCCTGATTGATAGCGCCGTCGCCGAGATAGGTCAGGCTCAGGCGGCCATTATCACGGTATTTATGGGCAAACGCGATGCCGGTGCCCAGCGGCACCTGCGCGCCGACGATGCCGTGGCCGCCGTAGAAATGCTTTTCGGTCGAGAACATGTGCATCGACCCGCCCTTGCCCTTGGAAAACCCGTCGATGCGGCCGGTGAGCTCGGCCATGATGCCCTTGGGGTCCATGCCGCAGGCCAGCATGTGGCCATGGTCGCGGTAGCTGGTGATAACGGCGTCATCGGACGAAATGCAGCTTTGCATCCCCACCACCACCGCCTCCTGCCCGATATACAGATGGCAAAACCCGCCGACCAGCCCCATGCCGTACAGCTGCCCCGCCTTCTCCTCGAAACGCCGGATCATCAGCATGTCGCGGTAAAGCTTCAGCAGCAGTTCCTTGGGTTGCGGGCGGGCGCCGGTCATGGGGGTCACGCGTTCCTCGGTCAATTTGCTTGCGGGCTTGGGCATGGCATCCTCGATTATAGCATAAGAACGCAGCAATAAACACCAGAAGCGGCAGTTTTTGCAAGCGTTTAATGGGGGAGAAATTGCTGCGGTGCAGCGTAAAAAGAAAAGCCGAGGGCACGATTACACTATGTATAAAAAGCCGAAAAGCCGTCGGTTTACTTTTTATTAATGATATTGATATCGTATCCATTTTATGCTAAGGTGGGGGCAGAAAATAAGGGCAGGAGTATCTATATGGTAGGACATAATAAAAACGATCCAGCAACTGAAGATTCAGGAGTCGATTTGGCTGGTGGAACAGGCAGTGAGATAAGTGGTTCAGACAGCGCATTAGATCAGGGTAAGCCAAATTCCAATTCAGATTTGGCGCTCAAATCAACCAAATCTAACAAACTGGATCTAACCTCAAGAGAGACAAGATCCTCCGGCGCAAAAATAAACGCGGAAATTATGAAGATCATGGAGCCACTTAAAAGCCCTGAATCTTCTATAGGAAGTCGTTGGCGGGAAAATAAAATAAAAATAAAAAATAAGGATGAAACTATAGTTGTCCCGATCATCCGTCTGGAAATCCCAAGATTTATTATTAAAAGCGATGGTAAAACCTATCCTACAAAATGGAGCGTCAAACTTAAAACAGAGGGAGAACCAGAGCGAATTGAAATGACAGCGCAGCAGGTCATGACTGCGCTAGCTGAAAAAATCGAGGATTCCGGCATCCTGAAAACAGTCAAAGCCAATATAGCAAGGAAGCAAAGTGAAGAGGAAAGCAGCAATGTGATTATAGGGTCGGATACCGTTTCGCTTATCGTCAAACCTGCACACTGCAATGCCGCCGGAATAGCGGCGTTCCAAAATCTCAAAACGTCGCTGCACAATGTCCCAAAACAAGAATGGGAAACGCCTACGACGGCGCGTTGGCAGGCAGCGCCAAGGTCACTCTAAGCTGACGCCCAGCTGCTTATCGGCCGTCCGTAAAATAGACTGTTTCACCCTTACCGGCCATGCCAAGTTCGCGGCGGGCTTGTTCGTCGAGCAGGTCAAGATCGAGGGAATTATCACTGAGGCCTTTCACTTTGCGGTCCAGCGCCTGGCGCCGCGCCGCCACCTCGGCCAGCTCGGCCTTGAGCGTTTCCAGTTTGCGGTTTTCGCTGAACCAGGCGAACAGCCCGCGCTCGCCGCTGACGGCGTGGAAACATAAGTAAAACAAAGCAAACACCAGGAAAAGCGGCCCGGTGACCCGCTTGACGAACGGGCGGTGTGTTTCATAATGAGAGGCATATTTGCTCATATAACCGATGAGAATAGCGGAATTTCAGTTAATTAAGTATTAAGCCAGCACACTCCCACCCGCATATCTCGCGCTCGACCCCAACTCTTCCTCAATCCGCATCAGCTCGTTATATTTGGCGAGCCGGTCGGAGCGCGACAGCGATCCGGTTTTGATCTGGCCGCAGCCGGTGGCGACGGCGAGATGGGCGATGGTGGTATCCTCGGTTTCTCCCGAGCGGTGCGACATGACGGCGCGGTAGCCGGCGCGGTGGGCGATGTCCACCGCCTGCAGCGTCTCCGTCAGCGTGCCGATTTGGTTCACCTTGACCAAGAGCGCATTGGCCAGCCCGTCGGCAATCCCGCGCGACAAAATCTCCGGATTGGTGACGAACAGATCGTCGCCCACCAGCTGCACTTTTTTGCCCAACAGGTCGGTGATTTCCTTCCAGCCCAGGCGGTCGTTTTCGGCCATCGGGTCTTCGATGGAGACGATGGGATAGCGGCCAACCAGCGTCTCGTAATATTTGAGCAATTTGCCGCAATCGAAATTTTTGCCCTCGCCTTCGAGCACGTATTTCCCGTCATGATAAAATTCGCTGGCCGCGGCGTCGAGCGCCAGCACGATGTCCTCGCCCGGCTTATATCCCGCCCCTTCGATGGCCTGCATGATGTAGGCCAGCGCCTCGTCGGCCTTGGCGATTTTCGGCGCGAAGCCGCCTTCATCGCCGATATTGGTGTTCTGGCCGTCTTCACTCAGGCGATGTTTCAATTCCTGGAAAATCTCCGCGCCCATGCGCACGGCGTCGGCCATCGTCGTCGCCGACACCGGCATGATCATGAATTCCTGAATGTCGAGCTTGTTGTCGGCATGGACGCCGCCGTTGATGATGTTCATCATCGGCACCGGCAGGATATTCGCCCCCACCCCGCCGACATAGCGAAACAGCGGCAGCCCCGCCGACTGCGCCGCCGCCTTGGCCACGGCCAGCGACACACCGAGGATAGCATTAGCCCCCAGCTTTGATTTATTCTGCGTGCCATCCAAATCAAGCATCGCCTGGTCGATTTTTTCCTGCTCTTCGCCATCCATGCCCAGCAGCGCATCGGCAATGTCGTTATTGATGTGCGCCACGGCTTTTTTCACGCCCTTGCCTTTGTAGCGCTTCTTGTCGCCGTCGCGCAGTTCCAGCGCTTCGAGCGATCCCGTCGATGCGCCGGACGGCACGGCGGCACGGCCAAAGGCGCCGTCTTCCAGCGCGACATCGACTTCGACCGTCGGGTTGCCGCGGCTGTCGATGATTTCGCGGGCGCGGATGTGGGTGATGGCGGTCATGTCAATTCCCTTGAGCGGCAAACGATTTGCGGCATTTGTCAAGAATATTTTTCTTAGATATTATCTGGCACATGGGCGCATTCTGGTCTATAATTTTAATAGAGTATCACAGACAAGTGGAGCGTATATGAACACTTCTGTTGGCACGAAAGCCCGGAAAAAGCAACCGGCATTATCGGCTGAGGCGGGCGTCGCCTCCGCGGATGAACATCAATTTCAGGTCTCGCTGCTGTCGCTGGAAAACGCCTGTATGCGCATCCTCGACAGCGAATACGCCGAAGGGCGGCGCGATACCGAGCATCTTTACTGGCAGCAGCGGCTGATGAACATCGCCAAGCCGGTCTCGCTGGCGCTGGCGGAATATAAAGGCCCGCGGCATTTCCATCATCATTACCGCCGCCGCGCCGATGATGAATCCATCTTCCACCCGGTGCTGGAAAATGCCGCCGACATGCTGGCGCAGGTGTGCCAGGACGCGCTTAAAAGCTGCCGCAGCCAGCTGGTCGGCATCCAGGACGAAAAAATGACCCGTACCTGCGGCATGTTTGAAAACGCGTTGCAGGGGTTTTTAATGCGGTGTAAAGAATATAAAGATAAGTAAAAAACAGTTTACCGGAAACGTTATGCGCAACACGGAAATAAGGTATGTACCGACGAAAAATGGTCGTTTTACCAGACATCTGAACAACGGCGATAGCAAAAACCATTCTGCAAATCTTCACGCCATTCCCCTCCAGGACGATCCCAGCTATTTGCCGATGGTTGAAGCGCTGGTACTGCTGGGCAAAGAAGCCGGACGAATAGCTTCAACATTCGATGGAAACGCTGCTGGCGAAAAGTACGCACAGCTACATGACAGGACTAATCAATATGTATCCGGCGGCGGCAAAGAAGCCGAACTCGCCCTTCTTGCTCAACAATGCGAGGAATTCGTCAAATCCCGTAACATCGTTATCGGAAAAAGTCCCGCAGACGAACGTGTTCTTATCAGTGCAAATACACTGATTTCTTTGGTTGAAGCCTTCCAAAGCGCATATCGCAAATATAATACAGCTAAAGATCATGCAGATCAATTACTGGAAAGCTTGGTTGACCCGCGCAGAAATGGCCATCATCACCCTGTAAATGGTGTAAATGGCAATGGCAAAAATGGCAGATAGATGATGATTCCCGCCGGGTTCGTCTCCAGTAAAATTCCCACTTCCCGACCACACAAACCCGCGTTATGCTTGAGCCATGAAAGAATTTTGGCGGTGGACAATCTGCGTGCTTCCGTTGGTAAATAATTGGTTAAAAATGTCAATAAATGTCAATAAAAACGGGATAAGGAGACACAAAAATGCATAAGATGCCGAAATATATAAATACACGCGCGTCATGAGTGGTGCGAAACGTGTTAAAACAGGTGCGAAACGGGTCGAAACAGGTACGAATCGGTATAAAAGGCGTTCACAACGCCTTGGCCAGCTTGTCGTGCTCCTTGAGCAGCACAAGCAACATTTCCATCTCGTCGAAGCGCATCATGCACGGGCCATCGGACGGCGCGTTGTCGGGGTCCTGATGCGTTTCCATGAACACGCCCGCCACGCCGACCGCCACTGCCGCTTTCGCCAGCGCCGGAACGTATTTGCGCTGGCCGCCGGATGCACCGCCCTGCCCGCCCGGCTGCTGCACGCTGTGTGTCGCGTCGAACACCACCGGGCAGCCGGTTTCGGCCATGATCGGCAGCGAGCGCATGTCGGTGACTAATGTATTGTAGCCGAAGCTGGCCCCGCGCTCGGTGAGGATGACGTTGGGGTTTCCGGCATAATCCATTTTATCGACGACGTTTTTCATGTCCCACGGCGCGAGGAACTGGCCTTTTTTGATGTTGATCACCTTGCCGGTCCTGGCCGCCGCCAGCAGCATGTCGGTCTGGCGGCACAGGAACGCCGGAATCTGCAAAACATCCACATGCGGCGCGACGATTTCGCACTGCTCCTCGGTATGCACGTCGGTCAGCACCGGGCAGCCCAGTTCGTTCCTGATTTCATCGAAGATCGGCATGGTCGCAATCAGCCCGGCGCCGCGCTGGCCCTTGATGCTGGTGCGGTTGGCCTTGTCGTAGGAGGATTTATAGATGAAGGGAATCTGCAGTTTGTTGGTCAGCTTGATCAGCGATTCCGCCATCATCAGCGCGTGGTCCCTGTTCTCCACCTGGCACGGCCCGGCAATCAGCACCAGCGGCAAATCATTGCCGATTTTGACGGGGCCGATGGTAAGGTGGCGGAGGGTGGTCATGTTTTCTTCTTCGAAGAAATCGCCACAACATTATCTCCCTTGGTTTTTTCCGCCTTGAGCGCCGCCTTCACAAACGAAGCAAACAACGGATGTGGGGCGAATGGCCGCGATTTTAATTCCGGGTGGAACTGCACGCCGACGAACCAGGGATGGTTTCTCAGCTCGACGATTTCTGGCAAATGGCCGCTGGGCGATAATCCGGAAAATACCATGCCGGCTTTTTCCAGTTCCTCGCGGTAGGCCATGTTGACTTCGTAGCGGTGGCGGTGCCGTTCGCTGATGTGGCTTGCGCCGTAAATCTCCGCCGCCAAACTTCCCTTGGCAATCTCGCAATCATAAGCACCCAGCCGCATGGTGCCGCCGAGGTCGCCGTCATGGCGGCGCGTTTCCAGCACGTTGCCGCGCAGCCATTCGGTCATCAGGCCGACCAGCGGGCCTTTGCCTTCTTTATCCTCATAGGGGCCGAATTCGGTGGACGCCGCATCCTTGATGCCCAATACATTACGCGCGAATTCGATGCAGGCCAGCTGCATCCCGAAGCAAATGCCGAGATAGGGTTTTTTATTCTCGCGCGCATATTGAATCGCCGCCAATTTTCCGCCGACGCCGCGCTCGCCGAAGCCGCCGGGAACCAGTATGGCATCGGCATCGGCAAGCTCTTTGGCCACGTCGCCCTTCTCGAATCCGGCGGCGTCGATCCAGCGCACATGCACGCGCGCCTGATTGGCGATGCCGGCATGGTCGAGCGCTTCCGACAGCGATTTATAGGCATCGCCGATGCCGGTATATTTGCCAACGATGGCGACCGAAACTTCGCCCTTGGGTTGCTGGATGCGCTTTAAAATATCGTCCCATTTGGCGAGGTCGGGCTTGTGCTTGTGATCGTCCATGCCGAAGATTTTCAGCACCTGCGCGTCGAAGCCCTGCTCGCTGTAGCGCTTGGGCACTTCGTAGATGCTGGCGACGTCGAGCGCCTGAATCACCGCATCTTCGCGGATGTTGCAGAACAGCGCGATCTTGCGGCGTTCGGAAAGCGGAATCTCGCGGTCAGCGCGGCAAAGCAGAATATCCGGCTGGATGCCGATCGAGCGCAGTTCCTTGACCGAATGCTGCGTCGGTTTGGTTTTCAGTTCCTTGGCGGCGGCGATATAAGGCACCAGCGTCAGGTGGATATACATGACGCGGCCATGCCCCAGCTCATAACCCAACTGGCGGATGGCCTCCAGGAACGGCAGCCCCTCGATGTCGCCCACCGTGCCGCCGATTTCGCACAGCACGAAATCCTCGCTCTCGGTGTCTTTCAGGATGAATTCCTTGATGAGGTCGGTGACGTGCGGAATCACCTGCACTGTGCCGCCCAAATAATCGCCGCGGCGTTCTTTGGTCAGCAAGGTCGAATAAATCTGGCCGGTGGTCACCGAGTCGCTGCGCCGCGCATTGACGCCGGTGAAGCGCTCGTAATGGCCGAGATCGAGGTCGGTCTCCGCGCCGTCGTCGGTGACGAACACCTCGCCATGCTGGTTGGGATTCATCGTGCCGGGATCGACATTCAGGTATGGGTCTAATTTGCGCAACCGAACTTTATATCCCCGCGCCTGCAACAGCGCTCCGAGCGACGCCGACGCCAGCCCCTTCCCTAACGAGGAAACCACGCCGCCGGTGATGAAGATGAAACGTGCGCTCATATTTTACTCTGTCACTCCGGCTTGGGCACCGCGGGCGTTTTTGCCGGTGCTTTTTCCATTATTTTCGCTTTTGGCACTTCCGGGACACTCTCCGTTGCCTTATTCTCTAATGGTACGCTCTGCTCAGTGGGTGTTGAATCAATAATCGACCCACCGGTCATGCGGCTGGCCATGACGGCGAGGACGAGGCTGGTCACCATGAAGGCGACAGCAAGGATGGCCGTGGTGCGCGTCAGCAGATTGGCCTGCGCGCGGCCGGTCAGGAACTGGTTGCCCCCGCCGCCGCCGAGGCCGCCCATGCCGTCGGAATCGGTGCGTTGGATCAGCACCATGGCGATCAAAAACAGCACGATGATGCTGTGGGTGACGAGTAATATTGTATACATATTGCCCTCTTTTAATCCTGTGAGATGCGAAGCATCTGCACAGGATCTGGTTTGGATCCTGCGCAGCCGCTATGCGGCTCGCAGGATTGAATTAAACTCCTCCAACTTCAAACTAGCCCCGCCGACCAATACGCCCGCCACTCCGGGCACAGCCATAATCCCAGCGGCATTGTCAGCCTTGACTGACCCGCCATACAACACGGAAATCCGCTCCGGCGCAAGCCCTGTCCGCTGCGCCGCAACCGATAGTATATGCCCGTGCATTTGCCTTATGTCATCAGCGCTTGGCGTTTTCCCCGAACCAATAGCCCAAACCGGCTCATATGCAAGGAGAATTTTGCCTTTTGTGGCCTCATCGGGAATAGATTCCATGACCTGCTTCCTTACCACATCCATAGCTTTGCCCTGGGTGCGTTCCTGCTCGCTTTCTCCAATGCAGATAATGGGAATCAGGCCGGCTTTGATGGCCTGCGCCGCTTTTTTTCGTACGTCATCGCTGGTTTCGCCATGTCCTTGCCGACGCTCCGAATGCCCGATAATAACATAAGAAACACCAACGTCCTTAAGCATGGACGCGCTGACATCACCAGTAAATGCGCCTTCCGGCTGGCTTGAACAATCCTGGGCGCTCACCTTGACATTTGTCCCCTCAACCGCGGCAGATACTGTACTTAGAAACGGCGTTGAAGGACTTAATACTACTTCTACCGCCGAAGGCAGCGAGATAGCGCGCGCCCAATCACGAACCTGCGCCAATGGCCCGACGTTCATTTTCCAGTTGCCGACGATGATTTTCCCCATACGTCACCATTAATCCATCAAAAATGCTTTTACAATCATGATTTGCCATGTAATTCTGCCCGCGAATCCTTATCAAGGCCTTCTCTATGCTTGACCAATTTCGATCCCTAAGCGGCAGCCTGCCGGCTAAGATATTGCTGGGCTTGCTCGTATTGTCGTTCGGCGTATGGGGCATCGGCGACATGCTGCGCCATCCGGGGCGCAACGTGACCGTCGCTACCGTCGGCGGCAGCGCCATCAGCGGCGATGAATTCGCCCGCGCCCTGCACCGTGAAACCGAGAATGTCCGCCGCATCCTCGGCGACAATTATTCGCCGGAGATGCTGAAAACCCTCCATCTGCCGCAACAGGTGCTGCAGAAACTGGTTAACCGCGAGCTGCTGGCACTGGAAAGCCAGTCGCTGGGGCTGGTGCCGAGCGACGCCGAAGTGGTGCGCCACATCCGCGCCAACCCGGCATTCCAGGACGACAAAGGCAATTTCGACAAGCAGCGCTTCGAGGCGACGCTGCGCAACGGCAATATTTCGGAAAAAACCTATGTCGACCAGCTGCGCCAGGACATGGCCTCCGGCCTGCTGCTGGGCACCATCGACAGCGCCGTGCCGGTGCCGGATGCCGCCGTCCGCACCTTGTATAATGCGCGCCAGGAGCAGCGCACGGTCACGATTTATGCCCTGGCTCCCTCGCTGGCGGCAAATGTGCCGCCGCCGGACAATGCGCAGATTGCCGCCTATTACGACGCGCATAAAAGCGAATTCACCGCGCCGGAATATCGCAGCTTAAGTTACGTCACCGTCACCAGCGCCGACGCGCTAGCCACGGCGATTTCCGAAGATGCCTTGAAAGCCGCCTACAAGGAACGAGGCGACGAATTCAGGCATCCCGAGCGCCGCGGTGTCGAGCAATTGCTCTATGCTTCCGAAGATAAGGCCAAAGCCGCCGAGCTATTGCTTAAAAATGGAAAAAGTATTGCCGAGGTGGCAAAAACAACCGATGTACTCAATAAAAATGCGCTGTCGCTGGGCAAGGTGGAGCGCGGCAATGTATTGCAGAATGCAGCCGATGCGGTATTTTCGCTGCATGTCGGCGAACATACGCCGCCGATACAAAGCCCGTTCGGCTGGCATATCTTTCATGTCAGCGCCATCGACGAGCCCTCCGTCGCCCCCTTCGAGGAAGTGCGCCCGCAGCTGGAAAAAGACCTGAAGCAGCGCAATGCCGACGCAGGCCTGAACACACTCGCGAACAAGCTGGAAGACGCGCTGGCCGGCGGTGCGACGCTGGCCGAAGCGGCAAAGGAACTGGGGCTGAAGGTCAGCCATATCGGCCCCATCGACCGCCAGGGCGCCGCTCCGGATGGCAGCAAGCCTACTCTTCCCAACCTCGATAAATTCCTGGTTGCCGCCTTCAAGGCCGAGGATAAAACCGAATCGCCGCTGATGACGGCCAAAGGCGGCTACTATATTCTGCGCGTTGACAGCGTTATTCCCGAACGCCTGCGCGCCCTGGACGAAGTCAGGGGATTGGCCCTCACCGGCTGGCAAAAAGAGGAACGCAACAAGCGCTTGGCACAGCTGGCCAAAGACATCGCCGCGAAATTTTCCGACCCTGCCGCCCGCGCCGCCGCCATCGCCAAATATAACCTGAAACCGGCTACCGGCGGGGCGATCATGCGTAGCAGCACCGCGCTCGGCGATCTCGCACTGCCGCCGGAACTCGCCGCCGATGTATTTACGCATAAGCCTCAGGACAGCACCAACGCCTACCCGCTCAAAGACGGCAGCTATGCGATCGCCGTAGTGGGGAACATCGTCCCCGCCCCATCGCCGGACAAAGACGCCAAGCTCACCGCCGCGCTGGCCGACATCCGCCGCAACCTGACCGAAAGCGCGCAGAACGAAATTCTTGAGCAATATACGCGCAGCCTCGCCGAAAAATATTCGGTGTCGGTCAACGATGCCGCGTTGGAATCGGTAATGAAATAATGCTGCCCACTCCCAACCCCACGATTTTTCCCGCACAGGACACCTTCAGCCAGCGCTTCGCGCATGGCCTGTCGCAACTGGTGTGGACGACGGTTCCCGCCGACCTCGACACGCCGGTGAGCGCCATGCTGCGGCTGATGGACGGCGACAGCCCGTGCTTCCTGCTCGAATCGGTGGAAAAAGGCGAAATCCGCGGGCGCTATTCGGTGATCGGCCTGATGCCGGACATCCTCTGGCGCTGCCACGGCAATAAAGCCGAAATTTGCTATAATGAAACGCTCGACGAAGCGCATTGCGAACCTTGCGAAGAAGATGCTCTGACCTCTTTGCGCAAGCTGTACGAAGCCTCGAAAATCGACATCCCGGAAGGCCTGCCGCCCATGGCCGCAGGTCTCGTCGGCTATATGGGTTACGACATGGTGAAGCTGATGGAAGAGTTACCCGACAGCAAGCCCGACGTCATCGGCATCCCCGACAGCTGCTTCATCCGCCCCAAGCTGATGGTAATTTTCGACGCCGTGACCGACAAGATTTTCATCGTCACCGCCATCTGGGCGGATACCGAGCGCAGCGACGCCAAGGCCGCCTACGACGCCGCAAAAAAACGCATCCGGCACGTACTGGACAAGCTTGCCGCGCCGGTGCCGCCACCGGAAAAGCGCCAATTCCCGCTGGTAAAAATCGAGGATTTCGTTTCGAACACGACGCGCGATTATTATAACGACATGATCGAACGCGCGCGCGAATATATCAAGGCGGGGGATATTTTCCAGGCCGTCCTGTCACAGCGCTTCTCCGCGCCGTTCAGCCTGCCGCCGTTTTCGCTGTATCGCGCGCTCAGGCAATTAAACCCGTCGCCGTTTTTGTTTTATCTGAGCTTCGGAAAATTCACCCTGGTCGGCTCCAGCCCGGAAATTCTGGTGCGCCTGCGCGACGGCGAAGTCACCATCCGCCCCATCGCCGGGACGCGAAAGCGCGGGCGTGACAAGGCGGAAGACCAATTGCTGGCCAAAGATTTGCTCTCCGACCCCAAGGAAATTTCCGAGCATCTGATGCTGCTCGATTTGGGCCGCAACGATGTCGGCCGCGTCGCCAAAATCGGCACGGTGCAGACGACGCAGCACATGGCCATCGAAAATTATTCGCACGTGATGCACATCGTCTCCAACGTCGTGGGCGAGCTCGACCCGAAATTCGACGCGTTGTCGGCGCTGATTGCCGGGTTCCCCGCGGGCACCGTCTCCGGCGCGCCGAAAATCCGCGCCATGGAAATCATCGACGAACTGGAGCCTGAGCGCCGCAGCTTTTACGCCGGATGCATCGGCTATTTCTCCGGCAACGGTAATATGGATACCTGCATCGCGCTGCGCACCGGCCTGGTCAAGGACGGCAAATTATACGTGCAAGCCGGCGGCGGCATCGTCGCCGAAAGCGAGGCCGAAGCCGAATACCAGGAAGCGGTCAACAAAGCGCAGGCGCTGATGCGCGCGGCGGAAGAGGCCATAAAATTTACATGAAGACCATCGTCATCCTGACCGGCTCCGGCATCTCGGCGGAATCGGGCGTTCCTACCTTCCGCGACAATGGCGGGCTGTGGTGCAGTCACCGCATCGAGGACGTCGCCACGCCGGAAGCTTACCTTCGCAATCCGGCTCTGGTGCAGGAGTTTTACAACATGCGCCGTAAGCAATTGAAAGAGGTGAAACCCAACGCCGCACATCTGGCGCTGGCGGAATTGGCCGCACAGTGGGACGGAAAATACTTTCTCATTACGCAGAATGTCGATGACCTGCACGAACGCGCGGGCGAAGGAAAAACACTGGGAGACGGCTTCGCGCTGTGGCACATGCACGGTGAACTGCGCAAAGCCCGCTGCGGCGTCAGCGAGGAAATATTTCCATGGGATGAGAATATCACCGTCGAAACCCGCTGCCCCTGCTGCAAAAAACCGGGCCGGCTCCGGCCGCATATCGTCTGGTTCGGTGAGATGCCGCTTTACATGGACAGGATTTATCACGCGCTGCGCGATTGTGATTTATTCCTGTCGATCGGCACCTCCGGCAACGTCTATCCCGCCGCCGGTTTCGTCCATGAGGTGCGCGCGTCCGGCCGCGGGCATACGGTTGAACTCAACATGGAGCCGTCGAACGGCCATACGCTGTTCGAGGAAAAAATCTATGGCCCGGCGACGCGCGTCGTGCCGGAATACGTAACGCGGATTTTGGCCGGAGCTATTTTATAATATACACACGCCGAAAGCTCCGCACATAAGTTGATTAAACAATTGTTATTATTTGATTAGTGCCATTTAGCTTGACGCCATCTTAAAAATTTAATAAAATTTAGTGAATTTTATTAACTTGATGGAGTATGTATGCCTACAGATCCCCAACATTCAAATGCAGCAGAAATAAAAAGCATAAGAATTGCTGCAAATGCCGCGCGCAAAGCCAAGTCCTTAAAAGAGTGGCAGTTGCCTAACGCCATTCGTGCATACGTTTTTCCCGTGAGTGAGACTGAAAACGATGCATCAAAATCGAGAATTGCCATTATGCTTATCCCTTCTCCAAGCACGCGCAAACCAAGAATCGCATTGAGTGGTCTAATAGATGATATTGCAAGTAAATTACCGGAAGGCCTAACGGTTCCCAAAGATAGAGATATGCTTTACCTTAGTGATCAAGGCGAACATCAAGATACCGGCGCCATCATCATTAATCCGGGCAAGATAACGACCCCTGTAGCCATTGAACAAATCGGCAGCATGTTGAAAGGGATGGGCGATCCTGATCGCCTTGAAGTGAGTGCTCTTAAACGCGGCAAAAGGCGCGGCGGAAATCTTAGGACATAAAGTATTAAACCGGCTCCTGCTGGCTCATGCAATGCAACGTGCCAAATCCCCATACCAGATCGACGGCATGAATGCCCACCACTTCGCGCCCGGGGAAACATTCCACCAGTATCGACAGCGCCATACGGTCGGCGGGGTCGTTGAAGGTCGGCATCAGCACCAGCTTATCCGCGATATAAAAATTAGCGTAAGAGGCCGGAAGGCGCTGGCCTTCAAACATCAACGGTTTCGGCATCGGCAGTTCGACGACGGTCAATTTCTTTCCGTTCTGGTCGCGTGCTGATTTCAATCGCTTGAGATTGTCCTGAAGCGGCGCGTAATTGGCATCGCGTTTGTTTTTCTCAATAACGGTAACGACGGTGGTTGGATTGACGAAACGGGCAAGATCATCAACATGGCCGTGCGTGTCGTCGCCGGTGATGCCGTTGCCCAGCCAGACAACCTGTTCGATGCCGAGATATTTTGCAAAAATCTCCTCATAATCCTCGCGCGCGAAACCGGGATTGCGGCATTGGACTTTGCTCAATAAACATTCCTCCGTGGTCAGTAATGTGCCTTTGCCGTTAACGTCGATGGCGCCCCCTTCGAGCACGATGCGCCGGTCTTTGTGCATCGGCTGGATGCGTTCTAATTTCAAGTGCTCGTTCAATTTTGCCGGAACTTTGTCATCGAGATGATGATTGGAATATTTCGCCCAGGCGTTGAAGCGAAAATCGAGCATCGCTTTCTTGCTCGCCGCGTCCCGCACAAATATCGGCCCGCAGTCGCGCAGCCAGACGCGGTTGGTGGAGGTAACGTAAAAATCCACCTTACCCATATCAACGCCGGCACGTTCTAAAATATCGGCGGCTTTGGTTTTTTCTTTTTCATTCTGCACCAGCAGGCGCACGCGCTCATGTTTTGTCAAATAGCGGATAATCTCGCCGTACACCCACGGAATCGGCTCGAACTTGCCCGGCCAATCGTTTTTATGATGCGGCCAGGCGAGCAGCGTCGCTTCGTGCTTCTCCCACTCGGCGGGCATCCTCAATTGTAAGGCCATGTGCTAATTTCCAAACCGTTCGGTAATATTCCCATAGGCATCCACGCGCCTGTCCCGAAAAAACGGCCAGTTGCGGCGGGTGTCTTCGATCAGGGCTGGGTCGACGGTGGCGGTCAGGATTTCCTCTTTGTCGTGACTGCCCATAGCCAGGATGCGCCCGAACGGATCGCAGATGAAGGAATGGCCGAAGAATTCGATCCCTTCATCCTGCGAGCCGCAAGGCTGCGCAGGATCTCCTGCAGTAGATCCTGTGCCTCGCTGTGCTCGCACAGGATTAATACGTTCATGCCCAACCCTATTCACCGCCGCGACATAGACGCCGTTGGCGATGGCGTGCGAACGCTGCATGGTTTCCCACGCGGAAACCTGCGCTTCGCCGAACTCGGCTTTTTCCTTGGGGTGCCAGCCGATGGCGGTCGGGTAGAATAACACATTCGCGCCCTGCATGGCGGTGAGGCGCGCGGCTTCGGGATACCATTGGTCCCAGCAGACGAGCGTGCCGATTTTTCCGGCGCTGATGTCGAAGGCTTTGAAGCCGAGATCGCCGGGCGTGAAATAATATTTCTCGTAAAATAACGGGTCGTGCGGAATGTGCATCTTACGGTAAACGCCCGCCAGCGTTCCGTCGCGCTCGATGATGGCTGCCGTATTGTGATAGACGCCCGCCGTCCGCCGCTCGAAAATCGAGCCGACAATCGCCATGCCGGTTTTTTTGGCAATTTTTCCCAACGCCTCAGTCGTCGGCCCCGGAATCGGCTCGGCTAAATCGAAAAGCGCCGCGTCTTCGCGCTGGCAGAAATATTCGGTGAGAAATAATTCCGGCAGACAGGCCACCTGCACGCCTCCCGCCGCCGCCTGTTCCAGCATGGCGCAGGCCTTGTCCAAATTTTCCTTCGCATGTTTGCCCATGCGCATCTGGATCAGGCCGATCATAAAAGGCTTGGACATAAAGAACGAAACTCAAGCGGCGTTGGAAACGTCCGGCGATTTGATGCCCACCTTGCCCAGCTGAATCTTGCGGTTGGGCAGCGTTTCGATCCAGGCGATGATGCGTGCCATTTCATCGGAAATAATCTGCGGATCGCGCAGCGCCTTGGCCATGATCGCCGCACCCTGGATGCCGGCCATCAGCGACGTCGCGTATTTGCGCCCGTCGGCGGTGTGGCCGAGGCTCTTGAACTGGCGCTCGGCCCAATCGACAAAATCCGCCAGCACCTGCGCGGCGGTTTGCGCCACCGCGTCTTTTTCGACATCGGCATCGTCGATGATTTTTCCGACCGGGCAGCCGTAGCGCGTATATTCGTCGCGGACTTTATCGAAATAATGCACCGCTTCGATCAGCCGCTGGCGCGGGTCGGGGACGCTTTCCTCCAGCTGCGCGTAGGCGGCGCTGAACTGCTCCTTGCGCCGGGCGATGGCGGCCAGCGCCAGTTCTTCCTTGGTCTTGAAATAATAATAGACGTTGCCGATGGGAATTTCGGCTTTATTGGCGATATCGGCCAGCGACGTGGCCGTCAGCCCCTTGTGATGAAAAAGCAGGGCGGCGGATTCGATCAGCCGGTCGCGTTTATTTTGGTTGCTCATAATATTTAAATGCTTTGTCAGTTGACTGGATAAGCGGTAATTTAACGATTATCCATGGGATTGCAAGCGATAGAGCGATATTATGCACTGGACGGACGAAGCGATTGTATTATCATCCAGAAAACACGGGGAAACCAGCGCCGTGGCGCGGGTATTTTCGCAGAAGCACGGCCTCTCAGCCGGGGTGGTGCGCGGCGTACATTCCAAAGCCAACCGCGGCGTCATCCAGCCCGGCAATCTCGTAAGCGCCACCTGGCAGGCGCGATTGTCGGAACATCTGGGCGCGTTCAAATGCGAATTGCTGGAGGCAAATGCGGCTGGGCTCATGAACGATGCGGCGCGGCTGGCGGCGCTGACGTCCATCTGTGCCGTCATAGAATCATCGCTGCCGGAGCGACATCCCTACCCGAAATTATATGGGATATTTGAGGCGTTTCTGGCCACGCTCCGCAGCGACGAGGGATGGCCGGAAGCCTATGTAAAACTGGAGCTTTCGCTGCTGGCCGAGACGGGATTCGGGTTGGACTTAAGCCAATGCGCGGGCGGCGGCGCGACGGAGAATTTGATGTATGTCTCGCCTAAATCGGGGCGCGCCGTATCGGCCGAGGCGGGAGAGCCGTATAAAGAGAAGTTGCTGGCGCTGCCTGCTTTCTTACTTCCCCCTCCCCCTGCAGGGGGAGGGGGAAGTAAGGAAACCCTTGCAGGACTGCGGCTAACCGGCTACTTTCTCGAACACTGGTTGCTTGCGCCGCATAACCGGAAACTCCCGCCTGCGCGGGGAAGACTAGTGCAGACGTTACAACAAGAGGCAAAAATAAATGCGGACTGATCCACCTTCAAAACTCATGCCGAAAAAGTCTGAGCCTATTGTCCGGGTCAGTGACATAAAACTAGCTATCAACAGTTCATTTTTAGAAATTCCGGCGACGACGCGGGCGCGTTATCGTCTGCCGCTTACTTTTTCCGCCGCATATATGGAAATCACAGGCAATGATCCGGTCATTAAAAATCTGCATGAAGCACTGGTCAATAACCAGATAACAAGTGAGCTTCCTTCTGACATTCATATGATATACCTTCCTGCCAAAGACAATTCCCCCGCTACTATACTGGCATTATTGCCTGTGACGCCCTCGGGGTCGGATATTACACAAGAGACTGCCGAGGATGCCATGATCAAAATGCATGCCCGCATAATCAGGACATTCACACGAAACAAATTGAAAGAGTTCAACGAGGCTATTGCTGCCGGCAATGATCATGTGAGATTTCAAGTCGTCGGCGAGGCATCACAGGCTATGGAGCAAGCTATCCTTGCGCTCATTTCAAGAGACATACCAAAAGTGGCAGCACTGGGACGATAACTTATAAACACAGATACGGAATTGTATGGCACCGAAGCCTAAACGCGAAGACCACATCAACCTCGTCTCCTTCCGCACGACGCTGGAGGAGAAGTATCTCGCCTATGCGCTGTCAACGATTACGGCGCGGTCGTTGCCCGACGTGCGCGACGGGCTGAAGCCGGTGCATCGGCGGTTGCTGTATGCGATGTTGCAACTCAAGCTCGATCCCAAATCGGGCTATAAAAAATGCGCGCGTGTCGTCGGCGACGTCATCGGTAAATACCATCCGCATGGCGACGTGGCGGTGTATGAGGCGATGGTGCGCCTCGCCCAGACCTTCGCCGTGCGCTACACGCTGGTCGAGGGACAAGGCAATTTCGGCTCGGTGGACGGCGATAATCCGGCGGCGATGCGTTACACCGAAGCGCGGCTCACCGAAGTAGCGATGGCGCTGCTGAACGGCATCGACGAGGACACCGTCAATTTCCGCGCCACTTATGACGGCGAAGATTCCGAACCCATCGTACTTCCCGCAGCATTCCCGAACTTATTGGCTAACGGCTCGGAGGGCATCGCGGTCGGCATGGCGACGTCGATTCCGCCGCATAATGCCGGCGAATTATGCGACGCGCTGCTTTATTTAATCGAGCGTCCTGATTGCAAAGTGAAAAATCTGGTGACGCGCGTGTCCGGCCCGGATTTCCCGACCGGCGGCGTCATCGTCGAGTCGGCGGAAAATATTCTCGCGGCGTATGAAACCGGCCGCGGCGGCATCCGCATCCGCGCCAAGTGGGAAAAAGAGGAACTTTCGCACGGCATGTACCAGATTATCGTCAGCGAAATCCCCTACCAGGTGCAAAAGGGCAAGCTGGTCGAGGACATCGCCGAAAAATTCAAGGAAAAAAAGCTGCAACTGCTCGGCAACATCCGCGACGAATCGGCCGAGGACATTCGCATCGTGCTCGAGCCGAAAAACCGCAGCGTCGATCCCGAGATGCTGATGGAATCGCTGTTCAAAGTCACGGAACTGGAAACGCGCTTCAACATGAACCTCAACGTGCTCGACGCCAAGGGCGCGCCGCGCGTGATGAATCTGCAGGAAATATTGCAGTCGTTCCTCGACCACCGCATGGAAGTGCTGTCGCGCCGCACGCATTTCCGTCTCGGCAAAATCGCCCATCGCCTCGAAGTGCTGGGCGGTTTGCTCATCGCCTATCTCAATCTCGACGAGGTCATCCGCATCATCCGCAAGGAAGACGAGCCCAAACCGATCATGATGAAAAAATGGAAGCTGACCGACGTGCAGGTCGAAGCGATTTTGAATATGCGCCTGCGCAATCTGCGCAAGCTGGAGGAATTCGAGATTCGCGGCGAGCACGATGCGCTGTCGAAAGAACAGAAAGAGCTGAACTCGCTGCTCAAGTCGGAAGAAAAACGCTGGTTACGCATTGGCGACGAAATCAAGGACATCAAGGCGCGCTTCGGCGGGAAAACAGCGCTGGGCAAGCGCCGCACCCAGTTCGCCGAGGCACCCGCCGGTATGGAGATCGACATCGAAGCCTTTGTCGAAAAAGAGCCGATTACGATTTTATGTTCTAAAATGGGCTGGATGCGCGCCGTCAAAGGGCACCAGCTCGACTTGTCGGACATCAAGCACAAGGAAGGCGACGAGGAACAATTCCAGTTGCAGGGGCAGACCACCGATAAGTTATTATTATTCTCTACCGACGGCCGCTTCTACACGCTGCCCTGCGATAAAATCCCGCGCGGCAAGGGCTTCGGCGAGCCGGTGCGCCTGATGATCGATATGGAGAACGACGCCGACATCGCCGACATGTGCATCTATGTCGAAGGCAGCACATTGCTGGTGGCGTCGAGCGTCGGCAAGGGTTTCATCGTCGACGCCGCCGACGTGGTGGCGCAGACGCGCGGCGGTAAGCAGATTCTGAACGTGCCGGAAGGGCATAAGGCGGTCAGGTGCGCGCCCGTAGGCGGCGATCACGTCGCCGTCATCGGCGACAACCGCAAATTGCTGATTTTCCCGATCACGCAAATCCCGCCGATGAAAAAGGGCGCCGGAGTTATTTTACAAAAATACAAGGACGGCGGCTTGGCCGATGTCAAAGTGTTCACGCTGAAAGAAGGGTTAAGCTGGGCGCTCGGCGGCAAGACGCGCACCGAAACCGCCCTCAAGGACTGGCTCGGCAACCGCGCCGATGCCGGACGCCTCCCGCCGCAGGGGTTTCCGCGGACGAATAGATTTTCTTAAGTCACGTCCCCTTCGGATAATACGCCCACCATGCATCCTCGTTGATGCCATACACCGGCCGGTAGTGATAGATTTTCAGCGCCGGCATGACGCGGCGGCTTTGGTTGTCGAGGATCAATAATTCATCGGCGACATAGACGCCAAGCACGGCGTGGATGATGCCGCCAAGGTTCAGATCCTGCAATACGATGACGCGCAGGCGGTCGGGCGACACGCCGAGCGCGCGCAGCGAATAATATTTGGCGATGGCGTAATCCTTGCAGTTGCCGCTGACTTCCATGAATTCATAGGGCGTCTCCCAGTAATTGTCTTCGCCCCAGTTCAGCTCGTCGGCGATGTAGGGATGCTGGTTGCCCCACTCGTTGACGGCGTCGAGCTGCTCGCGCAGCTTTTTGCCGCGCAGCGATTCCAGGAACGCTTTCCAGTCGAGGATCGAGCAGGGATGAAATTTCACCTTGCCGCAATTATCGTCGGGCACTTTTTTCTGATCGTCGTAGCGCGTCATCATGCCGGTCCAACGCTTGAACGGCACGATGTCCCCGGAACGCGTCTCGGTCATGTCGAAATAGGAATCGGGGGCGGCAAAAGCAGGATAGCCGCCGGTAAAAGCGAACAGAAAATAAAGAAATAAAGCGATGCGGCAGAGGTTCATGGCAATCATGATAATGATATAGACGTGATATATCGCACTGCGTCGCACGCCGCCATAGTGATTTTTATATCACAGTCGAAATGAAAATATGGGCGTAAAAAGCCGCTGCGCCGTCTGCCGCGTGCGCAGTAAATATTATTTATCGTTCCGGATATGGAATTATATAACGAAGAGTGACCGCCGTTTTTACCGTGATACAAATAATTCCGTATACGGAATGATATGGTGACGCGCCGTTGTGCAAGCGCCGGTGACAACCCCGTTTTGCTTTTTGCATTAACAAAATATTTATCATTTTCGCGTTATACATGGGTTCAATATTCATTCGCATGGTGCGGGTGGATATTGTTCCAACCAAGATGGAGTCCTTTATGAAAAAGAAAGCAAAAAAGACAGCAAAAAAGAAGGTAGCTAAAAAGTCGAAGAAGAAAGTAGCCAAGAAAAGGCCTGCTGCCCGAAGGAAAGTAGCAAAACGTTCTAAGCCGAAGATGGGCCTTAGCCTGATGGCACGGTCCATGGCGGCCAGAAAAGTGACTCCGATCCGCCTCTAATCGCGCATCTGAGCTACTGAAAATGAGGGGCTTCTTTGGAAGCCCCTTTTTTTCGCCAGAGCTTCATTTCGGAAAGCGCGACACCACATATTCCGACCCGGCGGCCGTCAGATGGTGGTTATTCCACGAAGTCAGTGTATCTCCAGTATCACCTACCCGCGCCAGGCAACCCTCGTCATTGCAGAAAATCCCAAGGACGGAAATATAATTGATCCCGGCTTTTTTCGCATATTCCGCCATCGTTTTGTCGAGGTCGCGATGGTCATTGAGAAAACTATAATCCATGCGATAGGGTATGCGCTGCTCTGACCGGTAATAATTGTAGAGCAGCTGCGACAGAATTCCTTTCCAGTCAGGAAAGGTGCCCACCAGGTCGATTCTTTTGATGCCGATCTGACGCAGTTTCTTCACGGTATTATCGATCTGCGTCCAATCATATTGCTCCCACGATCCGGCCAGCACGACGCGATCGGTTTTTTCCGCTTTGATATATTCAAATGTATAATCGTTCAGATTTTTACAGTAAGGATCCGGCTCTTTGCCCTGGTAATCCAGAATCGGCACACAGCCTTTGGCGCTTAATTGAGTAAGTTGGTCGACATCACCGATGGTTTTTTTGAACCCGGGATAAAGGCTGGCAGCGAACGAATCGCCCCATAAGACCACGGAGTGCCGGGCGGCGGAGACAGGATGGCTGGTGCAATCCCCAAAGGCAGGATGGGACTCCGGCTCCAAAAAGCAGGTGCCTACCCGCCACGCCGTGAGATGATCGAACTTGAAATTCAGGATCTGCTGAACGATGGGCGGAAACCTGCCTTCGAGGCCGTCATGCCTGTCGATATAATTCCCGGCATACCCTATCACCACCATCAAGGCGCACAGCGTCGCGGTTTTTTCTTTGCCGCGCGGACCGAAACGAATCGGTTTTTCGACCAGCCGGTAAGTCAGCCACGCCAGCGCAATACTCGCCAGGACAAGCGCCGCACGAACCGGCAGCGGGGACGATGCCGGACCCTCCTGAATATAAGCAAACGACAATAACGGCCAGTGCCACAAATATAAGGGGTAGCTGATGAGGCCGATCCATACCAGCAGGCGGCTGGACAAGACGATGCGATTGATCCAGGCATCCCGGCCCGCGGAAATCACCAGATATGCGCCCGCTACCGGCGGCAATGCCCACCAGCCCGGAAATTGGTCTTGAGGTATGGCATAAAACACGGTTGAGACGATGAGCAGCATCCCGGCGATGGCTTTGGCATTGGCGTTGGGTAGCACGGTTCGTTCTGCAAGACGCGCATAGAACGCGGGTGGGTGAAGCGTGAGATAGGCCAGCAGGCTTCCCGCAGTCAACTCCCAGAAGCGCGATAGCGGTGAATAAAAAGCGGCAATCTGGTGGTTTGGTACCAACCGCGCATTGATATAGAAGGAGGCCAGGATGATACCCAGGCAAACGGCCAGGCGGCCCAACCGCTTCTTCCATATCAGCCAGACCAGCAACGGCCAGATGATATAAAACTGCTCTTCGATGGCGAGCGACCATATGTGCCGCAGGGGTTTGTTCAGGGCGGCCGCATCGAAATATCCGGCTTCGTGCCATAATACGAAGTTGGAGTAAAAAGCGGCACTGGCGGCGATGTGCCGGCCCAACTGCCGGTATACGCTGGGCAATGGCACGAACCATCCCCATACGAGGCTGGCGATGAGCACCGCTATCAGCGCGGGGAAAATGCGCCGGATGCGGCGGCGGTAAAATTCGGCAAAACTAAAGCTGTTATTTTCCAGATTGCCGAAAATAATGCCGCTGATTAAAAAACCGGAAATGACAAAGAAAATATCCACGCCGACGAAGCCGCCTTTGAGCACGGCCGGGAAGGCGTGAAACCCGACCACGGCCAGAATGGCGACGGCGCGTAAGCCATCGATGTCGGCGCGATATTTGGGGTGAGCCAATTGCATATGTCTTTTATAAAGCCCGTCGCTTAAAAAAATACCCTCCGGTTTAGGGAGGGTATTTTTCATCCTATGTCAAACAAGCTAAGCCGGTTTGCGTTCCTTGGTCATGCGATGAGAAATATCCTCGCCGGACTCCTGGTCGACCATGCGCATCGACAGACGGATTTTGCCGCGATTGTCCATCTCCAGCACTTTGACTTTCACGCTATCGCCTTCCTGTACGATGTCCTCGACTTTGTTGACACGATGATCGGCGAGCTCGCTGATATGCACCAGGCCGTCCTTCGGCCCCATGAAATTGACGAAGGCGCCGAAATCGACGACGCGCACGACTTTGCCGGTATAAATCTTGCCGATTTCCGGCTCGGCGACGATGGAATAAATCCAGTCATAGGCTTTTTTGCCCGCTTCCTCGCTGGTGGCGGCGATACGCACGGTGCCGTCATCCTCGATGTCGATCTTGGCGCCGGTCACTTCGCAGATTTCGCGGATGACTTTGCCGCCGCTGCCGATCACTTCGCGGATTTTATCCTTGGCGATGGTCATCGAGGTGATGCGCGGGGCGGTGCGGCCGACCGAGCTGCGCGGGGCGGAGAGCGCCTTGCCCATTTCGCCCAGGATGTGCTTGCGGCCACCGTGCGCCTGCTCAAGCGCCACCTTCATTATTTCTTCGGTGATGCCGTCGATCTTGATGTCCATCTGCAGCGCGGTGATGCCTTTTTCGGTACCGGCCACTTTGAAATCCATGTCGCCGAGATGATCCTCGTCGCCTAAGATATCGGATAGCACGATGAAGCCGCTTTTTTCCTTAATCAGCCCCATGGCGATACCGGCAACGGGCCGCTTCAGCGGCGCACCGGCATCCATCAGCGACAGCGACGTGCCGCAGACGGTGGCCATCGACGAACTGCCGTTGGACTCGGTGATTTCCGATACGCAACGCAGCGTGTAGGGAAACTCGTCTTTTTCCGGCAGCAGCGGATGCACGGCGCGCCAGGCCAGCTTGCCGTGGCCGATTTCGCGGCGTCCGGGGCTGCCCATGCGGCCGGTTTCGCCGGTGGAATAAGGCGGGAAATTATAATGCAGCATGAAGCCTTCGGTATATTCGCCGTCGAGCGCATCGATGCGCTGCTCGTCCTGGCTGGTGCCCAGCGTGGCGACGACGATGGCCTGCGTTTCGCCACGGGTGAACAGCGCCGAGCCGTGCGTCATCGGCAGCACGCCGACTTCGCATTGAATCGGGCGGATGTCGGCCGGGCCGCGGCCGTCGATACGCTTCTGGCTTTGCACGTAATCGGTGCGGACGATGTCCTGCTCGACTTTCTTGACCTGGTTGCCGATGACTTTATCGTCATGGCCGCGGCCTTCGAATGCCACTTTCACCTTGGCTTTGATCTCGTCGAGCTTGTTCGAGCGTTCCTGCTTGCCGGTGATCTTATAGGCGGCGCGCAGGTCGGCTTCCGCCAGCTCGCGCACTTCCTTGACCAGCTTGGCATCCACGGTCTTAGGCATTTCCCATGGGTCCTTGGCGCAGATTTCGGCAAGGTCGACGATCATGTCCATGACCGGCTGCATCTCGCGGTGGCCGAACATGACCGCGCCAAGCATGACTTCTTCGGAAAGCTCGTGCGCTTCCGATTCCACCATCAGCACCGATTTCTTGGTGCCGGCGACGATGAGGTCGAGCTGGCTGTCGAGCAATTCGGCTTTGGTCGGGTTGAGCAGATATTCGCCGTTTACATAACCGACGCGGCAACCGCCGATCGGCCCCATGAACGGGATGCCGGAAATGGTGAGTGCCGCCGAAGCGCCTACCAGAGCGACGACATCGGGATCGTTCTGCAAATCGTGCGAAAGCAGCGTGCAGACGACCTGCGTTTCATGGTAAAAGCCGCTGATGAACAGCGGGCGGATCGGGCGGTCGATGAGCCGCGAGGTCAGCACTTCCTTTTCGGTCGGGCGTCCTTCGCGCTTGAAAAACCCGCCGGGAATTTTACCGGCAGCGAAAGCTTTTTCCTGATAATTGACCGTCAGCGGGAAAAAATCCACGTCGGGTTTCGGGGTTTTCGCGGAAACCACCGTGCACAGCACGACGGTATTGCCATAAGTGGCGAGCACCGCGCCGTCGGCCTGGCGCGCCACGCGCCCGGTTTCCAGTGTGAGTACGCGACCGCCCCATTCGATGGATTTCTTGGTGATGTTGAACATTGTATATCTCTCTTTCCTGTTTCGTTGTTTGTCATTCCCGCGAAGGCGGGAATCCAGTTCTTATTAAATGGATCCCCACCTTCGCGGAGATTGAAAGGCATTATTTCCTGATGCCAAGCTTCTTGATGATTCCTTCATACCGCTCGCTGTCGATCTTCTTCAAATAATCAAGAAGGCGGCGGCGACGGCCGACCATGATAAGCAGCCCACGGCGCGAATGATGGTCGTTTTTGTGCGCCTCGAAATGGCCGGTCAGGTGGTTGATCCGGTCGGTCAGCAGTGCCACCTGGACTTCCGGCGAGCCGGTATCGTCCTTGGCGGTGGCGAATTTTTTGATGACGTCTTGTTTCACAGTCTCTTTTTTCTTCGCTTTACTCGACATCGCAGCTTTCCTTTCTATTGAGTTGCGAGTGCCGAGTACACAGTGCCGAGTTTTTTCTCAGCACTCAGCACTCTAAACTGAGCACTCATAAATTAAACACACGCACCGGCTTCAACCGGCTTTCTTTCCACTCGCAGATGGCAATCAGCTTGCCGCCCGAGCGCGCTATCATCGTCGAACACTCCGCATTCAAGGGAAGAACCACGTTCTGGCCACGCTGCAAGCGAATGGCTTGGTCATCGGTGATGTCGATTGCCAGGATGTCGTCCAGCGCAGATTCGACGGGCATTAAAAAACCAAGGTCGCCTTTATGCACCATTTCTTCCAGCATTTCCAGCGAAATCGCGTGGGTTTGGTCGAATTTTCCGACTTTAATGCGCCTCAGACGCGAAACATAGCCAAAACAGCCCAATTCCCGCCCCATATCCCGCGCCAGCGAACGTATATAAACGCCCTTGCCGCAGTGGCATACGAAACTGTCATCCCCGCGCAGGCGGGGATCCATCGCAAGCGCCGTGGGCGCGGCATAGTCCTTTACGATGGATCCTCGGGTCAAGCCCGAGGATGACAAATGAAGCGAGTCCACCCTCACCTCCCGCGCCTTCAGTTCCACTCCTTCCCCGCTCCTTGCCAAGTCATAGGAGCGTTTGCCTCCGACCTTGATGGCGGAAAAGGCGGGCGGCGTTTGCTGGATTTTTCCTATGAATTGCGGCAAGAGAGCCAGGATTTCTGCTTTCGCCGGGCGTTTTTCGGATGTGTGGGTGATTTTCCCCTCGCTATCGTCGGTATCGCGCTCCTGTCCCCAGGTGACGGTGAATTCATAGGCCTTGGCGGCATCCATCATATAAGCGACGGTCTTGGTCGCCTCGCCCAGCGCCAGCGGCAGCACGCCCGATGCCAGCGGGTCGAGCGTCCCGGCATGGCCAATTTTTTGGGGTTTAAGCAGCCTTTTCACCTTCGCCACCGCATGGGCGGAGGTAATACCCGAAGGTTTGTCGAGGATAATCCAGCGGTGCATTATGTGTCGCTGACGGGTTTTTCTAAATCCCTTGCCACTTCCGGCTTCTTCAGCAACTCGTTGATGCGCTGCGCTTCGTCGAACGATTCGTCGAGGGCGAAATATATTTTAGGCGTGTGGCGCAGCTTGACGCGTTTCGATACGAGGTAGCGGATTTCCGGCTGGGCGGCCTTGAGCGCCAGCAGCAGCTTTTCTTTGTTTTCGCCGGCCAGCGGCATAACAAACACCGTGGCGTTTTTCAAATCCGGACTGACGCGCACTTCCGAAATGGTGATAGCCACGTCGAACAGCTCCGGCGAATTGCTTTCGCCGCGCAGGAAAATATCGGCCAGAATATGCCGGATTTCCTCGCCGACGCGGAGGTTGCGTTGGACGGTGTTCCCTTTGTTGGAAAAAAAATCGTGAAGTTTGGACATAAGAAGCCGTTAGTCGCTAGTCTTTAGTCGTTAGTTTTCTTTCGCCGCCCCTCGCTAACGACTAACGACTGGCGACTAATGACTAAACCGTCCTCGCCACCTGCTCCACCTCGAAGCATTCGATCTGGTCGCCCTGGCGGATGTCCTCGTAATTCTCGAAGGCCATGCCGCACTCCAAGCCGCTTTTAACTTCCTTGACTTCGTCCTTGAAGCGCTTGAGGGTTTTGAGCGTACCTTCGTGGATGACGACGTTGTCGCGCAGCAGGCGTACTTTCGTACCGCGCTTGATGATGCCGTCGGTGACCATGCAGCCTGCGACTTTACCGGCCTTGCTGATGTTGAACACTTCGCGGATTTCAGCGTAGCCCAGGAAATTTTCCTTGAGCGTCGGCGACAACATGCCCGACAGCGCCGCTTTCACGTCATCGACCACTTCATAAATGATCGAATAATAGCGGATGTTGACCTTGTCCTTGGCGGCCATTTCCTTGGCTTTGGGCGCGGCGCGTACATTGAAGGCGATGATCATGGCGCCGGTGGCCTTGGCCAGCGTAACGTCGGATTCGGAAATGCCGCCGACGCCGGAATGAAGTAGTTTCACCGCCACTTCCTCGCCCGAATATTTGGAGAGCGACTGGGCGATGGCTTCGACCGAACCCTGCACGTCGGCTTTGATGATCACCGGCAATTCCTTGGCATTGGTGCCCGCTGCCTCGCCAAATAGCGATTCCATCGTGCGCGTTGCCAGCACGACATTCTGCTCACGGGTGCGGCGCTCGCGGTATTCGGCGATGTCGCGCGCGGTTTTTTCGTTCTCGACGACCGAGAATTCGTCACCCGCTTCGGGTGCGTGGCTTAAGCCCAGGATGACCACCGGCGTACCGGGCGTGGCGGCTTTCAGCGTCTGGCCTTTGTCGTCGACCAGCGTGCGCACGCGCCCGTAGGCCGGACCGGCGACGACAATATCGCCCGTATGCAGCGTGCCTTTTTGCACAAGGATGGTGGTGACGACGCCCTTACCCTGGTCAAGCCGCGCTTCGACGACGACGCCGGCAGCGGCACGGTCAGGATTGGCCTTGAGTTCGAGTATTTCGGCCTGCACCAGCAGCGATTCGACCAGCTTGTCGAGATTCTGCCCGGTCTTGGCCGACACTTCGACGACAATCGTTTCGCCGCCGAATTCCTCAGGCACGAGGCCGTATTGCATCAATTCGTTTTTCACCCGCGCGCTATCGGCGCCCGGTTTATCGATTTTGTTGACGGCGACGACGATGGGCACTTCCGCCGCCTTAGCGTGAGCGATGGCTTCCTTCGTCTGCTCCATGATGCCATCATCGGCGGCGACGACGAGCACGACAATGTCAGTGATCTTGGCGCCGCGGGCGCGCATGGCAGTGAAGGCTTCGTGGCCGGGCGTATCGAGGAATGTCACCTTCTGGCCGCCGGTGAGTTCCACTTGATAGGCGCCGATATGCTGCGTGATGCCGCCGGCTTCTCCGGATACCACATTAGTCTTGCGCAGCGCGTCGAGCAGCGAGGTCTTGCCGTGATCGACATGCCCCATGACGGTGACGACCGGCGGACGCGGCTTGAGATGCGCCGCGTCTTCCTGATCATCTTCCTTCAAGACATTTTCGACGTCGCCCTCGGTGACGCGCTTGAATTTATGGCCGAATTCACTGACCACCAGCTCGGCGGTATCGGCGTCGATGGATTGCGTCGCCGTCACCATCATGCCCAGTTTCATCAGCACTTTGATGACGTCGACGGTGCGCGCCGCCATGCGGTTGGCCAGCTCGGCGACAGTGATGGCTTCGGGAATGACGACGTCGCGGATGACTTTCTCGGCTTCCTGATGACCGCCCTGCGCTTTTTTGATCGCTTTTTCGCGGGCGCGGCGGATGGAGGCCAGCGAGCGCATGCGCTGTTCCTCGATATTGGACAACGCCTGGTGCACGGTGATTTTGCCGGAAGAACGGCGCTCTTCGCCGCCGCGTAATTTTAATTTGCCGCCTTTGCCTTTGTCGCTGCGCTCGCCTTCCTCGTCCGGATGATGCGCCTTGAGCTTGGCAGGAGGCACAGCCGCCGCCGATTTCTTACCGCTTTCCGGCAGCATCGACGCCACCGCCAGATCATCGGCGCTGACGGTGGGGATTTCGTCTTCGGCTTTTTGCGGCTTGCGCTTGCGGTCTTCTTCGGGAAGTTGCGAGGTGCGCTCGGTGGCGCGTTTCATTTCCTCCTCGGCGATGTGCAGGGCCTTGAGGCGCGCCAGTTTTTCGTCATTGGTGAGATGGCGCATCGACTCGTCATCATGCATGGATTGCAGCGATGCCGCGTTGAAACCGGTAGGCGCGCCCTGCGGCTTGACCTCGACCATGCCGCCGGTGGCGCCCTGCGCGAAGGTGCGGGTTTTGCGCACTTCCACCGTCACGCTCTTGGAGCGCCCGTGCGTGAAACTCTGCTTCACCTTGCCGCTTTCGACGGTTTTGGTGAGCTGCAGCCGACCGGGGTTGGCCACTTTCAGGGTTTCTTTTTTCATGGTGTCGTTACTGTCGGTCATGCGTTATATATAGAGCAATAGTATGTTCTGCGCTAGTCCTGCTTTTCCGGCTCTTCGCCCTCGAACCACGAAGCGCGCGCCGACATGATGAGCTGGCCCGCTTCTTCCGAACCCAGTCCGGGGATGATTTCCAGCAATTCAGGCGTCGACAGGTCGGCGAAATCGTCGAGCGTCAGCACTTTGGCTTCGCCCAATTTTTCCAGCCATTCCTGTTTTATGCCGGGGAACTGGATCAGCGATGCATCCATGCCGAGGTCTTTGAGCTTCTTCTCGTTTTCCTGCTGCTTCTTTTCGAGCCACGCCGCGGCGCGGTTATGCAACTCCTCGGCGACATTCTCGTCGAAACCTTCGATCGAGGTCAGGTCGGCGATGGGAATGAACGCCACTTCCTCGATCGAGGTAAACCCTTCGGTCACCAGCAGGTGGGCGATGACTTCCTCGACGTCGAGCGCTTCGATGAACAGCTGCGACAGGCTGTTGAATTCATCGGCGCGGCGTTCGGATTCGACGGCCTCGGTCAGGATGTCGATGCTCCAGCCGGTCAGCTGTGAGGCGAGGCGCACGTTCTGGCCTCGCCGCCCGATGGCGAGCGACAGCTGCTCATCCGGCACCACCACTTCGATGCGGTTCTTATTCTCGTCGATAACCACTTTGGTCACCTCCGCTGAGGATAGTGCATTGACGATAAACGTCGCCGGATCGGACGACCATTCGATGATGTCGATTTTTTCGCCCTGCAATTCGCCCACTACCGCCTGCACGCGGCTGCCGCGCACGCCGACGCAGGACAGCACCGGATTGACGCTCGAATCCTTTGAGGACACGGCGATCTTGGCGCGCGAGCCGGGGTCACGGGCGGCGGCTTTGATTTCGATGATGCCGTCATAAATTTCCGGCACTTCCTGCGCGAACAATTTGGCCAGGAATTCCGAATGAGTGCGCGACAGGAAAATCTGCGGGCCGGATTTTTCGCGGCGCACGTCGGCGATATAGGCGCGGATGCGGTCGCCGGGGCGAAATACTTCCCTGGGGATTAATTCGTCGCGGCGGATCATGGCTTCAGTACGGCCGAAATCAACGATGACGTTGCCGTATTCGACGCGCTTGACCGTGCCGCTGATGATTTCGCCGATCTTGTCCTTGAATTCGTCGTACTGCTTTTCGCGCTCGGCATCGCGCACTTTCTGGAGCACCACCTGCTTTGCGGTTTGCGCGGCGACGCGGCCGAAATCGATCGGCGGCAGCAGGTCGCGGATCTGGTCGCCGATTTCCAGCTTGGGATCGATGCGCTTGGCCTGCGCCAGCGTCAGCTCGGTCACTTCGTTCTCCACCGTTTCCACCACGGTGCGGACGCGGTAGAGCTTTATCTCGCCGGTTTTCTTGTCGATCTCGGCGCGGATGTCATGCTCATGGCCGAACTTGCGGCGTCCGGCGGTTTGAATCGCCTGCTCCATTGCCTCGATGACGGACTCTTTCGACAGCCCCTTCTCGCGCGCGACGCTGTCGGCGATCTGTAAGAGTTCCGTGCTTCCGTAAATTGCTTGTGTCGTGGCCATAATTCTACCTCTTTATAGTGTTTTCATTATCTTTAGGGCTTAGTATCATTTTTCTTCAGCAACGCATCCGTCATCACCAACTTGGCACTGCGTATATTCCTAAACTCAATCCTCGCCTCGCCTTCCGGCATGTTTATCGTAATCACTTCGTCCTTCATTCCTTCGATCACGCCGCGAAACCGTTTGCGCCCGTCGATGGGCAGCATCGTTTCCAGCCTCGCCTCGAAACCGGCGAACCGCGTGAAATCCTGCGGTTTGGTCAGCGGCCGGTCGATTCCCGGCGAGCAGACTTCGAGGTCATACGCGCTTTGAATCGGATCTTCCACATCCAGCAGCGCCGACACCGTCTGGCTGATGGCGGAACAATCGTCGAAGCTCATGGCATCATCGTCCTTACGTTCGGCCATGATCACCAGCGACTTGCGTCGCGCTCCGTCAGCCAGCTTGAGCTGCACCAGCGCATATCCCATCGCTTCCAGAGACGGCTCGATGACGGAGGTTATTTTTTCTACGATGTTCACGCTATAATCCAACCAATCCGCTTTCCCCCGCAACAAGTGCGGGGTTCGGCGCGATTATTTGCCCGCATTCGCGGGCAAACAAAAAGGCGGGCAATTCGGCCCACCTTTGAAGGGGCAATATACGTATAATCGCGGCGCTTTCAAGCTTTTTATGCAGTTTGGCTCATTTATCTCTTAAATCTTGCAAAAAAGACTTTTATGAATCATAATTAGCGGCAGTTGCCACGAACCTGAGTAAAGGAGTCCAACATCATGAGCAAGAATACTATTTCTCTACTGGCCCTCATCCTGATGCTGATCGTCATCGCGCTGATATGGCTGCCCCAGGCGCCCGTTCAGGAACGGTCAACATCGCCGGTAAACGGCCTGACCGGCGGTACCCCCCCTCCCGAACCTGCAGCTTCCAATCCCCAGAATAAAGCCATGGATTCCGACGACGTGCCCGCCGGCGCCGAAGTATCCGGCGAAGCCAGCAAGGCACCTACCGCACCGGCGCCAGCCGCACCCCCGGCCGATGCCAAAGGCATGGCGCTTCCGCCTTCGGAAGGGCAGTAGCTGGCTGTTGAGTCCCATTTTGTAGTGTACGACAGCGCCGGTGCGCGAACGCATCCTGTCATACCTCGCCTGCCGAAGCCTGTCAGCAGTGCGCAAAATAGATAAAATTTTAGCAATATTTTATTTAAAAGCTTTTGATTTTTATAGATAAAATTTACCTTCCTGCTTGCCTGCCGTGCCATAATGGGATATAATATATGGACACAGTTATTGAAAGGAGTTTATGAAGCACATACTGCGCCTTTTGAAGGATAATAATGGTCCCACGGTGACGGAATACGGCGTCATTTCATTTCTGATCACCCTGGCCACCCTCGCCGCCGTCATTTCGCTCCAGGCCCACCTGATCACGCTGTTCCCAGCCTAAATCAAAAGTTTTGCAACCAGGCGCGGGATACGATAGAAATGCTCTTCATGGAAACGAATCGATCCGTGGAGAGTAACCTGGAAAAGGGGGCTGAATTGCCTAATCCGTTGCATAGTTATGGCATCCTGGTCGCTGACGCCGACCAGCAGTTAGCCACGGTTTTCAAATCCATGCTCAGGGAAATGGGCTTTTCCAACGTGCATCTGACGCGCAGCGGCGCCGACGCCCAGAGGCTCCTGCAGGAACAGCCTTTCGATTTCCTGATTACGGAATGGAACATCCAGCATATCGACGGCATCGCCCTCATCGACCAGATACGCCGCGATCCCGTCTCGTCCAATCCGACGCTGCCCATCATCATGCTGACGGGGCGCGCCGAACAGGCCGACGTCGCCGCAGCGCGCGACACCGGCATCAATGAATATGTCGTGAAGCCGTTCTCTGCCAAAACTATCTATGACCGCCTGGAGCGCATCATCGAAAAACCGCGCCCGTTCGTGGCCGCTCCGAGTTTCGTCGGGCCTTGCCGGCGGCGTAAAGGCGAGCCGCCCCCGGGCGTATCCAACCGCCGCACGCTTAACATTCAGCCGAAGCGCCCACCCAAAGAAATTACGGGAGATCATCTTATTGGGTCTACGCCTAAAATCTGGACTCCTGATTTTTCGCTGAGGCACAAACTGGGCGTCGGCCAAACCCTTAACGCACTGATTACCCCGGCGGTACTGGGCCAGGCGCAGGCGTCCATCGACGGCATTACCGCCGATTCACTGCAATGGATAAAGGATAACATGGCAGAGCTCAAAGTGTTGTACCAGAAGATGGAGGAGGGAAAAATCGCCGGCGACGTGGTCGGTAATATAAAAGATGTGGCGCTGACCATCCATTCGCGCGCCGGCACGTTCGGTTATGGGCGCGCCTCGGAAGTCGCCTACAAGCTGTATCTTTTCTGCCGCACGCAGCTTCGGCCGGACAATCCGGCGCATCGTACCATTGTGCTCAAACATATCGAAGTGCTGCAGGTCATACTCGGCAGGAATATGCACGGAATGGGCGGCAAGGAAGGGGCGCAGATCGCCATGGAATTGCATAATCTCGTTCTCAAATACGCATCTTGATTCCCGTGCAGAAAATCATCGCTACCCTATTTCTTATCTTCTACGCTCCATGCGCGGCATGGGCCGGGCACGATTCGTTTTATCTCGAAGACCTGACCTGGCCGGAAGTCAAGGCGCGGATGGAAAAAGGCACCGATACCATCATCATCCCCAGCGGCGGCACCGAGCAAAACGGCCCGCACATCGCCATCGGCAAGCATAACTGGATCGTGCGTTACACGTCGGGCGAAATTGCGCGCACACTGGGTAACGCGCTGGCGGCGCCGGTCATTGCCTATGTCCCCGAAGGCTCCATCCGCCCGCCCTCCGGGCACATGATGTTTCCCGGAACGATCTCCTTGCGCGACGAGGGATTCGCCATGATTCTGGAAGACGCGGCGCGCAGCTTCAAGCAGCATGGCTTCAGGCATATTTGTTTCATCGGCGATCATGGCGGCAACCAGGAGGCGCAAAAACAGGTTGCCGAAAAACTGAGCCAGGAATGGAAAGACGAAGGCGTCACCGTGCTGCATGTCAGCGATTATTATGCGGCTAACGGCGCCGAGGATTTCGTCAAGGCGCAAAAGCTGGGCGTGGAAAACGCCGCCGCCCATGCCGGGTTCATGGATGCCGCCGAAGTCATGGCGATTAATCCCAAGGGCGTGCGCCCTGCCCTCATCAAACATTATACCGAAAAGGATTTCCCCACCGATGGCGCCAAAGGCGATCCCAGCGGCGCCACCGCCGAATATGGCAAAGCCCTGCTGGCTCTCAAGGTAAAAGCGGCGGTGAAGCAGATCAAGAAGGCTGATAAGCAACCATAATTTTTAGGCTTCCCGGCCACGCGATTATCTTTTACTCTGGATAATGAACGACGAATGCCATGCAGGGTGAAGATTAATGAACGGTTAAAAAAGTCAAAAAATGTCAAAAATTTGGGGATGAAAAAGAAAAAATTCACAAGATGATTTTTTTAAAATATTGATTATTAATAATAAAAAAAATTTCTGTTTGAAATACTGCGTCAAAGCAGGTTTAAAACGGGCTAAAATCGGATCGAAACAGGATAAAACAGGCGCGAACCAGGGCAAAGCAAGTGCAAACCGCGCCCAAACATGCCGGTTCTTGCTACGGTATAGAAAAGGAGTAATGTAATATCGATTTTCACAGGAGGTTTTTATGCCATCACGTCGCCTTGCCATCACCGCCGCACTGATTGTGGCGTTTGGAATCCACAGCGCTTCTGCATTGGAAATCGACAACAGCACCGGCAATAAAGCCAGCGCCAATTTTTCCGACCCGGACTACACAATTCCTTTCCCGCATGTCGCCGATGACGGCAGCCCGCCCTCCGCTAATTTCCAGATGCAGCCGGTGGGACAAAGTGGGGTTTCGTTCGGTCTGACTTCGGGCAATGCCCGACCCGATGCGTTTAGCCGTGCCCAGGAACGGATGCAGCAATAATATGAATCGGCGGCGTTTTTTGCAGTTATTATTGGCTTCGGCCAGCGCATTGGCCTTTGCCGGATTTGGGAGAATAAAGGCGGTTATGGCCGATGAAAAAATCGAAAAAGTGACCGCAAGCGATGCGGAATGGAAAAAGCGCTTGAGCGCGGAGCAATATGATGTGCTGCGCGAGGAAGGCACCGAGCGCCCGTTCACCAGCCCGCTCAACGAAGAAAAACACCAGGGCATTTTCGCCTGCGCCGGTTGCGCGTTGCCGCTGTTTCCGTCGAAATACAAATTCGACAGCGGCACCGGCTGGCCAAGTTTTTACGACAGCATCCACGGCCACGTCGAAACCAGAACCGATTATAAAATGATCATTCCGCGCACGGAATATCATTGCGCGCGCTGCGGCGGCCACCAGGGGCACATCTTCGAAGACGGCCCGGCGCCTACGGGACTGCGCTATTGCAATAACGGCGTGGCGCTGAAGTTTATTGGAGAATAATATTCTTCGCTTGAGGACGCGTGAGTAAACCAATTATCGCGCCTATAAGCATACATCCCACTGGAAGAATTATTATAGTAAGATTCAGGTCAGCAACATGCGCCATAACTTCAAATGTTATCGAGAGATTGGAAGAAGCAAAAGTCCACTGGACAAATCCAGCCCGAAGTATGTATTTTCCTGGCTTGGGAATTACTACGTGATCTGCAATTACATATTCATCATGAAATGACAATCCAATGTGGTTGGATATAAAAGGTGTATGTCCGCCCTTTAATTCCCGCCGGAAAACTTCCTGTCCTGTCTGCGCATCGAGAAGTATATAGGTAGGACTAGCCAAGCCTCTGTTTTTGATCATTCCTTCTTGTGATACCATTAAGCCAAGTTTTAATGGGCCATCTTCAGGCATCATATTCACAGGCGATGATTCCAACCATTTTTTATGAGTCTCCTCACCTACTAACAATTGTCTTTTTCTAAAAGCGTTAGCGTATTCACTAACACTTTCAGCTTGGTAAGTGAACATCTCGCTGCTTGCGATAAGATCGCCGGAATGAGAATAATAAAAAACGTATACAGCCAGAGATACGAATCCCAAAACAAGTAATAAAATCCCTATTATTCTCATATTATTTACTTCTGGCGCAGACGTTCTTCCAACTTATCCAAAAACTGGTTGGTGGTGAGGAATTTCTGGTCGGGGTCGATGAGGGCGGCTAAATCCTTGGTCATGAAACCGGCTTCGACTGTATCGACACAGGTTTTTTCAAGTTTTTCTGCGAAGGCCGCGACGTCCGGCGTAGCATCGAACTTGGCGCGGTAGGAAAGCGCGCGCGTCCAGGCGAAAATTGAGGCGATGGGGTTGGTCGAGGTATCCTTGCCCTGCTGATAGAGACGGAAATGGCGCGTCACCGTGCCGTGCGCCGCCTCGGCCAGGGCGGTTTTGCCGTCCGGCGTCATCAGCACCGAGGTCATCAGGCCGAGCGAGCCGAAGCCCTGCGCCACGGTGTCGGACTGCACGTCGCCGTCGTAATTCTTGCACGCCCACAGGAATCCGCCCGACCATTTAAGCGCCATCGCCACCATGTCGTCGATGAGGCGGTGCTCGTAGGTGAGTCCCGCCTTATCGAAGCGTTCGGCGAATTCGGCATCGAATACTTCATGAAAAATATCCTTGAAGCGCCCATCATAGGCTTTGAGGATGGTGTTCTTGGTCGAGAGATACACCGGGTATTTGCGTGCCAGCGCATAATTGAAGCAGGCATGGGCAAAGCCGCGGATCGACTCATCGAGATTATACATACCCATGGCCACACCGCCGTTTTTGAATTCAAAAATCTCATGTTCCACCGGCTTGCCGTCCTTGGGCATAAAGGTCATTGTCAGTTTGCCAGCGCCGGGGATGACGAAATCGGTGGCGCGGTACTGATCGCCGAACGCATGGCGGCCAATCACAATCGGCTGCGTCCAGCCGGGCACCAGGCGCGGCACGTTCTTGCAGATGATCGGCTCGCGGAATACTGTGCCGTCGAGGATATTGCGGATGGTGCCGTTGGGCGATTTCCACATTTTCTTGAGGCCGAATTCCTTGACGCGCGCCTCGTCGGGCGTGATAGTGGCGCATTTAACGCCGACGCCCAATTTTTTGATCGCCTCGCCCGCCTGGACGGTGATTTTATCTTCGCTGGCATCGCGGTTCTGGATCGACAGGTCGAAATAGTTGAGGTCGATGTCGAGATACGGCAGGATCAGCTTGTCCTTGATCATCTTCCACATGACGCGCGTCATCTCGTCGCCGTCGATCTCGACGATGGGATTTTTGACCTTGATTTTTGCCATAAGCGCCTCCACTCAATGTGCGCAATATAGCATGGTTTCATGAAAAGATTGTAAAGAAGAAGCTGGGTGGCTATATGACGATGACAAGGGGCGGCTAGCTCAGTTGGTCAGAGCGCTACGTTCACACCGTAGAGGTCGGAGGTTCGAGCCCTCTGCCGCCCACCACCCTTCGCCTTCGGCTTCGGGTGGCTTACGCCCCGTAAGTCCTCCGAAGCTTTAGCGTAGGAGGATTCGTAAGCCGCACGAAAGCAACCTTAGGCGAAGGGGGACCGGCTACACCTCACACCAACCCGTTGCCAACTGTATGTGCCCTGCTTCCCATTCCGAGATAACCACCATCTCCGCCCAAATGGCGGAAGGGAAACTGCAGGAGGCGCGGCAGTCGGTCAACCGGCTGCTGGAGCGCGAATCCACCCATGCGGAAGCCTGGCATATCAAGGGGATGATTTGCAACAGGCTGGGGGAAAGCAGCACAGCCATCGCCGCTTTCAACACGGCGCTTAAATACAAGCCCCACTTCGCGGAGGCCTGTTTCGATCTGGCACGCGCCTTGGAAGAAACCGGCCCGATAGGGGTGGCCATCAAAACCTATAAATATCTCTTGAAAATAGCGCCGGCGCATAACGAAGGCCGGGCGCGGCTTACCACCCTGCAAGGCATCTTTCAAAGAATGCTGGTGCCGTTTCAAGGGGGCACGGTTTACTTCGAGCGCGGCGATATGGAAAACGCCGTTCTCGCTTTCCGCAAGGCGCTGGCCATTCATCCGCGCGTGCCGGATGCGCTGGCCAATCTGGCGCTGGCGCTCTATCACCTGCGGCGTTACGACGAAGCGCAGGAAGCCGTCCTCGAAGCCCTGCGCCTGGAGCCGGGACACGTCATGGCGCTCAACACGCTGGGCAATGTTTATCAGAATCTGGAGATGTACGAGCAGGCCATGGCCGCTTATCGCCAGGCCATCGCGCTGAAACCCGATTATGTGAATGCCCGCGTCAATCTCGCCAAAGTGCTGCAGAAAGCCAAGGACGAGGCCGGGGCCGTCATCGCTTATGAGGAGGCACGCCGTGTCGATCCCCGCCATGCCGAGATATTGACCGAATTGCTGCATCAATTGCGGCATTTGTGCCGGTGGGACGAACTGGAGAGCATCATGGCGCAGTTGACGGATGTTCTTACCGCAACGCAGCAATATGCCAGCCCGTTCATCATCGCGCTTTACGCCGACTCCCGCCTGCAGCTTGAAAATGCCAGACGCTGGTCGGCGCAGTATGCCGGGAAACCTTACGATCCCAAGCGTCCGCTGCGTTCCGGCGGAAAGCTGCGGATCGGTTATTTGTCCTCCGATTTTCACCAACACGCCACAGCGTATCTCATCAGCGAATTGTTCGAACGGCATGATAAAAACCGGTTCGAGCTTTATGCCTATTCCTGCGGCGTGGACGATGGCAGCGCCGAGCGGGCGCGCATCGCGAGCGCCGTCGAGCGCTTCCGCGACATCCGCACGACGGATAACCGCAGCGCCGCCGAACTCATCACACAGGACGGCATCGACATACTGGTCGATCTCAAAGGCTATACGCGCCAGCACCGCATGGATTTGATGGCGCTGCGCCCTGCCCCCATCCAGATGCATTATCTGGGTTATCCGGGCACGACCGGTGCCCCCTTCATCGACTATTTCATCGCCGATGAAATTGCCGCACCGGACGATGCCTTGTTTTCCGAGCGGTTGATACGGCTGCCGCACAGCTACCAGATCAACGACCGCAAGCGCCCCCTGCCCTTGGGCACACCGACGCGAAAGGCCTGCGGCCTGCCGGAAAAAGGTTTCGTGTTTTGCGATTTCAATAACAGCTACAAGCTTACGCCGGAGTTGTTTGATGTGTGGATGCGGCTGCTGAATGCCGTGGACGGCAGCGTGCTCTGGCTCTACGAACGCAACGGGGAATCCACCGCCAACCTTAAGCGCGAAGCCGGAAAGCGCGGCGTCGATCCGGCGCGGATTATTTTCGCTGCGACGGCGCCGCAAGCGACGCATCTGGCGCGTTACCGGCATGTCGATGTGTTTCTCGATAGTTTCCCGGTAGGCGGCCATACCACCGCCAGCGACGCGCTGTGGTGCGGCGTGCCGGTGGTGACGATGGCGGGAGAAAGCTTCGTCAGCCGCGTCGCGGCGAGCCTGCTGCACGCGGTAGAATTGCCCGAACTGGTGACGGCGGATCTGGCTTCGTATGAAGCGCTCGCCCTAGCCCTGGCGCGTGACCCCGAA